>ENA-UADY01000071-UADY01000071.1-human-gut-metagenome-genome-assembly--contig:-NODE-71-length-30087-cov-12.825053_pt1 | contig 30087 bp, 29 predicted proteins | sample MGYA00244275_ERZ654271 | MGnify/ENA primary metagenome ERZ654271 (study PRJEB26926, sample SAMN06165020) | human gut metagenome | biome: ENVO:00009003; feature: ENVO:2100002; material: ENVO:00002003...
ATTAGATCTGCTCGCTCCAGTCCTCCTGGCTCTTACGAACGTAAGTCTGGTAACGGAGCTTAGCCATCTTCTCTGCCTGAGAGAAGAGCTCATCAGCCTCCTTAGGGAATGCCTTCTGTACAGAGAGGTAACGAACCTCACCGAGCAAGAAGTCGCGGAAGTTCTCCCAGTTTGGAGCCTTAGAGTCGAGTGTGAATGGGTTCTTACCCTCATCAGCCAACAGTGGGTTGTAACGCCACAAGTGCCAGTAACCGCACTCAACAGCCAACTCTTCCTCGTGCTGTGAACGACCCATACCGCCCTTACGCTTCAAACCGTGGTTGATACATGGTGCGTAAGCGATGATGAGTGATGGACCTGGATAAGCCTCAGCCTCGCGGATAGCCTTCAATGTCTGAGCATTGTCAGCACCCATAGCTACCTGAGCTACGTAGATGTAACCGTATGTAGTCTGCATCAAACCGAGATCCTTCTTGCGGATACGCTTACCCTGAGCAGCGAACTGTGCGATAGCACCGAGTGGAGTAGACTTAGAAGACTGACCACCAGTGTTAGAGTAAACCTCAGTATCGAGTACCAGAATGTTAACATCCTCACCAGAAGCCAATACGTGGTCGAGACCACCGTAACCGATATCATAAGAAGCACCGTCACCACCGATGATCCACTGTGAACGCTTAACGAGGTAGTGATCCAAAGTCTTGAGCTCCTTGCAGATAGGGCAACCCTTCTCAGCGCAGGCAGCGATGAGAGGCTTCAACTCTGCAGCAGCCTCCTTAGAACCCTCAGAATCGTTCATGTTAGCCATCCACTTGTCAGCAGCAGCTACGAACTCAGCAGAAACCTTCTCGCTAGCCTTAGCCTCTTCGAGCAAGTGAGCGATGCGCTCCTTCATCTTCTTGTTACCCATTACCATACCGAGACCGAACTCGCAGAAGTCCTCGAACAATGAGTTGTCGAATGCAGGACCCTGACCCTTAGCGTTCTTTGTATATGGAGTAGATGGGATAGAAGCTGAGTAGATAGAAGAACAACCAGTAGCGTTAGCAATCATCTGACGATCACCGAAGAGCTGAGAAATCAACTTAACGTATGGAGTCTCACCACAACCAGAGCAAGCACCAGAGAACTCGAACAATGGCTGAGCGAACTGAGAGTTCTTAGGGCTCTGCTTGATGTCAACGAGATCCTGCTTAGAAGCTACCTTGTGTACGAGGTACTCCCAGTTAGCTGCTTCCTTGACCATATCCTCTGCGTCTACGTTGAATGGAACCATTGTCAACGCCTTCTCACCCTTCTTACCTGGGCAGACGTCAGCACAGTTACCACAACCAAGACAGTCGAGTACTGAAGTCTCGATGCGGAAGTGCATTCCAGCCAAAGCCTTAGGTGCCTTTACATCCTGAGTCTGGAGACCCTCGATGCCTGCGAGCTCCTCGTCGGTCAATACGAATGGACGGATAGCTGCGTGAGGACAAACGAATGAACACTTGTTACACTGGATACAGTTCTCAACGTTCCATACTGGTACGAATGCCTCAACACCACGCTTCTCGAATGCTGCAGTACCATTCTGCCATGTACCGTCAACTGTATTGTGCTTAACGAAGTCAGAAACCTTCAAGAGGTCACCTGCCTGGCCGTTGATAGGACGAACGAGCTCCTTAACGAATGCTGGAGCGTTATCCTCCTTAGCCTCATCGTCAGCGAGGTTAGCCCAAGCTGGATCTACTGTCAACTGCTTGTACTCACCACCACGGTCAACAGCGCCGAAGTTCTTGTCAACAACGTCCTGACCCTTCTTAGAGTAAGACTTAACGATGAATGCCTTCATCTGCTCTACAGCGAGATCCAAAGGAATAACCTCTGTGATACGGAAGAATGCAGACTGGAGGATAGTGTTGGTACGGTTACCGAGACCAATCTCCTGAGCAATCTTAGTTGCGTTGATATAGTAAACAGTGATATTGTTCTGAGCGAAGTAACGCTTTACCTTGTTAGGGATAAAGTTAACCAACTCCTCACCGTCGAAGATAGTGTTCAACAGGAAGAAACCGTTCTTACGCAAACCACGAGTTACATCGTACATGTGGAGGTAAGCCTGTACGTGGCAAGCTACGAAGTTAGGAGTATTTACCTGATAAGCACTGTGGATAGGGCTGTCGCCGAAACGCAAGTGAGAGCAGGTGAAACCACCAGACTTCTTAGAGTCGTAAGAGAAGTATGCCTGGCAATACTTGTTAGTATTGTTACCGATGATCTGAACTGAGTTCTTGTTAGCACCAACAGTACCGTCAGCACCCAAACCGTAGAACTTAGCCTCGAACAAGTCGTCGCCACCCATTGGGATTTCCTCCTCTTCTGGGAGAGAAGTGAATGTAACGTCATCAACGATACCTACAGTGAAGTGGTTCTTTGGCTGTGGCAACTCGAGGTTCTTGAATACAGCAACGATCTTAGCTGGAGTTGTATCAGAAGAACCGAGACCATAACGACCGCCAACGATCAATGGCTTGCGCTCGTCATCGTAGAGAGCTGACTTAACGTCGAGGTACAATGGCTCACCCTCTGCACCTGGCTCCTTAGTACGGTCGAGAACAGCGATGCGCTTAACTGTAGCTGGGATAGTCTTCTTCAGGAAGTCAACAGAGAATGGACGGAAGAGGTGAACTGCAACCATACCAACCTTCTTGCCCTGCTTGTTCAAGTAGTCGATAGCCTCGCGAGCTGGCTCTGTAGCAGAACCCATCAGGATGATGATGTTCTCAGCATCCTCAGCACCATAGTAGTTGAAGAGGTGATACTCACGACCTGTAATCTTAGTCATCTCCTGGCAGTACTTCTCTACTACCTCAGGGATTGCATCGTAGTAAGTGTTGCAAGCCTCACGGTGAGTAAAGAATGTCTCTGGGTTCTCAGCGGTACCGCGAGTAACAGGACGCTCAGGAGTCAAAGCACGGTTACGGAAGTCCTCGATGAACTCTTCCTTAACCAATGGACGGATGTCTTCCATATCCATCTCCTCGATCTTGTGGTACTCGTGAGAAGTACGGAAACCGTCGAAGAAGTTAATGAAAGGAACCTTTGTCTCCAATGTAGCCAAGTGAGGAACTGCAGAGAGGTCCATAACCTCCTGAACAGAACCTGAGCAGAACATAGCGAAACCTGTCTGGCGGCAAGCCATTACGTCCTGGTGGTCACCGAAGATACAAAGTGAGTGAGAAGCCAATGTACGAGCTGATACGTTGAACACGCAAGGGAGCAACTCACCAGCAATCTTGTACATGTTAGGAATCATCAGCAACAAACCCTGAGAAGCAGTGTAAGTTGAAGTCAAGGCACCAGCCTGGAGAGAACCGTGAACTGCACCGGCAGCACCAGCCTCTGATTCCATTTCCTGGATAGAAACTCGCTGACCGAAAAGGTTCTTACGACCTTTGGCAGCCCATTCATCTACATGCTCCGCCATTGGTGATGATGGAGTAATAGGGTAGATAGCAGCAACCTCAGTAAACATGTAGCTTACGTGTGCGGCAGCTGTGTTACCATCACAAGTGATAAATTTTTTCTCTTTAGCCATTTTACTTTTAGATAAAATATTAAAAATGTTTTGTATTTAATTCATTCTTATTCTAATGTTCTTATTCTAATGTTGAGTGTTGAATGTTGAGTGTTGAGTTAGGCTTGCGCCCTTATGTGTCTTCATGCTGATGCCGTTAGGCAATTCAACATTCAACACTCCACATTCAACATTCCCTAATATAGGAAACCCAGAAGCCATAACGGAATCCTGTTGTCCTTGCCTACCTCGGTATTGTATCGGGCGTAGATGATGTCGGGATTGTTGCGCACCTTGTTTGGAGATTGCGCATCGCAGATTCTGAACTTCTTCTCACCATCTACAATGAAGTAGTGGTCCTTGCCGGTCTGGCTTACCTTGTGGTCTTTCCAGACCGAGTTGACGAAGAATGTTTCCATCACCTCCTGCTTGTCTATCTTGATAGGATAGATGGCGTACATCAGGTTGGAGTTGTGCATCATCACCTTGGATGGTTTCTTTGGGAACTCCTGCCCGGTAGGGTAAATCATGTTGATGAGTCGCGCATCAGCAAGATACTTGATGTAGTTCATTACCGTAGCTCTGCTGGTGTTAATCTCTTCGGCAAGCTGGCTCACGTTGGGAGCCTTGGCACCTTCTACAGCTAGCTGATAGAAGAGCCGCTTGATCTTGGTGAGATATTTCAGTTCGATTTGCTTGATGAGGAGGATGTCTACCTCGGTCGTCATGTTCATTGTCTTTAGTAGATTCTCTGTGAAGTTGCGGTTCTCCAGGAAGAATGGATAGAATCCATGATGCAAGTAGTCCTGGAAGTATTTCATCGGGCTCACCTTAGGCAGTATCTGCTTGATGATGTGCTCGTGATTGCGCAAGATTTCATCGAGTGTATATGGCTTGAAACTGTTGCCAGTCTGCAGGTTGATAAACTCTCTGAAAGAGAAGCCTCGCAAATTATAGCTTTTCACGATTCCATTGAGCTCAGGATTCTCTTCCTTCAGTCTCATCACGCTGGAACCTGTGAACACGATTCTTAACTCTGGATAGAGGTCGTAGCATTTGCGCAGTTCCTTGCTCCAGTCCGACTGCTTGAAGACCTGGTCGATGAGAAGGGTTCTGCCGCCGTGGCGAACAAAGTCACCTGCAAAATCTGCGATTCCTCTGCTTTGAAAATAGAAATTGTTCATATTCACATACAGGCACTTGCGGTCAGTAGGGCCAAAGTGCTCCTTGGCATATTGAAGGAGGAATGTAGACTTTCCTACACCACGTGTTCCCTTTATGCCAATCAAACGGTCGCTCCAGTCGATTTCGTCCATCAGAGTGCGTCTTACTGGTGCGTCCGTATGCTCTACGAGGTATGTATGTGTTCTGAAGAATGCTTCTTCCATGAGTTTATATCGTTTCTAATTGTTTTTACGATGCAAAGGTAATTAAATATTTCTAATTTGCAAACTCTAGATAGCAAAAAGTAACTTTTTTTTCATTATTTAGCACTTGTCTAAGTAAAAATGGGGATTTTCTGCCCTTTTTTGCGCTTTTCTTTATATCTTTGCACCATGAAGTTACATATTTTCAATCCAGAACATGATTTGGCTTTGGCTGCAAATCTGAAACAGTTCACCGCGCCTCATGCGGGTAGACAACTTAGAAGTGATCTTGCTTTCATTCCGGCTCTTTGGGCGGAAGAGGGCGACCTAGTACTTGTGGATGATATTGATTTTGCGAAGAACAGGGTGCGCCATTTTGGGGCTGAACTGAACAGCAAGGTTGAGTTCATCACCAAGCCTCAGCTGAAGCATCTGCTCAAGACTGAATTTCTGGACAGTGTTCATCCCTGGGGATGGAACCTGTCGCTGAAAGGTGAGTTGGAGCGTTTGGGAATTCCGGAGATTATGTTGCCGACTGATGCTTTATTAAATAAGGTACGCGAGGTGAGCAGCAGGCAATGGGCTGCCCTTCATCTGCAGCGTGGCGTGGAATATGTTACTGAGACGGCTCGCGTCAAAGAACTCATTCTCCAGCACGGCAAAGCTGTTGTCAAGGCTCCCTGGAGCAGTAGCGGGAGGGGAGTGAAATATGTAAGTGCTGAGGACTTCAGAACAGCCGGAGATTATCCTACCTTCGAAAGATGGGTGGCAAACATGATTTATCATCAGGGCGGCGTAACCGTAGAACCCCTATATAATAAGGTGATAGATTTCGCCATGGAGTTTGAAATGAAAGATGGCAAGGCGCTCTATCGCGGTCTTTCGCTATTCGATACGATCAAGAATGCCTATTCGGGCAATGTGCTCTGCTCTGAAGATGATAAGGTGGAAATGATGAAACCGCTCATTAGCGAGGCGCAGCTTGCCGAAATCAGACAGCGCATCATCGAGGTAATGGAGCCGGCGCTGAAGGATATTTATAGTGGTCCGTTCGGCGTAGACATGATGATCTGCACAAAAGGGGAGAAGGATGAATTCTGCGAGGCTGTGCTGAATCAGGAAGGTGAGGACGTAAACAGAACCGGCCTGGGCGTGGTTCCTTGCATCGAAATCAATCTGCGCAGAACGATGGGACATGTGGCAATCGATCTATACGAACATCTTGTAGCTAATTCGAGCGATGAGATGAAGACCAACAGGACGAACATCATGCGCGTGGAATATGATGGAAACAGATACCATCTCAGAATAAAGCCTGGCAGACCTTCGGAAGAGGCACCGCTGCATTGATTTTTTTGTAAAGAACATAGATGTTTTTGTTAAGAAATAGTAAAATCGGCTTTTCCCGTGCAAGGATTAGCCGATTTTTCATTTTATCTTCAGAACTCACGATTCAGATTCCGATTCGGGAACAGCCTTTTAAAGAGGAACTGTCCCTTTGGGTTCAGGAGCGTTGAGTCATTAAAATGAACCAATAAATTAGAGAAATATGAACAAGAAAGTATTTAGTGCAGCTATTTTAGCTTCAGCTGCAATGGCTATGACTTCTTGCAGCACTAGCAAGAATACACAGAATGAGAACGCAACAAAGGCTGAGAAGATAACGGAGGCAGAGGCTGCCCGTCCGTCGGCAGATGAGGATATGGACGAGAGTTATCTTGTCCTCTCAGAGGCTCAGCAGAACATCGTGAAGAAGAACAACGATTTCGCTTTCAGACTCTATCAGCAGATTAGCGGCATGGATTCTGAGGTGGTTTCGCCAATGAGCATCGCCTATCTGATGGGAATGCTTGCGAATGGTGCCGACGGCAAGACTCAGCAGGAGATTCTGAAGGCAATCGGTTGCGAGGGCGTGAGCGTAAAGGAACTCAACGACTGTTATAAGGCGCTGATGCTTTCGGCTGGCAAACTTGACAAGCAGACAACCGTAAACATTGCCAACTTTATCGCCATCAATAAGAATTTCACATTGAACAGCGATTTCGCTCGTACCGTAGCCGATTCTTATAAGGCTGGTGTTGAGAGCATGGACTTTACCTCTCCTAAATCTGCCACTCGCATTAATGACTGGTGCAAGAAGCAGACTAAAGGCATGATTCCTAGCATCATCGACCAGGTAGACCCTGCAGCTGTTTCTTACCTCCTGAATGCTATTTATTTTAATGGAATCTGGCAGGAGAAGTTTGATGCGAAGAATACCCACCTCGAGAACTTCAGCGGTTACACCCGCGATATTAAGAAGGTGAATATGATGCACCAGAACAAGAAGTTTGCCTATACTGAAAATGATATGTTGCAGGCTGTAGAGCTGCCATACGGAAATGGAAGTTATCAGATGACCGTTCTTCTTCCTAAGGCTGGCAAGAGCATCAGCGAGGTGATGAAGGAGATGGATGCTGATAAACTTCAGAAGTTGAGTAATGACATGGACCGTTGCCAGGTAGATTTAAAATTCCCTAAGTTTACCACAGAGATGGATTTGTCGCTCAACCAGATTATCAGTAAATTGGGAGCTCCAAGCATCTTCCAGTCAGGCACGGCAGATTTCAGCCGTTTTGCCAATGGCAGCTTCTATGTATCGAAGATGTTGCAGAAGGCAAAGATTGAGGTAAGCGAGCGTGGAACAAAGGCTGCTGCCGTAACAGCTGCTGTGATGCTGACCTCACTGGGTCCTCACGAGATGAAGCGTGTAGAATTTCATGCCAACCGTCCATTCGTTTATTTCATTACAGAACGTAATAGTGGCGCCATTCTCTTCATGGGTCAGTTCCTGGGAGAATAATAACAGAGAATTTGCAGGTTCTTAAAACTAGGAAAGCGAAAGCCAAGTCCGTAATCCGGAATCTGGCTTTCGCTTTTTATTTCGCTTAATTCACTTGTTTACTCCTGAAACTTTTCAATGAACTCATCCTCAGTAATGATTGGAATATTGAGTTCATGTGCTTTCTTGTTCTTCGAAGTCTGCGAAGCTGCATCGTTGTTAATCAGGAAGTTAGTACTCTTGCTAACACTTCCCGTAACCTTGCCGCCCTGGCTTTCAATATAAGCCTTCAGCTCGTTGCGGTTCTTGTAATGATGCACATCTCCCGTTACGACGAAAGTCAGCCCCTGGCATTTGTTTCCCGTTTCTACAGGCTCCTGCTCCTCGATAATCAGCTCGGACAGCAGATGCTGCACATGCTGGAAATGAATATCGTCCTTGAACCAGGCGATAAACTTGGCACTCTTTTCAGGTCCAATACCATCAATGCTTGCAAACTCATCATCGAACATGCTCAGGCGCGCCGTTTCTATCAGTTCCTTCACCTTGTAACGGCTGAGCAGTTTTTTAGCCACATCGCCGCCGCAGAGCGGAATATTCAAGGCGTAGAGCAGATGACGGCCGTCAGTATGGCGGCTCTTCTCAACACTCTCCAGAAGATTGCTTACGCTCTTCTTGCCAAATCCTTCGAAACAGGAAATCTCGAACGCATAATTCTTCAGTTTGTAGAAATCTGCATATTCCCTGATAAAACCATGATTGATGAATTTCCAGACAGTCTGTTCTGAGATTCCGTCAATATTGATTCCTTCCTTGCTGACGAAGCGGGCAAATTTCTTAAGTTGTTTGGCTGGGCAGGCTGCATTGGTGCAATGGAGAGTCTTGGTGCCGCTCTCGCTCTCGCGCACTACGGCAGTCGCATGGCAAACCGGACATTCGGCGGGAATGACAAAACTCCCCACAACCTCTGTAATATTGATTACCTTCGGGATAATCTTATTGGCCTTGATGACCTGTAGTCTGGTTCCCTTGTCGCCAATGCCCAGACGCTCGCATTCGCTTACATTGCAGAGCGATGCACGCTGCACGGTGGTTCCTTCCAGTTCTACCGGTTTGAAAACAGCTACAGGCGTGATGGTGCTGGCTGCGCACGACCATTCGATGTGGTCGAGTACGGTGTCAGCATGTTCATCTTGCCATTTAAAGGCAAATCCTGCCCTCGTAGCGTGGTGGCCTGTAACCGAACCGGTAGCTGCATAAGCCGTATCATCGTAGCAAATCACCAGTCCGTCTACCGGGAAAGGATTCTTCTTGCTTGTCACCTTCTCGGTAAACTTGTCTATTTCCTGCTGGATATTTTCTGTGGTAGGGTGGTCAATACGCTCACGTTCTACAGGATTCATTCCCAGGTCTTTCAGCATCTGCATGCGTTCGCCCCATGAGGTAAGTTCCCGCTCAGTATAAACCAGGGTGAACGGAATCCATTGGATGTGGCGCTGCTTCACCTCTTCAATATCCTTCAGCGTGAGTGAGCCTGAAGCGAGGTTTCGTGGATTGGCGTAATCGCCTTCGCTTTCGATGATGAACTGTTCGAAATCAGAATACGAAATGACGGCTTCTCCTCTTACTACAAGATGTCCTTTCTCTGAAATGGTAGCAGGAATGCCTGAAATGGCTGGAGCCAAGTGGGTAATGTTGGTGCCGATGTGTCCGTTACCGCGGGTAACGATTTTGGTGAGTTTTCCGCCGTCATAGGTTACTACGAGGGTCAGTCCGTCCAGTTTCCATGAAATCCAGATAGGGCGGTCTTCTGCCCATTTTACAAGATCACTTACCTGTTTGGTCTTTGCCAGAGAGAGGGCGGCAAATTCATGCTCCTCTTTCTTTCCTACGATAGAATCTTCTGACACGCGATTAGTAGGGGAGTCAGGCAGAATTTCGCCTGTTTCCTCTTCCAATCTCTTGAGCTGGTCGAAAAGGGCGTCCCACTCATAGTCGGTCATGAGTTCGCCTTTTCCGTTATAATAACTATCCGAAGCTTGGTTGAGTCTTTCAACCAAGCTCTTCATCTGCAATAGTTTCTCTTCCATAATGAATGTTTGAGGATGTTTATCAAATGTTGTGTTTTTCGATGGTAAGAAATTATTCTGCAGGTTCCATGGCTATGGAGAGTTTTTCAAAGGCGAAACGCTGACCTCTGTTTCCTCCATAGTTTACACGTCCGCAGATGCAGAAACCCATCGAAGACAGAAGGTTAATCATCGGCGTATTGTCAAAGTTGGTGTCAACCTTGATGCTAGGTATTTTTTCTACCTCGCACATGCTGTTCACCTTACTGATGAAAATACGCGCCAAACCTTCACGCTGGAAACTAGGCAACGTGGCAAAGCGATGTATTACATAATAATCGCCATCAGTAATCCAGTTACCTACTAATTTCTTATATTTGGGTTCACCATTCAATATGACTGCTCCATAGACAACCACCTCTTCGTTTACTGTCAGAACGAAGGCGTTGCCATTTTCTATGTCTTTTCTGATGTCTTTTTCTGATGGATATTCCTCAGTCCATTGGTGACGTCCCGATTCTATCATACTTTGGCGAGCCTGGTCGATGACTTTCCAGCAAGCAGCAAAGTCCTTTATATACGCCGGTCTGAAGTTTGTCTTCATATTTATTACGCTTTTATTATTCGGGTGCAAAATTAACAAAAAAAAACGAATTAAACTAAAAAACGGAGGAAAAACTTCACTTTTTTGTTCGTTTTCCTCCGTTTTTCTTGTTTCCTGCTCATTTTGAGCTATTTTTCCTTTGCTTTTTGCTAAGAACTGGGCAGAATAAGATTCTGCAATATTTGTTCTGAAGATAGACTTCTGTTCTGCTTGTCTACTTCTTTAATCTGTTTTATGCCAGACATTTGTCGAGCTCAGCAATGATAGCATCTTTCTGTTCCTTGATATGCTGACCGATGAATACGATTTTTATCATGCGGTCGCCCAATTCCTGATCCCATTCCTTCTGCAGCTGTGGGTTATTCATCAAGACCTGGGCGAGTTCGTCTTTCGGCATGGTAGCCAACCATTGACCAGCCTGCTTTACAGTCTTCTGCTTGCCAGCCTGTTCGAACACGTAGCACATGTCGCGCTCATCATCGAAATAGCAGATTCCCTTGGCGCGAACCACGTCTCTAGGCCATTTTCTTGCTACGAAATCATCGAAGAGACCCAGGTCGAAAGGCTTGCGACGATAGTAAACGAAGGTGCCGATTCCGTATTCCTCAACTTCTCCGCCTTCATGATCATGGTCGTGATGATGGTGATGATGATGATGTTCATGCTCGTCATGATCGTGGTCATGGTCATCGTGGTCATGATGATGATGCTCATGTTCGTCTTCCTCGTCATGATGGTGATGATGTTCATGTGCTTCTTCTTCATCATCTTCTTCATGCTCTTCGTTTCTTTCTGATTCAATCTCCTGAATCCAACCGGCTGAAGTGGATACGGTTTCCCAATCAAACTTCTTGGTGTTGACAATCAGATTCAAGTCAACGTCACCATAGTTGCATTCAAAGATTTCTGCCTTAGGCTGGATGGCGCGGATAATCTGCTTCAGGTGCTCCAGCTCCTTAGGTTCAACCTCTGCAGCCTTGTTCAGAAGAATGATGTTGCAGAACTCAATCTGCTGGATGACGAGCGAAGCCAGATCTTCCTCATCCATATTCTTCTTCATCAGGTCGCTGCCGTTGGAGAATTCATCCTTCATGCGCAAAGCATCTACTACGGTAACGATGCTGTCAAGGCGCAGAATGCCATTCTCGATGTACTGAGGACCGAGGGATGGGATAGAGCAGATGGTCTGTGCAATAGGAGCAGGCTCGCAGATTCCGGAAGCCTCGATGACAATGTAATCGAAACGCTTCATGTCTACGATTTCCTTGAGCTGTTCTACCAGGTCCATCTTCAATGTGCAGCAGATGCAACCATTCTGGAGAGAAACGAGCGAATCATCTTTCTGACCTACTACGCCACCTTTTTCTATCAGGGCTGCATCAATATTGACTTCACCAATATCGTTGACGATGACGGCAAACTTAATACCTTTTTCGTTAGCTAAAATCTTGTTGAGAAGGGTTGTCTTTCCACTACCCAGGTAGCCTGTCAAGAGCAATACAGGCACTTCCTTCTTTGCGTTCATATTAAAATATTTTAATGTTATACTTCTTAAACCCAGTCTGCTGATAATGCTGCTTTCTCGGGCAGCTGTCATCTGGCAGTCTGACGGTTTTGCGAAACTGCAAAGATTGTGCCACACCTTATTTTTTTGCCATCTTTTTTTCGTACACCCCTTTTTTGTCAGTTATCTTGTGTTATTTTTAGGTTATATTTCATGTTTTTCTCATTTTTCTTTGGTGGTTTCAACTAGAAATAGTATATTTGCAGAGAAAATGTGTTTCTAACAGCACATAAACTTAATGAATAAACATATTTAATATACATAAGTAAGTTAAGATGAAAAAGTTTAAGGTTTTAGTTTTGACGTTTGTGGCAGTCCTTGCGCTGTCATCATGCGGCACTACTCAGACGGTGCCTCTGACCGGTCGCACTCATCGCATCTCTGTATCCGATGAGCAGGTTCTCAGTCTGTCTAATCAGGAATACACAAAGTACATGGCTTCTGCCAAGAAGTCGACCAATGCAGCCAATACGGCTATGGTTCAGCGGGTAGGAAAAAGACTTGCCAATGCTGTTGAACTCTATTTGAAGCAGAATGGATTTGAAGCCGACGTGAAGAATTATTCATGGGAATTCAACCTGGTACAAGATAAGTCTGCCAATGCATTCTGTATGCCTGGCGGTAAAATCGTGGTTTATGAAGGACTTTTGCCTTACACTCAGAATGAAACCGCTTTGGCAATCGTTTTGGGTCACGAAATAGCTCATGCTGTGGCTAAGCATAGTGCTGAGCAGCTCACCAAGCAGCAGAATCAGCAAACCGGTACAAGCATCCTGGGAACTGTGTTGAACCAGACAGTAGGTAATGGTGTAGGTAATGTGGCAAGTGCAGTTGCCGGACAGTATTTCTCATTCCGCAATCTGAAGTATTCCCGTGATAATGAAACCGAGGCAGATTACATGGGGCTTATCTTCGCTGCCATGGCTGGTTACGATCCTCAGCAGGCCATTCCTTTCTGGAAGAGAATGTCACAGGGCTCTAGCAGCAATCAGAGTGATATTTTCAGTGATCACCCTTCAGATGCCAAGCGTATTGCTGCCTTGCAGAAGGAAATGCCTACTGCGCTGAAGTATTATAAACCTCAGACAACTTATAAGGTAGGTTCTACGAGCAAGACTTCTACAACCAAGAAGACCAGTAGAAAAAAGAAGACTACAACCCGCAGAAAATAAGGAATTTTCCGAATCTCTCGAATCTGAAGAATCAAATTAAAATAGTTAAGTATGGAGTATTTATCTCATAACCTTTGGCTGGTATGGACGTCGGTGATGTTCATCTGCCTCATCTTAGAGTTGTCTTCCGGCGATTTCTATGTTACTTGTTTTGCCATTGGTGCGCTCATCAGCATTCCTGTGGCATTAGTAGGAGCACCTTTCTGGGTGCAGGTAGTGGTTTGGGCTATCTGCTCTATGCTTAGCATCTGGTTGGTTCGTCCGCATCTGCTGAAATCGCTACACAAGGGTGGGGAAGACCGCCGCAGTAACGCCGATGCGCTGGCAGGACAGATAGGGGAAGTAACCGAGATGATTCCTGCCGGAGGATATGGTAGAGTGAAGCTGGATGGAGATGATTGGAAAGCGGAAGCTCCGCATCTTGCAGAACCGCTTGCTGTAGGCGATAAGGTTCGAATCTTAGGTCACGAATCTATCATCCTCAAGGTAGAAAAAGTTTAGGTAGGAAAAGTTTAAATTCAACATTATTCACTTAATCGTATAAACATCATGAACATAGGAATTTATGTGCTGGTGGCTCTAGTAGCACTTGCACTCGTAGTGGTTAAGAAAACCATCGTCATCATCCCTCAAAGTGAGACGAAAATCATAGAGCGTCTCGGACGATATTTTGCTACGCTCAAGCCGGGTATTAATATCATCATTCCTTTCATTGACCATGCCAAGGATATTGTGGCGATGAGAAACGGAAGATACCTTTATACAAACAGCATCGACCTTCGTGAACAGGTCTACGATTTCGACCGTCAGAACGTAATCACTAAGGATAATATCCAGATGCAGATAAATGCGTTGCTCTATTTCCAGATTGTGGACCCATTCAAGAGTGTGTATGAAATCAACAATCTGCCAAACGCCATAGAGAAACTGACCCAAACCACCTTGCGTAATATAATAGGTGAGATGGAACTTGACCAGACTCTTACCTCCCGCGATACGATTAACACCAAACTCCGTGCAGTTTTGGATGATGCAACCAATAAGTGGGGAATCAAGGTAAACCGAGTAGAGTTGCAGGATATTACACCTCCTGAGAGTGTGCTCCAGGCGATGGAAAAGCAGATGCAGGCTGAACGCAACAAGCGTGCTACCATCCTGACTTCTGAAGGTGAGAAGGAAAAGCAACGTCTGCTCTCAGAAGGTGAGAAGGCTGCCATCGTGAACAAGGCTGAGGCTGCCAAACAGCAGGCTATCTTGAATGCAGAAGGTGAGGCTACTGCCCGCATCCGTAAGGCTGAGGCCGAGGCTATTGCCATTCAGAAGATTACGGAAGCTGTAGGACAGAGTACGAATCCAGCCAACTATCTCCTGGCTCAGAAATACATCAGCATGATGCAGGAAGTGGCTCAGGGTAAGGATAATAAGGTGGTTTATCTGCCATACGAGGCAACCAATCTCTTGGGTTCTATAGGAGGAATCAAAGACCTTTTCAAGGGATAAAGACCTCTGAGTCAAGGGATAATGCCCTTAGGCTCAAGATTGGCTCAAGAAATAAAGCACTCTGAATATCAGTAAACAGCAAGTTCAGTAAGTAAAAATATTAAACAGGATAAAAATGAAGAAAATCTGTATCGTTGCAGGCGCAAGACCTAACTTTATCAAGGTTGCGCCCGTAATTAGAGCAATTCGTAATGCTCAGGAAGCTGGTAACGAAATCAGCTATCAGTTGGTTTACACAGGAAAAGAGGATGATCCGACTTTGGAATCTTCTCTTTTCGATGACTTAGGCATTCAGAAACCGGATGCTTATCTCGGCGTAGACTGTCCAAACATGAACGAACTTACCGGACAGGTGATGGGTCAGTTTGAGCGCTATCTGCAGCAGAATGCTACAGATGTTGTCATTGTGGTTGATGATCTGGCTTCAACCATGGCTGTGGCTATTGTTACCAAGAAGCAGGGTGTGCAGCTTGCTCATATTGCAGCAGGAACCCGCAGTTTTGACATTACCATGCCAAAGGAAATCAACCGTCTGGTGATTGATGGCTTGTCAGATATTCTCTTTACCGCTGGCATTTCAAACAACAGCATCGCCAACAAGGAAGGTGCAGAATTGTCTAAGGTTTACATGGTAGGAAATGTGCTTATCGACAACATCCGCTTCCTTCAGTCTAAAATGCAGCGTCCTGAAGTCATGGACGAGTTTCATCTGAAAGAAGGCGAATATATGGTTTTGACCTTGAACCGCAAGGCCATCGTCAATAACATTGATGAGATGAAATCGCTCATTTCTGTCATAGATGAAGAGGCGCGCCAGGCTGGAGTGAAGGTGATTGCTCCGCTTCGAGGTAAAGCTTTGGGCTTCGTGCTCGCATTCAAGGCTTATCAGGAAGAGAGTAATCATCAGAGTGGAATCCAGGTGGTTCAGCCGCTCGATTATCTGTCGTTTGCTTATCTTACAGCTCACGCCAAAGGTGTGATTACCGATTCCGGTAATGTGGCTGAAGAAGCTACCTTCAATGGGGTTCCTTGCATTACGCTCAACAGCTATACTGAGCATATTGAAACCGTAAAGGTGGGTACAAACGAACTGGTTGCTGAAGATCCGGAGTTACTGAAGCAATCTATGCAGAAACTTCTGAAGGGTGAATGGAAGAAAGCGGGCATTCCTGACAGATGGGATGGCCGCTCAGCAGAAAGAATAGTCCAGATTCTCGCTGAATAGAATCTAAACTCATAGGTATAATCTCATGGAGAGAGATAATTCTATGTAAACTGATTCTTTTCAGAATAAACTTAGAGGTTCACTTCAATATGATTATATTGAAAAGTGAACCTCTTTCTTTTTATGCTTTATCTTTTTCTTAAGTTAAAACCATCCTTTTCCTTAATCCTTTTCAGGCGCCTTTGGCACAGGATAGTCGTATTGCTTGAAATAGGACGGCGTCTTATTATCATACCATACTCCTTCTACGTTTAAGCCGATAGAGAAAGTCTTTTGGGAATTAGTGTATCTTACACCGGCTCCTAAAACGTTGGCGCCAGGTACTCCCATTCCGTAGCCACCCGGCATGATTCCTCTTCCCATTCCCCAAGGATACATTCCGTAGCCCCAAGGCGAATAGCCGTATGGGCCATAGCCATAACCGCCATAACGGCCGTAGAGAGAATTGTAATTGTTGGCAACACTAAGCTGACCATAAACGTAAGCCTCCCAATGCTCATTAAACTGGTAGCCCAGAATGCCGTAGACTCCACCATCATGATAGCTGTCTCCACCATAGTTTACGTTGTTGATATAAGTACCAAGAGCCAACCAAAGTTTGTTGTCTTTGGTGAGTGGCGTTAGGTAGGTTGCATCGATGGTCTGGGTGAAACCGCCTCTGTGAGGCACATTCTTGCCGAATGTGGCAAAGGCAGAAAGATCTACCGAGAGATTCAGCCCCTTGTGCAGCCCCCAATCATAGCCCAGCGGATAACTCAGACCGTTGGTAAGGTTGGCGATGGGATTATTATAATAGGTGCTGTCGAGTGAAGCTTTCCCCAGTAACCCGTTCTTGCCGAGAGTCTCTTTCTTGTCTGATAGTTGGGCAGGAGCCAGATAAGCATTCTTCATCGGTTTCCCCTGATAAATCATAGGTTTTCCTGCCTGGTAAACCGTATCGCCAGGCAGCAACCATTCTTCGCGCGGACTGTCCGGACTGTGCAATGGTCCGAAGCTTACCTGTTGCTGTGCACTTGCTTCTGTAGTGAGGAAAGTGCAAAAAGCGATGATAAAATATATATTTTTCTTCATAATTGATTGCATTTTCTGTCTTCTGCTGCAAAGATATGAAGAATGTATGAAACAAAGGAACTTTTCCCACATAAAAAATCAATTTTTTAGAATAAAATCATTATCTTTGCATCCGATAACATAAATAGATGTAAAATTATACAAAAATATGAAGAAGATCATCAGATTATTGACTCTCGCTCTTCTTACGGTGCCTGTTACGACATTCGCTCAGAGTGAAGGCAATCAGAACACATCAGAACCAGCCGGAAAAGTTGTGGCGTCTAAGCCCGATTCTCTGCTCGACTGGGAAACACCGCACGATCCAACTTGCCCTCAGGTGTTGCTGGAAACTACGATGGGCAACATTCTCGTGGCTCTCTACAACGATACTCCCAAGCATAGGGATAATTTTCTGAAACTTGTCAATTCGGGCTATTATGATGGTTGCATCTTTCAGCGTGTCATCAAGAATTTCATGATTCAGGGTGGCGATTATTCATGCAGAAAGGTGAATATGGAAAAGCCGCAGAAGTTTGATGTAAACTATACGATTCCGGCTGAAATCATCTATCCAAAATATTATCATAAGCGCGGACAGCTCTGTGCTGCACGCGAAGGGGATGATGAAAATCTGACCAAAGCTTCGGCGTCTACTGATTTCTACATTACCTGGGGCAGAAATTTCTCTCCCCGACAGATGGAATATTATGTAGAAAAGCAGAAACGGGAAGGTAAGGATTACGCCATTCCTTCTGAACAGTTGCAGAAGGGCTACATCAAGCATGGTGGTGTTCCTCACCTTGACAACGGCTACACCGTGTTCGGAGAGGTGCTCGAAGGTATGGATGTGGTTGATAAGATTCAGAATGTGGCTACTGATAAGGCGAACAACGACAGGCCTCTCACGGATGTCATCATCCTGAAAGCCAAGCAGGTGAAGTAACTTTCGGATGGTGAACTGAAGAAATCTGTAACTGAGCCCATTTAAAAGGTAAAATAGATAAGTAAAAATATCAAATACGAGAGAAAAATATGAAATCATTAAAGGAATTATATAGAATAGGTAAGGGACCATCGAGCAGTCATACGATGGGGCCTCAGCGTGCTGCCAAACTTTTTCTGGAGCGTTGCTCTAACGCTTCTTATTATGAAGTAACCCTCTATGGAAGTCTGGCTGCTACAGGTAAGGGACACATGACTGATGTGGCAATAGAAGAAGTGCTCAGACCTCATAAAACCGTGAACATCATCTGGCAGCCACAGACTTTCCTGCCTTATCATCCCAACGGAATGAAATTTGTGGGCAAGGATCTGAATGGCGATATTATTGATGAATGGACCGTTTACAGTATTGGTGGAGGAGCCATCTCTGATGGTACTGCCGGCAACGAAGAGCTGGGCGCCAAGGATGTTTATAATCTGAACAAGCTCGCCGACATCAAGCAATGGTGCTATGATAACGGACGCTCATTCTGGGAGTATGTTGAGAAATGCGAATCGGAAGATATCTGGGATTATCTCGACATGGTTTGGCAAACGATGAAGCAGAGCATCAGGAATGGTTTGGACCATGAAGGTGTTTTGCCTGGTCCGCTGAAGCTGCAGCGTAAGGCTGCCACCTATTTTATAAAGGCGAAGGGTTACCGTGCTTCCCTGCAGAGCCGCGGCTTGGTTTATGCTTATGCGCTGGCTGTGAGCGAAGAGAATGCTTCGGGTGGCACCATCGTTACTGCTCCTACCTGTGGCGCCTGCGGTGTATTGCCAGCCGTACTCTACCACATGTTTACTTCTCATGATATGAGTGAGCAGCGCATCTTGAGAGCCTTGGCTACTGCAGGATTGGTAGGCAACATCGTAAAGCAGAATGCTTCTATCAGCGGTGCTGATGTAGGTTGCCAGGGGGAGGTAGGTGTTGCCTGCGCCATGGCTTCGGCTGCAGCCTGTCAGCTTTTCGGAGGCAGTCCGGCTCAGGTAGAATATGCTGCCGAAATGGGATTGGAGCATCATCTCGGAATGACCTGCGACCCGGTTTGTGGACTGGTTCAGATTCCTTGTATCGAGCGAAATGCCTTTGCTGCCGCCCGAGCTTTGGATGCTGATCTCTACGCTTCCTTCTCAGATGGCCATCATACCGTATCTTTCGACCGGGTAGTTGAAGTGATGCGACAGACGGGTCATGACCTACCTTCGCTTTACAAGGAAACAAGCGAAGGCGGTTTGGCAAAGGGATTCCCAAGAGATATTTAATCATAAAATGCTTCGCTGAATCATAAAATGTTTTTCAGCTATTTTATTCAGTTTGGTAAGAGGGCTTTTATTTTGGCACGCTATTTGTTAGCCCCCTTGCCAAACAATAATAAAGTAAATACGAATAAAAACATTTTATATTATGGCACAGAAAGGTAATATTGGTGTAACGACAGAGAACATTTTCCCTGTCATCAAGAAATTCTTATATTCAGATCACGACATCTTCCTCCGCGAGATGGTTTCAAACGCCGTAGATGCTACACAGAAGTTGAAGACTCTTGCTGCTCAGGGCGATTTCAAGGGCGAGATAGGCGAAACAACCGTTCGTGTCTCTCTCGATGAGAAGGCTGGAACCTTGACTATCAGCGACCATGGTATAGGTATGACTGAGGAGGAAATCGATAAATATATCAACCAGATTGCATTCTCAGGCGTAACTGACTTCCTCGACAAGTATAAGGAGAATGCCAACGCCATCATCGGCCACTTCGGTCTCGGCTTCTATTCTTCTTTCATGGTAGCCAGCAAGGTAGAAATCATCACTAAGAGCTACAAAGAGGGAAGCAAGGCTGTAAAGTGGAGCTGCGATGGTTCACCTGCTTTCGAAATCGAAGATACTGACAAGGCTGAGCGTGGTTCAGACATCATCCTTCACATTGCTGATGATTGCAAGGAATTCCTGCAGAAGAGCAAGATTGAAGAGCTTCTGAACAAGTATTGCAAGTTTATGGCAGTGCCTGTAGCCTTCGGCAAGAAGACCGAGTGGAAGGACGGCAAGAATGTGGAGACTGATGAGGATAACATTATAAATAATGTGGAGCCTCTCTGGACAAAGACTCCTAGCACACTGAAGGATGAGGACTACAAGAAGTTCTATCACACCCTTTATCCGATGCAGGACGACCCGTTGTTCTGGATTCATCTGAATGTAGACTTCCCATTCAATCTCACGGGTATTCTCTACTTCCCACGCATCAAGAGCAGCATTGACATGCAGCGCAACAAGATTCAGCTCTATTGCAACCAGGTGTTCGTAACCGACCAGGTAGAAGGCATTGTACCAGAATTCCTCACATTGCTTCATGGTGTAATCGATTCACCGGACATTCCGCTGAACGTAAGCCGCAGCTACCTGCAGAGCGACAGTAACGTGAAGAAGATTTCTACCTACATCACCAAGAAGGTAGCCGATCGTTTGAACTCTATCTTCAAGGAGAACCGCAAGGAGTTTGAAGAGAAATGGGATGACCTCAAGATCTTCATCAACTACGGAATGCTCTCTCAGGAAGATTTCTACGAGCGCGCAAAGGACTTCGCACTTCTGAAAGATGTTGAGGGCAAGTACTTTACTTTCGAGGAGTACAAGACGCTGATTAAGGACAATCAGACCGATAAGGACGGCAACCTGGTTTATCTCTATGCCAACAATAAGGAAGAGCAGTATTCTTACATCGAAGCTGCCAAGCAGAAGGGTTATTCTGTACTCCTGATGGAAGGTCAGCTCGATACGCCGATGGTAAACATGCTGGAGCAGAAGTTGGAGAAGTGCCGCTTTACACGTGTTGACGCCGACATTATCGACCGCCTCATCGTGAAGGAAGATGCTAAGAAGACCGATTTGAGCAAAGAGCAGTCTGACAACTTGACAGAAGTATTCCGCTCTCAGATGCCTCAACTCGACAAGACAGAATTCTTTGTTGAGATTCAGGCTTTGGGCGAACAGAACCAGCCAGTGCTCATCACTCAGAACGAGTACATGCGCCGTATGAAGGCGATGAGCCAGTTCCAGGCAGGCATGAACTTCTACGGTCAGATGCCAGACAGCTACAACATCGTACTGAACTCAGACCATGCTCTGGTAAAGAAGGTATTGGAAGATGCTGAGGCCAACACTGCTGAAACATTGAAGCCAATCCTGGCAGAAATCAAGGGTCAGGAAGCTCGCCTTGCCGTACTCCATCAGGAGCAGAACAAGAAGAAGCCAGAAGAGATTACCCAGCAGGAGAAGGATGATGTTCACAATACAGAGAAGGCCATCAGCGATGAGAAGGCTAAGCGCAACGAAATCATCTCGGGCTATGCTAAGAACAACAACATTGTTCACCAACTCATCGACCTTGCCTTGCTTCAGAACGGTATGTTGAAGGGTGCTTCGCTCGACGCATTCCTCAAGAGAAGTGTTGACATGATTAAGTAATCCAACCTGTAAAAAGGTTTGAATTAAGAAATAAAACTTTGCGATGCGTAACATTTCATGTTACAAATTGTTTCTATCATATGTGCTAAATGTTTCAAAACGAACATTTAGCACATTTTTTTTCGCTTTCCTTTGGTGGCTTTCCTTTTTTTTATTACCTTTGCAATATCGATAAACGAAAAACATGATTAAAAAAATCGCCATCATGGAACAAACAAATTCAAATTACAGCATTATTGCTGATTATTACTCTGAACACTACAACGAGCTGAAGTTGTATGTCATGTCCCGTTCGCTTCCGGCAGACGAGGCTGAAGACATCGTGCAGAATACTTTTGTGCGATTACTTCGAGGCGATAAGATGATTACGCCTGTTACTTTACCTTGTTTTGTATACACCATTGCCAAGAATCTGATTATCGATTATTACCGTCGCAAGCATAAAATTGAGGAGTATGAACACTTCCTGGGAGCTACCGACTGGATGGGAAGATATGATGTTGATGGCGAATCTGTTTTCTCTGCCCAGCAAATCAACGAGATTCTGGAGCGTGGCATTGCCCGGCTCACGGAGAAGAGAAGTAAGGTTTACCGCCTGAATCTCTTCGAAGGAATGCAGGTGAGCGAGATTGCCCAAAGTCTGAACCTCGGATATAAAGCGGCTGAGAACCGTCTGACTCTGGCTAGAAAAGAAATAAGAGATTATATGAAAAAAGAGTTGGCTAGTTAAAATGCTAGTCAACTCTTTCTGTTTATTCTTACTGCCTTGCTGAAAGGCAATTCCTAACTATTTTTTAGTTTTCCTTAAACCCGATTACTCTTGTCAAACCTTTATCAAGATAAAAGGTTTGGGTTACTTCCTGCTTCTCGCCCTGATGGTTGGTCAGCTTGTATGTAGCCCTTAAATATAATAAGGTGTCGGGATAAGCTGCATCCTTATAATCAATATTCTTCTTGACGTAAGGCAGTTTGCTGACATTTTGTCGCATTACCTTCATCTGGCCGAAACTGATCATGGCGGTGGGAGTGAGACGGGAGAACCGCTCATAGCTGCAGTCCTGATCAACGAGGTTTTCATCAAGAAAATCCTTGACCAGAGATTGAGCCTTGTGCTGATCGCCACACGAGGTGAACATCAGCACAAGTCCTGAAACCATGACAAACATCATTTTCTTTATCATAGACATCTTCTTTTTTATTTAGCCACGCTGCGGAGAATCTCCAGCAAATGGTCCCAAACCATCTCTACTGTAGGAATGAGAAGAGCCTCGTCTGGGGTGTGAACATTGCGAAGGGTAGGACCGAAACTTACCATATCGAGCTCAGGATAACGCTCTGAGAAAAGACCACACTCCAAACCGGCATGAATACCCTTTACCAATGGCTTTTTGCCGAAGAGCTTTTCGTAAGCCTTCACAGCCAGGTCGGTAAGCTCGCTGTTGGCGCGCATCTTCCAGGCAGGATACTTGTCGCCTACAGTTACCTCGGCGCCAGCCAGAAGGAAGGCTGCCTTTACGGTGTTGGTCATGTTCTCCAGATTGCTCATCACGTTACTTCGCTGAGAAGCTACGATGTTGATGCTGTTTTCATCGGTCATCACGCTTGCCACATTGCTTGAGGTTTCTACCATCCAGGCAATCGCCTCATCCTGACAGGTAGTAAGCGGACCGTTGTCTACAGCCTGGAGAGCCATTACGAACTTGTCAGCTACAGCTTTCTCGATGACAGGTGCAGCATCGCTGCTGCTCATATTGAACTGCATAGCCTGTTCGGTTACGTGGAATTCATCTTCTACTTCTGATGCAAAGATGTTCCAGTCGGCACGAACCTGTTCCTTATCAGCATTCTTGACGGCGAAAACAATCTTTCCGTCGCGAGGAATAGCATTGTGCATTTTGCCGCTGTTGAAGCTTACGAGGCGCAGACTTCCATCCAGTTTCTCATTTTCGAGGAAGAGGAAGCGGGCAAGAATTTTGATGGCATTGGCGCGCTTCTTGTTGATGTCATCGCCCGAGTGACCACCGTTGAGACCCTTCAGCGAAGCTTCCATGAAGAAATAACCCGCAGGAGCCTCTTCGCGAGAGAAGTGGAAAGTAGCATGGGTTGTCTGACCACCGGCGCAGGATACGAAGATTTCGCCCTCATCCTCTGAGTCAAGATTGATGAGCATCTTTCCGGTCATAAAGCCCGCCTTCATGCCGTGAGCACCGGTCAGTCCGGTTTCTTCATCACGTGTAAAGACGCACTCGATAGGACCATGCTCAATATCGTTGCTTGCCAGGATAGCCAGCTCGATGGCGCAGCCTATACCGTCGTCAGCACCCAATGTAGTGCCTTTTGCCTTAAGCCATTCTCCGTCTACGTAAGTCTGGATGGCGTCTTTGTGGAAATCGAAATCAACATCTACCAGTTTATCGCAAACCATGTCCATGTGGCTCTGCAGGATGATGGTTTCAGCATGCTCGTAGCCTGGAGTGGCAGCTTTACGGATGAGCACATTACCGGTTTCATCTACCAGCGTTTCAAGCTGATGAGCCTCACCGAAAGATTTCAAAAACTCAATCATGTTCTCCTCGTGCTTGGAAGGACGAGGTATTTCGTTGATTTTTGCGAACTGCTCGAACACGAGAGCAGGCTTCAATTCACTTTTATTCATTTATTTTCTATTATTTTGTTTTGATAAAACATTTATTTCTGCTATTTTGTTTTGGTTATTCCCAAAAAAATAGTACCTTTGCACCCAAAAGTGCACTAAGGCACTGCAAAGGTAATAAAAATGATAAAATTAATGTTATTAAGCGTGTTAATAATTGCTATCTGCATGGCATTATTTTGCGTAAAGTTGATTTTTAAGAAGAACGGCAAGTTCTCTTCCCAGCATGTGCACGACAATCCGGGCTTGCGCAAGCAGGGCATTCATTGTGTGGTGGATCAGGACCGCGAGGCAAGGGAAGCCAACAAGGCTTATTAGAAAATAGTAATAATATAATATGATAGAAAAAATGAGAAAGAACATTTTGAGTTCAGTGGCAATTGCAGCTGTTGCTGCCCTGTCATTGGCATCATGCAACAAATCTCAGCCTCAGGTAGAGGCTAAGTCAGAGAGCAAGGCTCCTGCTGAATTGAAGATTGCTTATGTAGAGGTAGACTCTATCATGACTCAGTATACCTTTGCTAAGGAGTATTCTTCTATCTTGGAGAAGAAGGGTCAGAACATTCAGGCTACTATTGCGCAGAAGGGCCAGCAGCTCCAGGCTGCAGCAGCCAACTTCCAGCAGAAGATTCAGCAGAATGCTTACACCCGCGAGCAGGCTGAGGCTATCCAGGCTGGGCTGCAGAAGCAGAACAACGACCTGCAGGGCTTGCAGCAGCGCTTGAGCAACGAGTTTGCTGCTGAGCAGGAGAAGTACAACAAGGCGCTCCACGACAGCATTGCCAACTATCTTGCCCGCTACAACAAGGACAAGAAGTACAGCATCATCTTCTCTAAGAGCGGCGATAACCTGCTCTATGCTGACAAGGCTTACGATATTACAAAAGAGGTGATTTCCGGCTTGAACAAGGCTTACAAGGGTAAGCTGAAGAAAGAGGAGGCTGCTCCTGCTAAAAAGTAAGAGAAATGCTTCGTAAGGAAAGATACGATTTTATATTGAATCATTTCAGAAGTGCGCTGCCGAATGTAACTACCGAGTTGCAGTTCGGTAGCGCATTTCAGCTTCTGGTAGCTACCTTGCTTTCTGCTCAATGCACCGACAAACGCATCAACATGGTTACGCCTGCTCTCTTTGCCCGTTATCCTGATGCGCAGCACATGGCACAGGCGAGCGAGGAAGATATTTATGAGTTGATCAGTTCGGTGAGTTATCCGAATGCCAAGGCGAAGCATCTTGCTGAGATGTCTCGCCAGCTGGTTGAGATGTTCGGAGGTGAGGTGCCTGAGGCTGCGGATGATTTGGAGAAGTTGGCAGGAGTGGGGCGCAAGACGGCGAATGTGATTCGTGCCGTATGGTTCGGTCATGCTACGATGGCGGTGGATACGCATGTTTACCGTGTGAGTCATCGTATGGGTTTGGTGCCGAAAACGGCAGATACGCCCCGAAAAGTAGAAGATTATCTGATGAAACACATTCCGGCTGAGGATATTCCGAATGCGCATCATTGGATTCTGCTGCATGGCAGATATATTTGCAAGAGTACGAAACCGCTCTGCGATAAATGCTTTTTTAATGAATATTGCCCAAAACTGCTGAAGAACAGCAAACTTTAGGTAGTGATTAGTGATTAATTTAGTAGTGATTAGTTTGTTAATCACTAATCACTACTAATTAATCACTAATTAAAGTTTTATTGTTTTATTCAAGAGATAGTTATCCAGAATCACCATGGCAGCCATGGCTTCAACCACCGGCACGGCTCTTGGCAAAACGCAAGGGTCATGACGGCCGCGGGCAGTCAGCGTGGTGGCATTTCCTTCCAAATCTACCGTATTCTGCTCCATCAGCAGAGTAGCCACCGGCTTGAAGGCAACACGGAAATAGATGTCCTGACCATTGCTCAAACCGCCCTGTATTCCTCCGCTATGATTGCTCTTTGTTGTAATACGGGCAGCAACATCCTGATTCACAGCAGCATCTTCTGGCGTCTCTGCAGCATCAGCCTTCGGGATAAAGACATCATTCTGCTCACTTCCGCGGGCAGTAACTCCGGCAAATCCCTCGCCATATTCAAAACCCTTCACGGCGTTAATGCCAAGCATGGCAGCACCCAGTTGGGCATGAAGCTTGTCAAACTCAGGCTCGCCCAATCCTACCGGGCAACCCTTGATGACGCAAGTGATGATTCCACCAATCGTATCGCCGTCAGCCTTAACCTGGGCGATGAGATCTTCCATTTCCTTCGCCTTCTGCTGGTCAGGACAGCGCACCGGATTATCTTCTATGGTGTTAAGGTCAAACAGATGATAATCTTTCTCCAGCGCGATGCTGCCCACCTGCGATGTATAAGCCGTGATGCTGATGCCCAACTGTCGCAAGGCAAGTTTAGCCAGGGCTCCGCCTACGCATCGGGCAATGGTGATGCGGGCTGAAGAACGGCCGCCGCCACGATGATCGCGTACGCCATACTTCTCGTGATAGGTGAAATCTGCGTGAGAAGGGCGGAAGAGACAGCGCATGTTCTCATAGTCCTGAGAATGCTGGTTCTGGTTACGCACCTCAAAGCCGATAGGGGTTCCTGTTGATTTGCCTTCGAACACACCACTCAGAAACTCTACCTTGTCAGCTTCCTTTCTGGCCGTAGTGATGTGGCTCTGTCCTGGGCGTCGGCGGTTCAGCTCGCTCTGGATAAAGTCCATGTCGATTTCTATGCCTGCAGGAAATCCGTCTATAACGCCTCCTACAGCTATTCCATGACTCTCTCCAAACGTAGTGAGAGTGAAAAGATTACCAAATGTATTCCTCATTACCTTATATATTATAAAAGGTGTTTATTACTTGTTGCAGCCGCCTTTGCAACCACCTTCACAGTTGCCATCCTTGCAGTCGCCGCCGCAGTTGTCGCAGCCACCTGAGCAGCCGCCACCTTCGCCGCTGATCATCTGAGCCATCTTGGCAATCTCCTCAGCAGTAGCCTCGCGGCTCTCGAGAATCTGACCGCAGAAGTTGAGCTTCAAGCCAGCCAATGGGTGGTTCAGGTCGCAGGTTACCTTTGTATCGCTGATGTTCTTCACTACTGCGTTGAAGTGGTTGCCATCCTCGTTCTGCAATGGGATGATAGCGCCTACCTGTACGTGCTGTGCATCAAACTGGCCGTTGACGGTAAAAATCTGCTTGTCGAGCTCCAGTACGCGCTCATCATAGTGCTGTCCGTAAGCCTGCTCTGGATCCAGCTGGAAGTCGAACTCTTCACCTTTAGCCAGGTTTACCACCTTCTCTTCGAAAGCTGGCAGGGTAACACCCATACCGCTGATGAAGATGAACGGACGCTCGTCGGTTGTGCGCTCGATGAGCATCTCCTCACCGTTGTCACCATTAGTTACATCATACAGTGCGTATGAAACTACAATAAACTTGTTTTTGTTGTTTGTTTCCATTTCTATATTTATTTTTTATTATTTCTTTTTCTTTTCTGAATGCTTACGCTCTTTACCATCTCCATGCGCTCCAGATAGATAGGGCGCCATTTGTCGATGATGTCCTGCAGACTTTTGCTCTTCTGCGAGAGTTCAGCATATTCCTCGCCGTCGGTCAGATTCTCTTTCTTGAGATCCAGCATTCGGGCGATGAGCTGTTTCTGGTGTTCCTCAGCCGCCTTGAGCTGGTTGCCCAGTTTCTCGAGACTTTCCATAAAGGCGAGTGCCTTGTCTATATGATTTTCCTGTACCATTTTGCTTGTTTTATAGGTTGAATCTTTTGCAAAGGTACAAATAATAATTGGTATAAACGAAGAAAAAGGGCTTTTTTTTCGATGATATTACAAAATGATAGCGAAAATGTAATATCTCTAACGTTCTGACGCCTATTTCGACGTATTGTTGTTGATTTAAGTCAAGAAATAGGCAGAAAACTGAAAATATCCCAAGAAATGTTTGCGCACACAGAGAAAAGTTCGTATCTTTGCAGCGTCTTAAAGAAAAAGACTATAGGATAATGTTTAACAGAGCCGGCGTCTTCGGATGTGCAGGACTCACAAATTAAAGAAAGGTAAAAAGATTATGAAGAAGATTATGGTATTAGCAGTAGCTATGTTTGCAATGGCAACAGCTACATTCGCAGCAGATGAGGAGACAAATGCAACAGCAGCTTACAACATGAATATTAAGATGTCTAGCTTGGCAGATGCTTTGAGCTTGAACATCGATCAGGTAGAGGCTGTAGCTGATGTACACAAGAACTTCACCGCAGACATGATGAATGCTGCAACAGCAAAGGGTGAGGATCGTTCTGCAATGATTGACAAGGCAGTTTTGAAGGATCTCAAGTACATGCACGTTATCTTGGATAACAGTCAGTATCGTAAGTACGTGATGCTTCTCAACACAACCCTTATCAACCGTGGTTTGAAGTAATCATCTTTTATAGATGAGAAAAATAAGAGAGAGATTTAAAATAAGAATCCCAGTCAAGGTTTTATCCTGACTGGGATTTTTTTTGCCTTTGGGCCTTCAGCCCGTACTTAAACCACTTGCTAAACTTAGCTTCCTGATATGCGAAAGTTCAGTTAACTTGATAATCAGTCAATATCTATTAATTGGAAATGCTTGTTGAAGGTCAAATCCAATCCGTTAGCCAGTTCTACCTCGTATTCATTCTTGTTCATTTCAATCTTCTTTACCGCTTGCGCTGGATAATTCTCCTTCAGGTAGTTTCTGATGGCCTGCGGAATCAGCTGGTCTGGCACGATGCTCTGCTTGCAGTCAATCTCTGTAAGATTTCCCTTTTTGTCGAACTCCAGCTTCGTGCCATTCTGCAGAACCACGTCGTAGCTTCTGCTCACAACGCCCGACTCAATGGTAGCAAGCATCACCTTCTGACCATTGAAATGCTGGCTGAGTAAGGTCTGAGCCTTGGCAGGAAGTGCATTTACAGAGATAGGCTTGTCGTTGCCCGCATTCGCCACCATATTGCATGAAACCATGCAGCAGATGGCAATCATCAAAATTCGCAAAATTCTTTTCATACGCTACAAATTAAAAATTTATAATAACTAACGGAACTTTCGCATGTGGGGAAGTTCAGTTAGTTTAACTTTACTCCTTTACGATTTCTTTTCCTGCTGCCTGCCAGCCAATAAAGCCGGAATCGAGTTCTATTACCTGATAGCCGTTCTTTGTCAATATAGCTGCGGCATTTTTGCTTCGCTTGCCGCTTCGGCAGTTCACGGCGATAGTCTTGCTTTTGGGAAGAGTGGCAGCGGCCTTCTGCTCGAAATCTGATTTCAGTACGTCAATGTTGATTGCGCCACGAATATGCCCATTGGCAAACTCCTCAGCGGTTCGTACGTCGAGACGGATTACTGCGGTGTCAGCGATGGCTTTCTCATAGTCATCTGCCGACAGACTCTTATAGCCCTTATTTTGCGCCTGACAAGAAGACAGGCTTGATAGCATGGTTATAATGCTCATGATAAATATTTTCTTCATTCTCTAATCTTTTAATAATTATGCGCCTTTAATCTAGGAGGATAAGCCATGCTCAACTCCCTACATTCTTGCAATATATTTGCAAAAATACAAAAAAATATTCAGAAAAGTGATTATATGGATGGATTTTGTTTGCAGGGCGAACTCGATTTAACCTTATTTTATAAGATAGAGGGATGTTGAGGGATATTTTTGAACCCCGAAATCCTTAATGACCTTAATGACCGTGACCTTAATGACCGGAATCTTTTGGGTTTGAAAATGATAATGACCCTTAATGACTTTGACCCTTCATGACCGGCTTCAGTAGTAGCTAAACTTTAACATGTTTTGCCCCACACGCCCTGAAGGGGCAGAAGCTCCTAGCCCAGGGTAACACCCTGGGTAAATACGGACGCAAACAAGTCGCCCTGTAAGGGCAAAAGCTTTAAATATCAGGTAATTTATAAAGCTTTTGCCCTTACAGGGCGACCTTTTTGTATTTATCCTAAAACCCAGGGCGATTGCCCTGGGAGGGCACTGAAAAAGTCCCTTCATGGGTTATGTTAGTTTAACATTCGATCTTT
>ENA-UADY01000081-UADY01000081.1-human-gut-metagenome-genome-assembly--contig:-NODE-81-length-28124-cov-7.249813_pt1 | contig 28124 bp, 15 predicted proteins | sample MGYA00244275_ERZ654271 | MGnify/ENA primary metagenome ERZ654271 (study PRJEB26926, sample SAMN06165020) | human gut metagenome | biome: ENVO:00009003; feature: ENVO:2100002; material: ENVO:00002003...
AACCCATCCGGAACCTCTGCCCTGGCGTACTTCCGCTTCCACCAGAAGTACTGGTGCTCTGGAATGCCTTTCTCTTTCAACAGGGGCTTGATTGCTGTCCCTTTCTCCCGGGCCTCGCCCAGGATCTCCTCGATTTGCTCGCGTGTAAGCATGTCAGTTAGTATTAGTGGCGCAAAGTTATATACCACTTAATCAAACTGCGGTCGTACTTTATCGAATGCTTACGCACGGTAGGCGGACACCACAACCAGTGTTGATGGCAAAAGAAAAGGGAATGACCAGAGTTGGCCATCCCCCTTATGAATATCAGCGTGTTCGGATTATTTGCCGAAGACAGCGTTGATTACATGTACACCCTCTGTGTAGTTTGTGGTTCCATGTACAAAATTAGCGAAGTTGCCGGCGTCAATCTTGGTTCCTTCTACAGATCCGGATACTTTGATCGGGCTGGTCTCTCCAAGAGTGATGTTCTTCGTCTTACCGTTGAATTTACCAATCACAAGACCTCTTGTGGCCTCGGCTCCGCCGGAAATCACGCAATCCACGACACAACCGTTTCCTGTGTTGTGAGCGGCGTTTCCGATGTTTCCGATAAGGCCTCCGATGCCATCAACAGTTGCCATGGCGGTCACTTTTCCGAAAGCCTTGCAGTTCTCTATGGTGTTGCCTTGAGAGTGGAAACCGCAGAGGCTGCCGATAACGCTGGCCTTGTCGCCGGATTCGAAGATGATCTCACCTTCGTTTGTACAGTTGTCCATGTTGCCGGTACCTCCCTGAACTCCACCTGCGCGAACCTTAACAGTTCCGCTAATGGTAATGTCACCCTTGTTGACACAGTCTTTCGTGCATGTGCTTTGCTTAGCCTCTTTTCCTGGCCAGCCCACGATTCCGCCTACTGCTGAATTGGACTTTGACGCGTCAGAGAACACGTTGATCGGACCTTCGTTGGTACAGCCCGTGATGTTCGACTTGATCTGTCCTGCGGCGAAGTAATCACCTCCTGTGATGCCACCGGCCAGCACAATCGCCTCATTTCCGGACATGGCAGAACCATTGCTGGAAGCAAGTTTCGCGTAAACCTCGCCGTAGTTGTGACAATTAGTGATGTTACCGTTGGACGCTCCGGCAATACCTCCGACATCCTGTCTCTTCACGTTTTCCGTTACTGAGTCAATAGATGTGTTCACAAGAGATACCTTGCCTTTGTTCACGCAATTCGTCACAGCGAACTGTCCGTTTTCATCATTGCCGCCGTAAGCGACAAGACCGCCTACTGAAGGTGCGCAGTTCTTCACATTGACAATAGTCGAAGCGCCGTTGACAAAGGCGCATGAGGCACTTATCGTCCCTTCGTTTGAGCAGTCTTTCATTGTCGCCTTGAGATATCCGGCGATGCCGGCGACGGCCGCACCCTTCATTGATGTCTGAGCTGTCACTGTGATGTTGCCGGTGTTGTGGCAATCGGTGATGTCGGCCAGACCTTCAGCGACAAGGGCTCCACAGATGACGGCGTCGTCAAAGGCGTCGGCGCTCATTGTGATGTTCGCCTTGTTTGTCACGTTGGTAAGCTCTCCCTTGTTTCTTATGGCGATGATTCCGAATTCGGAAGCCGTCGGAACGAACGAGCATGACGCGTCAATGACAAGATCCTTGACGGTGCCGACTTCAGTGAACAAAGGAGCGGTTCCTTTCCAGTTCTTGATGCTGTGGTTGTTGCCGTTGAAGATTCCAGGGAATGTCGCGCAAGTCGGGATTGTCTTCCCGGTAAGGTCGATGTCTGCGGTCAGGTTGACAACACTCGTGGCATCAGCTGTGGTGAGTTCCTTTCCGTTGAAGAGTTTGACAAACTCGTCGGCTGTCGCTATGTCTTTAGGGAATGCGGCCTTTTCAAGTGTGGTGATGTTAAGAGTCTCGGAGTATTCGGATTCCTTGCCGTCCTTGTTGATGGACTTGGCTCTCACATTATACGCTGTCTTGTCCGTAAGGTCTGAAATCTTAAGTGCTGTCTCCTCTGTCTCGATTGTTGTCCAGTCAGAAGCGGAAGCGAGTTTGTATTCCACGACATATTTGACGGCGTTCACGCAAGGGTCCCATTTCAAAGTAATGGCATCAGCAAGCGGAGTCGCCGCAAGATTAGGAATACCGACAAAATCAGGCTTTACAAACCCGTAGCCGAGAACAAGTTGGACAGGCTCGTTGTCTTGAGCGATATATACCCAGTCAGAAAATACGGATCTTGGGTAGTTGGCTCTGATTCTGATGTAATACTGGCTGAACTTTTTCAGACCTGTGAAAGTCGTGGCGTTTTTGACCTTTACCTTTTCGTCGCTGTAGACGATGGTGTGAGAGACACCGTTGTTGTAATTGTCACCATTGTTGAGTTCTGTGGTAAGCTGGACGGTCGCGCTGGTCGCTCCAGCCTCAATCATGCTGGCGTCATCCCAGTAGACTGAAATGGATGTTTCCGATGAATTGTCTTCATCATAAGTGAATTCCTTCGGTGCCGGTTTGGATGAGTCTATGCCAAAGTGCTCTTCTTCTTCACATCCTATAAAAAGAGAAGATGCCAAGGCTACGGCCGCGAGGGCTTTAATGGATTTCATATTTTCTTTAGTGATTGTTAGTTGAAAACTGTAAATACTAAAATTAAGGCTATGCTTCTTAAGCACCCTTAACAACCATCAGAAAGATGTAAGATGTCACTCGAAAGTGAACTTTATTTCAGTTTGCCGAGACAAAAATATTCAAGTTAAATGAAAAATGCAAGGCGGAGACTGATTTTTTTTGTACTTTTGTGAATCCTTTCAATCGTTTTTAGTCGTAAGTCTGAAATTCGCTGTGGAAGGTTACCCGGTAGGGTATCATGGTATATGCGAACTTATATATTAACTTATATATTTATGTCAAGTTATGAGGAAGGTATTAAGGTTTTTATTTATTATTGTGCTGTCTGTGTGGGCGGTGGACTTGTCCGCGCAGTCTCAGACCGTACAGTTTTTCGCTCATCGTGCCAGCCGTTTCGAGTATGATGAGAACACGCTGCCAGCATTCAAGGCTTGCTACGAACAAGGAATAAGGGGCTTTGAGACCGACATCAGAATGAGCAAGGACGGGCTGCTCGTCGTAAACCACGATGAGACGTTCGCCAGACTGACTCCATGCACCGGTGCGGTTGAGTCAATGACTTCTGATGAAATCCGCAAGCTGACAACATTCCAAGGCAACAAGATTCTTTTCCTTGATGAACTTGTGGGTTTCCTTTCGGACAAGGACGGTCTCTATGTTGAGTTTGAGATGAAAGTCAGTCCGGCGTCAAGCTATCCTGAGGACCGGCTTCGCGAGTATTGCGACAAACTCTACAAGGCGGTCATGGCCAAAAAGCCGGAGCATTCCACTTACTTGTTCACGTCCAGCAGCCGGGATGCCTTGAATATGATGAGAACGCTTCATCCGGACGCTGACATGCTTATGATTTTCAGCAAGCCAGTGTGTGATGAGACAATCCAGATGGCAGAGGCGATGGGAATCAAGCGGATTGGGTGCAACATGAATGGCACTACACGCTCCATGGTGAAAAAGGCGAAGGAGGCTGGCCTGGCTGTTTCCCTTTGGCCTTCAAGGACTCCTGAGGACATCATGCTGGGCGTATATCTCGGCGCGGAATATCTCTGCTGCGACAGGGCCATCGAGGTGAAGAAATTTTTGGACGAAAAGGCCACGTTTGTGAAATACAAATAGTTTTTTTGCTAAAGGGGCGCTTTAACAAAATCATTGAAGTTTAATAGTACTAAATATTCATTACTTAAAAAACATTGATGCGAGGATAAAGAACCATAATAACCTTGTAAACCATTAGAAATAATAACCAAGGATTTCAGTTTGCCGCAGAATCTTGAACCTTGCTATAGGTTCTGGTAATTATTTTTATTGAAAATTTATTACGATTGAAATGAATCACATAATAACCAGTTCTTCTCCCGAAAAGGGGAAGAGTAGACAATTGTTATTGCTTACGAAAGGTTTGATGACGACCGTTATGGCGATTCTTTTGTTTCTGGTGCCATCTGAAGTGTTTGCTCAGAAACTCACTGTATCAGGTTTTGTCAAAGAGGCCGCTACCAATGAGCCTGTTCCGGGGGCGGTTGTAATGGTGAAGGGCACATCTGTGGGCACATCGACTGATGCAAACGGAGCGTACACCATCAAGGCTGACGCCAACTCTGTCCTTGTATGCCAGCTTTTCGGTTATAAGACTGTAGAGGTTAATGTCAGCAAGAGAACAAAATTGGACATCATTCTTCAGGAAGACACCCAGATGCTTGACGCGACTGTTGTGGTCGGTTATGGTACTCTCAAGAAGACCCAGTTGGTGGGGGCCGTCGAGAACCTGTCGGGTGAGGAACTTGAAGGCAGGACCAACTCCAATGTGACGAGGTCTCTTCAGGGGCAGATCCCGGGATTGAACATCATTCAGGCCGACGGTAAGCCTACCCATCAAGGGTCTATCACCATCCGAGGCAACGGAACTTCGTATCAGTCCAGAAAAAAGGTCGGTGGAAGTGCTGGCAATCAGAAGCACTCGATCGGCCAGGGCAGCAGCGCCCTTGTCCTCATCGACGGAGTCGAGGGAGACCTGACGACAGTGAACCCGGAGGACATCGAGACTGTCGCCGTCCTCAAGGATGCGGCTTCCGCCGCTGTTTACGGTGCCAGAGGAGCGTTCGGTGTCATCCTTGTGACAACCAAGGCTCCGAAGACCGACAAAATTTCCGTGAACTACAACGGTTCTGTCTCATTGAACAGAAGAAACATCATGTGGGAGGACGAGCTTGTCACGGATGGCCTTCAGTGGCTTGATACCTTTGTTGAGTTCTTCAGGAACGACAAGCGTACTCCGACTTCCGCCGGTTCTTTGCCTGGTAATGTCAATAACAGGTCCAATACCTATTCCGAGGCTTATCATGAGGAGTTCCGTCGTCGTAAAACTGATCCTACCTATGAGAATTACGGTAAGATCTATGGTGACGGTAAGGATGTCGGCTTCGGAAGCAACTATGCTTACTATGGAAGCACCAACTGGCTTGACATGTTCTACAAGGACATGAACATGACACAGAACCATAACCTCAGCATCAATGGCGCGTCAGAGAAGGTTAGCTATGCCATCAGTGGGCGTTATTATGGACAGGACGGTATCTATAAGCTTGGCAATGAGGACTTCAACCAGTTCAATCTTCGCGCCAAGGGTTCCATAAAGATTACTGATTGGTTGAAATTGACCAATAACACCTCGGTGTTCAAGCGTAAATATCACCAGCCGATGGTGTCAGGTGGTTCACAGCCGCTTCTCCGCCAGTTCGAGCATAGAGGACAGCCAATCTATCCGGCATTTAATGAAGACGGTACGCTTACGTTCTATGGCGCTTCTTGTATGTACGGTGCGTTTGAAGACGGTAATACTTATCAGGAAAATAACAAACTGGATATTATCACATCCACCACTCTTGATTTCGAGCCGATCAAGAACGTCCTGAAATTCACAGGCGACTTTACTTACAAAGCCATCCGTTCCACTCAGGCAAGAGTCTCTTGCATCCAGAGTGGTTATAGTGCCCCAGGTGCTTTGGAGACTTACAATAGCTCCTCTTATAAGTCAGACTGGCGTTTCAACACTGATTACATCTCCTCAAACATCGTCGGGACATACACTCCGAAACTTGGTGACAACCATGATTTGAATATCGTGGCTGGATGGAATCTTGAGAAGACGAACTATCGCCGTTTGTATCTTACCAGAAAAGACCTTCTGTATCCTTCCATCCCTTCATTTGAACTTATGGCGTCTGACGAGTATGGTGTGGAGGATCGTGGTCACGACAAGAGCATGGTCGGTTTCTTCGGGCGTGTGAACTACACTCTTCTCAACAGGTATATTGTCGAGGTGGCCGCACGTTACGATGGTTCCTCATTGTTCCCTTCATATTCACAATGGGGTTTCTTCCCTTCAGCGTCCGTAGGTTGGAGACTGTCCGAGGAGCCTTGGATGAAATGGGCCAAGTCTTGGATGAACAACTTTAAACTCCGCGCCAATGTGGGTTCCCTCGGTAACGCGACCATCGACCCTTACTCATTCCTGGAGCTTATGGGTGTGTCAAAATCCACAAAACTCATCAACGGGGAAAAAGTTCCTTACACAACGGCCGCCGCGATCATTCCTGACAACCTTACCTGGGAGACTGTCACCACTTATGACGTGGGACTTGACGCTGATTTCCTGAAGAGCCGTCTCTCGATCTCGGCTGACTACTATGTGCGTGATGTCAAGGATATGTTCATTCAGGGTCCGGATCTTCCTGAGGTGCTTGGTGATTCCACCCCTAAGGGTAACTACGGCGCTATCCAGACAAAGGGTTGGGAAGCCACGATCGGCTGGAGAGACTCGTTCAAACTCGCCGGTAAGGATTTCAATTATAACATCAAGGCCAGTGTCTGGGATTCACGCACTTGGGTGAAGACGTACTATAACATCAACGGTGACATCCTCAACTACTATGAGGGTAAGGAACTTGGTGAGATCTGGGGATTCAGGACCGACGGGTACTTCCTCAGCAATGAGGAGGCCAACAACTGGGCGACCGATAAATTCCACAAGAACGGATCCAACTTCAGGGCGTATGCCGGAGACCTTAAATTCATAGACATCAACGGTGACGGAAAGATTGACTACGGCAAAGGTACTCTTGATGACCATGGCGACCTTGAGCGCATCGGCAACCAGAGCCCACGCTATTATTTTGGTATCAACCTTGGCGCCAACTGGAACGGAATCGGCGTCAGTGTCTTCCTGCAAGGCGTAGGCAAGCGTGACTGGTATCCAAGCTGCGAGTCCGGATTCTTCTGGGGAATGTACAACCGTCCTTATGGCTATCTGCCGAAGATTCATACTCAGGACGCTGTGGAAGTTGATTACTCTACTTCCAACTGGGTGGTCACCAACGCCGCAAGCAAGCCTTACTTCACACGTCAGGTGGCATACGCCGCGAACAGAAATGACGGCCCTCTTACGTTCGAGAATGACTACTACATGCAGAATGCCGCTTATGTAAGACTTAAGAACCTCACTGTGGACTATACTTTCCCAAGCAAGCTTACCAAGAAGATCCGCGTCGAGAAGCTTAAGGTTTACTTCTCCGGTGAGAATCTGCTGACTTTCTCTCCGATTTACAAGCATACCAAGATGTTTGACCCTGAGACCCTTGGTTTCGGTGATTCTGACTTCGGTGACAATGTTGGAGGTCTTAGCGGTGTGGGACAGGGATATACCTATCCTATGCTCAAGACATACACCTTCGGTCTGAACATTACTTTCTAATTTGAAGGAAGATAAACTCTAATGAATTTTAATATGAAATCAAGTATAGCAGTTAAATTACTTTTGGGAGCCGCGTCTGTTCTCGCGTTGTCTTCATGTCAGGATTTTCTCACAGCTGATCCGGTCAATAAAATATCAGCCGAGAATTTCTTCAGGACAGAAAGTGATTTGGAGATATATTCCAACGGACTGATTGAGGCATATCGCCCAAGCGGAGAGACTGTCGGCAAGGGTGATAATTATACGGATCTCATCTGCACCCAGACCTCGACGGATTTTTATCGTCCCGGCATTTGGAACTCTGTAAAGCAGACCGGTTGGGCTGTAGGGGACTGGAAAGGCATCCGCAGGGTCAACAAGATGATCGAAGGCATTGAAAAGAACAGAAGTCTCTTTAAGGATGAGGTCGCCAATCATTATCTTGGTGTCGCCCGGTTCTGGAGAGCCTATTTCTACTTCTCGAAAGTGAAGACTTTCAGCAATGTTCCGTGGATTGATCATGTCGTGAATGTTGATGATCCTATCCTTACCGCCGGCAGGGATGACCGTGAGCTTGTAATGCACAATGTTCTGGAGGATTTGAAATTCGCAAGCGAGAACATGTCCGCCGATCTGAAGACTTACAGTGGCGTGATCAACAAATATGTCGCATTGGCATTCATGTCAAGAGTCTGCCTGTATGAGGGCTCTTTCCGTAAGTACCATACGGTGAACCCGGCTACAAACAACGCATGGTCAGGACAGTATGAGTCTTCTGATGATTTCTTCAACGCCGCCGCCACAGCCGCCAAGTCTGTGATTGATTCCAAGGAGTTCTCTCTTGTTACCGGATCACCTGTCTCGGTTGCCGATGGTAAGGAGGTCGCTTCCTTGTATGACAACATTTGGAGGAGCACTGATTTCGGCAAGTCCAAAGAGGCCATCTGGACCGTGGAATATGAAGGTGGTGACCTTAACGTGTATAACGAGCTTACTTGGGTTGTGAACTCAAGTACGTACGATCAGAAGGCCGCCCCTACCAAGAACCTTGTGCGTATGTTCCTTAACCTTGACGGAACACCGGCAAAGCCGGATGTGTCTGTGACGAAGGAGTTTGACAATAAGGATTGGCGTCTTTTCAACACTGTTCACGGCCCGGGACACTTGTACACGACGTTAGCAGGGGAATCCGTCCCAAAGAAACTGAACTTTACATATACATTCAGCGGGTATCAGTTCAGGAAATGGAGTCAGGAAAAGGAGGAGAATTATTCTAAAGGAAGGAATGATAATGATATTCCTATCCTGCGTTACGCGGAGGTTCTTTTGAACTACGCCGAGGCCAAGGCTGAGCTCGGTCAGATTGATGAGACCATCTGGAATGAGACCGTCGGAGAGCTTCGCAAGCGCGCAGGTGTCAAGAATATCTATCCGGCATCCGCCGGTTATGTCGAGGATGCCTGGCTGAAATCATACTATGGAGATCCTGCTCTCTCAAACACCATGTTGGAGATAAGAAGAGAGAGGGTCACAGAGTTGATCTGTGAGAACCTCCGCGCTTCGGATCTCAGCCGTTGGGCTTGCCAGAATCTGATTGTGGATCGTGGCACAGACAATAGTGGTTGGATAGGTATCTACGTGACCGCCGATGAGTATAAGAACGGCATCCAGTTCAATGGCGAAACGTATAAGTTCAATGCATCTAAAGTTTCTCAGTTTGCTTATAAAACAGGTACCTCAACCGCAGACCAGAACTTGACTCTCTCTGAGGGCAATCATGGATATCTTATTTACAATTACAAGCTTGAGTGGAATGACAGGGATTATGTCCGTCCTATTCCATCGACAGCCTTGACAAAGAATCCTAATCTTGGCCAGAATTATGGTTGGGAGGATTAAAATCTTAAACTATTATACATGAATAAATTACAGCTTAAAAAGCGTTTATTCGGTCTAATGTCTGCAACAGCCCTCATGCTGGGGGTTGTTGCTTGCGGTAAGAATGGGGCCGATGATCCGACTCCGGACAAACCGGATCCGAAGCCGACTCCCGGAACGGAGACGGTGATCAATGGCACCTCGATTGAGTCCACAAACACTCTTGTCGGACTGATCACAGATTCCAAGACCGGAAAGGGCATCGCTGGTGTACCAGTCACAGACGGGTATTCCTTTACCACGACAGATGCCAATGGCGTTTACCAATTCAAGGCGAACCGGTATTGCCGCAATGTGTACTATACATTGCCGTCAGAGTATAAGGTGGCGTTGGACAAAGAGACCAAACTGCCTTTGTTTTACTCCACATCGACTATTTCCTACAACCGTCAGAACCGGAACGACTTTGTTTTGGAACCGCTTGATTCTCCTGAGAAGAATTTCACTTATCTGGCCATTGGGGATCCACAGTGTAAAACTGATTCCGACAGAGAGAGATTCCGTACGGAGACATTGCCGGACATGAGGAATTTCATTTCGACCTCACAGGCGAATGGTAAGTATAAGAATGTGTACATCATGTCAATGGGTGACATCACATTTGACAACACCGTTCAGTGGAAGCCAATGCGTAATGTCATGTCAAAGTTCTCGGCCAACGGCACTGATTACATTCCGTTCTATAATATGGTCGGCAATCATGACCATGACGCATCGACAAACACGCGGTATGAGTCAACGCAAAACTATGTCGATCTTTTCGGCCCGGTGGATTATTCTTTTAACAGAGGCGATGTTCATATTGTTGTGATGGACAATGTCCTTGTCACTACTACAAGCGGCAAGACCTGGGATTATGATGCTGGAGTCACGAGTTCTCAGCTGAAATGGCTGAAGGCGGATTTGGATCTGGTGAAAGACAAACAGAACAAGATGATCCTGTTCTGCGCCCATATTCCTTTCAGAGGAGGCGCAAACAGTGGCGGTGCCTCTGTGAACAAGGATAAGAATTATGCAGAGATCCTTAAACTTCTTACGGAATTCCACGAGGCTCATATCATGGTCGGTCACACCCATTATCCTCAGAACTGGATTCACTCCTCTTATGTAACCAAGGGTGGCACACCCGTTTACGAGCATGTCCATGGTGCCGCTTGCGGTGCATGGTGGTCATGCAATATGAATGTGAATGGCGCGCCTAATTGCTATAGCCTTTATGAGATCGAAGGAAACAGCATCAAGAACTGGGTTACCAAAGGCACGAAGAATGAAGTCGGGTATCAAATGCGGGTTTATAACGGCAGCCAGATTTATGGTGGTACGGATGGCACACCTTCAGGAAAATATCGGTACACATGGTACGATGGTGGTAAAGGAGGAACCGCCAATATTACCGCCAAGGGTAATTCAAATCTGAAAGGATCTTTTGTCGCCGCTATATGGAATGACGATGACAGGAACTGGAAAGTGGAATTTTTCCAGAACGGTCAGAAAGTCGGTGACATGAAGAGAGTTCCGTCCAAGGTTCCTGATATATGTGTTGTCTCATATTATTTCAACAATTTGGGTAAGAACACGACGACATGGACCACAACGACTGCTCAACATTATTGGTACATTGAGGCTCCTGGCGGTGATCCGACCAAGGTGAAGAATTGGGAAGTGCGCGCCACGCAGACAATCCCGACCAGCGGAGAAGTCAATGTCTATTCCTGCACGGATTTGCAGACGGACTATAGCGGATTTTAGAATCCATACATAGGTGTTTTGGAACGGGGAGATTTCCCCGTTCTTTTTTGAGTACTATTTGCTTCGAGAATACAGATGATGAGAATATACAGAAATATTGCATTCTTGATTGTGGCGATGACGTTCATGTCTGCGTATGTGGCCGATGCTATGAAACTGAACGGCACTCGCATAGACAAGAAAAACAATCTCTTTGGTTTGGTCAAGGACTCCCGGACAGGGAAGGGCATCGCGGGGGTGCCGGTGACGGACGGGTACACTTTCACGGTGACGGACAGGAACGGGGTTTACCAGTTTGTGGCGGACGAGAAGTGCAGGAATGTGTACTACACGCTTCCGGCGGAGTACAAGACAGCGCTGGATCCAGTCACGAAACTTCCTCTGTTCTATTCCACGACCCCGATTGACAGGAGCCGGCAGAACAGGAACGATTTCGTGCTGGAGCCGCTTGACGCTCCCGAGAAGGATTTCACTCTGGTGATGATCGGGGATCCTCAGTGCAAGACGGACTCTGATGTCCACAGGTTCGAGACTGAGACGCTTCCGGATCTCAATAGATTCATGTCCGAGTCACAGGCCAAGGGAAAGTACTTGAATGCCTACGCTGTCACCCTCGGCGACCTGACGTTTGACAACACGGTGCAGTGGGGGCCGATGCACAAGGCCCTCTCGGGGTTCGCGCTGGAGTCTGGGGATTATCTCCCGATCTACAACTGTGTCGGCAACCACGACCATGACGCGGCCTGCGTTGATGACTACACGGCCACACAGACCTACGTCGACCTCTTCGGCCCCACGGACTACTCGTTCAACAGAGGAGACGTTCACTTTGTGGTTATGGACGACGTGGCTGTTACGACGACCAACGGCAAGACCTGGAAATATGCCGACAACATTTCCGACCGGCAGCTGGAATGGCTCAAGTCAGACCTTGCCCTTGTGAAGGACAAGGAGGAAAAGATGATTGTCTTCTGCGCCCACATCCAGTTCCGTCACAACGCCGACAAGGACAACCCGGACAAGATCAAGAACATGGCCGCAGCAATGGACTGCCTTACGGACTTCCACGAGGCGCACGTGATGATCGGTCACACGCATTACGCGCAGAATTTCATCCATCATGACTATGTCACGAAGGGAGGCACTCCCGTTTACGAGCATATTCATGGAGCGGCCTGCGGCGCTTGGTGGAGCTGCAACCTCAACCTTGCCGGCTCTCCGAACGGCTACAGCGTTTACGAAGTCTCCGGGAAGACGATGAAAAACTGGCTGGCGAAAGGTACAGGCGAGTCGCCTGATCTCCAGATGCGTGTCTATGACGGCAACCAGATCTACGGCGGAGCGGAAGGTCATCCTTCCGGTGAGTATGAATATTCATGGACGGAAGGCGGCATCGGCCCGAAAGGCGCCCAGGCGCCGGGTTTCTCCGGACTCAAGGGCTGCTTCGTGGCATCCATCTGGAACAGCGACGAGGACAACTGGAAAGTCGAACTCTTCCAGGACGGGAAAAAGGTCGGAGACTTCAAACAGGTTCCTTCCGAAATCGGGGATGTCTGCGCCATCTCGTTCTTCTACAATGACTTGGGACGCAAGACGGCGACATGGTCACGCAGCACGCCGCAGTACTATTGGTACATAGAGGCTCCGGGTGGCGATCCGACCAAGGTTCAGAACTGGGAGGTGCGCGCCACGCAGACCATCCCGGGCGGCGGAGTGGTCAATGAATATAAATGCTCCACGCTTCAGACGGACTATTCCGGATTCCGAAACGTGGAGTAAGGTCAGCGAATATCCCACTTCTAGAAATCTATGGCGGCCCGCATTTCAGGGATGGTCTCGGAAAGAGCCATCCCTTTTCTATAGATTCCCGCGGTGCCGCCTACGAATATGTCGGCTCCCATTCCGGCCATGAGATTGGCCCTTTCATTGCTGACGCTTCCGTCAACGCTGATGAGGATGTCCTCGCGGCCGTTGGTGTCGAGGAATCTGCGCATTCCGGCGACTTTGTCCATGATCCCGTCCACCATCTTAGCACCTGCGGCTCCTGGGTGCACAAGCATCAGGGTGACCGTGTCAAGCACGTCAAGATACTCCTTGATGGCTTCCACATCGGTCTCCGGGTTGACCGCAAGGCCGAAAAGCCCTCCTGCCTCATGAACCTTGGCTGCCAGCGCGCGGTAATCTTTCTTGACCTCGATGTGTGGGGACACTATGTCGCCTTTGCGGACCGGGAACTTGCTCATTATGAGCTCCGGATCATCGACCATAAGGTGAACGTCCACCGGCATTGTCGTGACTGCCTGCATAGCCTTGATGAAGTCCGGCCCGAATGTGAGATTCGGAACAAAATGAGCGTCCATCACATCGATGTGCAGCATGTCCGCGCCGTTCTCTTCCAACGTCTTGATATCCTGCCCCAGGTTCATAAGGTTGGAGCACATCACCGAGACGGAAATATATCTATGTTTCATATAGTCTGTTTTTATTGAATACTCCACTCGGCTCCGTCCTTGGTGTCCTTTACGGTGATGCCGAGGGCCTTGAGGTGGTCACGGATGGCATCGCTGGCCGCCCAGTCCTTCGCTGCCTTGGCCTTGGCGCGTTCCTCAAGCACCATGTCCATCAGTCCGGAGACAATCTCCTGACCCTTGCCGGATTCGGCGGCGGACTCGTCCTTCAGGCCGAGGACACCGAACACGATGTCATCAAAAAGCTGTGTCAGAGTCTCCAAATCACCCTTGCTCAGTTTTAGTTCTCCAGCCTTGGCGGAGTTGACAAGGCGTACCGCGTCGAAGATGTGCGACAGTGCGATCGGCGTGTTAAGGTCATCGCAAAGCGCCTCATAGACAGCATTGAATATTCCCTTGACCTCCTCGGAAGTCGCCGGGCAGGTGTCAGGAGCAATGGCTGTGATGAACTCGCCGTACTGCATCGCGTCCACAGGATCGCCTTCCGTGCCCTTGGCCGTGTCAGTGATTCCTGCCGCCGAAGCCAACGCACGCAGATCCTTCGCCGCCTGCATCACCCTCTTCAGACCCTTCTCGGCAGCCTGCAGTGCCTCGTTGCTGAAATCCAGCGTGCTGCGGTAGTGCGCCTGGAGGATGAAGAAGCGGACGGTCATCGGGGAATATGCCTGCGTGAGTTTCTCGTGCTGTCCGCTGAACAGCTGCGGCAGGGTGATGAAGTTGCCCAGGGATTTGCCCATCTTCTGGCCGTTGATCGTGATCATGTTGTTGTGAACCCAGTAGTGCACGCCTTGTGTGTGGCGGCTGGCCACATTCTGGGCGATCTCGCACTCGTGGTGAGGGAACATCAGATCCATTCCGCCGCCGTGGATGTCGAACTCGTTGCCGAGATATTTCTCGCCCATCACGGAGCACTCCAGGTGCCATCCCGGGAATCCCTCGCTCCAAGGGCTCGGCCAGTGCATGATGTGTTCCGGTTCGGCCTTCTTCCAAAGGGCGAAATCGTACGGAGCCTTCTTGTCGCTCTGTCCGTCAAGTGTGCGTGTTCCTTCACGGGTGTCGTCCAGAGTGCGCCCGGAAAGGATTCCGTAGTGGTGATCCTTGTTGTATTTCTCCACGTCAAAGTACACGGATCCGTTGGAGATGTAGGCGTAGCCCGCGTCCAGAATCTTCTTGACGGTCTCGATCTGCTCGATGATGTGTCCCGAGGCTCTCGGCTCGATGGATGGCGGCGCCACGTTCAGCAGGCGCATCGCCTCGTGGTAGCGGAACGTGTAGGTCTGCACAACCTCCATAGGCTCAAGCTGTTCCAGCCTTGCCTTCTTGGAGATCTTGTCCTCTCCCTCGTCGGCGTCGTGCTCAAGGTGTCCCACGTCGGTGATGTTCCGCACGTAGCGGACCTTGTAGCCCAGGTGTTTGAGCAGTTTGAAGAGCACGTCGTATGTCACTCCAGGACGGGCGTGTCCCAGGTGCGCCTCCCCATAGACAGTCGGCCCGCAGACGTACATCCCCACGTGTCCCGGTTGTATAGGAGTGAAAAGCTCTTTCTTGTGTGTAAGAGTATTAGTCAGAAATAAAGGTCTCATATTCAATGAATATTATGTTATTTTACCACCTTTGCGCGGTGGTTCGTGCCACAAAAGGCTTAGCGAATCTCAAATGTACTAAATTTCAAGATATTCCCGAAATTTCAGTGATGATTTTCGTGGAATATTCGTCGCTTGTCCTTGAAGTTTCCCTCAGACCTTTTTGCCGGTCAGTCTCTCGAACACTGTCTTGTAGGCATCCCCGACGTGTCCGTTGTCCCTGCGGAAACGGTCCTTGTCGAGTCTCTCGCCGGTGGCGATGTCCCAGAAGCGGGCGCTGTCCGGAGTGATGTCATCGCTCATCACGAGCCGTCCGTCCGACAGGTGCCCGAACTCGATCTTGAAATCCACCAGTGTGATGCCGATATCCTTGAACACCGGTGTCAGGATGCCGTTGACTTGCTTCGTCAATGAATATATCCGCTCAAGCTCCTCTTTGTCAACAAGGCCGAGGGCCACGGCGTGGTAGTCATTGATGATAGGGTCGCATAGGATGTCCGATTTGTAGCAGAGGTCATAGACCGGTTCCTTCGGCACGATGCCTTCCTCCAGTCCCAGCCTCTGGGCCATCGATCCTGCGATCACATTCCGTACGATCACCTCCATCGGAATCACTTCGGATTTCCAGCAAAGCTGCTCAGTGTCAGAGATCTGCTCGATGAAATGCGTCGGCACTCCACCTTTCTGAAGCAGTCTGGAGATCTCGCAGGAGATTCCGTTGCAGTAGATCCCCTTGTCCTTGATCACCGCCTTCTTGATCTTGTTGAACGCCGTGATCTCATCCGTGAAATGTATGATCACCTTCTGCGGGTCATCCGTCTCGAAGATCTTGATGGACACCCCATCGTGAATGATATTCCTCTTCATTTATTACCCGATAAAATACCTGACGGCGTTCTCGAACAGTGGCTGCTCGAGGTCGGCCTCTATGTTCTTCAACAGGTTCCTCTCGTACCTCTCGCTGTGACCCATCTTTCCGAGTATCTGCCCGTTGCGGCTGATGATGCCCTCGATCGCATAGTAAGACCCGTTCGGATTGTAAGGCGACTCCATAGTCGGTTCATCCGTCAGCGGATCAACGTACTGGAACGCCACCTGCCCGTTGGCGAACAACTCACGCGCGAGTTCCTCGCTGACCACAAACTTGCCCTCACCGTGGCTCACCGGAATAGCATATTCATCCCCGATCGCCATCCCCTTGAGCCAAGGAGAGTTGGTGGAAGCCACACGGGTAGTCACCATCTGAGAGATGTGCCTGTTGATGTCGTTGCGGAACAGGGTAGGCGACTCCCTGGTCACCTTGCCGAGCTCCCCGTAAGGCAGCAGACCCGACTTCACAAGTGCCTGGAAACCATTGCATATTCCTAAAATCAGACCACCACGGGACAGCAGTCCCTCGATCGCCTCCGCGATGTCCTTGTTGTTCAGTACGTTCGCTATGAACTTGCCGCTTCCGTCCGGCTCGTCACCGGCCGAGAAGCCACCGCTGAGCATCAGGATCTGACAATCCTCGATGTTCTTCTTCATCTCGGCGATTGACTCGAACACATCCTTGTCCGAAAGGTTGCGGAACACGGAAGTGCGGATCTCGGCTCCCGCCTTGCGGAAAGCTTTCGCCGAATCGTAGTCGCAGTTTGTGCCCGGGAACACCGGAAGGTAGGCGATAACCTTATCGACCTTCGGCCCCTTATATTCAAGATCCGCCTTCTTTGCCTTGAACGGCTTCACACCCTCCATGCCCTTAGGCAGCAGCCTTTTGAAGTCTGGCTTGCTGACTGCGGGGTAAACCTTCTCGAAGAGCGACGCGTTGAAATCCATCATCTCGAAGATGGAAAGTTTGGTCCCGTTCACACGGACGTTGCCGTCCTCACCGGAAGTTACGGTGCCGATCTCGACCGCGTTCTCGAAGTCAAGCGCGCTGCCGTCGGTCTCCACCACGATGGAACCATAGCTTAGATTGAACAGCTCGTCCTCCGAAAGGTTGACGTCGAACCCGAACGCGTTGCCGAAGCTCATCTTGCAAAGCGCCTCTGCCACTCCACCGAATCCTACCGCCCAACCGGCCACGATCGTGCCGTCCTCTATCTTTTCCTGAATATGATTCCAGTTCCTCTTGAGCTGCTCCGTGTCAGGCATCCTGTCAGCGAGCGGAGTATGCTTCACGAGGTAGAGGCGGTCTCCCTCCCATTTGAGTTCCGGAGAGATCACCTTGTCAGCCTTTACCGGAGTGATACCGAACGCGATAAGGGTCGGCGGTACGTGGATTGTCCCGTCCTCGGTCTCGAAGGATCCACTCATCGAATCCTTGCCTCCAATGGAAGCCAGCCCAAGCTCCTTCTGCATCTTCAGCGCGCCGAGCAGAGCCGCCGTCGGCTTGCCCCATACCTTCGAATCAGCTGTCATCCTTTCAAAATATTCCTGGCAAGAGAATCTCATTGTCTCCCAATGGCCTCCCGCCGCCACGACCTTGCTGCAAGCCTCGATGAATGAATATGCCGCACCGTGGTAAGGGCTCCAGTCGCAGATGTCAGGGTTAAAGCCGAACGCCATCATGCTGGCTGTGTCGGTATAACCCTTGACCGGAAATTTCTGCACTGAGACCTGGGTCTCGGTGGTCTGTAGCTCGCCTCCGAACGGCATCAGCACGGTGGAACGGCCGATGGTGGAGTCGAACATCTCTATAAGGCCTTTCTGGCAGGTCACGTTCGGATCCTGCAGGTTGGCGAACATTCTCTCTTTCAGGTTCTTGCCCGGAACGTCGCGGAAGAACGGATCCCTGTCCTCGACCGCTCCGATAGTGGCCTTTGAATAATGCTTCGCACCGGCGCTGTCGATGAACGCTCTGGTGAGATCCACAACGACCTTGTCGCCGTAGAACATCCTCATTCTGGCGGTGTCGGTGACCTCGGCCACGTGCGTCACCTCGATATTCTCTGAATGGCAAAGCGCCTTGAATTCCTCCTCGTCCTTGGCTTCCACTACGACGGCCATACGCTCCTGGGACTCGCTGATGGCCAGTTCCGTGGAGTTCATTCCGCTGTATTTCACCGGAACACGGTCAAGGTAGATGTCCAGCCCGTCGGCAAGCTCACCGATGGCGACACTCACTCCGCCGGCTCCGAAGTCATTCGATTTCTTTATCAGTCTCGTGACCTCAGGCCTTCTGAAAAGCCTTTCCAACTTTCTCTCCTCCGGAGCGTTACCCTTCTGGACCTCACTTCCGCAAGTCTCAAGGGACTCCTCTGTGTGTTCCTTTGAGGAACCTGTCGCACCGCCGATTCCGTCGCGTCCGGTGCGTCCGCCGATCATCAGCACGACATCCCCGGCCTTAGGGCTTTCCCTTCTCACGTCCCCGGCCTTCACCGCTCCGACAACCGCTCCGACCTCCATTCTCTTGGCCGTGTAGCCCTCGTGGTAGATCTCGCGGACGTGGGTTGTCGCAAGACCGATCTGATTGCCGTAGGAGGAATATCCCTGGGCGGCCTTCCTGGTGATGACCTTCTGCGGGAGCTTGCCCGGAAGTGTCTCGCTGACAGGTTTGTAGATGTCGCCGGCACCGGTGACACGCATTGCCTGATAGACGTAGGAGCGTCCTGAGAGCGGATCCCTGATGGCTCCGCCCAGGCAGGTGGCGGCCCCGCCGAACGGCTCGATTTCCGTAGGGTGGTTGTGGGTCTCGTTCTTGAACATCAGCAGCCATCTCTCGGTCTGCCCGTCCACATCCACATCTATGAATATGCTGCACGCATTGTTCTCCTCGCTGACCTCCAAGTCATCCAGCAAACCGTTCTTCCTGAGGTATTTCGCCCCGATTGTGGCCATATCCATCAGGTTCAGTCCCTTCTTCTCGCGGCCTGTCTCCGAGCGCATCCTCAGGTACAGGGCCATCGTCCCGTCGATGTCCTCCTTGATGAAGGAATCCTCCACGTCGATGCTTTCCAATTCCGTTGTGAATGTCGTGTGGCGGCAGTGGTCGCTCCAGTAGGTGTCCAGGATCCTGAGTTCGGTCTCGTTCGGATCCCTGCCTTCCCCGGTGAAATATTTCACAACCTCGGCGAGGTCGTCGGCGTTCATCGCAAGGCCCATCTTTTTGCAATATGCTTTCAGATCGTCCCCGCTCATATCCCTGAATCCCTCCAGCACGGGAACCGGCTTGACCGCCGCGTGTTCCGTGTCGGCCAGTTTGCTCAGGTCTTTCGCGCGGGATTCCACCGGATTGATGTAGTAGTGGCGGATCTTCTCAAGCGTCTCCTCGGAGGCGTCGGAGTCCACGATCAGAAGTTTGGAACTCTTTATGCTGATCCGCGCCGTGGGGTCGATCAGGTGCACGCAGTCCACAGCCGAGGCCGCCCTCTGGTCGAACTGGCCCGGCAGGTACTCGACAGCGATGTACTTCGCTCCGTCCAGATCGATCGAATCTGTGACAGAGTCGGTCACAATCTCTCCGAAGACGCTGTAGCGGCTCTTCTCCAGAAGATCGGGCGTGAATCCGAACAAGTCGTAAACATTAAGCAGCCGAAGCGTTTTCAGCTCCAGCTGCAGGTTCTCGTTGAGTTCCCCCAGGAGGCTCTTTGCCTCCACCTGGAACTCCGGGTGTTTCTCCACGAAAATGCGGTAATTGGACATCTTTGCAAGTTCTTTTTAAGACTATCACAAAGTTAGCCTTTTTGCCCCACATTCACAAAATTTTGGGTATAATTGTCAACTGATTGTAAATGAATATATTTGTAAATGCTGCCAGGCGGATTTGGAGGGCACTGCTTTGTAAAATATTGAATGTCAAAAGGTGATGTTACACCTTCTGACATTCAATGAATTGCGGATTTGTGCCTGGCGTCAGAGCGATGTGGCCTCAGAGATGTGGCTTTTAGTTAAGCCATTTTAGTCAATCCACTGGCTGAAGAAACGCCAGATTTCGGAGCAGGTGTCCATATCCTTGTCGGACCAGGAGTGGTTGCCGCCTTCGACTTTGTAGAGCCAGACTTCGGTGGGTCTGCCACCTTTCACCGCCGGCCTGCCGGCCTTGAACTGATAGAGGGTGACCTGGTTACGACCCTCGCGGCGAGGAAGCTCGGTGACATATTCCTCGGTACAACCGTTAACAGCGATGATTCTGCTGACCGCCGCCGGAACGGGAATATACGCTCCCCAGCCACCTTTGTTCTCCGGGTCGCCGAGCCATTCGGAAGTGTGGTCCTGTGTGCCGTGAACCTCCATGAAAGGAAGCGGATGCTTGTAGGAATATTCCGTCTCCATCCAGTTGAACTGCAGTCCGGCTATCGAGGCCATGGCCTTGAAGGCTTTCGGAGCACGCATCGCGATCAGGTAGATGATGTCGCCGCCGTTGGACATTCCGGTGAGGAATGTATTCTTTGGACTGAGATCGAATCTCTTCTGGAGTTCTTTGGAAAGGGCGATGAGGAACTTGACATCATCGGTCTTCATTCCTTCCTGTGAAGGGTAGCGGACATTCCAGCCCGGTTTACCTTTCGGATCCTTTATACCCTGAGGGTAGCAGACAGCGAATCCGTTCTTGTCGGCGACATCCATCATCGCTTTCTTTCCCTTGAGGGCCGAGCCGCCGTAGCCGTGCAGGACTATCACGAGAGGAGCCCCGGCCTTCAATCCTTCCGGACGGTAGAGGTAATATTCCCGCTCAAGTCCTTGATTTTTCATTGTGTAACGCTCGCACCGTTCCTTTACTGAATATTCCTGTGCCGGACTTTCGCTGGAAGACAAGGACGCTTCGACAGGCTCAGCGTCCGGTTGGCTTGGTACCAGGTTATCGGTCGCTTCGGCAGGGACTGCGTCCGGTTGGCTTATGACTTGATATAAGGTGTACTTGTCTGTCCGGTCGCTGAGCTTGTCGAAGCGACTGTCTATCGTATTGCCATACCCATTGCTTCCCAAAGCGCTGCCAATGGCCAGGAGCGCCGCGATGATCGTGGAGGATAACATGCTGATTGATTGGCTTTTAATGAATATCCTCCCGTCGGATATGGCGGGAGGATAATGTTTATTATTCTGATTTACAAGTTGTTAGTCTCCACGCACTATTTGTTCTCGGCAGCCTCAACGGCCTTGAAATAGCGGTAAGAGTTGACCTTGAGCTCACCGGCGGCCGGCTCGTCAAGCACAACGACACCATTCTCGTGCAGCTGAAGGGCAGAGAGGGTGACATAGTGGCTTACAGGTCCCTCGATGGCGTCCTTGACAGCCTTGGCCTTCTTGCCGCCGAAAGCGAGGACGAGAACCTCCTTGGCACCACACACTGTGGCGACACCGACTGACATGGCCTGTTTAGGAACCTTGTTCACATCGTTGTCGAAGAAACGGGAGTTTACCTCGAGAGTGTCCTGGGTGAGGGTCATGACCCTTGTCCTGGAGTTGAGGGAAGAGAACGGCTCGTTGAATGCGAGGTGTCCGTCCTCGCCGACTCCGCCGAGGAACAGGTCGATTCCTCCGGCAGCCACGATGGCCTTCTCGTAATCCTCGCACTCTTTGGCGAGATCAGGAGCGTTGCCGTTGAGGATGTGGATGTTGCCGGCCGGAACGTCCACCTTGTCGAACAGATTCTTGTGCATGAAGCTGTGGTAGCTCTCCGGATGGCTCTCAGGAAGCCCTACATATTCATCCATGTTGAATGTGATGACATTCTTGAAGGAGATCTCTCCGGCCTCGTACATTCTGACGAGCTCGGCATAGACATCCAGAGGAGTGGAGCCGGTAGGCAGTCCGAGTACGAATGGCTTGTCGGTCTTCTCAGCCTTTGCCTTGATGGCGGCGGCAATGTGGTGGGCGGCCCAGATAGAGCCTTCCTTCTTTGTGTCTCTGATGATTACTTTCATGATGATATTCTTTTAATATGTTATTTCAATCTTAGGAAAACTTCGATGGCTTGATATTCGGCCATTCCGAGTTCGTCATATAACCTTGCGGTGTTCTGTGTGCGCTCCTCGGCCCTCTGCCAAAACTCCCTCGGGTCATCGCCCGGGAACGGAACGATGTCTTTCTGGGAAAGGTGGCGGAAGATGGCGTGGCGCTTCTCGATGAGCTCGTCAGGGCTGAGCGGAACGGCCATGTCAACTCTCCAGAGCTCCCACTCCATCCAGGCACCTCTGTAGAGCCAGATCGTGGTGTCGTTCAGCCAGTCGTTGCCTTCCTCCTTGAGCTGTTCGATGGCCTCAAGGGCGGCCTCGGTGCAGACCCTGTGCGTTCCGTGAGGGTCGGCGAGGTCACCTGCCATGTAGATCTGGTCAGGGTGGATCCTGACGATCAGCTCCTTGATAATGTCAAGGTCTTTCTGTGTGCGAGGCAGTTTCGTCACTCCGCCCGACTCGTAGAACGGCAGGTTGAGGAAGTGGACATTGGTGTTGTCGTTGAGGCCGAAGCTTCTGTCCGCTCCTCTGGCCTCGCTGCGGCGGATGGCCGCCTTGATGGCGAGAAGCTCCTTAGGCTCAGGCTCACCAGGCTTCTTTGAGTCGATGATTTTCTTTACCTCGTCGAACTTGTCTCCGAATCCAAGCTGGTAGGCGGCGTCCATATGCTGAAGCACAACGTCATCGTGCACTGCCAGGTCACCGGAGGTCTCGTAGGCCACGTGCACGTCGTGTCCCTGATGCACGAGACGGATGAATGTGCCTCCCATGGAGATCACGTCATCGTCCGGGTGAGGGGAGAAAATCAGGACCTTCTTAGGGAACGGAGTTGACTTGACAGGCCTTGTGGTGTCGTCAGCGTCAGGCTTTCCGCCCGGCCATCCGGTGATGGTGTGCTGGAAGTCATTGAAAACGTCTATGTTGATCTTGTCGAACGGCCCGTAGAGTTCGATGAGCTCTCCGAGGGAGTTCTCGAAATAGTCCTGCTGCTTCAGCTTGAGGATTGGCTTATGAACCTTCTGGCAGAGCCATACGACGGCCTTGCGGATCAGGTTCGGTGTCCACTGGCAAGGACCGACCATCCAAGGTGCGACGAGTCTGGTCAGCATAGAGGCTGACATCTCGTCAGTGTAGAATGTGATGTTGTCGTGTTCCTGAAGCCAGGTGGCAGGGCAGGCCGGATCGATGCCGCCCTCCACGACTTTCTTTACCACAGCCGCCTTGTCCTCGCCCCAGGCCATAAGGATGATCCTGCGGGCGCTCATCATCGTGCCGATGCCCATCGTGATGGCGGTCTTAGGGGTGACGGAAATGTCGCCGTTGAAATTGCGGGCCTGTCTCTTTCTGGACTGGTATGAGAGCGGAACGGTGCGTGTGCGGCTCTTCTCTGACGAGCCGGCCTCGTTGAAACCGATCTGGCCGCCTTCGCCGACACCGATCACAAGCAGGTCGAGACCTCTGGCGATCTTGTCAAACTCGGCGCAATAGTCGGATACCTCTTCCTTTGAGACTGTTCCGTCAGGAATATGCACGTTCTCCTTTTTGACATCCACATTGTCAAGGAATTCGGCGTGGAGCCTGTGGTTGCGGCTCTGGACGGAGTCGCTGCCGTATGGGTAATATTCATCAATGGAGAACACCTCGACATTGGCGAAGGAGACCTTGCCTTCCTTGAACTGCTCTGTCAGGTTGCTGTAGAGGGACACAGGTGTGGTTCCTGTGGTCAAACCGAGTTTGAAAGGACGCGGAAGAGCCGCCCTTTCGTGGTCTTTGATGGCTTTGACAATAATGTCTGCCACCTTGTCGCTTCCGATGTTCGCGTCATCGGAAATCTCGGTGGTGATCTTCTCGTAGGAATGGAGAATGCTCTTAGGCAGGTTCTCCTCAATCAATCCACCGTCCTTTGGTAAAGAAAAGTGCTTCATTTTGTTGAGCTTAATAATTTCGTAAAATATGATATGTTTCGTCTCCCGTTTCCGGGTCAAAGCTCTATGTCATTTCCGCAAGTCGGACGGTCGCGGATCCCGTGCCTGAAACCACAACTCTTGTGGTGGCTGTCGGCTTAAACCGTACAAATATAATCAGTTTTCCTCATAAGCCGAATCGATTTTTCAGAAAAAATGATGCACAGTGAATCAGAGCGCAGGCACCTTTTGCCTATCTGATCAGGAAGGCCGTTCCTTCTGAACCGTAAAATGTCCGGCAAACAAGCATATCGCCGGACAAGTCACATCAACGGTTACGTTTGTCCGGCCAAACGGCTTTCCACCGGATAAGATGCATCGACAGCGGTGTTTAGGAACATGAAAATAATAAGTTACTTCAGATTAAGAAGCTGTTTTGAATTGTTCTTTGAGGTGAAAAAATCTTCATTTTATTCCCGCTTCTTCAGTCAGACGGCACCGCTCGCTATCTTCCTTGGAAGAAGCGGTCGAACCTGAAGTTTTTCACTCTCAACCCAGCGCCCGAACCTGAAGTTTTTCACTCAACCCAGCGCCCGAACCGAGGGCAATCGAACTTGTCCGGGTTGCCGAGGTGGGCAGCAGGGGGAGACTGTCTTAAAAGTATAATTACCACCTCCGAGGATTGAAAATTTGTTGTCGCCCCTGTAGTGGGGTACGGACTTTTCTGCTCTCGTCGAGACTTTTCAGACAGTCTGGGGGGGGGAGCTTGCTCTTAACCTTCAAACAAACAATTCAAAACTGTTTCTAAGAGAAGATTTTCGAGGATAGATCTTTTTCGAAGAAGGAGTGTGCCGGTGGCACATGACTGATGAAAAAAGATAAATAGACCGAAAAGATTCCTTAAGATGATGCGGCTTATTGTTTGAAGGTTACTTATCCGGTATAAGTGCTTTTTGCCGGACAAGAGGGATTACGCGTTTTTTCGCATAAGCTTTTTGTTGAATGTTTTGGAATATCGGAGGAAATTCAATAACTTTGCAATCCTTTGAAGCGGAAGTGCAGCGGAAGTGCGAAGTTTACAAAGGAAAGTCTACTGCCTGAATATGCCCGAATGGCGGAATTGGTAGACGCGTTGGACTCAAAATCCAATGTCCCTTAAAGACGTGCCGGTTCGAGCCCGGCTTTGGGCACCCGACCGAAGTCTCCCTCGTTTTTTTGGGAGACTTCTTCTTTTTTTTGTCAGATTCAACCTTACGTCTTTTGCCCAGTACCTTCGGGCGGCGGAAACGCGCGGAGGTGTCGCCCAAGCGTGCCGTGCTGCACCCTCGGGCGACGAAGATGTACGAAAGTGTTGCCCAAGGGAGCCGTGCTGCACCCTCGGGCGACGATAAAGTACGAAAGTGTTGCCCAAGGGAGCCGTGCTGCACCCTCGGGCGACGAAGATGTACGAAAGTGTCGCTCAAGCGCGCCGTGCTGCACCCTCGGGCGACGAAGATGTACGAAAGTGTTGCCCAAGTGAGCCGTGCTGCACCCTCGGGCGACGAAGATGTACGAAAGTGTCGCTCAAGCGCGCCGTGCTGCACCCTCGGGCGACGAAAAAGTACGAAAGTGTCGCCCAAGAGAGCCGCGCTGCACCCTCGGGCGACGATAAGTGTGGTTTTCGTTGCCGAAGGGTTTCCTTCATCCATACTTCATTCTGCCCTGCGCCCTTGGGCAACGGGAAGGCGCGGAAGAGTCGCCTGACTGTGCCGCGCGTCACCTTCGGGTGCGGGACAGTCAGGCGTCATCGTTCCCGGAGAGCCCGGCGCCGTCCCCTGCTCCTGTCGTTGGAGGGGTTCAGGTGGCCGGTCGCATGGTCGTGCGGCCATTATATCGGCCATTATATCCGGCATATTCGTTTGATATTTGGAAATTTTTATTATTGTTGTCCTGAAGCCTGCCACACGGCGTCACGTCCCGTGCCGGTGACGCAAGGCAGGAGCGGGATACAGACCGAAAGTGTGACCGATGGTCGCCAAGTTATTTACCAAAGCATCGCTGAACTCATAGGACTCACGAGACTATAACCAAAACATCAATCGATATGAGCGTTTTTACACACACGGCGCGCGCTGCTGACGGCTGCCGCCTCCACCATTCTCATAACATCCTGCGGTAAGAAGGAGGAGACTGTCGGAGTCTCATCCGTGACCGTCACCCCGTCCCGGATAGAGATCATAGAGGGCGAATCTGCGGTGCTGTCCGCCAGTGTCTCTCCCGAAGCCGCGTCCGACAGGGCCGTGGCGTGGTCGTCGTCCGACCGGAGCGTCGCCACTGTTGACAAGGCCGGCACAGTCCATGGCCTCAGACCCGGCACCGCGACCGTCACCGCGACGGCGGAGGGCAAGTCCGGCACCTGCGCTGTGACGGTGAAGGCCAAGGCGGTAAACGTGACGGATGTGTCCCTGGACAGGACCGAGCTGACCCTGACCGAGGGTGAGACGGAGACGTTGACGGCCACGGTGAAGCCCGACAACGCGGACAACAAAAAGGTGACGTGGAGTTCGGACAAGACGGAGATCGCCACGGTCGACGGCGCCGGCAAGGTTACTGCCGTGAAGCCTGGCGAGGCTGTGGTCACTGTGACGACCGAGGACGGCGGGAAGACGGCGACCTGCAAGGTGACGGTGAAGGCCAAGGTGATAGGCGTGACGGAGGTCACTCTGGACAAGACGGAGCTGACCCTGACCGAGGGCGAGACGGAGACGCTTACGGCCACGGTGAAGCCCGACAACGCTGACAACCGGAAGGTGACGTGGAGTTCGGACAAGACGGAGATCGCCACGGTCGACGGCGCCGGCAAGGTTACTGCCGTGAAGGCCGGCGAGGCTGTGGTCACGGTGACGACCGAGGCCGGCGGGAAGACGGCGACCTGCAAGGTGACGGTGAAGGCCAAGGCGGTTCCGGTGACCGGCGTGGAGGTCAATCCGTGGGCGGTGACCCTGTCCGTACGCGGCACCTCCAAACTCTCTTACACGATCAGACCGGCGGACGCGACCAACCAGAATGTGAAATGGGAGTCGGATAACCCGTCCGTGGCCACGGTCGATTCCGACGGCAACGTGAGAGCCGTTTCGGCGGGTGTGGCCAAGGTCAGCGCGGTCACTGAGGGCGGCGGCTTCAGGTCAGGCTGCACCGTCACCGTGAAAGAATTCTCTTCCGGGTTCGAGGTTGGCGGCCTGTTCTACAAGACCGCCAAAGGTTACTCTATGGATTTCGTCGAGGTGACCGGTAACCCGGGCGGAGGCAAGTATTCGGGAGATGTCGTGGTTCCCGGTACGGTTGAGTATGACGGGATTACCTATACCGTCAAAGGGGTCGGGGATAGGGCCTTTGAAGGGTGCGGTGACCTAAGGAAAGTCACTATCTCGGAGGGGATATATAAGATCGGAGCCTATGCTTTCTATTATTGCGGGAATCTTGAACGTGTCATTTTACCTTCCACGTTAGAAAATATTGATGATTCAAATCCGGTGTTTGAAGCTTGTTCTAAACTTGAGATTATCACAACCGCGCCGAGGGAAGGTCAAGAGAACTACTGCTATCTGTATGACAAGGCTTTGTATATGCACGTGGGTCGGACAGAGAGAGAGATTCTGAGTTGGATTCCTGAAAAGAAGACCGGTACGGTGGTGATAAAGGAAGGCACTACGAAGATTGGGTACTCTTCTATTCGTCGAACAAATGTTGATAAGATAGTTATCCTTGAGTCTGTCAAATCCATAGACATCTACACATTTGTGTCATGCAAAACTCCTTTGGTACTTGAACTGAACTGGAAGACCAAGGAGGATGTTGACGAGATAACAACAAAAATGTCATCTTTTTCCTTTAACGGCACAGACCGCTCAGCCGTCAAGGTGACGGTTCCTAAAGGCACTAAGTCCTATTACGAGTCCCACTGGCTCTGGTCGAACCTCGGCGGCATCGAGGAGCGCCCATAGAGCGCCCGTAGAGTTTCCATGGAGTCCCCGTAGCTCGCTGAAAAAGCGCCGCGGTTGCCTCGTGTGTCTTTCGCGGCAGTCTCGTGAGTGAAAAGCCGCGATCTGCTCACGGGAGGGTCTTCCGAGGTTGCCTCGTGAGCGAGACGGCGCATTCTGCTCACGGAATGTATTGTCCTGATTTAGGTGGTTCTTCCGCAATTTAGTTGAAGCACAGGTCGCTGAAGACCATTTTTCGTTTGAGCAGGTCAAGAGATGCTCGCCCAAACATTA
>ENA-UADY01000099-UADY01000099.1-human-gut-metagenome-genome-assembly--contig:-NODE-99-length-25141-cov-6.845492_pt1 | contig 25141 bp, 28 predicted proteins | sample MGYA00244275_ERZ654271 | MGnify/ENA primary metagenome ERZ654271 (study PRJEB26926, sample SAMN06165020) | human gut metagenome | biome: ENVO:00009003; feature: ENVO:2100002; material: ENVO:00002003...
GGACTGCGGGGAACTGGTGAAATAACATGGAGGATAGATGTATGCGGATACTTGTAGTTGAAGATGAGAAGGATCTGAACAGCATAATATGCAGTAAGCTGGTCAAGGAAGGATATAATGTGGACGCCTGTTATGACGGACAGGCGGCACTTGATTTCATAGAGATGACGGAATACGATGGGGTTATTATGGATATAATGATTCCACATGTGAATGGTATAGAAGTGTTGAAGACTATCAGAGCAGATAAGCAGCAGGTTCCGGTATTATTTCTGACAGCCAAGGGTGAGACTCAGGATATAGTGAGAGGACTGGATGCAGGGGCCAGCGATTATATGACAAAGCCTTTTGAATTTCCGGAGCTCCTGGCCAGGCTCAGAGTAATGCTCAGAACACAGAGGAGAGTTAATGAGAATGTAATTACGTGCGGATCTCTGGTTGTGGATATGAATAATCATAAGGCTGTGCGGGATGGCCAGGACATAGACCTCACGGTAAGAGAATATGCCATACTTGAATATTTGGCACGCAACCGAAATATAGTTGTTACCCGAGAGCAGATAAGGGCGAATATCTGGAATATTGACGACGATGTGAATTCCAATGTGGTTGATGTGTATATAAGATATCTCAGAAGAAAAATCGACGACAAATATGATGATAAACTTATACAGACGATAAGAGGGGTTGGGTATAAACTGGAATGTTAAAAAAGAAAAGGTCACTGGTAACATATACGATTATAATGTGTGGACTTATTATGACTGTTGGTATTGCCTGTCTGCTATTTATACAGAACAGCATAGTAAAAGATGATATGGAATTGCAGGCATATGAGAAGCTTTTACAGGAAATATGGCAGGTCAGATGGTCTTTAAATTATGATAAATCCGATACACCATCCATTGGCAGAGAATATTATGACCGCTATGAGGATGTGGAAGACGATGATAAGCTATATATGTTCCTGCAGTCGATAAAAGGGGATTATATAGCAGGAGAGGTTCCTGATGGTTATAATGAGAAGCTTTCATTGCAGTCAGATCTTGATATAAAAAGCTTTAATGGAGTCAAATATTATATATTGACAAGAAAAGCCCGGGTTGGCAAGAAAAACATAGGAAATAATAAATTTATGATTTGCGCGATGGTTTCAGTAAAGGATATAAAGGCAAATTACAGGATTCTTTGGTATAGAACATATACGGTAATAGGAGTAGTTGCCTTGTTCTTCTTTGTATTTGCAGTTGGACTCAGAAAGCTGGTTACTGTGCCAATGAAGGAACTAAATGTGGCTATTGACAAGAGCAGTCAGAATCTGGATTTTACAGAGAAACTCAGATATGATGGACCGTTTCTGGAACTCGATATGATAACTGAGTCAAACAATAATCTGTATGACCGGGTTCGGAGAGAATTTGAACGACAGGAAGAATTCAATGCAAATGTATCCCATGAACTGAGAACTCCTGTGGCAGTTATGCATGCCCAGTGCCAGCTTTCCAGAGAGATTGCAGAGAAGAACAATGATCATGAGATGTTGGAGAGCATAGCGGTATTTGAACGTCAGACAACCAGGATGAAAGGGCTTATAGAACAGCTCCTTCAAATGTCTATATTGGAAAAAAATAACGTTAACCCGAGTGTTGAGGATGTTGATTTATTAGATGTTGTTGAGTCCGTGTGTGATGACGCGGAATACATATGTAAGAAGAATATTCAATTTAGATATGATCTAGTTCCGACGATTGTCAAAGTTAACATGAATCTTATTGTTATCGTGGTTAGTAATCTGGTGTCAAATGCAATAAAGTATAGCAATGAGGGGGGAATAGTGAAAGTTACCTGTGGCTCTGATTCAGAGACATGTTATATATCTGTCAGAGATGAGGGAAGAGGTATAAGCAAAGAACAGAAAAACAGGATTTTTGAGAGCTTTTACAGAGCAGATACTGCAAGAAATACAGAGGGATTTGGATTGGGCTTATCTCAGGTTATGAAAATAGCAAAGTATTATGGAGGAACTGTTCAGGTGGATAGTGAGGTTGGTAAGGGCAGCACATTTACTTTTATAATACCTGTAAATAATGGATAGAATATCAATTTAATATATCTTAACATTTTTTAATGAAACCTTAATTTTCGATAGCTATAATCGTGAATTAAGGTTTTATTATTTAAGGAGAATACCATGAAATCACGAAAGAGAATAATTCATCTGGTCATTGGACCACTTTTATTTGCGCTTTTCTGTGCCTGTCTGCCGCATAGTGTGTTCACGGAATTTGAAACAAGGGCTGCGGTTGGAACAATTATATGGATGGCATATTGGTGGGTTACAGGACCGGTAGACTATGCGGTCACGGCGTTTCTTCCGATCGCACTGAATGCCATATTTCAGATGACTGACATGTCGGCGGTCATAGCCAATTATGCGGACGAGACAATTCTGCTTCTTCTTGGAGCTTCTATTATAAGTGTTATGTGGGAGAACACGGGACTGGACAAGAGGATTGCCATCACGTTTCTCAGACTCATAGGCAGCAGTCTGCGCACCCAGCTTGTATTCTGGTTTATTCTGGCAGCAGTATTGTCTGCGGTCCTGCCAAATGCAGTTGTATGTGCCACCATCACACCTATAGCAGTTGCCATGCTGAAGTATATAGGAATGGATGATATCAAGAACAACAAGACAGCGTCCAAGATACTTCTGACAATAGCATATGCAACTGGACTTGGAGGACTTGCGTCACCACTTGGCGGTGCTATGAACCTTGTAACAGTCGATTACATACAGAAGATTACAGGCAAAGAATTCATGTACTCGTCATGGGTTGTCAGGTTCCTTCCTATCATGCTCATACTTATGTTTATCAATATACTCTTCATGATAAGGGATGTTAAGCGCACGGAGATGCTCGGCGGATCAAAGGAGTATTTTGTTGCCAGATACAAGGAGCTTGAACCTATGAGCTATGAGGAGAAAACAGCTCTTATACTGTTTGTCCTTGCGACGGTTCTGGCATTTACGAGACAGCTCTATCAGGGAATTCTTCCAGGACTTAAGCCGGCCTATGTATTTATCATATGTGCTATAGTATCATTTCTGCTCACCAATAAAAAAGGCGAGAGGATCATGGTTTGGAAGAATGTGCAGTGCAAGATCATATGGGGGCTTATGTACATATTTGCAGGTGGACTTGCCGCCGGAACGCTCATCAACAAATCAGGCGCTGCAGAGGCATTGGGCGAGTGTATATCAAAGCTTGATATGAAGGGCGGATTTGTCACGGTATTTATCATACTGGCAGTCACTCTGCTGATGTCGGACGTGACATCGAATACAGCTACAGCAGCGGTCGCCATGCCGCTTGTAATATCCATCACACAGGGATGTGGCCTGAATCCGATACCTTATGTGTATGTGGCGTCGGTGGGCGTCAATCTGTCATATATGCTGCCGACATCTATCAGAGCCATACCGGTTGGATATGGATTGTCGCCGAAGTATATGTTTAAAGAGGGGTGGAAGATTACAGTGCTGATTATAGTAATAATGTCAATTGTATGCGCATTGCTGCTAAAGTATTGGCCAGCGTTCAGCACAGTATAGATAAATAGATCGCAGGATACATACAGGGGAAGAAATATGTCAGTAATTTCATATATATTTATAGTTTTTTTGATGTGCACAGTGATTGTGTATTATATCGTTCCGAAGAAGATACAGTGGGTTGTGCTCCTTATTGCCAGCCTTATATTCTATGGTTACGCGGGGATAGAATACCTTATGCTTGTGAGCGTGACAGCAATTGTGGTATATCTGTTTTCTCTCAGACTTCAGAAGAGTCTGGATGAACAGGAGAAGCTGGCTGAGGGAGCGGACAGGCGTACAGCAAGAAAGATAAAAGCAGTCGAGAAGACGAAGAGAAAGAAATTCCTTGTGATGGCGCTGGTCGTTGTTATAGGTATACTGGTGGTGTTCAAGGCTATGGGTTTTATCATAACCAATATCAAAAGGTTTATTCCGTATGATGGTCTGCAGAGCATACCGGACTGGAAGCTTATTGCACCTATGGGTATATCATTCTACACATTCATGATGGTATCTTATCTGGTGGATCTATATAACGGACATATAACAGCACAGAAGAATTTCTTCAGATATCTGTCATATGTGCTGTATTTCCCACATGTTACACAGGGACCTATAGCAAGATATGAGGAGGTTGCACACCAGCTCTGGGAACCTCATCATTTCAGCATGGATAACATCATGCGTGGTGTATGGCTGATGCTCTGGGGATTTGTCAAGAAGATAGTTATTGCCGACAGGATAGCAGCATTTACAAATGCTGTGTTCGGAGACTGCTTCTCATATCAGGGAGGAGTGTTCCTCCTGGTGGGGATCGCATATTCAGTTCAGATATACTGTGATTTCTCAGGATGCATGGATATTGTCAGGGGGGCATCGGAGTGCTTTGGCATAGTACTCGGTGAGAACTTCAAAAGACCGTATTTCTCACAGACTCTTCCTGAGTTCTGGAGAAGATGGCACATATCTCTCGGAGCATTTTTCAGAGAGTATGTATTCTATCCGGTATCGACATCCAAGCTTTTCCTGAAGCTCAATGTAAAGATAAGGGATCATCTGGGTAATGTGATAGGAAAAGTGTTCGCGGCAGGTATTCCTATACTGTGTGTGTGGGTGCTCACCGGTGCATGGCATGGAGCAAAATGGAATTATATAGCGTGGGGACTGTATCATGGAATACTAATATGTATGTCCACATTGTTTGAACAGCAGCTTGCCGATCTGACTGGTAAGCTTAGGATCAACACGGAGTGTATCAGCTGGCAGATATTCAGGATGCTCAGGACATTCCTTCTATGTGTCATAGGACGTCTCATCTTTATGGGACAGGGAATAGGGAGCTCAGTATACATGATTAAGTCCATAGTTCTGCACAGAAGCAGAATATATGATATAGTAAATGATTTCTCGCTGGCTGAGGGCGAGTGGAGAGTTATACTTATAGGCTGTCTGGTGTTGCTGTTAGTGTCTGTTGCCCAGGAGATAAGAGAGCGCAGCGGATGTCAGAAGGACATCAGAGACTGGCTTATGAGACAGAACTGGTTGTTCAGATGGCTGGCTGTGGGCATTGCGATAGCGTGTGTTGTCATGTTTGGAGTGTATGGCTCAGGATCTACGGCAGCATTTATCTATGAACAGTTCTGATATATGTGAGGATATAAGGAGGATACGACAAAATATATGGTGAATTCAGTTAAACATTTTATTTCAATATTGTCACTCATGGCTTTCCTCTTTTTTGTGCTGAGCAAGGCTGGACAGCTTGCAAGACCGATGGACGGCGACTCTGACGTGTGGGCTGATTATTATGCGGAGGCAGACAACACCATAGATACAGTGATGATCGGTTCGAGTGCTATGTACAGATACTGGATACCAGTGCAGGCTTTTTCAGAGCAGAACTTTACATCAGCACTCATAGCGTCCGCCGGTCAGGATATACGTCTTGCACCGTATATCATGGAGGAGGCGGTGAAGAGCCAGAATGTAGACCTGTTTGTTGTGGAGCTTAGAAGTGCTGTGTTCAGGGGAAATATAGACCAGATAAATAAAGACAATCTCAATTACAATCTTGAGGTACTGGTGACAGGCATGAATCCGTCCTTCACCAAATACGAGATGATCCAGAAATATTATCAGGAGGATGAGGTTCAGAAGATAAAACTCATGTTTCCGATACTCATGTATCATGACAATCTGGTGCAGTACGACAGTGAGCTCATAATAGACCGTATGAACACAGCTGCTGATGAATATAAGTTTGCCAGACAGGTCTCCAAGATCACGCCGCTGAAGAAGCCGGTCCTCAAGGCATCCGATGAGAAGTATATGTCGGATGAGGCTCTCGGCTATATAGATGATATACAGAAAAAGGCGGACGAGCTTGGAATCAGGGTGCTGTTTCTCTCAACTCCATATGCTCTCACGGCAAAGCAGGGCGCCATACAGCTTGAGCTTGATTCATATCTTGAGGGTAAGGGCTACGATTACCTTGACCTGAACCTGTATATAGAAGATATGGAGCTTGATTATTCAACTGATTTCTACAATAAGCGCCATACAAATATATCCGGTGCGAAGAAGGTCACCAGTTACCTGGCGAAATACATAAAGGATAATTATGATCTAAGTGCAGAGTTAAATGAGGAGCAGAAACAGAGCTGGACAGATGCGGAGAGCGAATGGTCTTCTGAGGAAGAAGAACTTTTGAACGAGTGGACTAAGTATCAGGAGAAGGGAAAGTAAGATAATAGAGGTACAAGGGTATGGATACGATTTTGCATTACATTCAGAAATATGCACAGACTCAGCCGGATACGATGGCGGTATGTGAACTGAGAAAGAGCGTCACATACAAGGAATACTGGAGCAGCATAAGAAAGACTGCGGGAGTTCTCATGGGTATGGGGATACGCAAAGGTGACCACGTTATGCTCAGGTGTACGCAGAATATAGATTATCTCACAGTGTTTTCGGCGCTGCAGTATATGCAGGCGCTTGTGATCCCGGTGGAGAAATCAACATCCGCTGAGAGAGTTCTGGAGATAGGTGGGAGGGTGGACTCGGAATGCCTGATATCTGATAAAGAGGCAGACGGAATAAGTAGCATAAAGATAAAGGATATAATAGCCAGGGCAAAGGATGCAGATGAGGCAGATCTTGAACTGCCGGGGGAAAATGACAGATCCATGCTTCTTTTCACAACCGGAACAACAGGTTCGTCAAAGGGAGTTGTCATGCTTCACCGCGGAGATGTAGGAATAGCAGGAAATGTAATAGAGGGAACATCCATGAAGAAAGGCAATGTGGAGATCATCCCTATGCCGCTCAACCATTCATTCGGAATAAGGAGATATCAGTCTGACATGGTGAACGGAGGTACAGTTTGTCTGATGGATGGAATGGTATTCATTGGAACTTTGTGGAAGCTTGTGGAGAAGTATGGTGCGACATCCATGGCCATATCACCGGCATCACTGGGGATGATATTTCATTTGTCTGATGAAAGGATTGCTGATTATGCGGACCAGCTTGACTATATACAGATCGGCTCGGCACCGCTTGCGGAGGCGGACAAGGAGAAGCTGCTCAGACTGCTTCCGGACACGAGGCTTTATAATTTTTACGGTTCATCTGAGGCAGGATGCGCCTGCATACTTGAGTTCAGCGGCAATGGCAACAAGACCGGCTGTATAGGAAGACCTACGGTGAATTCTATTGTCAGATTCACAGACGACGCTGGAAATGTAGTAGAAAACGGCAGCCCGGAAGCTCCGGCGCTTCTCTCATGGGGCGGTTCAATAGTCATGGAAGGGTATTACAACGATCCTGATCTCACAGCAGAGACGCTTGTGGGTGGATATGTGAGGACAAAGGATCTCGCATACCTTGACGAGGATGGCGACTGCATACTTGTTGGAAGAGCGGATGATGTAATAAACTATGGTGGAAGTAAAATATCGCCTGCAGAGATAGAAAATCTTGCGCTTGGGTATGAATATATAGACGATGTGGCATTTACATCCATATCAGATCCGATCACCGGAGAATTGCCGGTCATACTGGTTATACAGAAGGACGGATACGATGAGGCTGAGTTTGAGCGATTTCTCACAGACAGGCTGGAGAGCTATAAACTGCCTCGTAAGTATATCTATGTCGATAATATTCCAAAGACATTCAAGGGTTCGGTGCTGCGAAAGGAAGTGAGAAAGCTTGCGGAGCAGAATGCGTAAATACAGAATAGATAACAATAACGATAAGCCTGGTGAAGGAGTAAAAGTAATACAGAGAATAAAAAGTGTACAAAGGAGAACTATATCATGAAAGAATTTATTGAAATGCTCAGAAAGATTAAGCCAAATGTAGATTTTGAAAATGAGGAGGCTTTGGTTGACGATGGAATACTTGAGTCGCTTGACATCATCTCTATCATATCAGAGATAGCAGATAAGTATGGCGTTGTAATTCCTAGTGATGAGATCATACCGGACAACTTCAACTCAGCTACAGCTCTTTATGAGCTTGTGGAGGATTTGAAATAGCGTTCGGGATAGCGCGGGACGCTGGACAGCATCCGAAACAGAATCGGAAGTGTATTTGGACATATCCGTAATAAAAAACTGTGTATATGGCATATGATGAGACACGTTCTGTGTGTCCTGTGAATATATGTATACACAGTTTTTTAATATGCACAGATGTTCATATAAACATTTTTGCAAAAATTTCAATTTGCCTGTTGACATATAATTAAATATATGTTTAAATGTTCATAGATTCAACGAGGATGATGAAATCCTGGTGGAAGAGTTAGATGAAAACGATAGCTTATTAACTTTCAAAAATGAATAAGAAAATATGATGATAAGGAGATTACTATTATGAAGAAGTACAAGATCGAAGTTGATTGTGCAAACTGCGCAGCAAAGATGGAGGATGCAACTAAGAAGGTTGCAGGCGTTAAAGATGCGGCCGTGGCATTCATGGCGCAGAAGATGAGCGTTGAGTTTGAGGATGGAGCAGACGAGGCAGAGGTTATGAAGAATGTTCTTAAGGCATGTAAGAAGGTAGAGCCTGACTGTGAGATATTCATGTAATCACAATTCGTCATGTGTCAGGCTATTGTAAAGCAGGTTTTGAAATGTATCAGCATTCCGATCCCTGCTTTGTCTCATATATGGGAACAATTTAGTTGCAACATGTCTCGTATGTGATGGGAACTGTTAGTGGTTTACAGATGATCGGAATTATATAAGACAGGAGGATGTTATGACAAAGAAACAGAAAAAGGTCCTTATAAGGATCATAGTATCGGCGGTTATTCTCGTTGCCATTGCTGTCACATTTGCGGTGCTTGACAAGACTGGGACGGTGAAACTTGAGAATCCGTCAGTTATGTGGCGATGCATAGAGATTGTGGCTTACCTGATCCCGTATCTCATCATCGGCTACGATATACTTAAGAAGGCTTTTCTCGGAATAATACACGGAGAAGTATTTGACGAGAATTTCCTTATGGCTATAGCTACGGTTGGCGCCATGGTGCTCGGTGAGTACAAGGAGGCATCGGCGGTTATGCTGTTCTACCAGGTTGGTGAGCTGTTTCAGAGCTACGCGGTGGGAAAGAGCAGAAAGAACATCTCAGCACTTATGGATATCCGCCCTGACTATGCGAACATAGAGAAGGATGGCAAGCTGGAACAGGTTGATCCCGATGACGTTCAGATTGGGACTGTCATAGTCGTACAGCCGGGCGAGAAGGTGCCTATCGACGGAAAGGTAGTTGAGGGTTCATCCTCACTCAACACAAGTGCTCTCACAGGAGAGAGTGTCCCTAGAGAGGTTCATGTGGGTGATGAGATCATCAGTGGATGCGTCAACCTCAACGGACTTATAAAGATCGAGACAACCAAGGAGTTTGGAGAGTCAACCGTATCCAAGATACTTGATCTCGTCGAGAACTCAAGCATGAAGAAGTCCAGATCAGAGAACTTCATCACAAGATTTGCAAAGTATTACACACCGGCTGTATGTATCGCGGCGCTTGCACTTGCAGTTCTTCCGCCGTTGGTAAACATGATCATGGGTAACCCTGCTGCATGGTCCAAGTGGATCATCAGAGCCCTTACAACACTTGTTATCAGCTGCCCATGTGCACTGGTAATATCCATCCCGCTGAGTTTCTTCGGAGGGATCGGAGGAGCATCGGCAAAGGGTATTTTGGTCAAAGGTTCTAACTACCTTGAGGCGCTTTCATATACGAAATACGTTGTGTGTGACAAGACAGGAACACTGACAAAGGGTGTGTTCCAGGTTACAGAGATACATCCGGTTTCCGGTATGACTGAGGCTGATCTGCTTGAGAAGGCAGCATTTGTCGAGAGCTATTCCAGCCATCCTATCAGCAAGAGTCTGAAAGAGGCATACGGCAGGGAAATCGACAACAACAGAGTAACGGATGCCAGGGAGATCAGCGGACACGGTGTGTCAGCAGTTGTGGATGGACATGAGGTTGCAGCGGGAAATGTCAAACTCATGAAGAAGATGAACATAGAGGCAGCGGTTCCTGCGTCAGTTGGAACAGAGATACACGTGGCAGTAGATGGAAAATATGCCGGCTACATTCTGATATCTGATGTTGTAAAGCCAAATGCAAAGGAGGCTATAAGTGGCCTCAAGGCAGCAGGCGTGGAGAAGGTTGTCATGCTTACCGGAGATGCCAGGAAGGTTGCTGACGCAGTGGGAAGAGAACTTGGCGTGGATGAGGTCAGAAGTGAACTTCTTCCGGGTGACAAGGTTGACGAGGTCGAGAAGCTCATAGCAGCCAAGGGTGAAAAAGAAAAGCTTGCATTTGTGGGTGATGGAATAAATGACGCCCCTGTGCTTTCAAGAGCAGATATAGGAATCGCCATGGGAGCCCTTGGTTCGGATGCAGCCATCGAGGCTGCTGATATAGTCCTCATGGATGACGATCCGGCAAAGATAGCGACCGCCATGAAGATATCCAAGAAGACACTCAGGATAGTACACCAGAATATCGTGTTTGCACTTGTGATCAAGTTTGCGTGCCTTGCACTTGGAGCAGTTGGATTTGTCAATATGTGGTGGGCGATATTTGCTGATGTTGGAGTTATGATCCTTGCGGTGTTAAACGCAACAAGAGCACTCAGTTTCAAAGAATAATGAAGATCGGGAATTGAAACTATCTATATACGATCATTACATGGATGCAGTATCAATTCCTATATATATGAAAGATGAGGAATATACATGGGAGAAATACATCTGCCTCATTGTCACTGCGACAATGAGAACAAAATCATAAATTGCATGCCGTCTGCTGATGACTGCAGTGGTATGGCAGATATATTCAAGCAGCTCAGCGACGGCAGCAGACTCAGGATACTCTGGATGCTGTGCCATCTGGAGGAATGTGTGAGCAACATAGCCGCCGCCATGGAGATGAGTGATCCGGCTGTATCACATCATCTGAAACAGCTCAAGAGCAGCGGTCTTATCGTAAGCCGCAGAGAGGGCAAGGAGGTATATTATAAGCTGGCAGACACGGAGACCGCCAGACTTGTCCATAAGGTGTGTGAGGAGATGTTCCAGATAACATGTCCGCTTGAACAATAGAATAATATGACGGATAGATCCCCGTCGGTACTGAACAGATCAGTGCCGGCGGGGATTTTTGTGAAAGTGGATATACTGAGTATCTTCGTTTGGCGGTTCGGTATCGTGGCAGAGGATTTTTTTTGTGCGGATAATGAGAAAATATATAGTTCTATGTCGCAAAACAAAATAACAGTTGACATGCACCTGTACATAGTGTATATATAACATATAAACAGTTGAGGGAGGTATGTATATGAGGCTTTCTCAGAATTCAGGAGTGCCCATATATCAGCAGATAGCGGACAGTTTCAAGTCGGACATATTGGCCGGCAAGTATGCCCAGGGTGAGTATCTGCCGTCTATCAGAGGACTGGCGCGGGATCTGAAGATAAGTGTTATCACAACCATGAAAGCATATGAGCTGTTAGAGCAGGAAGGGCTGGTCACGGCTGAACAGGGCAAGGGCTTTTATGTGAATGCACAGGACAGTGAGATGCTGATAGAACAGCATCTTCGAAAGGTCGAGGCATCTTTGACGGAGGCCATAGCTGCGGCACGTATTGCAGGTTTGTCGGACGATGAACTAAAGAATATGCTTGATGCCCTGCTTATGGTACAGGACTGACAATCTGACAGGCAGGGAACAAAACAGACAGAGAACAAAGCAGGCAGAGAACAAAGCGGACAGAGAATAGGGAAAAAGAAAGACATGAAGAGAGTTTAAGGTTAAATGGAGGATTGGATGATGAATTATGACTGCGCTGTAAAAGGGGAGAATATTTCCAAAAAGTTTAAGACATTTACACTGGATATACCTGATTTGAGGGTGCCGAAGGGATTTGCGACAGCACTCATCGGAGAAAATGGAGCGGGAAAGACGACACTTCTCAATATGCTTTCAGGAATAAGGCTTGATTACAAAGGTGAGCTGACTTTCTTTGACAAGTATTCATCGGAGGAGAAGGAGAGAAGGGCGGATGTAAAGAACAGGATAGGCTATACGGGAACAGGCAGATATTACCTTCCACAGTGGACTGTATCTGATGTGGAGGAGATAAGCAGTCTGCTCTTTGACAATTTTGACAGGGACGAGTTCGAAAGATATTGCCGCGAACTTGCGATATTTCCTGATTCTCCGAACGGTGTTGATCTGAAGAAAAAGTGTTCAGCACTCTCTGATGGAACCAGAACTAAGCTGATGCTTGCCGGGGTTATGGCGAGGGATACAGACCTGCTGCTGCTCGATGAGCCGGCATCGCCTCTTGATCCTCTTATGCGAGACAAGCTGTGTCAGATGATCGGCGATTATATAAGCGACGGAGCGGGGGAGAAGAGTGTATTGTTCTCAACACACAATATATCCGATATGGAGAGCATCACTGATTATGCGATCATCATGGAACATGGAAATGTGGTCGAGTGCGGATTTGTGGAGGATCTGAAGGAGAAATACATACTGATAAAGGGAGATGCCCAGGATGCGGAGGCGGTATCAGAGATCCTCTACACCATGACTAAGAATCCGTATGGTTTTGAAGGAATCTGTCTTGCAGAGAATCTGGACAAGCTTGCCGGAATGAATGTGAGCAAGGAGATACCATCGCTGTTTCAGATAAGTGTTGCGGTCATGAAGAATAATACAAAAATGGTATTAAAGTAAAAACAGCTTAGAGTGTTTCACGTATTTATAGGAGCGTAATTATGATGATGATAAAGGATTACAGAGCCATTACGAATGGAAAATACCGGCTAGTGTGTAATGTGTTGATACCGATCATACTGGGTGGGATACTGGCATTGATCGATATAGGAGTGAGAAAATATTATGTAACAGCGGTCATGCTCTGTGTGGGCGCGGCGCTCATGACTGCGATCGAGGTTATGGCTGATTATTGGGGGTTCGGCGCAATATGTGTGAAGGGCTGCCTTGGGATGGATTATCTGAAGACGTCAACAAAGGGGAAAGCTATGTTACGGAATGCGCTTACGGCGGATCTGCTTGTCCGACCGGTGAGGATCGCGATATGCATGGTGATAGTGGCCGTGCCATATGGAATTATGGTGGGTAACCCGGTAAGGCTGCTTTGCCTGTCGATACTGCTCACAGCAGATATTTCCGTGTGGGCGCTGAATATTACCAGATATGTTCAGAATGTTCAGGTCATGAGTCTGCTGTCCATGCTGTCATCAGGAGCATCGGGAGCTGCGGTTATATATATAACGATATCTTCGGGATTGCAGAAGTTTACATGGCTCATAGTTGCAGTACTGGCGGTATTGCTGCCGGTTGGAATATATGTGACGCGCAGACATATGTACCGCAAGGTTGAGGCGTCTTATCTGGATATGGATTAACAGATTGTTGTTCAAGGCCAGAAACGGCTTAGACTATCCGCCCCGCCTGCCGGCGTGAGGAATGATATATTAGACAAGGAGGATTAAGGGATGAAAGATTTGATACTTGGTTTTAAACTTCTCAGATATGGATATAAATTAAAGACAAATGTGATGATGCTTATCTTGTTCACTGCAATAGGGTTTGTGGTCGAACTGTCATCACATGGAACGAACATGCTGGGCGGTTTCTATTTTATGCTTACTGGAATGTTTGCCTATCAGATGATAGTATACATGAATGCATCGGATTATGTGCAGTCAAGCGCGATGAAGAGAAAACTGGAGGTGGGAATGCCCGTGATCGTGAGTACTGTTGTATATCTTGTAATGCTCACGATACTGATTGCGGAGAAACATATACTTATCAGAATGTACCCGGAGAATACAGAAAACTATCAGGATACATTGTTTATGATCATATGCATATTGTTCGGAGCTATGATATTCTGTGGTGTATGTTACAAATATTTTGTGGCAAGCTTTATCGTGTTTATGCTGGTGATAATAACCTGCATGTCAATAGTCAGTTCCTGGCTGTGTCATCATCATATATCAGAGGTTATAAGCCTTGGAATTGTAAAACTTGCTGTCCTTGGATATGCGGCCATCCTTTTGGGTGGTGTTATAGAGTATTTGATCAGTTCACTTCTCTACAGAAAACAGTTGTCAGAGTATGCAATGAGCGGACTCGGCAAGGGCATGAAGTAAATGAAAATACAACTAAACTTAATAAAATAGACGGAACAGAGCCGGTTGCGGATTGTGTACGATTGCCGAAGAGAGGGCGGTCACAGCAGAAGATTTGTAACCGGCTCTATTGCTATTATCAGGTGAGTGGAATATAATATTTAAGAATGTGTGTGCTGGAAAAATCCGGCAGCTGCGCATAAGAGTAATGTATAAAATGCAGAATCATAACGACAAACACTGATAAGTCAGCATATGAATTTGAAAAGAAAGATATAAGAAAGATAAAAGAAAGATATAAGGAAGTTATATGGTACAGAACATATTGTTTGATCTGGATGAGACACTGCTGGACTTCAAGCGCAGCGAGAGCAGAGCGCTCTCCAACATGCTCAGGCATATAGGGGTGGAGCCTACAGAAAAGGTCATATCCAGATACAGCGAGATCAACAAATCGAGATGGAAGCTGCTTGAACAGGGGCTGCTCACAAGGCAGCAGGTGAAGGAAAGCAGATACGAGATACTATTTGCAGAGCTGGGAGTTGACTACTCTGCTGCAGAGGCGACAGCCTACTATGAGGATCAGCTCAGCCAGAAGGGATTTGTATTCCCTGATACGATAAAGCTGCTTGAAACATTGCACGGAAGCTACAGAATGTACATTGTGTCAAATGGCGGCTCAAATGTACAGAGCGGACGACTTGCGGACAGCGGTATAGGCAAGTATTTTGAGGATATATTCATATCTGAGGATGCCGGAGCAGAGAAACCGTCCAGAGAATTCTTTGACTATTGTTTTGGCAGGAGACCAGAGATAAAGGCAGATGAGACTGTGATCATAGGAGACAGTCTGACATCAGATATACAGGGCGGAATAAATGCCGGGATAAGGACGATATGGTTCAATCCGGATGGGCAGCAGGCGGCGGATATACATCCGGACTATGAGGTGAAAACACTTATGGAAATACCGGCGCTGCTTGAAGAGCTGTAAGCAAAAAAGCAAAATTATTTATCGGAACCGGATACAAATGAGTCCGGATATAAATGAGTCCAGATTGAAATAAACAGGAATAGACAAATATACAGAGGTAGTACATGAAGATAAGAGATTTGATCACACAGGATAAGGCGACACTCTCATTTGAGGTGTTCCCACCAAAGAAAGACACCGACTTTGCGGATGTTGAGGCTGCCGCACTTGGCATAGCGGCGCTAAAGCCTGACTATATGAGTGTAACCTACGGCGCTGGCGGAAGTACAAAGGGTCATACCATACAGCTTGCGCGGGAGATACAGGAGAAGTATGATGTTCCGACTATAGCACATCTCACATGCGTGTGTGCCAGCAGAGACGGAATAAAGAATGCGCTTGTGGAGATGAAGAGCGCAGGGATAGAGAACATACTTGCCCTTCGCGGAGATATACCGAAGAACTATGATGGACAGGTGTTTACTGAGTTTTCGCATGCATCCGAGCTGGTGGAGCTCATCAAGGAGTCGGGTGACTTCTGTGTGGGCGGTGCCTGCTATCCTGAGGTACATCCGGATTCTGCAAATAAGCACGATGACATAGCCGGGCTTAAGAAGAAGGTCGATGTTGGATGCGATTACCTGACTACACAGATGTTCTTTGATAACAACATTTTCTTTAATTTTATGTACAGAGTCAGGGAGGCTGGAATAAACGTCCCGATCATACCGGGAATCATGCCGATCACAAAGCGTGTCCAGGTGGGGAATGCGGTGAAGCTTTCAGGCTGTAATGTGCCTGAGAGATTCAAGAGTATAGTGGATGCATTTGGCGATACAGAGGCGGCCATGAGACAGGCTGGAATCGCATATGCAACAGACCAGATCATCGATCTCATGGCAAATGGAGTAAAGCATATACATGTGTACTCCATGAATAAGCCGGAGGTCGCAGCCGGAATACAGAAGAATCTCAGTGAGATACTTATAATTTGATAAGATACAGATGTATATATTAAACTGGCAGTTGGTAGAAATTTGTAAGACAGGTGTGTATGATGATATCATCCTGCAAGCTGAATTCCTACATAATAAACCGCCAAATAATATTATAATAAATACAAGATGTCAAAATTAAGGTAACAATTATAAGAAAGAAGGAATAAAAAATGACACTCGAAGTTTTACAGAAGGACATGATAGCAGCAATGAAGGCAAGAGATAAGGAGAGAAAGGACAGCATATCATCTCTCGTATCGGCAGTTAAAAAAGTTGGTATAGACAACGGCTGCAGAGACAATATACCAGAGGATATAGTTGACAGCGTTATCCTCAAGGAGATCAAGTCTGTGAAGGAGCAGATCGACACATGTCCTGCAGACAGAACAGATCTGCTTGAGCAGTACAAGGCAAGATATGATGTGTTCAACGAGTATGCGCCAAAGCTTTTGTCAGAGGATGAGGTCAGAGAGATACTCACCACAAAGTTTGCTGATGTGATCGCAACCAAGAACAAGGGACAGATCATGAAGACAGTAATGGCAGAGCTCAAGGGCAAGGCTGACGGCAAGGTTATCAATCAGGTTGTTGCAGAGCTTTGCAAATAATAGTTTCTGACAGAAATCAAATCTGCGAATTAGTGAACGGAATTAGTGGAGAAAAATATGAAGTTTGTAGGAATTGAGAAGAAGGAACAGGGCAAGTTCATCACAAGGTATGATGTGAAGTATGAGACCGTAGATGGCATACTGAAAAATTATGAGATGATAAGCAGAAATGGCGATATCACAGATTTTGAGGGACTTCACGGCAAGGCTGCGGATGCAGTTGTCATCATAGCTACAGATGAGAATGATGAGAAGATCCTGATAGACAGAGAATACAGACTGGCTCCTGGCGAGTGGGTATACAATTTCCCTGCAGGACTGATAGATCCGGGAGAGACACCAGAGGTCAGCGCAAAGCGTGAACTCATGGAGGAGACGGGACTTGAGCTGTACGAGATCACAGATACAATAGGTACAAGCTACAGCGCTGTCGGATTTTCAAACGAGACAAATATGTGTGTGGTGGGCAAGGCGAGAGGCGAGTTTAAGCCGAGCACATCAACTCTGGAGGAGATCACACCCGGCTGGTACACCAAGTCTGAAGTGAGGGAGCTGCTAAAGACTGAGAAGTTCGCAGCCAGAACCCAGGCATTTTGCTATGTATGGAGCAGAAAGTAGAAGGAGTATGTGTATGGAGAAATTACCAGGAAAGGGTATGGTTACGGTGTCATCTGTCATCATGCTCATATGGGGACTTGTAAATGCAGGATATTATGATGTGGCAAAGCTTGTGCTTGCGGATGATCCATCATCTAAGGCTATCGCGTGTGGTGTTGTGGTTGGAATCGCGTCACTTGCAGCGGTCATAGGCGGAATATTTGGAATAGCTGGAAGCAACAAGGTGGCAAAGGCATCTGCGATAGTTGTGTGGGCAGCATTCCTGCTCATACTTGCAATTGTGAGCGGAATAGTATCACTTGTAGCAGGAGACAGCAAGGTTATTGGAGTTGCCATGATGATAGTTGGGATCATTGTTCCATTTGTCATGTTCATGGGAGCATCAAAGAACAGGGTCAAATAATTTATGATAAGTAACAGTTATAGGTTTTTCCAGAACAGAGAATGTGAATTTTTCCCATGTCATGAGGTGCAGGATGAAGATGCTTTTAACTGTCTGTTCTGTTATTGCCCTTTATACCTCGATGACAACTGTTTAGGATCCCCGGAATATATAATAACCGGACGGGGACAGCGGATAAAGGACTGCAGCTCGTGTCTGGTGGTTCACAGTCCGGAGATGTACGATAAAGTTATTGCACATCTGCGCAGACAGGACGAAATCATTCGTGTGGATCTGCGCAAAATGAAAAGTCTGTTGATGGACAGACTTTTTAAGATCACTCACATAAATGATATGGATGAGGATATGCGCGCGGAACATAGACAGGTGGCTGACCGGGTGGTGAACGGCATCATGACAGGATCCTTGGCAACAGTTTCGAATCCCATGGAAGTGTCTGTTCTGCTGCAGCCATTTGCGGGGGAATGTGTCCACAAGGGATACTTGGAATTTGGAAATAAAAAGATAGAGTGCAATGTACTTGAACAGATTGACACAGCCGGTGTTGAAAAAGGTTACTTATATGCATTTCATGCGCCGGATGTTGACCTGGAGAGTGCAGGGTCGGTTCTTGAACAGTATTACATGGAGACATTTCAGGTGGCATGCATGGATGTCATAAGAGGGTGGATACAGGGATATCTTGAGAGAAAAAACTGTGTATATGAGAAGAAGTATTGCAGTCCGTCATTCGGCCCGGGATATTATGGAATGGGCATGGATGCTGTACCTGAGCTGCTTGGACTTATGGATGCATCACAGGTAGGCGTGTCATGGAACGGAGAACGTATGTCGCCGAAGATGAGTCTTGTTGGAGCATATCTGATCGCGGGTGAAGATGTGTTTGAGGTGGATTTTGATTGCAGAGACTGTATTGGACAGAGCGGTGGCTGTGAATTCTGTATAAAGCACTGATTTTATACCAAGTAGGAGCAGGAGTGTTCTGCTCCTACTTAGAATTATAGTTATTAGTCCAAATCGAAACTAAAGACCGCTTTGTCGAAATTGCGGTTCTTTAAATCTTCATCTGAAATGATCCAAAAGATATTCCATAGACAACCAACGTTGTAACCATATTGAAACAGCAGATGAGTTTTTGTGTTTACATCCGGTATATTACCACCCGTAGGATAACCGAATAATTTGTTTCCGTCATACGAAAGATATTCGATATCATAATCTGGAGCAACTTCTTCAAGACGGTCAAATAGGTCACAGTCAAGCACATCTCCCAGTGGCTGATAATCTGTGGTGAGTTCAAACTCGACGGCCTTTTCCTCAAAAGCTTCTGTAAAATACTTTGAATAATATGGAACAGGCGGCTCAGTTCTCTTTAAATTTGCCAGGTCGCCATTGTACCAGATCACCTTGTGATAAGCCGAATTTTCGGGGGCGTCAGCAATGCTTTCAACCCATTTGTTGGTCTGGTGAATTGAGTCGATTTCTCCGCTCCAGAAAAAATATAAAATACCCATGTGCGGAAGCTTGTTTTCAATATCCAAGTCGGCAATGTCCGCAAGATTGATTTGAGCAACAAGCTGCATTGCTGATTTTTCGTACCGCTCAGTGTCATCTCCGCGCTTGCAGGAATAGCCCGACATTGTGGGATATGGAATTTCGGGCGGAAGATCAGGAAAGCCACCGATTTTACTTGTGCCTTTTGCAATTACATTTTCTACATCCTTCACACACATTTTAATAGTATTTTTTCGGTAGTCTTTAATACTTTCTGCAATATCAGTGTGTCCTTCTTTAATAAGGAATTCAATCAAATCCATTTCGTGCATTTTCATTTTATACCCCCTAATCCCTATTTGTTAAAGTCAACACATTCATTATATCTAATATCGCCTAATTTGCATACACATTTAATGGCTACCCTACCTTGGGGATTCTTGCGCCAGAAATACCAGACTGACAGTAAGAGTCACAGCCTCGGTCACAGGTGCAGCAAACCACAAGCTGTTGCCACCGGTCAAAACTGGGAACGTCAGTATACACACGCTGCTGAGTATGATGTTTCGGAGCAGTGATATACACAGAGACTGCCCGGATTTCAGTATGGCCTGGAGATAGTAGGAGGTCATCAGGTTGATCCCAAATGGCACAAATGCAAAGAAGTACGCTCTGACACCAAGATCGGCAATGACGCCAAGGCTTTCATTCATATCTATAAACACACCGCAGAGCACCCTTGGAAAAAGTATTCCAAGAAGTGAGAACAGCGCACCCATGATCAGGATGGTTGTGTAAGCCATTCTTTTTATGGTGTTTATTCTGCCTATGTTATTTGCTCCATAGTTGGTCGAGATTACAGGCTGCACAGACTGACCAACTCCTGTGAACAGAGAATTGAACAGGATGACGCAGTTGGAGATGACGCTGTATATGGACAGGGCATTCTCACCGCAGTACTTCAATATCTGTATGTTGAACAGCAGCACTATAAATCCATTTGCAAATTCATTGAAGAAACTCGGGATACCGGCTGTCACGATATTCTTCATGCTGTTCAGGATCCTGTGTGGCATTATGAAACGCAGCTCATTCTTTTTGCTGAGGAAATGTGATGAGGCGACAAGTACCTGGATCAGCATACCGACAACAGAGGCAAGCGCGGCTCCGCCGATTCCCTGCTTCAGCGGGAATATCAGTACGATGTCCATCACGATATTGAACACTCCGCCTAGCAGGACGCCTGCCATGGCGCGGTTCGGATCATTGTCAGCCCTCACAAATATAGCGATGAAGTTGGAAAATACTGCAACCGGCAGGAACATATTTATATAGTGCATGTATGACATGGCATATGGGTATAGAGTGGCATTTGCTCCCATGAGTCTAAGCAGTGATGGCATACATGTTCCGTACAGTATCCACAGCAGTGCGGTGATTGCCGCGATCATTATGAATGACACGGTGAAGTAAAGGTTAGATTTCATTGTGTTGCCACTTCCTCTGTGCACGCTCATCTGTACCGAGCCACCTACGCCAAAGAGAATTCCAGTTGACATAAGTATGCACAGCAGTGGCGTTGTGATGCTCAGAGCGGCCAGGGCATCAGCTCCAACACCTTTGCCAATGACGATGGCATCAGTCAGGGTGTATATGGACATGACCATGGCACTTCCAAGGGAAGGAATGAGGAATTTGAAGTAAAGCTTTTTCAGATCGTCTCTTAACAGGTCCATTTGTAAATCTCCTTAACAAAAATAGTTTATAATTGAAAATCATTGAAAATCGGGAAAGCACATGATCGCGGGCACACATTAACCTGCTAGCCGCATAAAAAAAGAGCCAGATAAGATAAAGTATCTTATCTGGCTCATGAAAATTCTGATATATTTTTATCACAATTCATGTTCCATCCGGGAATCCTGCATCTGCAGAACACCTTGCAAGGTATATTAATATTCAACATACCGTCCGACTTGTGTTATTATAACAGGAGTCATAAAAATGTCAAGGATTAATAAGGGGGTATTATGGAGTATAGAGTGACAGATGCAAATGATATAGATATGCTGATGGATGTCAGATTGTCCATGCTTAGGATAGTCAATGATCTTCCTGCTGATTACATATTTGATGATGAATTGGTGGTGAGCAGCAGAAGGTATTTTCTTGAGGGGGATCAGACAACAGTTGTAGTTGTCGATGACGGAAGATGTGTGGCGTGTGCCAGTATGTCTTATATTGAAATAATGCCAACATTTTCTCACTCATCAGGAAAGAGAGCACATCTCATGAATGTATATACAGAAGAGCACTATCGGAGAAGAGGAATCGCCAGGCAGCTTGTGAATATGCTTATAGAGGACGCGCGTGTACATGGTGCCACGGAGATAAGCCTTGATGCCACGGAAAGCGGCAGACCGCTGTATGAATCAGTGGGATTTAAGGCATCTGAGGAGTGCATGGTTATAGATATACAGCAATTATGATACTTTTGATAATAGACAGTTTACATACATATATTTACGGAGACAGACATAGCTATGGAGGTAAGAGATAGCATAGAAAAAAGACGCAGTATTAGAAAGTTTAAAGATATCCCAGTGGAGCCGGCGATTATAAGACAGCTTATCGAGGCGCGGCGATCCAGAATCTGCTGCAGAGGAGCCAGATATGAGACCCAGAAAGAAAATGGATGAAGTGCTGGAATACAGATAATTACAACAAGGAGGACGTACAGCCATGTCACTGGAAAAGGCAGAAAAGTTTCTTGAAGATAAAGGATATGGAGACAGGATCATACTTATGGACGCTCCGACGGCAACTGTTGCCATGGCGGCGGAGGCGCTTGGAGTTGAGCCGGGCATGATCGCTAAGACCATGGCGTTCATACAGGATGACAAGATAGTACTCATACTCACCGAGGGTACAGCCAGAGTTGACAATAGGAAATATAGAGACAGATTCCACGTCAAGGCGAAGATGGTGCCATTTGATAGCGTGGAGGAGCTTGTCGGACATGCACCGGGCGGAGTGTGTCCATTTGGCATAAATCCGGGGATAGATGTATACCTTGATGAGAGCCTCAAGAGATACGAGAGGGTTTTCCCTGCGGCGGGCAATGACCACAGTGCAGTGAATCTCACCATCTCTGAGCTTGAGGATGCATCTGGGGCTGCCGGCTGGGTTGATGTGTGCAAGGAGCCGGAGAAGTAAGCTGTTAATCAGGTTAATATGAGTCTGCGGATGGTGCTTATTATACGAATTAAGTATTTGGGAAGGAAGAATGGGTGTATGGACATAACGATGCTTGGAACAGGAAGTGCACTTGTGACAGAGTGTTATAATACATGCTTTGTGATGTCAGATGGAGACGAACATTTTCTAGTGGATGGCGGCGGTGGTAACGGCATACTGTCACAGCTTAAGAAAGCGGGTTTTAACTGGCAGGACATGAGGACAATATTTGTGACGCATAAACATGTGGATCATATACTCGGTGCGGTGTGGATGATCCGCATGATATGCCAGCATATGAAAAAAGGTTCGTATGAAGGCGAAGCCGTTATATACGGACATGACGAGGTCATCGCTTTACTTAGGGAGATGGCAATGCAACTTCTTAATAAGAAGGAGACAGTATATATTGGTGACAGACTTCATCTGGTTGAGGTGAATGACGGCGATACGAAAGAGATAATGGACAGAAAGGTCACATTTTTTGATACTGGTTCAACTAAGACAAAGCAATTTGGATTCTGTATGGATATGGGTGATGGCGCGAAAATTACGTGCTGCGGAGACGAGCCTTACAATGATTGTGAGGAGAAGTATGCGAGAGGCAGCAAATGGCTGCTCCATGAGGCATTCTGCCTGTATTCCGAGACGGATATATTTGATCCTTACGAGAAACATCACTCAACAGTCAAGGATGCCTGTGAACTTGCAGAAAAGCTTGAAGTTCAGAATCTGTTGCTATATCATACAGAGGATAAAAATATAACACATAGAAAAGAATTGTACGTGGCAGAGGGCAAAAGGTATTACAGCGGCAACCTGCATGTGCCAGATGATTTGGAGAAAATAAGACTTTAGAGATGGGCAGGAAAGAATATAGTCAAAATCTGAGAGAAATTAGAAGATGAATGACTTTCTTGAACGATAGAATTGTTTGAAAATTCAGGCAACTAGAAAAGAATTTGCTAAAGATAGGCGATAAAAAGGAGAGATCGAAATGTACAATCCAATAAAAGAACTGACTAAGCGGGAATGGTTTATCTGGCTGTGTTCCCTCATTATAGTGCTGGTATCGAATCTTCTCACTGCAGATCTGGACATTCTCACACTTGCAGCGGCCCTCATAGGCGTGACATCGCTTATATTCGCGGCAAAAGGAAATGTGTGGGCGCAGATATTGATGGTCGTATTCAGCATATTATACGGTATAATATCATTCAGGTTCCGCTACTGGGGTGAGATGATAACCTACCTCGGGATGACGATGCCGATGGCGGTGTGGTCCGCCATAACGTGGTTCAAGAATCCGTCGGAGGGCAACAGCAGTGAGGTTGCCATACAGAAACTGACAAAAAGACATGTGATATGGCTCACTGTCAGCACGGTGCTTGTAACGGTTGTATTCTACTATATACTCATGATACTTGACACGCCGAATATAGTGTTCAGCACAATATCCATAGTCACAAGTTTCCTGGCGGCTGCGCTCACCATGCTGAGATCGTCATACTATGCGGTGGGATATGCAGCAAATGATGTGATCCTGATAGTTTTGTGGGTTCTCGCGTCACTTGAGAATCCGGCATATATTCCTGTAGTTGTAAACTTCGTCATATTCTTTGCGAATGATATGTATGGCTTTGTGAGCTGGAAAAAGAGGGAAGTGAGGCAGGCTGTGGATTTGTAGGAGATAATTGTAATATCACACTGAATTGCTTTATATGTTCACAGTGAGCAGGTAGACAGAATGATAAAAGAATAAATAGAATATAAGTGTAATCTTATCATAATAGGAGGACGCACAGATGAATATTAACATAAGAGAGTACACGGCAGCAGATGCAAAGTCAGCATCAGAGATCTGGAACCAGGTTGTGGATGACGGAGTGGCATTTCCACAGGAGGAAGATCTGACACCGGGATCAGGCGATGCATTTTTCAAAGAGCAGACATATACCGGTATCGCCGAGAACACAGAGAATGGTGAGGTGGTAGGACTCTACATACTTCATCCGAACAACGTGGGAAGATGCGGACATATATGTAACGCCAGCTATGCCGTGAGACGCGATATCCGCGGTGAGCACATAGGAGAAAAGCTTGTGCTTGACTGTATCTCCGTGGCAAAGAAGAAAGGTTTTGGAGTGCTCCAGTTCAATGCCGTAGTAGCATCAAATGTACATGCACTCCATCTGTATAAAAGGATTGGTTTTACTCCGCTGGGCGTTATCCCGGGAGGCTTCAGAATGCCGGATGGACATTACGAGGATATCATTCCGCACTATTATGACCTTAGAAAAGATGCAGATCAGTAATGAGTTGCAGCATACGGTGTAACATCACAGAAAAATATGTTGATGTTACGATCTGACAGCGGTATACTTGTTGACAGAGAATTGGATATAAGAATGGGGAGCTGGCGAGTTAACCGGCTGAGAGGAGGCTGAACGCTTCGACCCACAACCTGATGCGGATAATGCCGCCGTAGGGATACGTTGGATACATACATAA
>ENA-UADY01000122-UADY01000122.1-human-gut-metagenome-genome-assembly--contig:-NODE-122-length-22490-cov-14.690082_pt1 | contig 22490 bp, 10 predicted proteins | sample MGYA00244275_ERZ654271 | MGnify/ENA primary metagenome ERZ654271 (study PRJEB26926, sample SAMN06165020) | human gut metagenome | biome: ENVO:00009003; feature: ENVO:2100002; material: ENVO:00002003...
ATTTACTCCATGACAGAAAACGAGCCAATCAAAACTGTTTCAGACGGTATTACATTCCTATCCACTGGTAGATATTATGATGGTATCAACCGGTGGGTAGCACATAAACTGAAAGATGGAGACAATGATGCCATAGACTATGCTGCTCGCCAGATAGCAAAGCTGTTACCTCAAAATGCGGTTCTTGTTCCAATTCCAGGACATCATGGAAAAGCCGAACAGACTATGCAGTTAGCAAGAGCTATCTCGTCATATACTCACCTCCCTATCGTTGAAGCCCTCCGTGGTATAGAGCGAGACTCACAATATGATGCTAAGAAAAGAGGCCAGACGCTTTCTGCCGAAGATATGGGGTTCTACAGGCATAAAGACTTGCCTTCAAACCGTACTCCTTATCTCATTGATAATGTAGTAGATACAGGCAATACCGCTAAGGCAGCTATCAGAGCACTTGGCTGTGGAACAGTTGCATCATTTGCTATGAGTGACACTCTTCTACAAAGAGAAGAAACCAGAAGTCTTCGGCGATAACACTATCCAAAGATTGATTATGTCCAAACCAAGAAAGAAACAAATAAAGCCAATCGCAACTGAAACAATCTACCATTGTAGGGATTGTGCTAAAAGTTACGATTGGCATAGTAAAGCTTTAGACGGCCACCTTATCCTATGTCGTTGTCCACACAAGCAGGAAGGTGGTCGCTATTGTATATTTCTTAATGACCCACAATGTGAGCATTTTAAATTAAGGCTGGATTGATGTTGACAGATTTACTACTTTCTTTTCTTTCTTGTAGTCCTTTTTCCTAGTTGCTTTTTTACAATCGCACCAGTATCTCGTCCACTGCTACACTTGCATTTGGTCAATAAGCAGGTCGTAAAAGGTAAGCCTCGATATTCATCTTTTAGAACTTCAAATATATTTTGTTTGCCACCTCTACCAACATCAAAAACCCAAAATACAGACAAGCAAGCATTGGTTGCTTTGGAATACTTTTCGAACTTCATTTTATACGCCTGACGTTCTTTAGTACTTTGTATTTCTTTATTATGCAATAATTTAAGTTCTATCATAATAGGATTGCACATTCCATACCAAATTAAAAAGTCTGTTCGTTTGTTATCTTGCAATGCAACTTCACGATCAACACGTACATTAGTCAATCCTAATTGACTACACTTGTTTATAATGGTGTTTTTTAATTCTCGTTGAATAAAGTCTTCACTCAAAGCTTTGCTATTGACAAGAGAGTAAATACCTTGGTCTTGAATTTCTTTTTGAACCTCTAATGCAATCGTTGTAAAATAGTTTCTAAAATCAGCATCGTTTCTTATTGGCAAATATGCATTCGTTATACATGTATTGTATTTTTTTACGGATGCATCTACACTGCTTCTATCAGAATTCATGAAGACTAACTCATAATGATTCATTATATTATAAGCATTATAGTCAGGAAAGCCATCACAGTGCCTCTCAACAAGAGTTCTTAACTCTTGAATAAAGTGTATTTTTTTCATGTTGACAAAGTACAAGTATATCTGCGACAGCAAATAACTAGAATACTCTCTGGTTTCTTTTTGGGGAGACAGGCTTAATCCGTATTTAAACAATTCTATCATGTTCTGAATAACGGATTCTTCTTGTACTGACATAAAGCACCTAAACATTCGTGGATTTGCTCCCGAAATTTCTTGTTCTTCATCTGATACCAATCGTACATGTTGACTTTCAAATTGTCTTGTAGAAACTATATTTTCTTTTAAATAAGAGAATCTCCATGATATTGCTTTTTCATCATGAAATTTTTCTATCATAATGGCATTACACTGCATTTTCAGCCCCTTAATTCCACATTTTTCAATAGAATCAAACAATTTTCTATAATCTTCAACACCCCATTTGACATAGTCTTTTGCTATCAACTCAAGTGCTTTTGAAGCGACATATTCATTCTCTTGGGATTGCTTCGCAATAAAAATATCCACATATTCTTCAAGTTTATAAGATAAAGACCCCATCCCATACTCAGTGATACAAGACATAATATCGTCTGGCGATATATTTAAATAATCGTCATTTCTAGATTTCCACCAGTCTATGAGTATAGCATTTTCGTCTGTACTCAATTTGCCTATAATTTTCTTGTAGGAAGAACTAATAGTACGAGAATCAATATTACCAACGCGACTTATGAACGGTAGTGTTTTAGCTAATATCATCCTATATTGCATTAATTTTTCTTCTTGTCCGAGTTCACAAACAGCATTTACAAAATGTGGTATATATATAAGATTCCATGACAGATTGTAGGAATGCGGATCTTCTTTCTCTGTTTTGGTTTTGTCGAGATTTACATTGTTAAAAAAATCACATACAACTGTAAAAACGTTATTGTAATCAATGGATTTCAAATAATCAATATTCTTACACAAAAAGAATGCACAATAATACTTGTCTTTCGATTTAATATTCTGATCCACAAGATAATTGTATGCTTCTTCCAGGTCTTTGTCATCATTAGGAATGTTTTCTTCTCCCTCAGATTTATCCCAACGTTTAAATACATCAGAATAACGAGCCATATATTTAGATAATGACTCCTGTTTTTCTTTGTCGTGTCTTACTATGCCTAAAAGCGTAAGAAGGCATCTGTCAATGTCGAATATATTTTTATTTAGTTTTACCAGAATATTATCAATCGCACAAATCAAGGCATAATCAATAAACTCTGGCTCAATGTTCTTCAAATAATACAACAATCCTCTGTTTTGATCTAAACTTTGAACAAAGGACAATGACACAGATTCATCTTGAATAATCTGTTTGAATAATTCATTTTCTTCTCTACTAAATCTGTAAAAATGGCGAGTTTGCAAATAAGCTACAAACAGCTTAATCATATCGTTCTTAACCTCTTTGTTTCCATTAAATACTGCAAGAATTTGTTTTATCAAGGAAAAGTAATGTACACTTAAATTTCCTACTGGATTAAAGAACTTCTCAATTTTATTATTGTTGACGATCTGCTTGTATGTACTTATTATTAATTCTGTATTCTCTATACATAATATTGCATTTATAGCATGAGGATTACGTTGACAACATTCATTAATCCAACATTGTATTACGTTCTTATCGAAGACCCCATTATACCCAGTAATATCACAGTACTTTCCTTTGACATCAGAATTGAAGATATCGAATTTTTTAGCTAATCCGATTAAGTCCTCAATGTCATTTATCGCTTCGAATATCGACAGCGAAACGTATTGAATATCAGAATTTTGATTTTCTACTAATTTCTTAGCTGCATTTGCCCAATACGAAATAACCTCTGCACTCAAACAATTACCTTTACCTTGAGCCAAAACTTCAAGAATTGCTGATATATTTGAAAGCTGAATTTTATTCAAATGCTCTGTTGTTGGCATAAGCATTTGACAACAACCTACAGAATAGCATTGCTTCAAAATAGATAAAATAGGACTTCTCCATCTAATATAAACTGGTTTTCTCAAATAAATATTCCAAATAATCTTAAACAATTCTGCTTTCTGCTCAATAGAAAGTATAGTAGGATCTAAATATCTCAATAATGCATCCAACGAATCCAATTCTAAATTAGACTCATAAGATAAAATTAATTTGAAAATATTGAAAAATGATGAAGAGCGAATGTATGATACATGAGGAATTACATCGAGCCAATTTGGATAAATATGTTTAACATCATGACTTACTGCAATATCATACAATACACTCTCAATATTGTCTTGTCTACATAATTCTTTCGCAGCAAGATATTCTTGTATCTCAGTATCAGGAAACATCAAAACGCCATTTGTCTCTTTAAGAATGCGATTCTCAAAAAACAACAAACTTAAATTAGACAAAACCATTTGTGCCATATTACCGCTTATACCATCCAAAATTGTATATAGCTCATCTTTTGTAATTGAGTCAAGTCGACCAATTTCCATAACGAATGCTATTTTTTCAAGTACTCGTTGTGTGAGGATTGCCAAATTGTTTTTATCGCATTGTGTGTTATCATATTTTTCAATTGCATGAAGAATATTTTTCTCAACAAACTCCTCGAATATTTGTCCTATATCTTCACAATCAACGTTCTCTTTTTGGTATTCTATAAAATATTCAAGATATCTTGGAACAGAAAGCAAGTCTAACATTTTGTTGCTTTTTCCTATATTAGAAATGACCTGCTTTGAACAACTGGAAAGAATATCTCGTACACTTTCATCATCTAATCTAAGTAGCTCTATATACGAAAGATCTGTAAATGAAGAGAAAATGCGAGCATAAGATGCCACATAATGTTTTCTGCAAGAAAAGACAACATTTGTATTCTTGTTATTCTCACAAAAGTCCTTTATTTCTCTAAATACTCTGGAAAATTGATTTGATCCAACTTCATCAAGAGCATCAACTATACAATACTTCACATTGATACCAACCGATTTTGAAATAAAATCTACAGCATTACATTTTACAACATCCTTTGAAGAAAGAGTCGATTCCAACTCTTTTAAGAGTCTACTTTTTCCAATTCCAGGTTCTCCAACAACACACAAATGATGTGTATTCCTTATTGTATCTAAAAAAGAAGACTTATCAGTAACACGTGTCGAATTTGACTTATCTGTTGATTCTAATAAGTCATCTATCTTTTTATATTGTTTTATGTAAGGAAGTATATATCTATCCATTAAAAAATAATTTAAATTGTTAATTAGTACTCTTCAAAAGTCAAACATTTGAACTTTGTGAAGTTCTTTATAACACTATTTACGTATCACATTTCATCAGCACCTTCCAGAAACTGATGGGTAAATACACATTCTCCAAATAAGCTGCATCCTTGAACATAGGAGCAATCTCTTCTGGAGTATATCCAGCGATGCCGCAGCCAACTGGAGTTACCAGAAACTTTAGTTCTGGATGTTCCTTGGCATATTGCGTAAATCTCATGATAGCAAGCTTTGTATTATGCTCACCCTCCATCGTGGGGATAGAGTATGACTGACCTTGCAATCCTTCACCATTTCCCCATTCTGCACCAAACTCATTGTAGGCCACGCGAGCAGCACCTGCATGATGCATACCCAGAGCATTGCTTCCAAACACGAATATTTCGTTTGGTGCCAAACTGTAAATCACAGATGGGATGATACGTGTAGGCAATGTTCCTGTTCTGCCTCCTGTCATCCAATAACGCTCTTCATCTGTGTAGATGTTCGTCTTTTCCATCGTTCTTATGATTTTGTTTATACCACGACCCAAAGGTCTAACTGTTACAATCTGGATGCAAAAGTAGAAAGCCATTATGCAATCTATCTGCACTATCAGAAAAAAGACGCCCTTCACATGCAAAAAAAGTGCAAACCGAACGCAATGGAGCTTGCTCCGATTGCTGAGATGCAGCCTTTTTTCTACAAAAATACAATATTTTTTCGAATAACATGACGAAAACATCAATTTATTTGCTTTAGGAGTGTTATTTTTATGAAAAATGTCTGTTTTTCGAAGAAAAAAACTTATTTTTGCATATTGATAATATATAAAAACAAGAAATATGGAGAAACAACCTCTAAATCGGATTAAGGTGATGCTTGCAGAACGCATGCTAACCAACAAGCAACTGGCTGAGATGCTCGGTAAGGATCCTGCTACAATATCAAAGTGGGTTACCAATACATCACAACCAACTTTAGAGAATTTGATTGAGATAGCTCGCTGTCTCAAATGCGACATGAACGACCTTGTCAGACTGGACGATGTCGTTACAATAAAAACAGATAAATAAACAAATTAAGAAAAGACTCTATGCCAACAAACAAGAATGCGCAACTTCGCTACCGGATTCTGGACAGATGCTTTAGCGATTTTCATAGAACATATAGTATTGAGGACCTCCTTGACACGGTCAATGAGTCCCTCATGGATCTCTATGGCTCGCAGGTCAGCATCCGTCAGATACGTGAAGACATCAAATACATGAGAGATAGAGTCACCTACAATGCCCCTATCGAAACATATCCCTTTGATGGAAGGAAAAGTTACTACCGTTATTCAGACCCAAGCTTCTCCATCTTTAATAATGACTTGACAGCCGAAGAAATAAAATCTCTTCGCTCCACTATCGACATACTAAGTCGTTTCCGTGGTGTGCCGAGTAACGCATGGTTGGAAGATGTCATCTCAAATCTCGAATTCCGTTTTGGTGTCAAGCCCAATACTGAGAATATCGTATCATTTGATCACAACGACCTGCTGAAGGGAACTGAGTTCTTGGGCGAACTGATAGAGTCCGCATTGAATCATCAGCCTTTGAATTTGCTTTATCGCACTTTCGCTGGCAATGAAAGAACTGCCATCCTCCATCCTTACCATATCAAGCAATTCAACAACCGCTGGTTTCTCATCGGATTACAGGAAGGAAGTCATGGCAATTACATCACCAACAAAGCACTCGACCGTATCGTGAAGTTTTCACGTGCCAATGTGCCGTTTATTTCCAATACGGATATAGACTTCAATGAATATTTCAAGGATGTAGTTGGAGTAACATTACCTGAAGACCATCCTGTGGCAGAGGTAGTGCTATTGAAGTTTGACGAAGCTCGTTTCCCTTATGTGGTGAACAAACCAATACATCCTTCACAAGAGGTTGAGGATGAAGAACAGCAAATTATCAAGCTCATGGTTCGTCCCAACAAGGAACTTGAAGCACGCATCTTCTCATACGGAAATCAGGTAGAAGTACTCAAACCAGAGTGGTTGAGACGGCAAATTGCTGAAAAAATAGAGAATTTATTGAAAAAATATTCAATAGTGCAGAAAGACTGCAACATAGAATAATAATTTTGCAAAGACAATGATAAATGACGCAGACATAAGTGAGAACCAACTCCTCCACAGCTACGGAGAGAAGGTATGTATGAATCTTCTGAAAGATCATACCACCCAGCAGAATATCTACTGGGCTACGGATTCGTATGCTGACTACGGAGAGGATTTTACTTTCTTTGCACCTATCACGCTCGACAAGATCACATCCTATGCCTCAAAAGAAGGCAAGGTGATTACAAAGGAGCAATACAATGAGTTGGTCAAAAAGAATCCTGAGGAAAAAGACAATTACCAGGAGATTATCCGACCACGTGCCGTAAAGTCGAAAGAAGAACAGACGCAGCGTGCTAAGGATAAGGCTGAGGTGTTTACTCCTGCATGGATTTGCAATGCACAGAACAATCTCATTGACGAAGAATGGTTCGGCAGAAAAGAGGGACTCTTCAATTCGCCCGACCCAGAAAACCCTCAGAAGTGGATTAACAACGAGAAGAAAATTGAGTTTCCAGAAGGTAAGACCTGGAAAGACTATGTGGCTGATACCCGTCTGGAAATTACCTGTGGCGAAGCTCCATACCTCTGTAATAGATATGATGCCGTTACTGGTGAGTATAACGAGAATGTGAAATATCGCATAGGAATGCTCGACCGTAAACTCAGAATCGTTTCTGAGAATACGAAGGATTCCAAGGATTGGATTCTTTGGGCTAAGATAGCTCTCCGTGCAACATACGGTTTCGAATGGCAAGGCGATAACCTCCTACTTGCCCGAGAAGCTCTCTTCTTTACATTCGAAGAGCATTATATCGCTCAATTTGGAGAAAAGAAGTTCAACCAGAACAAGATGCGCATGATGCCAGGTGCTGCTTACATCATCTCCTGGAACGTGTGGCAGATGGATGGATTGACATACGGACTTCCAGGGCATACGCCTAAGGAGTTGTCTTCAGAAGAGAAAAAACGGATCATTCAAGACTTTGAAAAGAAAAAGTCTGATTTGGGAATATTCAGAACTCCAGAAACCGAGAAAAAATTGGATGCTGAGAGAGATAGATTAATCCACAAAGAATATCCACCCTTTGAGCGGTTCTGTCTTATCAAAGACTTCCTCAAAGGCATCAACCTTCAGAAGGCAACGCTGAGAAATATAGACTTTCACGACAAGTCGGCTATCAAACAGACCTTCGAGTCGTTAGTAAACAAGAATAATAATAAATAACATAATTATGGCAACGTACTCAACCCTTGAAGAAATAAAGACCGGCATGCAGGATGACCTGTTTGCCGACGACTTTATCACTCTTCGTTCTGAGCAAAGGGACGCAATCGACCAAGCGAAGGAGCGTTTCTGTAAAAGAAGTGGAAGACGCGGTGAATACCAGTATGAAGTTCTTCCTGAATATCGCCAGTTCCTCTGGAATGCCAAGATGCGTTTCGGCAAGACCATCTGTGCCATGCAACTTATGCGTGAACTGGATGTGAAGCGCACCCTTATCATCACCCACCGTCCTGTAGTAGGAGAAAGTTGGCTTCAAGCCTTCAAACAGGTTGTGGGCAGCAAAAGTTCTGAACCTAAGGTGAAAGGCAACTGCGATATTCATAAAACCTATGGTTTCGGCATGCGTTCGGATGATGAGAGTGAGACTGTAGGTAACTACTATGATTTAGAAAAGTTTGTCGAGACCCCAGGCAATCATTATGCATTCTTTGTCTCCATGCAATATATCCGCCTCTCTGAACTTGTAAACAGCAAGACCCAGGCAAAAAACACAGGTGCTGGCAACACAACTTCGGCAGCGAACGAGAAGCTGAAAGCTGACATTCTGAAAACCGACTGGGATTTGATTATTATCGACGAGGCTCACGAGGGCACACTTACCTCATTGGGTAAAGGTGTCATCCAGGACTTCTTGAAGAAAGAGAAGACCAAGATGCTCTATCTATCTGGTACTCCTTTCAATCTCTATGAGGATTTCAAAGAGGATGAAATCTACACCTGGGACTATATTGCCGAGCAAACTGCCAAGCATAACTGGAACCGGGAACATCCCAACGAGAAGAATCCATACGCCGAACTGCCGAAGATGAATATCTTTACCTACGATATTACCAAGAATATTGATAATATCCTTGACCAGACAGGTGTATTCTCGTTCCCTGAGTTCTTCCGTACCTGGACAGGTAATCCTAAAGCCGACAATGCATCTATGCCAGAGGGTGCTAAAGGTCGTTTTGTACATGAGCCGGAAGTATCTGAGTTTTTGGATTTACTCTGCAAAAAGGATGCTGAGAATAATTTCCCATTCTCTACCAATGAATATCGCCAGATGTTCCGTCATACACTTTGGGTAGTTTCTCATGTCAACGAAGCGGCTGCTTTGGAGCAACTGCTGAAAGAGCACAAGATTTTCCGTCATTTCACTATAGTGAATGTAGCAGGTAGAAGCGAAACAGACGAACAAAACGAGAATGCACTTGATAAGGTGCTTAAAGCGATTGGCGACAATCCAGAGAAGACTTCTACCATCACCATATCCTGTGGCCGTCTGACTACAGGCGTTACTGTAGCGCCTTGGACTGCCGTGTTCTATCTGAAAGGTGGCGACCGTGCTGCCACTTACATGCAGACCATCTTCCGTGTGCAGTCTCCATACAAGACTCCTGATGGTAAGATCAAGAAAGAATGTTATGTATTCGACTTTGCCCCTGACCGCACCTTGAAGATTGTGGCAGAAACAGCAAAGTTCTCTTCTATGGCTACAGCCAAGGAGAAGAAAAAACAGGAAGGGGAAGAAGAAAAGACGCAGGAAATGCGTGACAAGGAGACTGTTCGTGACTTTATTGAACTTTGTCCTGTCCTTTCTATGGATGGAGGCAAGATGAGTCCTATGGATGTCAACGACATCTACAAACAGTTAGAGAATGTGTTTATCGACCGACTGGTGCGCAAGGGCTTTGACGATCCATGCCTCTATAACCAGGATGAGTTGAACAAGGTGAATCCAGAAATCATTAATCATATTGGTGAGAATGGTGGCAAGGCTCCTGATGAGAAGCGTAAGGATGCTAAAGATACCGTTGATTTGAGCCACATGACTGATGAACAGCGTGCGGAATGGGAGGAAAAGATTCGCCAGAAGAAAGCTGAAGCCAAGAAGAAAGCTGAGGAAAAGCTGAAGAAGGATGAGGAGTTTAAGGCACAATGGGAAGCCATGTCTGATGAAGAGCGTGAGGATTGGCTGAAGAAAGAAGCTGAGCGTATTGCCCGACGTGAGAAGGCGAAGGAAGAGCGTGAGGAGTTTAAAAAGCGTATGACTAATATCCGTGGTATTGCGCTCCGTATTCCTTTGCTGATGTATGGTGGTGCTGATGCTGGCGACCCTAAGGATGAACTGACTGTTGACAACTTCACCCGAAAGATTAAGGATGAGTCATGGACCGAGTTTATGCCGAAGGGAATCTCGAAAGAAGATTTCAACAAGATTCGTAAGTGCTTCAATGCTACCCGTTTCGAGGAAGCGGGTAAGAAATATCGTGCCCTTACCCGAGAAGCAGATTTCATGCATATTGATGAACGCATCCGTCAGATTACGGAGATTTTCTCTTATTTCCGCAATCCAGATAAAGAGACGGTGCTTACTCCTTGGCGTGTGGTAAATATGCACATGAGTGACACGATTGGTGGTTGGTGCTGGTACGACGAAAGTTTTGACGAAAAGACTGGAATGCTCTGCACTCCTCGTTATGTTGACCAGGGCGATGTCACCCGCCAACTCTTTGATAATGTTGACCTTGCAGGAGAGGTTCAGACAAAGATATTGGAGATCAATTCAAAGACTGGTCTCTATCCTCTTTACGTAACCTACTCTCTCTTCCGTCGTCGCTTGGAAGAATATATCAAGGCGGAATGCATCGAAAAGGAGACGGTCAGTGTGCAGGAAGAACAAGTGGTTTGGGATGATATAGTGGAGAACAATATGTATGTTATCTGCAATACTCCTATGGCTAAGGGAATTACTCACCGCACCCTCTTTGGCTTCCGCCAGGTTGACCAGAAAGCGAATATCAAAAACGTACAATTAATCGAACGTGCTTCTAAAGACCAGGAAGGACTCGTAAAAGAGCTGAAGTCTGTTGGTTTCTGGAAGGGCAATTCAAGTAAGCAAGAAATGAAATTTAATGCTGTAGTGGGAAATCCGCCGTATCAGATTATGGATGGTGGTGGAACAGGAAGTAGTGCTACTCCTATTTATAATAAATTTGTAGATTTGGCCAAATTACTTAACCCTAATAATGTGTCTATGATTATACCAGCAAAATGGTATACAGGAGGTAAAGGGCTTGATGAGTTTAGGGCAAATATGCTTAATGATAAACAACTCATAAAGTTATTTGACTACGAGGATTCAAGAGATTGTTTCCCTACTGTAGATATTGCAGGTGGGGTTTGTTATTTCTTATGGAACAAAGGATCTGATAACAAATGTGTAGTAACAAGCATTCTTGGTAGTTTCCGTAATGAAAGTACTAGATATCTTAATGAACATGATACATTTATAAGAAACCAAAAGGTTCTTGATATTATCAATAAGGTTAAGTCTCAAACCTTTACAGGCTTCTTATCCCAAACGGTTTACTCACGTAAACCGTTTGGGATAAGAAGCTTCCAGCGCGGTTTCCCGGCGAAGCCGGGTCGAAATATTTCACTTTTCGGCAGCGATGGAATCACCTACATGGAAGAGAAGGATGTGCCACAAAACAAAGAAATAGTAGACAAGTGGAAAGTAATCATGTCAAAAGCTTCAGCTGAACATGCAGGACAAACAGATGCAAATGGACGCAAAAGATCGTTTCAAGACTTGAAGTCTTACCACCTTATACTATATGTACAGAATCATATCTTCTATTAGATATATTCGATAATGAGGAAGAAGCACAGAATCTAAAAAAGTACATTCGTACTTGTTTTACAAGATTTCTACTAGCTTCTATTCTAATTACTCAAAACATCGTTAGGGATAAATTTAAATTCGTACCTATTCAAAATTATAAAAACAACAGCGACATCGACTGGAGCCAAAGCATTCCAGACATCGACCGCCAGCTCTATACTAAGTACAATCTCTCCGACGATGAAATTGCCTTTATCGAGAAGATGATTAAGCCAATGGACTAATTCCCTCTCGAGTGATTCTTCAAGAATAAAGGTATCAAAACAAAGTAGATTATGCCAAAGAAAGAATATACTTCTTTACCGATAAACTATCCTGTATGTGAGCATAGCAGTTGCCCTATGGCAGCTACCTGCTTACATCAGGTAGCCTACTCCATGATGATGGAGCAGAATGCAGAGTATCTACGTCTGATCAATCCCGCCAGATGCAGCAAGGACGAGGCATGTACATACTATCGGGATAAAAAGCCGATGATATTCGCCAGAGGATTCACCAACTTCCAAAAGCGAATGTACCCACAGCAGTATGACAAGTTCATGACTACCCTCATCCTCCACTTCGGACGCAACCAATATTTTAAGCGCAGACGTGGTGACATTCTTCTTCCACCTGAGGAGCAAGAAGTGATAAGACTAATGCTTGAAAAGGTAGGAGCAGACTCCAAAATGGACTTCGATAAATACGAGGAACACATCAATTGGAGTGCCTGATTCATGCCTTCAAGGTACCTTCTCAGTACCACATAAGTGTTACTATGGTGTCAGTTACTTGATACTTCAGTACCACCTAAGATAAACTCCAGTACCAGTTAAGCGGTACTAAAAGCGGTACTGAGTAAGGATATACATTAACATCAAATCAAGTACGTAATGAAACAAGAGATAAAAGACATCATGCTAAAATTGCTCAAACGCCATAAGGAGTTGGGCATAACCGATCAGATAGACTACGAAAAGTTCTACCTGTATTCTATCATTACTCATAGTACAGCCATAGAAGGTAGTACTGTGACTGAGGTGGAAGCTCAGCTGCTTTTCGACGAAGGCATTACTGCAAAAGGAAAGCCTTTGATAGAACAGTTGATGAACCTCGATTTGAAGGCAGCCTACGACTATGGCCGGACTTGGATCAAGCGACATGAGGACATCACCATAGAATCTCTTGTAACTCTTGCGTCTAAAGTAATGGCACGTACAGGCGGTGAATACAATTCATTAGGTGGTAGCTTTGATGCCTCGAAAGGAGAACTTCGTAAACTAAATGTTACAGCAGGAGCTGGAGGAAGGTCGTATATGAACTGGATGAAGGTCCCCATGAAACTGAAAGATTTTTGTGAAGAACTTAATAAACGTCGCAAAGCTATAGATACAACTGATGAATTGTCTATATATGAACTGAGTTTCTGGGCGCACTACGAACTTGTAACCATCCATCCATGGGCAGATGGAAATGGGAGGACAAGCCGCTTGCTTATGAACCTTTTGCAAATGGAATATGATGTATTGCCAACAAAGGTATATAAGGAAGATAAAGCTGAATACATCCAAGCTCTCATTGACACCAGGGAAGCTGAGGACACAGACATCTTCATCAACTGTATGGCAAAACTTCATTGCGAACATCTACAGCAAGATATCGACCATTTCCTTATATCGACATCAGAGAAAATGGTCGATAAAACAGAAATTCTGCAAGAAATGGTCGATAAATGGTCGATAAAGCCAACTCTGGCAGGGAAATTGGCCGATATTATAGTTTTCATGGCCGACAAAGAAGAAATCAGAACCGAGCAGCTTGTTACTCAATTGGGTTTGACAGAAACCACAGCTAAACGCTATTTAAGACAACTGACAGATTTCGGTTACTTGGAATCTCATGGAGGCAATAGAAACAAGTCATATACAAAGAAGGTATGAGCAAGAAAAGTATGATACCAACACAAGCATCCATCCGCAAGGCTTACGTGGAAGAATATCTGAAACGCAGACCCGATGCTGAGGAGTTCGCCCGATTCACAGAATCAGAACTAGCTGACTTTATCCGAAAGCATGAGTCGCCAAACTTTGAAAGCATCTATACCCAACTCGATCACAACTACTATGACCGGGTACGCCATGATATGGCCATAGACGGACAGATGAGAACAGAAGACAATGCTGCTGACAACAGGTATTCTTTACATCTGAAAACATGGTCCGGATTCCTGGAATCAAAAGTATTCCGCAATCTCTTCAAAACAAAGATTGCCATAGAGGATTTGTCATCTGATGCGGAACCATCAGCACCTTCTACTCCATCTTTCCGAGAAGAAACCGAAGGTGAACGGAAACATATTCAGAAAGAGATGGATGTGATAAGGCGCAATCCTCAGCTCCGACAGATGTGCCTTGACAAGTATGGCTACCAATGCCAATGCTGCGGAATGGATTTTGAGGAAACATACGGCAAAGAACTGGGTGCCAACTTCATGGAAGTGCATCATCTTAGGATGATTTCCACATACGAGACCGATGGCGTACCCAAGGACTTCATAGAGAATTTGGTACCGCTATGCAGCAACTGCCACAGTATGATTCATCATATCAAGGATTCTGAACATCCGTTAAGGGATTTGCGTGAAGCATACCGAGGCATCAAGAAAGAAATTAAAATATGGAAACAAGACTAAGCAAGAAGCTTGCTGACAAAATAGCATTGTTAGACATCAGTCATCCATACGTATGGAAACTGAGATTGTCGGAGGCAGATTTCAATGAACTTGAAGTCTGCCTAAGCGCTATTGTGTCTAATTGTGGAGTAGCAGCGTTAGCAAAGCCTGAAAATGCCACATCAACCATTGTCTATATGGCAGAATGGTATAAGCGCAAATACCAAAGTGGCAACAGGAACCCACTGATAGAGAATCTGGATTTGGAAACACTCTGGTCCAACTCAGGCATCAGCAAGAAACGCTATCTATATCAGGATGATAGCGGACAGAAGCGATGGCTCTACTCCATCTATGTGCTTGGTGGTCTTGCCATACAGCATGAACTGAACCGACATGACAAGATGAAGTTCCTGAAGGGACTTTGCCGTATCTATCATGGCGAGAACTATACATTGGAAAATCTGGATGAAGCATCAAGAGCTGCAGCCTTCAGAGAGAGCATCAAGCGACAGCATTCTCTTTATGAATACATGAAGGAGATTCTGAATGGTGAAATGCCCTTCCATGAAGACGATCTGCAGGATGCTGCATCTGACGTGAATCGATTCGTGGCAACCATCAAGGCTGCCAACGATGAGATATTAAAGGTAAAATTCCGTTTTGAATGGCAAGTAATATTCTCGCCAGACTATACCTTTATGACACGCCGACTCAACCTTTGGCTGAAGCCAGAGGAGGTAGGTGGAGGTCTGCACCAGTATCTGCGTTACGATCGTGTGCATCTCTGGGGCGTGCCAAACCCGGAGAAGCAATTACACCTATTTTTATATATAAGGTTCAAAAGGGGCGATGAGGTGATAGAGCCATCGACCATGGAAAATCCTATCATCACCTATCTGAACCACAGCGTGAACGACTTTGTTGCCTTTGGCGTAGAAAAAGGAGTACAGATCAAAAATATCCCTACATCACGATTTGATAAGATAGAAATCGTGGTGAAGGATGATGAAGGTAATGAATATCTGGCTCAAACACAGAATACAACAGAATACATCCAACTCTGGCGACATGGAGACTATGGGGAAACATGGTCTTCTACCCAGAATACTCAGAAGGAAACGGCACTTCTATTTTCAAACCGTTGCAAACTGAAGGATGAGACCATTACCGAAGATGTGTATCGCAAGCGATTCCGTGATCCGAAGTTTGGTACCACCGAGACATGGAACTGGATTTACATCTATGATTGCGTTAGTTTCGTGGATGATCAAGGAAAAGAAATCAACCTGTATAACCGCATTGGCTATGACCAGGTTACTACAAGGCTTTATACCGACACCATCCGATATGTGGGTGGCGGAAAGGTGAAGCATTATTATATAGACGATCCAGACATCAGCGACGAATATGAGGTAGATGAACTTCCGCTGATATTTGGATGGGAAGATGTGATCGTTCGCCACTTTGCTACCAAGGATGATATTCTCCATGCTCAGCCAGAGGAGGAAACCGAGGCAGAAATGATAGAATTCAAGCAAGAAAACGGCAGATATACCGAATGGACAAAGCTGGATGAACCTCCGTATGGTGAGGTGACACTAAGGGTAACAGTAAAAGGAAAGCCGTTATTGTTTACCGTAGTTTATCTGCCAAGAATGGAGAAAGCTTCTCCAATCAAGCGAGACTTCGAGCGGACTCTCATTCGATACAAACAAGTGGATGGAACAGAGGCTGAACTTCAAGATGAAATCCCGATGGATGGAAATCCTCTCTCCCCTACACTACCTGTCAGGTACGGAGAAGATGAAAGCTACTATGAAGTAGATGTCTATCGACCAACCCTATTGAAAGAGGTCATGCTTGATGGCAAGATTATCGAGTATCTGAATGATGAGGAAAAGCTCAATCTTCCTTACATCTTCAAAGACAGGGTTCAGCTGAATGACTTCAGCGAGAAAGGTTATCAGGCATACGAATGCAGAAATCTGAGTAGTATTTATTCGCAGGACTTCATCAATATCTCCGGTAATCCATCGGTAGGTGAAGCTGCCTTAAACGCCTGGCGAAATGACAATCACTATGTAGGGAAGCTACTCGATGCCATGACTCCTGAAAGTCTGGTAGTATGTTTCGGCAATGACCAGGAGCACAGTTCATGGAAAGATGAACAAGCTCTATACTGGAACTATGACGAGAAGACTGAACCTGAGCCTATCAATCCGGATGAAGATGCAGACTCAAAGAGTACAGGTGTAATATTTCAAGACATCAGTACGACAGAAAATCTGCAATGCAACCTGGGAACGGATATCGACAATGATCCATGGGCATGGGAGGACATTGATGAATCAGTTACTGAATCCCTCCTGAAATGTTTCGAAGTGGCAAATCATTATGGCACATACTTCTTCCTGATGAAACCATTGAGAAATATGGAAAGGGACAAGGTCGTATCGGAAATATATGAGCCTTTACTCGAAAAGAGAAACGGCACATTAACGCCAGAAGACAAACAAGGACTGCTCCGCTTTTCCGAAGAGTCTGGATTTGACTGGCAAGAGTTTAATATACACATAGATAACGAAATATAGACAAGAAATATAACAAGATTATGAACTTCTCTGAACTATATAACAACAATAGAACAGCGGTGGAAAGAGCCCTCGTTGCGATGTGGTGCGGTGAGTCGAACAACGACAGTCAGCGCTCATACATCAAGCAGATGAAGACTCTTATCGGCAATCTATTTGCGCCAGAAAATGCCGTTCCTGTAGTTCAATGCATGAACTCATATATCCCAGTTGCACCTGAGAAAGCTGAGGAAGCCAAGGCTTTGGTGGGCAAACTGTGGAACTTTAAATATTCTCCATACGAGCACCAGTATAAATGCTGGGATGTATTACTCAGACAAAGAACGGCAGACGATAAGCCAAAATCGGTTGTCGTGACTACGGGTACTGGTTCTGGTAAGACGGAGTGCTTTATGATGCCATTGATTCATGACCTCTCACAAAATGCACTGCCAAATGAGATACAGGCTCTTTTTCTCTATCCTCTCAACGCTTTGATGGAAGACCAGAAGGAGCGTCTGGAAGAACTTCTGACGGTTGCCGAATCTACTACCGGCACTCGCCTGACCTATACTGTATATAATGGTGACCTGCCAGAGATGGAACCAAGAAATACAGACAAGTCGGATGATGCTGAGAAAATGCGCCGTCGCATAGAGCATGTGACTGGAGGCAAATATGAATGGGTCAAGGAAGATCCAGATGGGCAAGGACATTACGAGCTGAAGGACTCGAAATATCCTCACATGATCTATACCCGTAAAGCTGTTCGCAACAACCCTCCTCATATTGTATTGACCAACCCAACCATGCTGGAATACATCTTATTGAGAGGAGCCGATGCAAAGTTGATTGTTGCAGGAAAGCATAGTCTTCGCTGGGTAGCTATCGATGAGACCCACTCTTATACAGGAGCTGGAGCAGCTGAACTTGCGATGCTTCTTCGCCGAGTGCTTCTCGCCTTCAAGGTGGATGCACAGAATGTGCGTTTCGCAACATCATCTGCTACCTTCGGAAATGGTGAGGACAAAGAGAAGGATGAAAGAGAACTGAAGGAGTTTATTGCCGGAATCACTGGCGTGAGAGCTGACCAGGTGGAAGCTATTGGAGGTAAGCGTATCGGAGAAACGGAAATTCCTAAGGGTGAAGATGAAGAGCGTTGGAGAAAGATATTCAAGGCTGACTATATCTCTCTGGATGAACTATATCCTGAGAAAGCTTCTATCAGCCAGAAACTCCAGTGGCTCGACGATATGTGCCAGCGAGAAGAAGACCGCTGCAAGGCAGAGGGGCTTAAGATGCCTGTATGCAAATTGAAGGTACACTACTTCTATCGTGTCCCTAACAACGGACTCTTTGTCCGCTTGAATGAGTTTGCTGATGGTTCTTTCAAAATATATACAGAAAACGCCATCGGAAAGAAGATAGGTGAAGATTCTCTGTCATTGACCCCTATCGAGGAAGTTCCGTTGCTGGAACTCAGCCGATGCAAGCATTGCGGAGAATATGTAGCACTGGCTTCTGTCAATACTGAGGATTGGACTTATGAGGCCATCGCAACTGATGATAGCGATATGTTCGACCTCGACATGGCAGAAAGTAATGACAACTCAACAAAGAAGTATGCCATCTTCGGACTCTCTAATGAAAAGAACATGAAGGGAGATGGTAACGTGAAATTCCGTTTGGTTCCTGGAGGCAAACTGCAACCATTGACTCCAGCCGATGAAAAAGAAACGGGAAACTGGCATGTTGTTGGCAACATTCAGGGATGCTGTCCTTACTGCAATGCCAAACAGACCAAGAACCACAATACAGACCAGGATGTGGAAGGTGATGCAAACGGTAATATGGAAGACAACCGCCTACAGAAGTTCCGTCTCTCAGCCGACTTCATCTCACGTATGATGGCTCCAAGCATCCTTGACCAGTTGGATAAAGGCGATTCAAAGACAGGCGGCATCGTACTTCATGATGGTCAGCAATATATCAGTTTTGTAGATAGCCGTCAGGCTGCAGCAAAGGCAACCTTGAAACAGAATTTGGAACAGGAACGTATGTGGTTCAACAGTACCATATACCATGAACTGTGTCGCAGGAAGGCAAATGGACTGACCAAGGAGGCTGCTATGGCACAAATCTTAGCTGCAGTTCAAGCAGATCCTATGTCTATGATGAAATATACGCCAATGATGGCTAATCTCCAGTCGCCTGACCCTAAGGTGGTTCAGAAGCAGCTGGACGAGATGTCGTGCAAGTATATGACCTGGTCAGAGATAGCAGAACTTCTGAAAAATGATCCATACTGTCCGGTGTTTGCATCCGTATTCGTGAAGCGTTCGGGTGATAGCGATGAGGTGGAAGACGGACTTCCATCAGATGAAATCATTGACAAGTATATCCAGAGTATTATGGTGATGTATCTGGCACATCGTCCTGCATCTGCAGCATCTCCAGAAACTTTGGGTCTGTTTGAGACATGTTATCCTCAACTGAAGAAAATCAAGTTGCCAAAGGCCGTAGAGGACTTCAATGATTTACTGGACAACCCAGCTAACCAGATTACAGAAGAGGACTGGAGAAACCTGATGCAGGTTTATCTCGACTATACGGTACGAAGCAACCAGTCTTTCTATCTTCGCATTCCAGGAAATGACAAGATAGACATCTTCTCAACGGTACGTTTTGCTACAGAGAAGCCTCGCCGCCGTCCATTTAACAAACCTAAACTGGAAGAAGGCAAGGTTTCAACAGCCCGTATTGTGCGTTATCTCTGTGCGCTGATAGCACGTGATGACAACACATTGACCATGAACGATGCTCAGCGTCAGTATTTCCATGAGATTTCAGCCGTAATAGATTCTCTTTGGGAAACTCTGACTGGCGATGAGTATAAGATATTGCAGGTGGGTCAGCGTCTGGATGATACAGGACACTTTGTCAATGAAAAAGACAATGCGCCTCGTTTCAATCTGAATGACCTCTGCTTCAAGCTCTATGATGACGTTTATCTATGCGATACCAAAGCAGACGGTAATCGCCATGCAGTCTGCCTGCGCCCTATCGGAAACAATTTCAAGCGTTTCTCTCCATATTTGGAAGGTACTACACCTGTAGAATTACGTGAGGATTTGCATGAGCAATGGGAGGCTTTCCCATACTATAAGGGTTCAGCAAAGGAAGGAGACAAAAAGACTATAGAATCCTGGGCTAAGACGCATAGAGCCTTACTTTGGAACAATAACATTTGGGGAACAGATGGTGTATTCTCAGACCGTCTGGAGGATATTCATGTCTTCCCAAATCTCTTTGTACAGCAGGAGCATACTGCTCAGGTAGATAAGAGTGTGGCTCGTGGATTGCAGTCGAAGTTCAAGGATCATACCATCAATATCCTTGCCTGCTCTACAACTATGGAGATGGGTGTGGACTTGGGTAACCTGGAGGTAGTATTGCTGTCGAGTGTTCCTCCTCTGCCTGCCAACTATAAGCAGCGTGCAGGTCGAAGCGGACGTAACAATAAGGTTCGAAGCGCCTGTATAACCCTTTGTGGCTCAGACGTGATAGGTCTCAGAACTTTGAGTAATCCTATAGACAAGATTATCAGTCGACCAGTAAGGGTGCCATCTGTAGATTTGAAGAGTCCTCAGGTGATTCAGCGTCATGTAAACTCATTCCTTGTACGTGCCTTTGGCGTGTTTACCGAAGGTGCCAATGGTGGACGCCTGACACAAAAGGTAGCAGACTATTATACCCCATTTGAAGTGAAGGTAATCAACGGCAAGATTGAGTTTGTGAAGGATAATTCAAGTAATGCCGACCCTAACGACCTGCTTGGCGATCCAAAGGGAACAATGTATGAGAAATTCAACATTCTATGTTCCAAGCAACTTGAACCAGAGGTACGTGAGGACTTGATGAAACTTTTGAGTGGTACAGTTTATGATGATCAAATCAATCAGGTGGTCAAGAATGCTCAGGAAATCAACGAGCGTTGCTATTCTGAACTGCGCAACAAACTGATAGACTATAAAACTGCATTTTCGGGAGGTGGCCCTATCACGGACAAATTCCGCATCAAGCTGAAAATGCAGTATATAGAGGTGTTGTATAAGCGATTGTTGAACTTCTGGGCAACCAGTCGTTTCACTCCGAATGCAAATATGCCGGTCAACGTGCTCACGCTCGACCTGAACAGCAATGGCAAGAAGGACTTCTTTACTCCTATGACATCATCCAATCCATCCTACTCATTGCGTGATGCCATCGCCCAGTATGCGCCGGGCAACAGCGTGGCTGTGGATGGTGTAGTATATATCGTTCGTGGTATTGAAACCACCAACATGTATGATGACAACCACAAAACATACAAGACCATCTATCGAAACAGTGACAAGACGGTAATCAATGATTCTACGCTCAGTAATCAGATCAAATGGACTGTGAATGATAACTATGGGCTGGAACTGATTCAGCCAGTTGGTTTCATGCCTGATATGAATGAGGACAAGACCCGAATCATGGACAGTAATGTCTATACACGAGTTAGTGCTCAGCTGATTGATGCTGACGACTGGGCAAACAATGTGACGGAACCACATCTTTTCTCTGTTCGCCCTAATAGTGATTCAGGCAATGCCAAGATACTCTATTACAATGAAGGAAAGGGATATGGATATTGCTTCTGTCCTAAGTGTGGACGTACCGTATTGGAAGAAGATGTTGCAGACAAGGATGAGCCATTGAAGTTCCCTTATGAGTTTAACAATATAAAGCCAGAAAAGAAGGATGGAAAGCCAGAGAAGCCAAAATTCCATTTCGCCATCACCGGTAAGGAAATGCGCAAGGCTTGTGGTTGCTCACATGATACAACAAAGGTGAAGCGCAATGTGATTATTGGCGACACAATACAAACCGACTATAGCGAGATTCGTATTCGCCATAAGGGAAAGAACAAATGGATGTCTAACCGTGATGAGGAGGAGAACCTGCTCTTTACATTGGGTATAGCCTTCACTCAGACCTTGGTGGACATTCTGGGTAAAGAACGTGGAGCCGTTGACTTCGCCATCATGCCAAATGGTCATCTCTGTATCTTCGACTGTAATCCTGGAGGAGCTGGCTATGCTAACCAAATGGCTAACATTCAGGTAATGAAGGATGTCATCAAGGCTACGAAGAAACTTCTGATGGAAGCTCGTGAGAAGAAATCAAAGGATATGCTCCTCGACAAGTTTACACTCAGATATGCCAAGTTCGTTGATGTAGATGCAGCTTTGGCTTGGATAGAAGAAGAGGAAGAAGTGGGTGATACCGTTCCTCAAAACATCAAGGATGCTTTCCCTGGTACTTCTCCATCACAGACCACATTATACGACTTGGAGAAGGCATTTGCAGCATCCCATCAAGAACTGGTTCTGTTTGCCGACAATGAATATGCC
>ENA-UADY01000129-UADY01000129.1-human-gut-metagenome-genome-assembly--contig:-NODE-129-length-21696-cov-5.810822_pt1 | contig 21696 bp, 18 predicted proteins | sample MGYA00244275_ERZ654271 | MGnify/ENA primary metagenome ERZ654271 (study PRJEB26926, sample SAMN06165020) | human gut metagenome | biome: ENVO:00009003; feature: ENVO:2100002; material: ENVO:00002003...
AGGTGGTGTGGCGGCAGTGATCGGACCAGTAGGTGTCGATCATCTTGATCTCGGTAATGGTGGGGTCGCGCTGCTCAGAGCGGAAGTACTCCTGACAGAACTTGATGTCCCCCAGATCCATGGCCAGACCCTTTTCCTCGATGAACTTGGCAAGGCCAGCCTCGTCCAGCTGGTTGAAGCCCTCCAGCACTGCCACGGCAGCGGGCACGGGGTAATCCATCTTCAGGGTCTCTTTGGTCTCCAGAGAAGCCTCGCGGGCTTCCACAGGGTTGATGACATACTTTTTGATCTCGGCCACCTGCTCGGGGGTCAGAGCGCCCTCCAGCAGGTAGACACGGGCAGAGCGCACCAGCGGGCGCTCGCCCTGACTGATGAGCTGGATGCACTCGGCAGCAGAAGCTGCGCGCTGGTCGAACTGGCCGGGCAGATACTCCACGGCAAAAGACACGCCTTCGGCAGCGGGCAGCTCGGCGTAGGTGTTATCCACCGGCGGCTCGCTGAACACGGTGCTGACGCACTGGTTGAACAGTGCCTCGTCGATGCCTTCCACATCGTAGCGGTTCAGCAGGCGCAGACCGGTCAGGTCCTTGATGCCCAGCAGGCTGGTGAGTTCGTTTTTCAGACCGTTTGCCTCGACATCAAAGCCGGGCTTTTTTTCCACATAAATACGATAGACCATTGGGTAGGTTCCCCCTTTGTATTCTTTCTTACTGCTTCTCTGCCAGCGCTTTCAGGGCACGCAGGCCGATATCGCTGCGCTTGTGCAGCTTTTCAAAGCTGATCTTTTCGGCTGCTTCATAGGCGTGGCTCAGGGCGTTGGTCAGGCGCGGGCCGATGGCGGTAACGCCCAGCACACGACCACCGTTGGTCACAAGCTGGCCGTCCTCGGTGATGGCAGTGCCGGAGTGGTACACCGTCACGTTTTCCTCGCCGGGCAGCTGGCCGTCCACAAGGCCGGAGATGGGCTTGCCCTTCTCGTAGGCCACAGGGTAGCCGCCGGAAGCCAGAATGACACAGGCCGCAGCGCCATCGGAGAACTTGACCTCCTGCTGTGCCAGCGTGCCGTCGGTGCAGGCCTGCATGATGTGCAGCAGGTCGCTTTCCAGCAACGGCAGCACCACCTGCGTTTCGGGGTCGCCGAAGCGGCAGTTATACTCGATGACCTTGGGGCCGTCCGGGGTGAGCATGAGACCGAAGTACAAACAGCCCTTGAAGGGGCAGCCCTCGGCGTTCATGGCGCGGATGGTAGGCAGGAAGATCTTTTCCATGCACTCCGCAGCCACCTCCGGGGTGTAGTAGGGGTTGGGGGCAATGGTGCCCATGCCGCCGGTGTTCAGGCCGGTGTCGTGGTCGTTGGCGCGCTTATGGTCCATGCTGGAGACCATGGGCTTGACCACCTTGCCGTCCGTAAAGCTCAGCACGCTGACCTCCGGCCCGGTGAGGAACTCCTCTACCACCACATGGTTGCCGGATGCGCCGAACTTTTTGTCCAGCATGATCTCCTTGACGCCGTCAGCGGCCTGCTGCTCGTTTTCGCAGATCAGCACGCCCTTACCCAGTGCAAGGCCGTCTGCCTTGATGACCACCGGGTACTTACCCTCGGCACGGATGTAATCCATGACCTTGGCAGGGTCATCGAAGGTCTCGTACTTTGCGGTGGGGATGCCGTATTTCTTCATCAGGTCCTTGGAGAACACCTTGGAAGCCTCGATACGGGCAGCGGCCTTGTCCGGGCCGAAGGCGGGGATGCCCACCTTTGCCAGCGCGTCCACCATGCCCAGTGCAAGGGGGTCGTCCTGTGCCACCACAACGTAATCGAACTTTTCTTCCACTGCAAAGCCCACCATGGTATCCACATCGGTGGCCTTGATGTTTTTGCACTTAGCGTCATAGCTGATGCCGCCGTTGCCCGGTGCGCACCAGATCTCGCCGCAGTCGGGGCTCTTTTTCAGTGCCTTGATGATGGCGTGCTCGCGGCCGCCGCCGCCCACTACCAAGATTTTTTCAGCCATATCATTCACCTTCCCGTTTTTGATCTGCCCGCGTATGCGGGCATCCTCTGAAGGCTTCCCCCTCTGGGGGAAGCTGTCTGCGCAGCAGACTGATGAGGGGCAGCTTCCGTGCGCCCTCATCCGGCGCTTACGCGCCACCTTCCCCCGACCGGGGGAAGGCTTTTGCTGCGTTGCTCCTGTGCAGAGGAAAATCAGTGATGGAACAGCCGCAGGCCGCAGAAGGCCATGGCGATGCCGTACTTGTTGCAGGTGTCGATAACCTGCTGGTCGCGGATGGAGCCGCCGGGCTGCACGATGGCAGTCACGCCGGAACGGCGGGCGCGCTCGATGTTGTCGCCGAAGGGGAAGAAAGCGTCCGAGCCAAGGCACACGCCGGTCACCTTGCTGAGGTAGGCCTTCTTTTCCTCGGCGGTCAGCGGCTCGGGCTGGCGGGTAAAGGTCTCGGCCCAGACGTCATCACCAATGACGTCCTCCGGGGTATCGCCGATGTAAACATCAATGGCGTTGTCGCGGTTGGGCTTTGCCACATCGTCACGGAAGGGCAGGTTCAGCACCTTATCCATGTGGCGCAGCTGCCAGTTGTCGGCCTTCTGACCGGCCAGACGGGTGCAGTGGATACGGCTCTGCTGGCCGGCACCCACACCGATGGTCTGACCATTATAGGTGTAGCACACGCTGTTGGACTGGGTGTACTTCAGGGTGATGAGAGCAATGATGAGGTCGCGCTTCTGCTCCTCGGTCACGTCCTTATTCTCGGTGACCCAGTTGTTCAGCATGGTGTCGGCGTTGATGACCAGCTCATTGCGGCCCTGCTCGAAGGTGATGCCGTACACCTGCTTGTGCTCGATGGGAGCGGGCTGATAGGCGGGGTCGATAGTGACCACATTGTAGTTGCCCTTCTTTTTGCCGGACAGGATGGCCAGTGCCTCCGGCTCGTAGCCCGGAGCGATGATGCCGTCAGAGACTTCGTGCTGGATCAGCTTTGCGGTGGGCACATCGCAGATGTCGGACAGGGCGATCCAGTCGCCAAAGGAGGACATCCGGTCTGCGCCGCGGGCGCGGGCGTAGGCGCAAGCCAGCGGGGAGAGCTCGGTCTCCGGGGCAATGTGGTACATCCGGCGCTCCACCTCGGTCAGGGGCAGACCCAGTGCTGCGCCCGCCGGGGAAACGTGCTTGAAGGAAGCCGCTGCGGGCAGACCGCAGGCGGTTTTCAGTTCCTTGACCAGCTGGATGGAGTTGAGGGCATCCAGAAAGTTGATGTAGCCGGGCTTGCCGTTCAGCACGGTAACGGGCAGGTCGGAGCCATCTTCCATATAAATGCGGCTGGGCTTCTGGTTGGGGTTGCAGCCGTACTTCAGTGCGAGTTCATTCATTGGTGCATCCTCCTTATATCCTAAGGTTTACTCTTATTCTTCCTCGGCGTCAAGCTTTTTGAGCAGTTCCAGCTCCTCAGGCAGCAGCTCCGGCTCCTCGGGGTCGTCAAGGTCGCTGCACACCGGATCATATTTATTAAAGATCATATCGCCGCTCTCGCCAGTTTCCAGATCAATGACCCGGGCAAACAGGCTCACCTTGTTGTCCAGATTCAGGCTGCTCCACATATCGTGGGCAAAATCGCCAATGGTGCGGGGGCAGGCAAAGCGCAGCGGCTCGCCCTCAAAGCTGGGAATGGGGTTGCCGTTGTGCTTGTAGGTGCTGATGAAGTGACCCTCGCCTGCAACGGGCTGGGGGTAATCAAAGAAATAGCGCTGCACGCTGTCGCCGTTGCCGTCGGCAGACTTGAGGATGCTCATCTGGTAGCTGCCGTCAGCGTACACCACAGCGGAGATGCGGGGGGTGTAGTTGGGGCCGTCCGGCTCAAAGGTGCGGGTGCGCAGGGCATCGGCAAAGCTCTTGCCCTGACTCATCAGGTCGTAGATGGTATCGGTCTGGTCGCCGTTGGTCACAATGTGGGTCTTGCCAAGGGTCAGCACCGGGTTATAAATGATCAGGCTGGGATCTTCCAGCTTTGCGGGGTCGGCTGCAACGGTGCAGATGCCGCCGCGCTCGGGCACAGGGTCAAACACGCGGTTGCGGCTGTTCTCGCTGCGGCCCATGATAAAGTAGCCGATAAACATCTGCCGTCCGTCCGGTGCCATTGCCACAGCAATGCCGCGGCCGGGGTACTCGTTGGAGGCCAGATACTCGTTCAGGTTGATCTTTTCCATTGTTGTTCTCCCTTGCATTTTTGTTTTCAAAGAGCAACTCTCGGTTCCCCCTTTGGGGGAGCTGGCGCGTCAGCGCCTGAGAGGGCGAACCTCTTTGCGGAGGCAACTTCCCCGCCCTCTCCGTCACGGCTTACGCCGTGCCACCTCTCCCAAAGGGAGAGGCAAGAACAACGCTCTGCAAGCTTTCAGCAGATTTCTCCGCTGCACACCATAGCCACAGCCTTGGGCAGCAGCTTCCATTCCGCCTGCTCCATCACCCGTTTTTGCAGCACCTCGGGGGTGTCGCCGGGCAGGATGTCCACGGCCTTCTGCAGCAGGATGGGCCCGCCGTCACACTCCTCGTTGACAAAGTGGACGGTGGCGCCGGTCACCTTGCAGCCACGAGCCAGTGCAGCCTCGTGGGGGCGCAGGCCGTACATTCCCGGCCCGCAGAAGGAAGGGATCAGCGCCGGGTGCACGTTCAGGATGCGGCGCGGATATGCCGCAATGACGCTGGGGCCCAGCACGGACAGAAAGCCCGCCAGCACCACCAGATCGATCTTGTGCGCCCGCAGCGTTTCCAGCAGCGCAGCGTCAAATTCCTCGCTGGTGGCGTAGTCCTTGCGGCGCACCACACAGCCCTCCACACCGGCCTTTGCGGCGCGTTCCAGCGCAAAGACGCCGGGCTTGGAGGCCACTACCAGCGTGATTTTACCATTGGGGTTCTCGCCCCGGGCCTCGCTGTCCAGCAGCGCCTGCAGATTGGTGCCGCCGCCGGACACTAACACGGCAATGTTCAGCACAGCTCCACGCCCTCACCTTCTGCGATGACGCCCAGACGGTAAGCCTCCGGCTCGCCGTTGGCGTGCAGGATCTCCAGTGCCTTATCAGCCTGCTCGGCGGGCACGGTGAGCACCATGCCCACGCCCATGTTAAAGGTGTTGAACATATCGTGCTCGGAGATGCCGCCCACCTTCTGCATCAGGTGGAACAGGGCGGGGGTGCGCACATCTGCCTTGTTGATGCGGGCGCAGCAGCCCTTCTTCAGGCTGCGGGGGATATTCTCGTAGAAGCCGCCGCCGGTGATGTGGGAGATGCCCTTGACCTGCACCTCTTCCAGCACCTTCAGCACGGGCTTGACGTAGATCTTGGTGGGAGCCAGCAGCGCCTCGCCAAGGGTCTTGCCGCCCAGCTCTGCGGGGGTGGAGAACAGCACATCGGGGTCGGCATCGATGTTGAACACCTTGCGCACCAGCGAGAAACCGTTGGAGTGCACACCGGTGGAGGGCAGGGCGAGGATCACATCACCGGCTGCCATGGTCTCGTTGCTCAGGATCTTCTCCTTGTCCACAACGCCCACGGTGAAACCGGCCAGATCGTACTCATCCTCCGGCATCATGCCCGGGTGCTCGGCAGTCTCGCCGCCCACCAGAGCGCAATCGGCCTGCACACAGCCCTCGGCCACGCCCTTGACGATGTTGGCGATCTTTTCCGGCACGTTGCGGCCGCAGGCGATGTAATCCAAAAATACCAACGGCTTTGCACCGGCGCAGATGACATCGTTGACGCACATGGCCACGCAGTCAATACCGATGGTATCGTGCTTGTCCATGATCATGGCCACCTTCAGCTTGGTGCCCACACCATCGGTGCCGGAGATCAGCACCGGGTGCTTGTAACCGGTGCAGTCCAGCTCAAACAGGCCGCCAAAGCCGCCCAGACCGCCGATGCAGTGCTCGTTCATGGTACGGGCGACATACTGCTTCATCAGCTCCACAGAGCGGTAACCGGCGGTAATGTCCACGCCTGCTGCGGCATAGCTTTCAGAATAGCTCTTTTCCATGTTCTTACTCTCCTAACTTTTTGGCGTCCTTGGGACGGTCGTTCAGGTGACGGTCGTGAATATCGGTAGAAAGCACACTTTCCGGCTCTACGGCATACTCGCCGGTAAAGCAGGCAGTGCAGAAACCGCATTTTGCGTTTTGGGCAAGCTGGACAACGTGCTCGTTGGACAAATAGCCCAGCGTATCGGCGCCGATGACCTCGTTGATCTGCTCCAGCGTGCGGCCGGTGGCCACCAGCAGCTTCTGGTCCGGGATATCGGTGCCGAAGTAGCACGGATACTTAAAGGGAGGCGCAGAGACCATAAAGTGCACCTCGGCAGCACCGGCATCCCGCAGCAGCTTGATGATGCGGGCAGAGGTGGTGCCGCGCACGATGGAGTCATCCACCAGCACCACGCGCTTGCCCTTGACGGTGCTGGACACCACGTTCAGCTTGATGCGCACGCTGTTCTCGCGCTGCTTCTGGCTGCCCTGAATGAAGGTGCGGCCGATGTATTTGTTTTTGATAAAGCCGATGCCGTAGGGGATGCCGCTCTCCTGCGAGTAGCCCAGCGCTGCATCCAGACCGGAATCCGGCACGCCGATGACCACATCGGCCTCCACGGGGTGCTCCTGTGCAAGGAAGCGGCCTGCCTGCTTGCGGGCCTCGTGCACCGAGCTGCCCTCGATGACGCTGTCCGGGCGGGCGAAGTAGATGAACTCGAACACGCACATCTGGGTGTCCGGGCGGCCGCAGTGATCCTTGATGCTGCGCAGTTCGCCGGTCTTGGTATCCACCACTACGATCTCGCCGGGCTCCACATCCCGCAGCAGAGAAGCGCCGGTGGCATCCAGTGCGCAGCTTTCGCTGGCAAAGACGTAGCCGCCGCCGGGCAGGGTGCCGATGCACAGGGGACGGTAGCCCCGGGGGTCGCGCACCGCGATAAGCTTGGTGGCAGACATGATCACAAGGCTGTATGCGCCCTCCAGCACGTCCATGGTCTTGCTGATGGCAGTCTCGATGCTGCCCATGCGCAGACGGTTGCGGGTGATGAGGTAGCAGATGACCTCGGTATCCGAAGAGCCGTGGAAGATGGCGCCCTCGTTTTCCAGCTGGCGGCGCAGCTCCACGGCATTGGTCAGGTTGCCGTTGTGGCACAGTGCCATGGTGCCGCGGCCATGCCGGACGATCATGGGCTGGGCGTTGGCGCGGACGCGGGTGCCGGCGGTGGCGTAGCGCACATGGCCGGTGGCCATGTGTGCCGTGGTAGTGGACAGGCTTGCCAGCATCTCCGGGGTGAACACCTCGTTCACAAGGCCCAGATCCCGGTGACCGGTGATCACGCCGTCATCGTTGACGGCGATGCCGCAGCTCTCCTGCCCGCGGTGCTGCAGCGCATACAGGGCCGAATAAGCCGCTGCGGCCACATCCTCGGTACCGGCACGGTCGTAGATGCCGAAAACGCCGCACTCCTCATGCAGCGGATATGCAAAATCAGACATTGGTTCTCCTTTACAGCTCGTTCAGTTCGTTCTGCAGCTTTTCTTCCTTGGCTGCGATCTGCTGTGCCATGGATACGCGCTCAGCCTCCAGCTTTTCCGCCAGTGCGTCATCGTTCAGCGCCAGGATCTCAGCAGCCAGCCATGCGGCGTTCTTGGCACCGTTCAGCGCCACGGTTGCCACCGGGATGCCGCTGGGCATCTGCACGGTAGCCAGCAGCGCGTCCAGACCGTCCATCGCACCGCCCTTCATGGGGATGCCGATGACCGGCAGGGTGGTGTTGGCGGCAAAAGCGCCTGCCAGATGGGCTGCCATGCCTGCTGCGCACAGGATGACGCCAAAGCCGTTGGCCTTTGCGTTTTTTGCAAAGGTTGCTGCCTCGGCGGGGGTGCGGTGTGCCGAAAGGATGTGCGCCTCAAAGGGGATGTCCAGCGCCTTCAGCTGGGCGCAGGCACCCTTGACCACCGGCCAATCGCTGTCCGAACCCATGATCACTGCCACTTTACGAACCATTTTCCAAAGCCTCTCTTTCTCAACTGTCCAACAAGACCGACAAACAAAAAAGGCTGCGGTACACCTGTACCACGGCCTTTATTTCCTGTTTTTCTGTCCGCGCATTTTGCACAAGGTTGCACCATGCCCCTGATTGCAGTGAATGTGACCCCATTCCATGCGACCCGGCACCAGCAGCATCATTGAAGTTTCCCTCCGCAGTTTCCTGTGCAAGCGTTTTTTCTGGCGGCGATGCAAGCCCGTTTTTTGGGGCATCGTCCCTGTACTAGATACAGTTTACGGCAAAAAAACCGCTTTGCAAAGAGCGTTTGGGCAAATTCTCCCTTGTGTTCCCATGCCGTCAAAAAACTTTTGAAAGTTTTGTGCAGTTTCGCCATCCTTTTTCTTTTTAAGTATGACTTATGCGGCAGGTATATTTTATGTAAAGGCTGTGTTGATGTATCCCAGATATCGCGCCGGATTTTTAAAAAATGATCTTTGCCGTGGCGGCGCGTGCAGCGCGGATCAGATCCGCCGGGGCGCAGCACACCTGCGTACCGATGCGCCCGCCGGAAACGTAGACCTTCTGCTGGGTCAGCACGCTTTCGTCAAAGACGGTGCGGTACTGCTTTTTCATGCCCACCGGGCTGCAGCCGCCCCGCACATAGCCGGTCACCTTGTTGATATCCGCCACATGGATCATTGCCACACTCTTTTCGCCCACGCTGCGGGCTGCGGCTTTCAGGTCCAGCTCTGCCGCCACCGGAATGACGAACACAAAATAGTTTTTGCTGCTGCCCTGCGTTACCAGCGTCTTATACACGCAGGCAGGGTCTTCGCCTATGCTGGCGGCTACGGTCACGCCGTCCACCGCCACCCCCTCCTCGTGGGGGTACTCGTGGGCGGTATAGGCCACCTTTTCCCGTTCCAGAATGCGCATTGCGTTGGTTTTAGCTTCTTTTCCCATTGTTATTCCCTCTTTGATTCTATTGAACCCTCTCAGGCCGCTTCGCGTCCAGCTCCCCCGAAAGGGGGAGCTTATGCGCGGTAACTAGCAGATTCCCTTTTCCTGGGAAGTAATACCCCATGGAAAGCAGTAAAAAGCTCGACCCTTGGGTGCGCGGGTTCTTTTTTTATTTTACCACTTTTTCGGAAAAAATTCAAAATTTCTCTTGACTTCAGTTTCATGAAGTGATATCATAGCGTCACGCACTTCAGAGCACTGAAGTTTGACACTGCAAGCTGCGGCAAAGGAGCCGGTCTCCCTCGCCGTTTTACACGATAGGAAAAGGCAAAGGAGACAAAATACTATGATCATCGTACTCAAACAGGATGCCCCCGACGTACAGGTACGCGAGTTCTGCCACGAGCTGGAAGATATGGGGCTGCAGATCAACGATTCCAAGGGCAGCGACACCCATATTCTGGGTCTGATCGGCGATACCAAGGCCATTGCGGAAAGCTGGATACTGGCAAACCCGGTGGTGGAGACCTGCCGCCGCGTGTCCGAGCCCTACAAAAAGGCCAACCGCAAGTTCCACCCGGACGACAGCGTTATCGACGTGGAAGGCGTCAAGATCGGCGGCGGCAACTTTGCAGTCATCGCCGGGCCGTGCAGCATTGAAAGCGAGGAGCAGATCACCTACTGCGCCCAGCGGGTAAAGGCGGCAGGCGCTTCCCTGCTGCGCGGCGGTGCGTTCAAGCCCCGCACCTCCCCCTACTCTTTTCAGGGTATGCGCAGTGAGGGTCTGGATCTGCTCAAGCTGGCGCGCCGCGCCACCGGTTCGCCCATCGTGACCGAGATCATGAACACCGAGCACCTGCCCCTGTTTGAAAATGTGGACCTCATTCAGGTGGGTGCCCGCAATATGCAGAATTTTGAGCTGCTCAAAGCCGTTGGACGCCAGAAAAAGCCGGTGCTGCTCAAGCGCGGCCTTGCCAACACGCTGGAAGAGTTCGTGATGAGTGCCGAGTACATTATGGCCGAGGGCAACGAGAACGTCATCCTGTGCGAGCGCGGCATCCGCACCTTCGAGACCAGTATGCGCAACACGCTGGATCTTGCCGGTGTGGTCATGCTACACAAGATGACCCACCTGCCGGTGGTGGTGGACCCCAGCCACGCCTGCGGACACGCATGGATGGTGCCGGAGTTGGCGAAAGCTGCGGTCGCCGCCGGTGCCGACGGCCTGATGATCGAGGTGCACAACAACCCCGCCAAGGCCAAGTGCGACGGCGCACAGAGCCTGACCCCCGACCAGTTCGATGAGCTGATGCAGTTCATCGGCAAAGAGGTGGAGTTCTTCGGCAAAAAAATGAACTGAACCCGCCCGAAAGAATATTGTTATACACAGGGACTGCTGTGCCGACCGGGTGCAGCAGTTCTTTTTTGCCGGAAAGTTCGCGCGCAGCCAAGCAGCATTTTACCTTAAATACCCCTGATTTCTGTGCACCGGCGGGTTTTCATTTTCTTTTCACGGGTTTTATGGTATACTATAGTGTATTTTGAAAAAACACTGCCGAAAGAGGTTTTAAAGATGAAAGCACACATTGCACGCAACCAGAACGCCGGGGTGCCGCTGGCGCTGGGCTGGAACCTTTCCCCCGCCGACCGGGGCAAGCTGGAGGGCATGGCACCCGCCTTTGGCATGAAGCTGCTGCCCGTTGCCCCCGCCGATGCCGGCAAGACCGTCGCCCAGCTGCTGGGCGAAGTGGAGGTAAAAGCCCCCAGAACGCTGGTGCTGGAGCCGGGTGCCTATCCCCCGGCGCTGGTGCTGGCAAACTTCCGCGATAAAGACGTGGACACCCTGCTGGATCTGATGCGGCAGGCACAGGTGACCATCCCGCTCAAGGCGGTGGTCACCCCCGCAAACCGCAACTGGATGTTTGCAGACCTGCTGGCGCACCTGCAGGAGGAGCACACCGCCTTTAGCGCTGCAAAGGAGAGCCAGACCGTATGAAGAGCCGCATCACCCGCATAACCGCTGCACTGCTGGCGGCGGTGCTGAGCCTTAGCCTTCTGGCCGGCTGCAAGCCCAAAAAGGAGCTGATCCGGTACACCACCATCTTTTATGACGTATTCGACACGGTGACGCAGGTCATCGCCTACTGCGAGAGCGAGGAAGCGTTCAACACCCAGATGCAGGCGCTGCATCAGGATCTGATCGCCTACAACCAGCTCTACGATATCTACAACGACTACGACGGCGTTGTGAACGTTAAGACCATCAACGAAAACGCCGGCAAAGCCCCGGTACAGGTGGATGACCGCATCCTCTCCATGCTGGAGCTGGCGCGGCAGATGTACGACCTGACCGGCGGCAAGATCAACATTGCCATGGGCAGTGTGCTGGGCATCTGGCACGACCACCGCGAAGCCGCTGAAAAGGACGCTTCCGAGACCGACAACACCCTGCCCACGCAGGAGGAGTTGGAAGCCGCTGCCCAGCACTGCGATATCAACGGTCTTGTCATCGATGAGGACGCCAAAACGGTCTATCTGTCCGACCCGGAGATGTCGCTGGACGTGGGCAGTGTGGGCAAGGGCTACGCAGTGGAGATGGTCTGCCGCGCCGCCGAAGCCCGGGGCTTGACCAGCGCACTGGTGAGCGTAGGCGGCAACCTGCGCGCCATCGGCACAAAGCCGGACGGCAGCCAGTGGACCGGCGGCGTGGAGAACCCGTGGAACGCTTCGGAGGTGTATACCAACACCAACTCCATCTTCGGCTCACCAATCAATATGAGCGACCTTGCGCTGGTGACCAGCGGCGACTACCAGCGCTACTTTGTGGTGGACGGCAAGCGCTACCACCACATCATCGACCCCGACACCCTGTGGCCCGCTGCCTACTACAACGGCGTCACCGTGCTGTGTCCGGACTCCGGCATGGCAGACTGCCTGACCACTGCCCTGTTCTGTATGCCGCTGGAAGAAGGACAGAAGCTGGTGGAATCGCTGGACGGCGTAGAGGCCATGTGGTGCACACCTGACAAGCAGGCCACCACCTCCAGCGGCTGGGACAGCCACCTGAAAAAGTAAGTTCTGCCGTTTTTGCAGGCGAACCGTTTTGAATGGCCTCCGCGTGCGCTCTGGCCATCATCAGCGGAAAATCTATTTTTAATTTCGTAATAGCGGATCGTCTGCGGACGCTCCGCTATTCCCTTTTCACGGAAATTTTTCTTATGCAAAAAGGCTGCCGCACAAAATGTGCAGCAGCCTTTTGTTTGTTTATACGGTCATCCCGTCTGGCATCACTCCACGATGATGCTCTTGCCGGTCATCTCGGCGGGAACGGGCAGGCCGATATAGGGCAGCATGGTGGGTGCGATATCGGCCAGGCAGCCGCCCTCGCGCAGCTTCACATCGCCGCAGCCAACTGCCATAAAGGGCACAACGTTGGTGGTGTGGGCGGTGAAGGGGGTGCCGTCCGGGTTCATCATCTTCTCGGCGTTGCCGTGGTCAGCGGTGATGAAAGCGCAGCCGCCGGCGTTCAGCACAGCGGTGACCACCTGATCCACGCAGGTGTCCACAGCCTCAACGGCCTTGACAGCAGCCTCGAACACGCCGGTGTGGCCGACCATATCGCAGTTTGCAAAGTTCAGGATGACCACATCGTACTTGCCGCTCTCGATGCGCTTGACGCACTCGGCAGCGACCTCAGGGGCGCTCATCTCGGGCTTCAGGTCGTAGGTGGCAACCTTGGGGCTGGGGATGACGCAGCGATCCTCGCCCTCGTAGGGAGCCTCCACGCCGCCGTTAAAGAAGAAGGTGACGTGAGCGTACTTCTCGGTCTCGGCAATGCGCAGCTGGGTCTTGCCGTGGGCAGACAAATACTCGCCCAGAACGTTCTTCAGCTCCACCGGGGGATAGGCCACCTCGCAGTTGGGCATGGTGGCATCGTACTCGGCCATGCAGACGTAATTCACCTGCTTGCGGCCGCCGCGGCGCTCGAAGCCGGTAAAGGCATCATCGCAGAAGATGCGGGTCATCTGGCGGGCACGGTCGGGGCGGAAGTTCATGAAGATAACAGTGTCGCCGTCCTGCACGCGGCCACCCTCGCAGGTGACACAGGGCAGCACGAACTCATCGGTCTTGTCTGCTGCGTAGGAAGCCTCGATGGCCTCGGCAGCGTTGGCAGCATGCTCACCCTCGCCGTAGACGAAAGCAGCGTAGGCCTTCTCCTCGCGATCCCAGTTGTTATCGCGGTCCATAGCGTAGTAACGACCGGAAACGCTGGCGATCTTGCCCACGCCCAGCTCATCCAGCTTGGCCTGCAGGTCAGCAAGGAAGCCCTTGCCGGAGTGGGGGTCGGTGTCGCGGCCGTCGGTGATGCAGTGCAGGTAAACTTCCTTAGCGCCCAGATGCTTTGCCATCTCCAGCACGCCGAACCAGTGGTCGGCATGGCTGTGCACGCCGCCGGTACCCACCAGACCCATCAGGTGGATGGCCTTACCGGCCTCGATAGCAGCCTTCATGTTCTTGACCAGCACAGGGTTCTTGAGCATCTCGCCGTCATGGATGGACTTGGTGATGAGGGTCAGCTGCTGGTAGACGATGCGGCCCGCGCCCATGTTGGTGTGGCCGACCTCGGAGTTACCCATCTGGCCGTCGGGCAGACCGACAGCCATGCCGGAAGCATCAATGGTAGTCATAGGGTACTTTGCCATCAGAGCATCCAGATGGGGGGTCTTGGCAGCCACCACGGCGTTGCCAAAGGTCTCGTTCGGCACCCAGCCGAAGCCATCCATGATGCACAGAAGAACAGGTTTCTTTGCCATAAAATTGAATCTCCTTTGAATTTATCACGCGTTGCAGGTAAGGCCAGAGCCCCGCCTGCGGGTGCAGCCAGCGGGTGCATAACACCCGAGCGGCTGCTGTAAAAACAGATCAGCGCCCGGCTCAGCGCTGAAAAAACGGCGCAGCCGGGCGCTGAAACAGCTAATTAGGGAAAAAGGCAGTTGCTCAGCCCTTGGTGGCTGCATTGACGATGACAGCAAAGTCGGGAGCTTTCAGGGATGCGCCGCCGATCAGGCCGCCGTCCACGTCCTTCTTGCTCAGCAGCTCCTCGCAGTTCTTGGCGTTCATGCTGCCGCCGTACTGCACGGTGGTAGCCTCGGCCACGGCCTCGCCGTACAGCTCGCCCACCACCTTGCGGATCTGTGCGCAGACTTCCTCTGCCTGATCGGAGGTAGCGGTCTTGCCGGTGCCGATGGCCCAGACAGGCTCGTAAGCGATGACAACGTTTGCCATCTGCTCAGCGGTCACGTCACGCAGAGCGATCTTGGTCTGCATACGAACCAGCTCCTCGGTAACGCCCTCCTCGCGCTGCTGCAGGCTCTCGCCCACGCACAGGATGACCTTCAGGCCGGCATTCAGAGCAGCCAGAGTGCGCTTGTTGACGGTCTGGTCGGTCTCTGCAAAGTACTGGCGGCGCTCAGAGTGGCCGACGATGACGTACTCCACGCCCAGATCCACCAGCATATCGGCGCTGATCTCGCCGGTGAAAGCACCGGACTTCTCAAAGTGGACGTTCTCGGCGCCAACATGGATGTTGGTGCCCTTGGTCTTAGCCACAGCGGTGACCAGATCGGTAAACGGGGTGCAGATGACCACCTCGCAGGTAGCGTCCTTCACGGCGGGGATCAGCTCGTCCACCAGAACAGCAGCCTCGGAGGCGGTCTTGTTCATTTTCCAGTTGCCAGCGATAATAGCCTTGCGCTTTGCCTTATCCATTGTTATTTTCTCCTTACCTTCGTAACTATTTACAAATTGCCTGCACAAAAAGAAAAGATGCGGCGGCGTAAATGCCGCCGCACCCATTGTGATGCCGGAAAAATTATGCGTTCTGGATGACTGCGATGCCAGGCAGTTCCTTGCCCTCCAGATACTCCAGAGAAGCGCCGCCGCCGGTGGAGATGTGGGTCATCTTGTCGCCCAGACCCATCTGCTGCACAGCTGCTGCGCTGTCGCCGCCGCCGATGACGGTGGTAGCATCGCTCTCAGCCATAGCCTTGGCAACAGCCAGAGTACCGGCTGCCAGAGTGGGGTTCTCGAACACGCCCATGGGGCCGTTCCAGACAACGGTCTTGGAAGCCTTGACAGCGTCAGCAAACAGCTTCATGGTCTCGGGGCCGATGTCGCAGCCCTCCATGTCAGCGGGGATCGCGGTGACAGGCACCACGGTCACGTCCACAGGAGCGTCGATGGGATCGGGGAAGTCCTTGATGCAGACTGCATCCACGGGCAGCAGCAGCTTGACGCCCTTCTCCTTGGCCTTAGCCATCATTTCCTTGCAGTAGTCCAGCTTGGTGTCGTCGCACAGGCTCTTGCCCACTTCGTAGCCCTGAGCCTTGACGAAGGTGTAAGCCATGCCGCCACCAATGATCAGGGTATCGACCTTCTCCAGCAGGTTGGAGATGACGTTCAGCTTATCAGCAACCTTAGCGCCGCCCAGAATAGCGGTGAAGGGACGGACGGGGTCGTTGACAGCGTTGCCCAGATACTTGATCTCCTTCTCCATCAGGTAGCCGACAGCGGTATCCTTGATGTAGTCGGTGACACCTGCAGTGGAGCAGTGTGCACGGTGGCAGCTGCCGAAGGCATCGTCCACATAAGCATCAGCCAGAGAAGCCAGCTCCTCGCTGAACTCGGGCATGTTCTTAGTCTCTTCCTTGCGGAAACGGGTGTTCTGCAGCAGAACGACGTCGCCGTTGTTCATAGCAGCCACAGCAGCCTTTGCGTTCTCGCCCACAACGTTGTCGTCGTCAGCAAACACAACGGTCTTGCCCAGCTTTGCGCTCAGAGCCACAGCAACGGGAGCCAGGCTGAACTTAGCCTCGGGGCCGTTCTTGGGCTTGCCCAGGTGGCTGCACAGGATGACCTTAGCGCCATCGTTGACCAGCTTCTGGATGGTGGGCAGTGCTGCGTTGATGCGGTTCTCGTTGGTGATGACACCGTCCTTCATCGGAACGTTGAAATCGCAGCGGACAAGCACCTTCTTGCCGCAGTAGTTCTGATCGTCGATCGTCTTCTTACCTAAACCCATGGTAAAAACTCCTCTCAAATTATAATTCTGAACCAGAGTCTCGCTCACAATCGGGGCGTTGCCCCGTACAGTTACTATTATAAACAAAAACTGCGTGCATTGCAAGGATATGGGATAGATAATTGTTTAACAAACATTTGCCATTGTTGCACGGAAATGTGTCTATTTTGCCCGAAGTGCGGTTTTTTCTGCCCGCAGACGCCGGAAATGCTGTTTTCCTTCATGACAAAAGGGGTCGAAAAACGCCCACAGGCGTTTCTCGACCCCAAATAAAAATAATTTTTCCGCTGTTGATGCGTTATGCAAAATATTCCTGTGCGCGGCGAGCGGCATCGTTGATGCAGTCCCGCAGCTGGTCCAGCGTATCAAACTTTTTGCTGGGGCTCAGGTAAGCGTGGAACTCCACCACCGGGTCGGTGCCGTACAGGTCACCGGAAAAGCCCGGGATAAAAGTCTCACAGGTCACCTTGGTGGCGTCATCGTTCACGGTAGGGCGGCTGCCCAGACCGGTGGCCGAGGGATACCACACCCCGTTGATGCAGGTGCGGGTGATATAAATGCCGCTGCGGGGCATCTGGAAGCCCTGCGGGTACAGCTGGTTGATGGTGGGCACGCCGAGGGTGTGCCCCAGCCCTGCCCCGTGCTGCACCGCAAACCGGATGGCATAGGGCATGCCCAGCATGGCGTTGGCGGCCGGGATGTCCCCGCCCTCCAGCGCGGTACGAATGCGGGTGGAGGACACCGGCTTTTCCTCAAACTGAGCCATGGGCACCACCACCACCTCTACCCCAAGAGGGGCACAGAGGGTGCGCAGCAGCTCCGGCGTACCGGCAGCCCTTGCACCAAAGGTGAAGTTTTCGCCACAGAACAGCGCCCGGGCGTGGCAGTTTTCCACGATGCCGCGCACAAACTCCTCCGGGCTCAGTGCCTTGATCGCCTCAAAGTCCGGGGTGAGGTAATACTCCACCCCAAGGCTGTGGATCAGGGCGTGCTTATCCTCGGTGGAGAGCAGGCGCTTGCCCTTCATTTTATTTTCCACCGGCAGGCGGAAGGTGAATACCGCCGGAGCTGCATCATGGGTCTTTGCCCACTGCACAGCCCCTTCGATCACCGCCCGGTGGCCGATATGGATGCCGTCAAAGTAGCCCATGGCCACGGCGGTACCCTTTGCGGGCTGTGCCAGCGGCAGCGGGGCAAACTGAGAAATGATCTGCATGGGTCTTGTTTCCTTTATTGCTCAATTACGTTCCACGAACAGTTTTTCCACCCGGAGCACCCCGCCGGTAATGTTAGCAAGGCCAAGGAACTGCCCGGCGGCATTGCGCACCCGGTAGCGTCCGTCTGCTGCGGGGTAGCGGCTGGTGGGACAGCCGTTGTACAGGTGCTGCTCCACCCATGGCTCCACCATCAGCAGCGGCAGCGGGGTGAACACGCTTTCCACCGGCAGCATCAGTGCTTCCAGCGCGGCAGTTCCCTGCTCCTTTGCTGCAAGGATTTCTTCCAGCGTGTGGGCATCTGCTTCGGTGTACAGACCGGCAGCAGTGCGGCGCAGAGCGCTCATGGTGCCCTTCTGCCCCATGGCGGCGGCGATATCCTCCAGCAGGGTGCGGATATAGGTGCCCTTGGAGCAGCGCACCGTCAGTACATACTCGTTTTCTTCCGGACTGCCGCCGTACTCGATGCCGTAGATTTCAATGGGGCGCGCCTTGCGTTCCACGGTCACGCCCTCACGCGCCAGCTTATACAGCGGCTGACCGTTGATCTTGACTGCCGAGTACATGGGCGGCACCTGCATCTGCGGGCCGACAAACTGCGGCAGCACAGCCAGCAGTTCCTTCTCTCCGGCGGTGACGGGTGCAGTTTCCAGCACAGTGCCGGTGCTATCGCCGGTATCGGTGCGTGCGCCCAAGCGCAGGGTGGCGCGGTAGGTCTTGTCGTGGTTCAGCTGCAGATCCACCGCCTTGCTGGCACCGCCGCAGAACACCGGCAGAACGCCGGTGGCCATGGGGTCCAGCGTACCGCTGTGCCCCAGCTTGCGTGTACCCAGCACGCCGCGCAGCTTTGCCACTACGTCAAAGCTGGTCCAGTCCATGGGCTTGTCTACGATCAGGATGCCCTGCATTATGCTTCCTCCTGCGGTGCGTCCAGCTCGGCTTCCACCTCTGCAAGGATCGCATTTTTGGCGTTTTCAAGGTCGCCCAGCAGTTCACAACCCGCTGCGCGGGTGTGGCCGCCGCCGCCCAGACGCCGGGCAATGGCACAGGCGTCCACGCCCTTTGCGGTGCGCACGCTGATGCGGTAGCTGCCGCCGGGCTGCTGGCGCAGGGTCAGACCCACCTTGACTCCCTCGATGCTGATGGGCAGACTGGTCAGTTCCTCCAGATCTGCGGGGTCTACCCCGCTCTGCCGTATCTCGTCTCTCGTCAGGTAGATCAGGGCGCAGCGACCGTCCAGATAGTACTCCAGATGGTTGCGGGCGATGCGCTCGGCCTCCATGCGGGCACGGGGCTTTGTGTCAAAGAGCAGGGTGTTCAGCTCCTCCACATGACAGCCGGCTTCAATAAGTTTTGCCGCCACCGTGTGGGTGTTAGCTGTGGTGGAGGAGAACTTGAAGCAACCGGTGTCGGTAGCAATGCCGGTGTACAGGCAGTCGGCAATGTGGGGGGTGATAGTCACCCCCATCTCCACGATGACCTGATACAGCAGTTCCGCTGCCGCAGCGGCACCGGCATCCAGAAGGGTAAAATCGGCATAGCCGTTGTTGCCTGCGTGGTGGTCGATGCACAGGTCTACATGGCGTGCGTACTGCGGCACACCGTTATTTTCGCCAAACAGCTGCAAACCGGCCACGTCCACCGCAATCACAGTGCGGGTCTCGAACTCGCCCTTGAACAGCCGTGGGTTCGTAAAGGCGTAGCGGGACGGAATGGCATCGGAGCAGAGCACCGCCGTCGTTTTTTCCAGCGCTTTGAGCGCATAGTACAGGGCGCTGCCGCAGCCGATGGTGTCACCGTCCGGGTTTTTGTGGCACAGAATCAAAATGTTATCCGCAGCCAGCAGGCGCTGCGCCATCTGCTGCACATCCAGTTGTTCTGTCATCCAATGATCCATCCTTTCCGCAAAGGCAGTCAGTCCTCGGTCTGTTCGGTATCGACAGGCTGTGCTTCCTCCTCGCCGTTCACGTTCAGGCTGCGCAGCAGCTCGTTGATGTGGGCGGCGTAGGCGGCACCGTCATCCTCCACAAAGATGAAGCGGGGTGCCTTGCGGATGTGCATTTTTTTGCTGACCTCGGTGCGCACATGGCCTGCGGCACGGTTCAGCGCTTCAATAGCAGGCTTGGGGCCGTCTGCGCGGCCCATCACGCTTACATACACTTTTGCCACATCCAGATCCGGCGTCACGTCCAGACGGGTGACGGTCAGCAGACCGCCCTCCAGCCGCGGGTCCTTCAGTCGGCCGATGATGGCAATGACCTCGCGCTTCATATCCTGCGCAAGACGGCCCATATTTTTCTGAGACATAGTTTTCTCCAAATTCTGTCCGGCAGCTTCCCAAAGCCTTGCCCCGGCCGGGGCAAGGCGGCATTTGTCTGCCAAAACGACGGATGAGGGCGCACGCTCCACACCTGCGAAAGATACGCCCTCATCAGTCTCACTTCGTTCGACAGCTTCCCCCGGACGGGGGAAGCCTTTTCTGCCGGGAAGCTGTTATATATTCGGTTTTTGCTTAGTCGCGGTACTCTTCCATCTTGAAGGCCTCGTACACGTCGCCTTCCTTGACGTCCGCAAACTTCTCCAGGGTCACGCCGCACTCGTAGCCCTCGGCCACTTCCTTAGCGTCGTCCTTGAAGCGCTTCAGGGATGCGATCTCGTCCTCGGCGATGACAATGCCGTCACGTACCACGCGCACCTTGCTGTCGCGGGTGATCTTGCCGCTGGTCACGCGGCAGCCTGCAACGGTACCCACGTTGGAGATCTTGTACACCTGACGCACCTGCAGTTCGCCCAGAGAGACCTCGCGGAACTTGGGTGCCAGCATACCCTTCATAGCGTCGGTGACATCGTTGATGGCGTCGTAAATGACGCGGTACATACGCATTTCCACCTTGGTGGCAGCAGCTTCTTCCTTGGCCACGTTGTCCGGGCGGACGTTGAAGCCGATGATGATGGCGTTGGAGGCATCGGCCAGATCGACGTCAGACTTGCTGATGGCGCCGACACCGGCGTGGATGACGCGCACACGCACCTCGTCGTTGGAGATCTTCTCCAAACTCTGCTTCACAGCCTCGGCAGAGCCCTGCACGTCGGCCTTGACCACGATGGCCAGCTCCTTCATGTCGTTCTGTGCCATCTGGCTGAACAGGTTATCCAGCGTGACCTTCTGGAAGGAGGAGAACTGCTTCTCCTTGGCGGCAGCGATGCGCTGCTCGGCCAGTTCACGGGCCAGACGCTCGTCCTCAACAGCCTCGAACAGGTCGCCTGCTTCCGGCACTGCGGTCAGGCCGGTGATCTCCACAGGGGTGGAGGGGCCGGCATCGGTCAGCAGCTGACCCTTGTCGCTGCGCATGGTACGCACGCGGCCCACAGCGGTACCGGCAATGATGACGTCGCCGGAGTGCAGGGTGCCGTTCTGCACCAGAATGGTGGCAATGGGGCCCTGGCCCTTATCCAGACGGGCCTCAACGACCGCACCCTTGGCGCGGCGGTTGGGGTTTGCCTTCAGCTCCATGACCTCAGCTTCCAGAGCAATGCGCTCCAGCAGGTCGTTGATGCCCATGCCGGTCAGGGCAGACACCGGGATGCAGGCCACATCGCCGCCCCAGTCCTCGGTGATGATGCCGTACTTGGTCAGGCCTTCCATCACGCGCTCGGGGTTTGCGGTGGGCTTATCCATCTTATTCATTGCCACGATGAGCTTGACATTTGCAGCCTTGGCGTGGTTGATGGACTCGATGGTCTGGGGCATGATGCCGTCATCGGCAGCAACCACCAGAACGGCGATATCGGTCATGTTGGCACCGCGGGCACGCATGGAGGTGAATGCCTCGTGGCCCGGGGTATCCAGGAAGGTGATGAGGCTGTCGTTGACCTTGACCTGATATGCACCGATGGCCTGCGTGATGCCGCCGGCCTCGCCTGCGGTAACGTTGGTCTTACGGATCGCATCCAGAATACTGGTCTTGCCGTGGTCAACGTGACCCATGACACAGACCACCGGGGGACGCTCCACCAGATCCTCCTGTGCATCCTCTTCCTGCGTGAACAGGCGCTCCTCGATGGTAACGTGCACCTCGTGCTCGACCTTTGCGTGGAACTCCTCTGCCAGCAGAGCTGCGGTGTCGAAATCGATCACGTCGTTGATGGCGTGCATCTCGCCCATCTGCATGAACTTGGCAATGACCTTACCGGCCTGCTGCTTCAGGCGGGCAGCCAACTCGCCCACGGTGATCTCGTCAGGGATCATCACCTTCAGCTGGGCGTTGCGGGCCTTTTCCAGCTGGATGCGCTGCAGACGCTCGAACTCGGTCTCGCGCTTGCCCTTCTGGAACTGCTGGCGCTGGCGCTGGCCGCGCTGGGTGAACTTCTGCTTGTTGCCCTGCGGGGTGGGCTTGCGGCGGTTCTCGGTGTTCTTGGTGGA
>ENA-UADY01000152-UADY01000152.1-human-gut-metagenome-genome-assembly--contig:-NODE-152-length-20450-cov-15.464575_pt1 | contig 20450 bp, 10 predicted proteins | sample MGYA00244275_ERZ654271 | MGnify/ENA primary metagenome ERZ654271 (study PRJEB26926, sample SAMN06165020) | human gut metagenome | biome: ENVO:00009003; feature: ENVO:2100002; material: ENVO:00002003...
GACACACCCTCTTTTTATCCCTCCTTCGTCATTTTTTATTCCGCCTTCGTCATTCTATCCGCAATATACATACCTGCCAGAATGCAGCAGGCACCTGCCAGGAAGTAAGGAGTTATCTTTTCGTCCAATACCAGAGAGGCGAAAATCATTGTGGTGATAGGATTGAAATAAACCCAGTTGGTAGCTTTCACGGCACCCAGCTTAGAGATACACCAGTTCCAGGTAAGGAAACATATCATGGATGCCAAACAGCCCAGGAACAAGAGATTACCCACCACCTGAGGCTTCATAAACACATCCCATGCCGGCCAACCAGGGATGATAAGATAATAAGGCAAGATGGTAAGCACACCATAAAAGAATACCTTGCGGGTAATAAAAGCTGCGCCATAATCGCCCGATACCGATTTCATCAGGAGCGAATAGACAGCCCAGCTCATACATGCCGTAAAAGCCAAGGCATCACCTACAGGCGACAGATGCAGCACGAATCTGCCATTCAGCACCACGATAATCATACCTACAAAAGCAAGCAGAGAGCCCAACAGCTGTATCATGTTGATACGCGAAGAATGGCGATAAACCAGACGTACCAGCAAGGTAGCAAAGAGCGGACAGGAACATACGATGAGCGAAGTATTGGTCGTTGTGGTATAATTCATCGCCTCGTTCTCACTCAGGAAATAGAGTGAACCGCCCGTAATACCCAGCATCGCCATTTTAAATTCATCTTTCCAGCTATCAGCAAACATCCGCTTATGATTCACCATCAGCATCATCATGTATGCGATACTGAAACGAAGCGTAAAGATCTGTGCTGGCGAAAGTCCGTTCAGCATCAGCACCTTGGTAGATACAAAGGTGGTTCCCCAGATGGCTACGGTTATAAAAGCCACAAGATGATATAATAAATTACTATTATTCTGTTTCATTCTATTTTTCTGATTTTTGAAATTCAACTGCAAAATTATAACTTTTATTCGAAATGAGCAAATTGTAAGCAAGAAAAGCAGAAAAAGACAATAAAAAGAGCGAAATTAGAACAAAAGAAAAAGTCTTAGGAGTAAGTGCAGATACGACTTCTCCTAAGACCTTATTATTTATATAGTTAAAAAAATCAAGCCTTATTTTTTCTGGAATACTCTCACGTAATCCACTTCCATCTGAACAGGGAGGGCGCTTTCGTCAACATCCTTCTTGCCGCCCCAATCACCGCCCCAAGCCAGGTTGAGGATAACATAGAATGGTTTATTGAAAGGCCATGAACCCACTTCATTTTTACCATCATTGTTGAAATTGAGCAGTTCCTTACCATCCACATAGGTCTTGATATAATCAGGAGTCCACTCCAGGCGATAAACGTGGAAACCGTCTTCAGCACCCGCAGTCAGACGCTCCTTGGTAATCTGGGTTCCCTTCACGTGATTAAACTTCTCAGTATGGAGCGACGAAGAAGTATAGTTAGGATTAAAGCCTACCTCTTCCATAATATCAATCTCGCCACATTTAGGCCAAGGATTTGCTCCGAAATCATTGTTGCAAGGCATCATCCAGAAAGCAGGCCATGTGCCTTTACCTTTAGGCAATTTGATGCGAGCTTCGAAGATACCGTAAAGCCAGCCCTGGGTTTCGTGAGCATATACGCGCCCCGAATAAATCTTGCCGTCGCTGCCCTTGAAACAGTTGATGTAAAGCCGGTTATCAGCAATTTCTGTTACGCGTTTGCCATCAGCAGAGCCATTCACATAATTCTGAAGTTCATTGTTCACCCAGCCCGACTTCTGCACCTCATGACGCCAATCGGTACTATTCAACTCAGAGCCTTCATTAAACTCATCATTCCAGACCAGTTTGTAACCTTCCGGAATCACCATTTCGCCCCCTTCAATAGGAGTGACCTGTTTTCCAGCCTGATGCACTGGCACCGATACCTTCTTATCCTCTAATGAAATCTCGACACTTCCGTCAAGAGCTACAGACGATTTATTCTCTTCCACATCTACAGTTACCATACCCATAGCTTTGTTATTACCGCTGGCACTCACTTTAAACCAAGGGTATACATTTGCCGTAGGACCTTCTCCTGGGAAGGATGCTCTCGCCTCCCAGCCTCCTTCAGAAGCCACTACCATGATTTTATAAGTACCGCCTTTGGCAGGAACATCGATGCTCGTAGGAGAGCAGGCTATCGTTATCTCTCCATTGACGTCAGAAGAACTACTGCTGCAAGAAAGCAACATAAGCGAGAGAAGGAAGGAAAATATTTTCAAGAATTTCATGTCATTTAAAATTTAGAAAGGGAGCCACTCCTACTTATTTCATAGGAGCAGCTCCTGTATAATTCTATATAAACCTATAAAACCTAAAGCCTATTTCACAATCAAAACGATATCGCTGACAGTTATTTCTGCATCCTTAGGAGCACCGGCAAAGTCCATTACAAGTTTTATTTTGTCCATATCTCCAGGATTATTACCTTTAATCACGGCATCATCGTAACGGACAACATATTCACCTTGTATATCAGTATACATATCAGCAAACAAGAAGCTATCATCATTGCCTGTATCACAAAGCTTAAAGGTTGCAAGAGGTAACGGAGCAGAAGTTTTTACTTTACAAGAGAAATCAACTTTCTGTCCCATCTTGATAGCGACAGGAACTTCTGTTAAAGCCCATTGTGCGTGCCACTGCTCAGCTGGAGTTTCTACAGGTATCACGATAGAATGCTTGTTACCCTCATGCTTGACAACAGGAGTACACTCGATAGGTGCCCATCCTGCATCACCAAACCAATTGGTGTTTGCGAATGACTTATTCTCATCTACATCCTTCCAAAGGTTTCCAGCAGTATTATAGTCGAATGGCACCTTTAATTCTACAGGAACTACAGTACCGTCATCGTTGGCATGATCTTTCAATACCAGACTTTCTATCATGATTTCATCATCAGCCTGATTTCCACCAAAGTCGAATACCACCTTCAGGTTTTGAATATCCTTACCTTCGAGGTCTGAGCCGAAAATACACTTAGGCTCTCCTGCCTCAAGACCGGTATTTACATCCTTAGAGTCAAAGAGAATGATGTCATCACCACCTGCGCCAGAATCACAAAGTTTCACCTTAACGGCATTATGTCCCTTAGCAGATGTAATGATGCAAGAGAAGTCATAATGCTTATCTGCGCTAGTAGAGATACCCAAATTAAGAAGAGCCATCTGAGCCTGCCAACGATCGGTTGTAGCCTGTGGCAATTTGACTGTATAGCAGCCCTTCTGCAAAGAGCAATCAGGAGCAGCTATCATGTTCCATCCCGGTGCATACCAGAAAGCCGGATTGTGAGACGGATCATCATTGTTTCCCGGATTATTCGGCAATGCTAATCCCTTGAACATATTAAACTCGCTGTCCTCTACAAAACCGCCAAAACCATTCATCTTTGTCTTTTCGACAGAGAACTGCTTCTGAACAGATTCCTTGCTGATACCATTACGGTTTTTCACGAAGCACTCCACATCGTAAGTACCCTTCTTGCGATAATACTTAGAGAGGTTGAAAGCAGAAGAATAGGCACCATCTATCACCCATACCGGAGTAATGCCTGCCTTGCTATCAAACGTGAAGTTGGCGGTGTTGGTCTCTTGGTCAACATCTATCTTGAAGTTGTCGGCGAAGTCGGCTACATTAGGCAACTCACCGTTGGCACCAGAGAACTCCTCTGCAGAACATGCGCTGAGCATCAATCCACCCAGAAGAGCATAAGCCATATTTCGAAACATCTTTTTCATATTGCTGAAATCTTAAAGTTAATATTTTATTAGGGGGTAGAGGAAACTATTGTTCCTCTACCTTAATAAGTTTTAATAATTGTTCTGAACCAAAGCCGGGTCGGAATCAAGCTCAGCCTGTGCGATAGGAATATACTTCTTGGATTCTGTCCAGGAGTTGGTGCGATAGCCGTAGCTGTCTGGTACCAACACGGTAGCAGCCTTGCCTGTGCGAACGAGGTCGAAGTAACGCTTACCCTCGCCTACAAACTCCAAGTGGCGCTCATTGATAACATCATCCAGAGTTACGGCTCCAAGCTCTGCGATTCCTGCTCGACGACGGATTTTATTAACATAATCCTTTGCCAAGCCAGCATCACCACCAGTCTCAAGCAATAGTTCTGCAGCATTGAGATAAGCCTCGGCTACACGATAGAAACGATAGTTGTTGTTATAGTTCAGATTGGTATCGAAACCTGCATCGGCATTGTTCTCAGTAAAAGGACGGTACTTAGCCAACCAAAGACCTGTATCTTGATAGCGCTTATGATAATGCGTATCATCAGCATCACCATCAGTACCCATTCCACGACAATCCCAGCAAGTAGCTGCACGACGAGTGTCATTGTCAGAGTACAAGTCGTATGTTTCCTGTCTTACAGGCAAGAAGCCCCAACCATCGCTGGCTTGCTTCACCCAGCCATCACCACCTGGCCATGCATTAGGTGAAATCAAAGTAGGAAGAACTGTGCCACCGATAGCCAATGGAGAACTCCAACCACGCTCGTTGTTACCATCCTCGTAGTTGATTTCCCAAATTGACTCCTTGCACCATTCACCACTTTCCTTCCAAATGTCTGCGAAATTATCCATCAATCCATATTCGCTCTTGTCGTTGATAATCTCTTGCATATATTGCAATGCCTTTGGATAACGGGTCTTATCGTTTTGGTACATTACCATTTCGGCATACATCATGTAGCACATCGCCTGAGACATACGACCGCAGTTCTTGTCATCCCAACGCATAGGCAAAACCTTAGAGTCAATGACTGCCTCTAGCTCGGTAATGAGATTATTATACACCTCGTCTGCCTTCAACTGAGGAGCTGTATATGGAATGCTCAAATTCTCAAGATAGAAAGGGATATTTCCGAAGTAATGCCACAAGTTGTTGTAGAAATATACTCGGAGGGCACGTCCCTGCATCTCATAGGAAGCCTTATTTTTTGCGGTGAGATTACCCGCAGCCCAAGGAATATACTTCAAGAGGTCGTTGCAACGCTTGATGCCAGAGTAATCAACTGTCCAAAGTGAACTCAATGTGTTGCTAGCATTCGCCTCAAAGTTAAACAGCATATGCCAATGTTGGTTATCATTTTTGTCACTACCTCCTACCCAGAAGTCATCGCCCATGATTTCGGCATCGATATTAAGAGCATTATACTGTCCCAATCCCCAATCTGGCCAGTGGATAGGGTCATAAGCAGCATTCAAAGCCTCATTGATGTGCTCATCTGTGGTATAATATTCCTCCAGAGGCTCACCCGATGGGTTCTCTACCTCAAGGAAGTTGTCGCTACAAGATGTGGTTGCCAAGGTCATACTGGCTGTCATCACACCGAGTGCTATATATTTCATTGTCTTCATAATTGTCAATGTTTTAAGATGTTCTACATTTAGAATGAAAGGTTGAAACCGATGGTGTAGGTGCGTGCTTGTGGATAGATACCACGGTCAACACCGAGAGAGGTACCACCAGAAGAAATTTCTGGGTCGAAGCCCCAATACTTTGTCCACGTTATCAAGTTCTCCGCCATCACATAGAAACGTAAACAGCTGATGGAGAGCTTCTGTGTCAAGTTCTTTGGCAAAGTATAACCCAATGAGATATTCTTCACACGGAGATAAGAGCCATCACAAATATAGAGATCTGATACCTGCCAGTTGGTTGCATCACCAGCCTTCAAGATAGGATACTTGTTGGATGTACCCTCACCTGTCCAACGGCTCAGCATCCAAGATGGGAAGTTACCTGAGTAGACATCTGTACGATAAGTGGCATCAAACACCTTGTTGCCTGTCACGCCCTGCAGGAAGAGGTTGAAGTCGAATCCCTTCCACTCAGCACCAAGGTTGAAACCGAAGGTCCACTTTGGTGTGCCGTTACCGATATTGGTACGGTCGTCTGCACTAATCTTACCATCACCATTCACATCAACGAAGCGGACATCACCTGGTTGTGCATCTGGCATAATCATATTACCATCCTTGTTGACATAAGCCTTCACCTCATCCATGTTCTGGAATACACCAGCGGTCTTATAACCATAGAAATATGGGAAAGGCTGACCATTGCTACCACGGGTGCCACCACCTGAAAGACCTTGGAAGGTATCGAGGTCAATATAACCAGTGTCATTACCAAGGTTGGTCAACTCATTGTGCAAGTAGCTTACATTAGCCTTGGCATTGAAGCGAGCATCAGAAATGTGCCACTTGTAGCCGAGTTCAAACTCAAGACCTGAGTTCTTCATATCACCCACATTGCCGATAGGCTTTGTCTCACCTACATAACTTGGGATAGGCATAGTAATCAACATACCGTTGGTCTTCTTCACATAGTAATCGGCACTGAATGTCAATGCACTGCCGAAGAAGCCGAAGTCGAAACCGATATCAGTCTGTTCACTCTCCTCCCACTTCAAGTCTGGGTTGGCTGTAGCATTCGCCTTAGAGCCATTAAACTTGGTGGCATTCTTACCGAAGAGTACATTGTTGCCCATAGAGGTCAGCACTGTGTAACGAAAATCACCGATATTATCGTTACCATTCTTACCCCAGCTGGCACGGAATTTCAAGTTGCTCAACCAGTCGCGAGTGCTCTCCATGAATTTTTCATTCATGATGTTCCATCCAACAGATGCAGACGGGAAAGTACCATACTTATTATTGGTTCCGAAACGGCTTGATCCATCACGACGTACAGTTGCCTGGAACATATACTTCTCGTCATAGTTGTAACTGATTCGACCGAAGAGAGAAGAAATGGTATGAACCACATTATTACCACCATATACAGAGTGTTGAATGGTAGGAGTTCCTACAGAGATTATCTTTCCTTCTTTATCAGTAACGATAGTTTGCACATAGTTACCTGTTGCATAGTCGATAGAAGGCTTGTTTACATTCACCAAGTTCCAACGGCTACCACCTAGGTAATCGCTCTTGTTCTTCATGGCACTCTGACCTAACACCACAGCAAAACTATGCTTACCTATGGTCTTGTCGTAAGTCAAAGTATTCTCTACCTGCCAGTTGATACCCTTGCTAGAGCTCTTGGAAGCTGAGGTGTGGGTTTGCTTGTTATTACCAGACAAGTAGTACTTAGAAGCCACATAGCTGTCTGTACCCCAGAAGCTGAGGTCGGCGCTGTAAGTAAAATGATATTTCAAGTTGTCCCACAACTGGAGGTCGATGGAAAACTTAGGCACAAACTTATGTGACCAATTCTTGGCTGCAGGAATACTCATCATTGCCAATGGGTTGTTCATTTCCTGATAGGTACCTGCCATACCAGGAATGGTATAGTAGTTGCCATTGGCATCACGAGGAATATCATAATAATCACGTGTACCTATTATTTTTCCTTCACTATCATAAACGTTTGGATCTTCCAGTTTGTCATAATAAGACTTTGCTACATTCCCATCAGTCACAGTTGGAGCCAATGTTGGAGCCATATAGAGGGCACTACCAAGCACAGAGCCAAACTCAGAATTGGTTGAGATACCGGTGCTCTTGACACGTGTATATGCCATATTGACGGTTACATCGAGCTTGTTGAGGAAGTTGCGCTCCTTCGATGCATCCATCACATTATATATATTGTTAGAGCGGAGTGAGAGGCGCTCATAGTTGCTCTGTCCGTAGTTACCGCCTACGATACCCTCCTGCTTGTAATAGCCCATAGAGAGATAATAGTTGATTTTTTCAGAGGCACCACTGATGCTCACCTCATGATTCTGCACTGGCGCATTGTCATTGAAAACAAGGTTTTGCCAATCAGTACCGAAACCATTAATTGCTTTGCCATTGGAATCTGTCAATGCATAAGGGTCTGCAAAAACTGGAGCTTGACCGCCGTTTACGGCACGCTCATTCTGAAGGATTGCATAATCGGTTGCGCTGGTTACATCGCGCTTCTTCCATGCGCTCTGCCAGCCGTAAGAGAAGTTATAGTTAATCTGTGCCTTGCCCATCTTACCCTTCTTGGTAGTAACGAGGATAACACCATTGGCTGCACGTGCACCATAAATGGCACCAGAAGCGGCATCCTTCAGCACCTCGATACTCTCGATGTCGCTAGGGTTGAGATAATCCAAGCCACCCTCGATAGGCATGCCGTCTACGATATAGAGAGGGTCAGAGTTGTTGATGGTACCTGTACCACGTACACGAACCTTGGAACCCTCACCAGGCTGTCCTGAAGAAGAGGTTACGTTGACACCGGCAGCCAGACCCTTCAATGCGTTATCAACACGCACTGGGCTCTTGCCAGCCAAATCTTCGGTGCTCACTTTAGCGATAGCTGCAGTTACCACGCTCTTCTTCTGAACACCGTAACCTACAACAACCACTTCATCCAAAGCCTTGTCGTCTTGTTTCAGAGTAATCTTCATGTTGGCTGAAGGACGAATCTCTGCATCCTTGTAGCCAATGTAGGTAATAACCAAGGTCTGGTTAGCATCTGCATCGATGACAAAGTTACCATCAAGGTCGGTAATTGCACCGGCACCCTTGACGCCTTTAACCTGTACGGTGGCTCCGATAACGGGTTCACCCAGGTCATCCAACACGACACCCTTAAAGGTGTTTTTCTGTGCGAGCGCTGACGTCGACATCAATAATGCAGTCGCCAGCAATAGACTTTTTGTTTTCATACTTCGATTATTAGTTTAGAAAAATATCTGTTTGTTAGTTCACTCTATTATAATAATGTTTAAGACTGTGCGGCTGTGCATTTTCTAAAATGCGTTAAGCCGTGTTTTCGTTTGCAAATATAATATGATTTTTTGATAATTCCTAACCCCTTCAACAGATAAGTGGGAAAAGCTCTTGCTTCAAACAACTTATATCGTTAGTTTTCAGATACTTATCTATTTTTAATAACTATACGAAAGTGGATGGGGTAAAATGGAGAAAATGAGGCTAGAACACCCCTGAAACGTTATATCAGTATATTTCAGTGTTCACACTCTGCCACTTTTCAATAACACACATCGCCCATTACACTCCTCATTATCAACAACTTACAAAAGTTCTATTTTTACACCCATCCACTTTTCACTTATCACCCACCATTTTTTCATTATTTATTTAGTAATTTTGCAGATGAATGAGCATATACGCCTAAACGCACAAAAAAAACGTGAGAGGCAGTGTGCAAAACAAACAACTGCAAGAAATAAACAAACCATAATAAATATTACTTATGAAACAGTTCATTTTATCATGTGTCCTGTCGGTTGCAGCCATCGCTCCATCTCAGGCACAGCAGACTACCAGACAATTGCCAGTCTATCTCGACCAGAACAAGCCGGTAGAGCAGCGCATCGATGATGCCATCTCCCGCATGACGCTGGCAGAGAAGATACGCATCATCCATGCTCAGAGCAAGTTTTCATCAGCCGGTGTACCACGTTTGGGATTTCCTGACTTCTGGACGGATGACGGACCTCACGGAGTGCGTCCTGACGTATTGTGGGATGAGTGGGAACAGGCTGGTCAGACCAACGACTCCTGTGTAGCCTTCCCTGCCCTCACCTGTCTTGCCGCATCATGGAATCCGCAGATGAGCCGCATCTATGGCGAAGCATTGGGCGAAGAAGCCCTGTATCGCGGCAAGGACATGATTCTGGGTCCTGGCGTCAACATCTACCGCACGCCTCTCAACGGCCGCAACTTCGAGTATATGGGCGAAGATCCGTTCCTGGCAAGCATCATGGTAGTGCCGTATATCCAGGGATTGCAGTCTAAGGGCGTATCAGCCTGCGTAAAGCACTATTGCCTGAACAACGATGAGGAATACCGCCATCAGGTCAACGTAATCGTCAGCGACCGTGCTCTCCATGAAATCTATCTCCCTGCCTTCAAGGCGGCTGTTGAGAAGGGTAAGACATGGGGTATCATGGGAGCCTACAACCTATATAAGAATGAGCACAACTGCCACAACCAGTGGACCCTGAACAAGATTCTGAAGGGCGACTGGAAGTATGATGGTGTCGTGGTAAGCGACTGGGGCGGTGCTCACGACCTGGAGCAGTCTGTAAAGAACGGGCTGGATATGGAGTTCGGCACCTGGACAGACGGTCTTACGATGGGCGCTACCAATGCCTACGACAACTATTATCTCTCCATGCCTTACATGAAGGCCATACAGGAAGGCAAGTTCACCCAGAAGGAGCTGGACGATAAGGTGCGCCGCGTATTGCGCCTCTTCTATCGCACCACGATGAATCCGAACCGTCCTCATGGTTTCCTCTGTTCCGAGAGCCATTATGCAACAGCCAGACAGATTGCTGAGGAAGGCATCGTATTGCTTCAGAACAGGAACAATGTGCTCCCTATCAACACCCAGAAGGCTAAGCGCATACTGGTAGTAGGCGAGAATGCCATCAAGATGATGACCGTAGGCGGAGGATCTTCTTCGCTCAAGGTACAGCGCGAGATTTCGCCTCTCGATGGTCTGAAGACGCGCTTGGGCAAGGACGGCATCGAGGTAGATTATGCCCGCGGATATGTGGGCGATGTAACGGGCAACTACAATGGCGTTACAACCGGTCAGAACCTGGAAGACAAGCGCAGCGAGGCTAAACTGATAGCCGAAGCCGTAGAGAAAGCCAAGACTGCCGACTATGTCATCATGTTTGGTGGTCTGAACAAGAGCGATTTTCAGGACTGTGAGGGTCACGACCGCAAGCATTATGAGTTGCCATACCATCAGGATAAGCTGATCGAGGCTTTGGCTAAGGCAAACAGAAACTTCGTTTATGTCAACATCTCGGGCAATGCGGTAGCTATGCCTTGGAAGGCTAAGGTTGCCGGCATCGTACAGGGCTGGTTCATCGGTTCGGAGAGCGGCGAAGCCCTTGCAAGCATCCTTACAGGCGATGCAAACCCTAGCGGCAAGTTGCCGTTTACATGGGTCAACTCGCTGAAGGAAACAGGTGCTCATGCACTCAATACCTATCCGGGAACCTGGCGTCAGGAAGGTGGAGCCAGCACGAAGGGCAACATCATTGATGAGGAATATAAGGAAGGCATCTATGTAGGTTACCGCTGGACCGATAAGGAGCGCATCAAGCCTACCTTTGCATTCGGTCACGGCTTGAGCTACACCCAGTTTGCCATCTCTAATCTCCGCAGCGACAAGGTGCAGATGAAGCAGGACGGCACAATCACCTTTACCGTAAACGTAAAGAATACCGGAAAGTGCGCCGGAGCTGAGACGGTTCAGCTCTACATCCACGATGTCAAGGCATCGGTAGACCGTCCTCAGAAGGAGCTAAAGGGATTCCAGAAGGTTTATCTCCAGCCAGGTGAGAGCAAGGATATCAGCATCACCATCAGCAAAGAGGCCCTCAGTTTCTACGATGAGGCATCTTCATCCTGGAAGGCTGAAGCCGGAAAGTTTGAAGCTCTTGTTGGTAATGCAGCCGATAACCTGAAGCTCAAGAAAGCCTTCGAGCTCTTTTAAAAAGAATGATTCGATTCTGAGAAATTGAACGGAGGGAAGAAATAAATATAACGCATAAAAGCTTGTTACGGTGAAACGCCGTAACAAACTTTTATTGTTTTTCCCTGCTTTTCATCCTATCGACAAACTCGTAGAAACGGGGATACACAAACATCAATATTTTGATTATCAAATGACTACCCATGCATCGCGAAACGCGATGCATGGGTACCTGAAGCATTTACTCTTTCCGCAAAAACAATCAACACGCTGATTATCGGTTAGTTAACCCATATAATACGGCAAAACGCCGTACATGGGTACCCGAAGCATTTACTCTTTCCCAGAAAATAGTCAACGCCCTGATTATCGGACGTTTTACCCATACGCCCTAAAACAGGGCGCATGGGTATCTGTAGCATTTACTCCTGAATTTTCGCAAGTTTTCGCCATACGCCCTGAAGGGCTTATTTCATGCCAATCTGCTTCACACGCAGCTCGAACTCTTCCCTGTCACAGATAGCACTATTCTTGATTTTGGCGCGATAATTATAGATAGTGTTCACAGAATAGTGAAGGAACTCGGCAATCTTAGAACTGTCCTCGATGCCCAGACGGATAAGGGCAAAGATACGGAGGGTGGTAGAAAGACGGCTGTCATCTTCGAGCACGATACGCTCTTCAGGCTTCAAGAGGGCATTGAACTCCTCAACAAAGTCAGGGAAGAGCTTCAGGAAGGCGGAATCGAAATACTCATACAGCTCGCCCATGTAAGCCTCGCCAGCCTGCATCTGCTCCAGCAACTTGTTGAGTTCTCTTGCCTTCACCAGTTTCACTACTCGCTTGCGCATGGTCTCTATCTTGTCAACATAGATGGCACAAAGGCGCAGGAATCGCCCAATATATACTTCCTTCATCTTGTTACTCTCGTTGAGCGACTGGTTCATCCCGTTGAGCGACTGGTTCATCTCGTTAAGACGCTCATTTGCCAACTGCAAGGCATGGTTGGTTTCCTTCAGCTTATGATGGGCCGCAGCAATGCGCTTGCGCTGCTTGTTGACATAGTAGAGCAAGAGCATAACCACAAAGAGAAGCAAGGCTGAACACGCTACCATGAGCCGCAGATGCTGGTTGCCCGAAGAAAGTTCTTTCTGATATCCCTCCTCAATCTGCGTGAGCACAGGCATGATCTGGCGGCTGCGGATAGGCGTATTGAAAACGGTAGCCGACTTCCAGGCAAACTTGATATACTCGTGAGAGCGCTTCTGCTCACCCAGTTCGGCGTTGAGAAGATTGGCAACTTCCCAGAGAGAACCCTGGTCCATCACAGCCAACTGGACATCGCAGATAGCAGAACGCAAGAGGCAGCTGAGGTACTGCTCTTTATCACCAAACTGATTGTAGGTCAAGCCGCGATAAAACTGAACGATGGCATACTGATGGGTGCCCGGTTTCGTCATCGCCAGCCGCTTATCGCTCAATCGCAAAGCCTCCTTCATATTGCCTGCATCGCGTGTCCTCACCTCCTGCATCTGCAGATAAAGGTCATCATCATGGCTGAATGTGCTGTCTATTGCAGCCTGATAGGCATTATGCTTGCCGGCATAATATTTCTTCAAGGAAGGAACGTTGGAATAATATGCCATCTCGCCATACAGGTGCTGGCAAGCCCAGAGGTAGTTGCGTTTGCCCTCAGCATCAAGATCAGCGATATTGACAGACTTCAGCAGGTCGTACGATTCGGCATAATCGCCCGTGGTAGATTCCTGGAAAGCAAGCAGCGCCTTGGCATTTCCCACCTTCTTTTTATCGCCCATTCTGAAGGCAAGTTCCATACACTGGTTGATGTATTTCAGCGCCATGTCGTTCTTGTAGGAGCGGTATTCCTCAAAGAGCGCAAAGCAGGCATCATACTTACTGCTTAGGCGCCTGGCGGTCTTCAGTTTCTGCTCCCAATCGCGAATTCGGGCTTCACGTACCTTCACATAATCAGCCGAATGGGCAATGGCGTTGTCCAGACTCTGAAAAAGCTGCTCTATATTATCTGTTGTTTTTGCTGCAAGAGAAAGAGGCATCAAGACAAAGAGCAGGAAGAAGAATGCCTTTCCCCATAATTCATTTACGCGATACATCAACTTGATTCCGTTTAAGATTGATTTATTTTCATGAGGTTTCATGTGCAAAAGTAATAAAAAAATCGGAAACGACAAATCAAATATAGAAGAAATATAGATTTCTTCGCATTTTTCGTCTATACCGCATCCACTTTTTATATATTCTTCATTTTTCTTATCCATCTCATTATCAGAGATATTTCTATCTAAAAAAGAAAAATTCATCCACATTTTAACATTTCTATCGCGCATCGTATCATCTTTTTTATTATCTTTGCAAGGTCTTAATAGAAGATAAACTTTATAAAATAACAATTAACATAATAAACAATGAGAACAGCACTTTTATCACTCACATTTCTTTTGGCTGGTTCTATGGCAGCACCTGCTTTCGCCCATACCGCAGCCCCTAAGAAAAAAGTAACTGCCACAACCAAGAAAGGCAAGATCCTACCCATGAAGGAGTATATCGACCAACTGATGGCGAAGATGACGCTACAGGAGAAGATAGGTCAGCTGAACCTGATGGTAGCTGGCGACATCACCACCGGCGGCGCACTTGATACTCAGGTAGGCAGCGATATCGCCCAGGGCAACATGGGTGGAGTTTTCAATATCAAAGGGCTCGACAAGATCAAGGCTCTGCAGGAAATCGCCATCAAGAACAGCCGTCTGGGCATCCCACTGCTTGTAGGTATGGACGTGATTCATGGTTACGAAACGATGTTCCCTATCCCTCTCGCCCTCTCCTGCTCATGGGATACCGAAGCGCTGAAGAAAGTAGGCGAAGTATCGGCCAAGGAAGCCAGTGCCGACGGCATCAACTGGACATTCTCTCCTATGGTAGACATTGCACTCGATGCCCGCTGGGGACGAATCAGCGAAGGAAATGGCGAGGATCCTTATCTGAGCGGCGTGATGGGAGCAGCGATGACTCAGGGCTACCAGGGCGTAGATATGCGCACAGAAGAGATTCTGAGAGCCAACCGCATCATGGCCTGTCTGAAGCATTTTGCCCTGTACGGAGGCGTTGAGAGCGGTAAGGAATATAATACGGTAGATATGAGCCGCGTGCGCATGATGAACCAGTATCTTCCACCTTACGAGGCAGTGGTGAAGGCTGGCGTAGGCAGCGTGATGTCTTCATTCAATCTCATCGACTACATACCTGCTACAGCCAACAAATGGATGATGACCGATGTCTTGAGAAAGCAGTGGGGATTCACCGGTTTCGTAGTTACCGATTACGCTTCTATCGCCGAGATTCTGCAGCACGGAACGGCAAAAGACATCAAGGAGGCTTCAGAACAGGCGCTGAAGGCGGGTACCGACATGGACATGTGCTCCAACGCCTTCGTAAAGCATCTGGCAAAGAGCATAGCAGAAGGAAAGGTGAGCGAGGAGGATGTGAACATCGCCTGCCGCCGCATCCTGGAAGCGAAATATAAACTGGGCCTGTTCAGCGACCCTTACCGCTACTGCAACACCAAACGCAGCAAGAGCGAGATTTATAACGCAGAGAACCGTCAGGCAGCCCGCGATGTAGCAGCAGAGACCTTCGTGCTCCTGAAGAACGAAGGCAATATCCTGCCACTGAAGAAGGAAGGAAAGATAGCTCTGATAGGTCCGCTTGCCGACACCCGAAACAACATAGCCGGTACATGGAGCGTGGCTCAGGTACCATCTAAATATACCACCATCAAGGAGGCTATGGAGCATGCACTTGCCGGAAAAGCCACCTTATTATATGCCCAGGGAAGCAATATCTGGCGCAATCAGGAACTGCAGCAAAACGGCGAATGCGGCAAGCCAATCAACTGGGGCAACGAGGCTGAGATGAAGACTGAAGCGCTGAAGATTGCGAAAGAGGCCGACGTGATAGTATGTGCTATGGGCGAAAGTGCCGAGATGAGCGGCGAATGCGGTAGCCGTACCAACCTGGAGATGCCGGACGTACAGCGCGAACTGCTTGCCGAACTCCTGAAGACGGGCAAGCCTGTAGTGCTCCTCAACTTTGCGGGCCGTCCTACGGTTCTTACTTGGGAGAAAGCCCATGTACCAGCCATCATGAATGTATGGTTTGGAGGTTCAGAGATGGGCGATGCACTCTGCGATGTCATCTTTGGCGACAAATCGCCATCGGGTAAGCTCACCACTTCGATGCCTAAGACTACCGGTCAGGAGCCTCTCTACTACAACCATCAGAACACCGGTCGCCCTGTAGCAGACGATAATGAGAAGTTTGCCAAGTTTGCCAGCAACTGTCTGGATGTAAGCAATGGTCCGCTCTATCCTTTCGGTTACGGTTTGAGCTACACCTACTTTTCATACAGCAACTTCCGCCTGAGCAGTCAGGAGGCCGGCATCAGCAATGAGGAGGCTACCGAATGGCAGGATGGCAAGAAGATTACAGCTAGCGTCACCGTTAAGAACAACGGTTCCCGCGATGCCGACGAGATTGTGCAGCTCTACATCCGTGACATGGTAGCCAGCATCTCCCGCCCTGTAAAGGAACTGAAAGGTTTCCAGCGCATCCATCTGGCAGTAGGTGAAAGCAAGGAGGTAAGCTTTGATATCACCCCAGATATGCTCAAGTTCTACAACGCAGATCTGAAGCACGTGATAGAATCAGGCGACTTCCAGATTATGATAGGAACCAACAGCAAGGATGTAAAGACAATGAAACTGAACGTGAAATAAACAAGAAAAATCGCCCTGTAAGAGCAAAGCATAGCTTGAAAGATGCTTTACTTCTTACAGGGCGATTATCATCTACTGAGCCCACTCCAACAGAAGGCTCAGTAATGGATTCTATCCTTCAGGATTACTTAGTCATCTCGAAACCTACACGCATACCATCGTAATTATTAGCGATAGTACCGATAGCGCTGAGGGTAGAACTGCCCTTGAGGGCACCCATGGTCTTGATGAGGTTGAGCAACTTTGTCTGGTCGAAAAGCAGGCTGATGCCGTTGGTAGTCTTCGTAGCATAGCCCGACATACTCAAGAGCAAGCCCTTCATCTGAATGGCATGAGTCTTCTCATCAAAAGTATAATTGCCCTGCCATGACTTGCCATCTATCTTGGCAGCGAAAGTTCCATCAGTTTTGAAGGTGAAATAGGTATTTGAGCCGCTGAAACCAAACTTGCTGTAATACTCACCCAACTTCTCCTCTACCTTGTTGGCAGCAATCTCACCGCCAGCCTTTGCCAGGAGATTCTCAGAAGTAAAGGCGCATCCCGGCTTACTGTACTTCCAGGTATGGGCACAGAGATCCTGCTTGCTGAAGGTACCTGAACCGATTACATTATTCAGAATGCCATTGATAATGCTGCTACCTGCAGAACTGCTGCTGTTAGAGTTTCCACCCAGTACAGCACCCAAAATACCTGCAACGGCTGAGCCTGCATTGCTGGTTGTACTGCTAGATGTAGCGGCATTGCTGATTGTTGCTGCAGTTGTTGTTGCAGTCGCAGCTGTTGTGTTAGATGTAGCAGAAGTTGTTTTCTTTGTAGAAGTCTTCTTGGTCGTAGTCTTCTTTGTTGTCTTCTTAGCCGTTTTCTTAACCGGCATCATCTCAGACATTGAGGCATTGAGCGCTGCCTCGTTCATAGCGCTTGCGTTACTGCCAGCTGTGCATGCGAGCACGAGGGCAGCCAAAAGAAATACCTTTTTCATTGCTTTCTATATATTTATTTTTATCACTCTTATTTATATATACCCAATACTTTCTATTGTTCTTTCGGGTGCAAAGTTCGCAAAAAAATCGGGAATACGATAAGAAAAATCCCTATTTCGCGGTATGAATCTCCCTAAAAACTCATCATTTCTGCTCTTTCTACGTTATTATAGACGAATACTATGACAATTCGTTTAAAAGACTATGAAAAAATCGTTCAGGAAATACTAATTATCATTCTAAAGGGGGAAAACTGCTCAAACGTTTGCACTTTTTTTTGACATACATCAAAAAATAACGAATAAAACACGTATTTTCATGCATTTTATACCTAGAAATAGGTAGAAACCCCTATCTTTGCAAGCGGTTAACAAATATCAATAGGTTATGAATGATTTAATTAAGGTAAATTCAGAAAATCAGAATCAGGCTATCGATAGATGCCAACAGATTCTTCAGGATCGCCGTGAGGCTCTTGCCTCTAAGGCAAAGAGAAGAGGTTAATGCTCTTCAGAAACATGACGTAAAGGAGGAAAGATGATGCTCTTATACAATATAAAGACGCATTCTTTCTTTTTAAAGAGAGATTTTTCGAAACGACTCTTAAATGATGAGTTTCAAAAATTTTGGGAAAAGAAAAAAACGTAAAAATCCCGTTGTCAGCCATCTGGCTTGTACAACGGGATTTTTTCGTTTATTATTCAAGTTTATTATATCAAGTCCGAGATTTTACTTCTCGTTCTTCACTGCCTTCATGATGATCTCGAAATGATTACCACTCTTCAAGATGACATTCTTCAGGAAGTCTGAAATCTCAGATGCCTTCAGCTTCTTCACCATCTCCTTGTAATCGCTATGAGTATCAACACCCATACGCTCGTATGTGCTCAACGCACCAAGCCAATAACCGTTAGACTTCTCGCTAACAGCAGCCTGCTTCAGGAGAATCTCCTTTACCTTCTGAAGGTCTTCTGCATTTGGCTGGGCTACGGTCTCTTCCATACCCTTGAAGAAGTAAGGAATAGCGATATCCGACTTCTCTGGGTTCAACTGAGCCACGGCTGAAATAGAGATGGCAGCCTTGTTATCATAATCGCGAAGCAAACCATAGTTTGCTCCTGCATGATAAGCAGCGCTGAGTTCCTCACGGATAGTACGCAAATACTTCATCTCCAGCAAACGGGCAGAAACATCAGCAAGAACAGAATTCTTCAAGGTGAATGGCGCCTTGGTATACCAGATCTCTGTTGCCTGGTTCTGTGGGTTCTCCATTGCCTTGGTAAAGACATTGCTTACCTTACCATTAGCATAAGGAATCTGCTTGTTCTTCAGCTTGAAGCCATTGTTTGGCAGACTGGCGATATACTGCTCGATGAGTGGGAGGAGAGTCTTCTCATCATAGTTACCTACGAAATAGAAGGTGAAGTCCTTGGCATTGCCGTAGAACTGCTTACCAATCTCCAGGATACGGTCGTAGTTGATATCCTTTATATCGCTTGCCTCTGGCACACGGGCAAGTTTGCTACCCAAATAGAGGGTGCTCTGAACTGAATCCTGATATACGAGGCTTGGATTGTTGCTCTTGTTGGCAAGAACAGTAGCCATCATGCTCTTCATATTGTCGAAGCTCTTCTGGTCCTTGCTTACTGCGGTCATCTTGAGATAGATGAGCTGCATCAGGGTTTCGATGTCCTTAGGAGTAGAATTACCCTTCAAACCATGATTGAAAGGACTCAAGCTGAACGAAACGCCAACCTGCTTACCTGCCAAAGCCTTATCAAGATCATTACTTGAGAAATCGCCAAGACCACTAGCATCGAGCACATCTGCTGCAAATGCAGCATTCAGGAAGTCTTCCTTGCCGAAAGTAGAATAGCCCACATTGGCTGAAGCTGCGAAAGCAATCTCATTGTCCTTGAAATCGGTCTTCTTCAATACCACCTTAGCGCCATTAGAAAGAGTCAACTCCTTGAAGCCCAACTTCTTGTTCTCAACAGTCTTCTTAATCTTACCAGCCTTAGGAGCCTGAGCGATGAGAGGTTCCTGCTTAACATTATCCACATAAGCCTCGAGCTTCTCAGCACGTACCTGCTTTACGATGGCAGAAAGTTCCTGCTCGGTAGGATAAACGGCACCAGCCTGCTCGCGCATCATAACCAATGATACAAGGTTAGTATCGCTCTGGCAAACCAACTGCTTGGCATAGCTGTTGATAACCTCAAGAGGCAAGTTTGGAACTACCATCTTCCAGATCTGGCTCTCCTCTTCTACTGACGGAATAGGCTCGTTAGAAATGAAGTTATCCACATACTGGGTGGTAAACTGCTCGTTCTTCATCTTATCCTTGTTGGCAAGAGCCTTGTCAACCTGGCTCATGAATTCATCCTTGGCACGCTGATACTCTGTAGCTGTGAAACCGAACTCGTGCATACGCTGTGCCTCGCGGAGAACAGCAGCATAAGCCTCCTTAATCTTTCCTGGCTTAGCTACACCGGTAAGGGTGAAAGCATCCTTTGTGCTTGAAATCAGGTATGAACCATCACCGGCATTTGCCTGGAGATATGGACAGTCTGGCTCCAATGCCTTCTCTGCATAACGGGCAGCAATCATAGAAGAAATCACGTTATCCATGTATCCCTTCAGGAGATAGCTCATGTTGCCCTTCAGAGAATCCGGCACAGCATTGTGTTTCATATAAATCTGGAAGAGATCAAGCTGCTGCTCCTTATCCTTGTCGATAACATAGATGGCTGAATCATTATCAGATACTTCTACCTTCTCTATCTTAGCGGCATTCTTAGGTACCTTGATACCTGAGAAGAGTTCCTTAATCTTAGCTTCGATATGATTTACATCTACATCACCCACGATGATAATAGCCTGATTGTCTGGGCGATACCATTTGCGGTAGTAAGCACAGAGAGTTTCTGGCTTACAGCCATCGATAACGCTCATCAAACCGATAGGGAAACGGTAGCCATACTTTTCGCCCTGATAGAGCTTAGGAAGTGAACGCTCTATCATGCGCTGCTGACCTACAATGCGCATACGGTACTCATTGTGTACCACATCGCGCTCGTCATTGATGGCTTCCTTGGTAAGAGAGATACCGTTGCTCCAATCCTTGAGGATGAGCATGCATGAATCTACG
>ENA-UADY01000154-UADY01000154.1-human-gut-metagenome-genome-assembly--contig:-NODE-154-length-20262-cov-6.223190_pt1 | contig 20262 bp, 10 predicted proteins | sample MGYA00244275_ERZ654271 | MGnify/ENA primary metagenome ERZ654271 (study PRJEB26926, sample SAMN06165020) | human gut metagenome | biome: ENVO:00009003; feature: ENVO:2100002; material: ENVO:00002003...
GGGCGACAGGCCAAGATTTAACAGAGATGGCCAGGGCGACAGAAACCAGGGCGGCGGCCGTTTTGGCAGAGACGGAGGCGACAGAAACCAGGGCGGAAGAGGCTTTGGAAGAGATGGCGGAAACCGTTTCAGCAATCGTATCAACATGCCATTTGGCAAGGATGACGAGGATGACAGCCCGGCTCAGAAGAGAGCACCTTTTAGAAGAGACCGCAAGGACTTCGACGCCAAGGAGATGCCAGGCAAGGATCTGAAGAGTCAGAACAGAGACAATTACAACAGAGATAAGAATAAGCCTCGTAAGGGTAATAGAAGATCTCCAGAGGAGGTTGAGGCAGATATCAGCAGACTTGCAAAGAATGTCAAGAGCAAGCCTCAGAAGAAGCAGCAGACACCACAGGAGGATCCGGATGCAATCAGAACCATCACACTTCCAGAGACAGTTACACTCAAGGATCTTGCCGATGCGGTTAAGACACCTGTAACAGCTCTCATAAAGAAGCTTTTCCTTGCAGGAAAGATGGTTAATGTGAACTCTGAGTTCTCATTTGATGAGGCTTCAGAGATCGCTCTCGAGTACAACTGTATAGCTGAAGAAGAGGAGAAGGTAGATGTTATCGAGGAACTCCTGAAGGAGGACGAAGAGGACGAGAAGGATATGGTTTCAAGACCACCTGTTGTCTGTGTTATGGGTCACGTTGACCACGGTAAGACATCACTCCTTGACGCTATCAGACAGACAAAGGTAACATCAGGTGAGGCTGGTGGAATCACACAGGCCATTGGTGCATCAGTTGTCGATGTAAATGGTCAGACTATAACATTCCTTGATACTCCTGGACATGAGGCGTTCACAGCAATGCGTATGCGTGGTGCACAGAGTACAGATATCGCTATCCTTGTTGTAGCTGCCGATGATGGAGTAATGCCACAGACAGTTGAGGCTATAAACCATGCAAAGGCTGCCGGAATAGAGATCATCGTAGCGATCAACAAGATCGATAAGGAAAGTGCCAATATAGAGAGAGTTAAGCAGGAGCTTACAGAGTATGAGCTTATCCCAGAGGATTGGGGCGGTTCAACAATATTCTGTCCTGTATCTGCACATACTAAGGAAGGTATCGACAATCTCCTTGAGATGATACTTCTAACAGCAGATGTACTTGAACTCAAGGCAAATCCTAACAGAAAGGCAAGAGGTATCGTCATAGAGGCTGAGCTTGACAAGGGACGCGGACCTGTTGCAACAATGCTTGTACAGAAGGGAACACTCCATGTTGGAGATTACATCGCAGTAGGTGCTTCACACGGTAAGGTTCGTGCTATGACGAACTCAAGAGGTGAGAGAGTTACAGAGGCTCTTCCATCAACACCTGTACAGATCCAGGGACTTAACACAGTACCTGATGCAGGTGAGATATTCATGGCAGTTGACAATGAGAAGGAAGCTAGAACCATTTCTGAGACGTATATCTCACAGGGTAAGGAGAAGCTTCTTGCAGATACCAAGCAGAGAATGTCACTTGACGATCTGTACAGCCAGATCCAGGCCGGCAACCTCAAGGAACTCAAGATCATCATCAAGGCAGATGTACAGGGTTCAGTTGAGGCCGTTAAACAGAGCCTTTTAAAGCTCTCAAATGACGAGGTTGTCATCAAGTGTATACATGCAGGTGTAGGTGCTATCAACGAGTCAGATATAATTCTTGCGTCAGCATCAAATGCCATCGTAATTGGTTTCAATATCAGACCGGATGCGAGAGCAAAGGATATGGCTGACAGCGAGGGCGTAGATGTTCGTCTGTACAGAGTCATCTACAATGCAATAGAGGATATTGATTCAGCAATGAAGGGTATGCTTGATCCTATATATGAGGAGAAGGTCATCGGACACGCAGAGATCAGACAGACGTACAAGGCTTCTGGTATCGGTGTCATTGCTGGTTCATATGTTCTCGACGGAACAATCAACAGAAACTGCAGCGTAAGGATCACAAGAGAGGGCAATCTTATATTTGAAGGAAAGCTTGCTTCACTCAAGAGATTTAAGGATGACGTAAAGGAAGTTAAGTCAGGATTCGAATGTGGTATGGTATTTGAGAACTTCCAGGACGTTGCAGAGGAAGATCAGATAGAGGCATACGAGATGGTAGAGGTGCCTAGAAAGTAGTAATAGATATGAGAAAAAACAGTGTAAAGAATAACAGGATAAATGGTGAGGTTCAGAGGGAACTGAGCAGGATCATAAGTCGTGAGATCAAGGATCCCAGAATATCACCTATGACATCAGTTGTTGATGTGGTTGTCACACCTGACCTCAAATTCTGTAAGGCATATATCAGTGTCCTGGGAGACCAGGATGCTGTTGATTCCACATTTGCAGGGCTGACCAGTGCGATGGGATATATCAGAAGAGAGCTTGCTCATTCTGTAAATCTTCGAAACACTCCAGAGATAACATTTATCATGGATCAGTCCATAGAGTATGGTGTTAACATGTCCCACAAGATAGACGAGGCTATTGGAAAGCACGGGGACGAGACAGAAGATATAACAGATGGTTCAGATGACAGTGAAGAATAATGAAAAATGAGCATTGTGGCAGTTGTGCATGGGCAAACTGTCACAATGCATATTTCTACATCGAGCCGGCGGGAGGTATATATGAACGATCTTATAAGAGAGATAGAGAATGCAGACAGTATAGCCATAACAGGACATATAAATCCTGATGGTGACTGTATAGGCTCTACACTTGGAATGTATAACTATATAACAAACAATTACCCTGGTAAGAAAGTTCAGGTATATCTTCAGGAATTTCCTGATGTATTCATGTTTTTGAATGGCGCATCTGAGGTCAAGCATGAGACTGATGATGAGATCTATGATCTGTTCATGTCACTCGATTGTGGGGATCCGGATAGATTCACTCCATTTGCACAGTATTTTGAGACTGCAAAGAGGACGCTGTGCATAGATCATCATATATCCAACAAGGGCTTTGGCGATGTGTGCTATGTGGAGCCACAGGCGTGCTCTGCAGCGGAGGCAATCTTCAAACTCCTTGATGAGGATAAGATAAATCAGCCTTGCGCCGAGGCGCTATACATGGGAATAGTTCATGACACTGGCGTGTTTAAACATAGCAATACGACAAGATCAGCTATGACGATTGCCGGAATTCTGATCGAGAAGGGCGCCAGACCAAGTTTTGTTATAGATGAAACATTTTATAAGAAGACTCTTACACAGAACAAGCTTCTGGGTTACGCACTGCTCGGTATGAAGCAGTTTGCAAATGGCAAGATTGCGCATACATTGCTTACTTTTGAAGATTTCGAAAAGTTTGGTGCTTCAAAGATGGATACGGATGGCATAGTCGATCAGTTGAGACTTACATCAGGAACAGAGGTTGCATTTTTCATGTATCAATCTGGCGAGAATGAGTATAAGATATCACTCAGAGCAAATAACATCGTGAATGTGAGCGAGATCGCATGCAGCCACGGCGGCGGCGGTCATGTAAAAGCAGCGGGATGCAATATAAAAGGCGATCCGGATAAGATAGTTGCAGAGATAGTCGCAGAGATTGAAAAGCAGTTGGTATAAAAACAGCTTAAAGTTTCTTGGATAGGAATAAATAATAATTATGATAGACGGTTTTATCAATATATATAAGGAGCAGGGCTATACATCATTTGATGTGGTTGCAAAGCTCCGGGGTATACTAAAACAGAAAAAGATAGGTCATACCGGAACTCTCGATCCCATGGCGGAGGGAGTTCTTCTTGTGTGTCTTGGAAGTGCCACAAAGATGTGTGATCTTCTGACGGAGAAGAATAAGACATATACGTGTACGATGCTGCTTGGCAAGACCAGTGATACGGAGGATGTCACAGGTAAACTCACAGATGTGACAGACATCTATCCTGATGAGCAGACAGTCATTGAGACAGTGATGAGTTTTGTCGGGGATTACATGCAGATCCCACCGATGTATTCTGCCATCAAGGTAAATGGCAAGAAGCTTTATGAGCTTGCAAGAGCTGGGCAGGTCATAGAACGGCAGCCGAGACCTGTTACGATACACAGTATTCAGATACTTTCGACAGATCTTCCGAGGGTAACATTTGACGTGAGTTGTTCCAAGGGTACTTATATAAGAAGTCTCTGCCGGGATATCGGAGAAAAGCTGGGCTGCGGAGCCGTGATGGAGAGACTTATCAGAACAGAGGTGAAAGGCTTTACTATAGAAGAAAGTCTGACACTTGATGCCGTGGAGAAGGCAAGGGATGATGGAACGCTTATGCAGCATGTGCTCACAACAGACAAGCTTATGCCGGATATTCCAGAGCTCCATATATCAGCAAAGGGTGAGAAGCTTCTTGCAAATGGCAATAAACTCTCTGCGGATTCATTTGTGGAAAATCAGATATACAGGGACACATACGTCAAGGTGTACGATGAGAACGGGAGATTTGCAGCACTGTATGAATACAGCGATGAGAAGAGGCAGTATGTGCCGTTCAAGATGTTTCCGGTGAGTAACTAAGGCGAATATATGAGGTCTGATAATGTGACAGATCAGACAGGCATCCCAGATGATCCAGTTTATAAATATATATTTTATGTAATTTAGGACAGACAGTTATGATTCATATAAAGGATACGAAGAAGATACAACTAAACAGCACAGAGCGTACAGCGGTTGCCCTTGGAAAGTTTGACGGAATCCATCAGGGGCATATGCTTCTGATAGAGCAGGTGTTAAAACTTCAGAAACAGGGCTACATGGGAGTTGTGTTCACATTTGACATGAGGGAAAATCATGTGTTCGATGTGAGTAATATGAAGACCATATATACATCTGAAGAGAAAGCACAGGTGGTATCGGATACAGGTGTTGACGTTCTGGTCGAATATCCGTTTGATGATGCATTTGCTGCAACAGAGCCAGAGGCTTTTATCAGGGATATACTGGTGGGTATGATGAGAGCCGGATATGTTGTGGTTGGAAGTGACTATAGATTCGGCAGAGACAGAAAAGGTGATGTGGAGACCTTGAAGAGTCATGCGGAGGAGTATGGTTATAAGGTCATAGTCATAGACAAGCTGGAGCAGGATGACGAGGTGGTGAGTTCCACAGTCATAAGAAGGAATATATCCGAGGGCGACGTGAGAGCGGTAATACCGATGCTGGGAAGACCGTACAGCATGACCGGTGAGGTCGTGTCAGGAAAACAGCTTGGGAGAACTATCGGAATCCCAACTGCAAATATGCTGCCGCAGGATCATAAGCTATATCCACCAGCGGGGGTGTATGCATCCAGAATAAAGATCGTAAAAGGCGAACATGCAGGTCACGAGGATCCATTCAGGATGTATATGGGAATCACCAACATAGGTGATAATCCTACGGTGAATGATAATGGCAATATAACCATAGAGACCAATATATTTGATTTTGACAGGGATATATATGGCAATATCATAAAAGTTGAGCTTATACAGAAGATTCGCGGCGAGAAGAAATTTGCAGGTATTGAGGAACTAAAGAAGCAGATGTCAAACGACATAGATGCAGCAAAAAAAATAATTGCAGATAGTAAATTGGTAAAATAGCACAGAAAACATTGGCAAAAATGCGGATAAATAATGACTGGTTATTTGTTCTCATGAAGGTGTTTTCTGTGCTATATTTTTAATAATAGGGTATTTTTTAGGAGGAAAAAGGAAGTACAAGGAGGAAAAGAAAATGAGAAAGGGAACAGGGAGCAGAATCCTGGCGTATGTTCTCACCTTATGCATGATCATCGGCAGTATAACCTGGCCGGAGATCACAGCTAAGGCGGAGACTATCACAAAGGATCTGAAACCGGACACCGGCTGGAAGACGGTGACTGCGGCAACAGATGAGTGGAGTGATTATGGAAAGGCGGAGATCAGGTTTTCGCCGTCATCAGATCTTGCATCTATGAAGGCTATTGCGGATGCGGGATACAAGACGCTCAAGATCACATATGCGGTTGATACATTTACCGCTGCAAGTGGACAGAATGCGGGAGTTATGCCATTTGCATCATATGGGTCTTCATGGTCAAATAATGACAAGTGGATCGATCTGTCCAAGACCGGTCAGTTTGAGACCGTACTTGATCTGGCATCTATCAGCACAACAAGCACGGAGAAGGTGGCATTTGGTATACAGGTTGCCAATCTTCAGGAAAACAGCACGATCAAATTCAGGATCGTGTCAGCGGTCCTCTCAGGAACAAAGAGCACCTCTGGTGGCTCATCAGGGGAGTCAGGCGGTTCAGGCGACAGCGGATCAGGCAGTGCAGATCTTGATTCAATTGGAAACACAAGTTCAAGCGTAACTGCAAGCCTTGCCGATGGAGATGGAACAGCCAAGGGAGACGGCTACTACGAGACAGAGATAACGATAAATAACAAGAGCAATTCATACATAGCAGATTGGATAGCAGTAGCTGATGTGAGTGGCTCGGTAACTGCAGTTAATGATTACAGCAGCTGGTCAGATCTCAAGGGGGTATTCAGTGATGGAAAGCTGTACATATATCCAAACACATCCAAGAAGTCAGGTGCAGTAAATGCCGGTTCGAGCGTGAGATATTCAAAGCTTGGCTACACAGGTACGGCAAACGGTGTGTCTATAACAGGTGTCAAGGTGTACTACAGCTCACAGTCAGGTGCATTTGACTCATTTATTGGTTCGCTTTCATCATCATCTGGCGGAGCCGGGGACAACACAGGTGAGATCAATACAGATGTTGAGTACAATTATGCAAAGCTTCTTCAGGAGTCACTGTATCTTTATGATGCGAATATGTGCGGAAGTGATGTATCTGCAAAGAGTGAGTTCTCTTGGAGATCAAACTGTCATACTGAGGATGCAAAAACAACATATAATGGAAAGACTGTGGATGTCAGCGGTGGATACCATGATGCGGGAGATCATGCCAAGTTTGGTCTGCCACAGGCATATTCGGCTACAGTTCTAGGACTTGCGCACATGGAGTTTGCTGAGGCATTTGCGGATACTGCTACAGAGGCACACTACAAGAGGATCATGGACAGATTCGTTGATTATTTCAAGAGATGCACAGTCCTTGGAAGCGATGGTTCGGTTCAGGCTTTCTGTTATCAGGTCGGTGATGGAAATGTAGATCATGGATACTGGGGAGCTCCGGAAAAGCAGTCATCTAGAAGTGGACAGGCAACATTCACATCTGATTCGGATACGTGTACAGATATCGTTTCAGAGACAGCGGCGGCACTTGCGGCATATTATATAAATTACAAGGATAAGAAAGCGCTTTCCTATGCGGAGAAGCTTTTCACATATGCGGATACTAAGGCTAAGAAGAACAGCTCGGGTCCGGCATCTGGTTTCTATAACTCGGATTCATGGGAAGATGACTACGCCCTTGCGGCGGCTCTTCTGTACAAGGCTACAGGTAAATCAGCATATGCAACAAAATACAATAATGTATATGGTGGCAGAACAAATCCTAACTGGGCTCTTTGCTGGAATAACGTGGCTCAGGCGGCTCTGCTCTACAGTCCTAATTCATCAAAGAAGAGTGTGTTCGTGGAGAACCAGTCAGGACTTATAGCAAGCAAGACACAGTCAGGAGATAACAACTTCTGCCTGATAGACAGCTGGGGATCGGCGAGATATAACACTGCTCATCAGATGACAGGTCTTCTGTATGATACTATATATGGGAAGAATGATTATTCATCATGGGCAAATGGTCAGATGAAGTACATACTAGGCAACAATGCAGGTTCAAAGTGTTTTGTTGTCGGTTACAACAAGTATTCATCAAAGTACCCTCATCACAGAGCCTCAAGCGGATATCAGGGTTCTGTAACTGGAAATGCATATACAAAGCAGGCACATGTATTAGTCGGTGCTTTGGTTGGCGGCCCGGCGAGTTCGAGTACATCCTATGTAGATAGCTCAGAAGATTATAACCAGAACGAGGTTGCACTGGATTATAATGCAAGCCTTGTGGGTGCAGCAGCCGGACTTTATCTGTATGTAAAGAACAGCGGAACAGATGAGGAGAAGGCAGCACAGAAGGTAGTTCCAAAGAGCGAGGTGTCGTCAGAGCTCAGGACGATAAGCGGGGAGTCAGGTGGAAATGTCACCACTGAGACTACAACAAAGACAACTACCACAGAGAAGGCAACAAAGAATCCTTCATCTGGATCCAGCGCGGGTTCGACAGGATCAACAACAGGTTCATCAACAGAAAAGACTACAGAGTCTTCTACGGAAACTCAGGTTATACCAGTCAAAGGAATCACATTTGACCAAACGGCACTTACTATGAAGGTAGGTGAGAGTGGACAGATAAAAGCCACAGTCACACCAGCGGATGCGACAGACAGCTCACTCGTGTGGACAAGCTCTGACAGGACAAAGGTATCGGTTCAGAATGGCAAGATAACGGCACTTGCAGCCGGAACGGCCACCATCACCGCAAAGGCAAAGGATGGTTCAGGAGTTAAGGCTGAGTGCAAAGTCAAGGTTCTTGAGCCGGGAAAACTGTCATGCGAAACTTCTGGAAAGGCATGGAATGCTCTTGTCTATGGATACGGGGATGTTTCTTCAGAACGCATAGGCTTAAGTAATTGTGGCGAGACTGAGCTGAGCGATGTGAAGGCGAGTCTCAAGACCGGAAGTAATTTCCAGATCACAGTATATCCTGCAGGTCAGATAGCAGCCGGACAGGAGACCTCTGTTGAGGTGAGACCTGTGACAGGCCTTGCTGCAGGAAGCTATAGCGATACACTTGTGATCACAACAGCAAATGGAACAGCGAATATACTTCTTAAAGCGAAAGTCGCAAAGTCTGAGAACACAGCCAATGTGTCACTTGCCAAAAAGGCAGTTTCATCATCATCTGTAACAGTTGAGAGCTATGTATCAGGTACAAATACAGGAGTTGAATATGCAATATCTACAGTTCCTGTCGAAGACGCGGATAGTCTCACATGGCAGGACGGCGCATATTTTGCAGGATGCAAGGCATTTACAAAGTATTATGTATATGGACGAATGAAGGCAACTTCAAATCTGAATGCCGGTGCAATGAGCAAGGCACTTGAGATTGTGACACTTGTGTCAGATCCATACACGATAGATGTTGGACGACTTGGTGACAGTGAATATGTTGGAGCTTTGGTAGATGGCAATGGCAATCCAACTGTAAGAGTGTCTGAGTCCGGTGGAAATATACTGGTTTCATTTACACAGAGTGGTGATTATACTGTGACGGGTGATGGTGCAGATGTGGCGGTTGATACCGGAAAAGCAGGCAGTATCACGATAGACTGTGCTGTTGTAAAGAAGCTTACAGTAGATCCAGGCAATTCTGGAACATTCGTGATCAGTGTGCTTGGAAACAATATCGTCTCAGATGGAATCAAATGTATGGAGGATTCTGCGGGATCAGGTGTTGTGAAGATAAATGGAAATGGCGATTCATCAGTGATAGTCTCATCAACACCGGATGCTCCGGCGGTGAAGGCTGACGGAGATGTTGAGATATCAGGCATAAAGATAAAGTCTGAGGGCAAGGGCGTTGAATCAGCTGGCACAGTGAAGATATCCGGTGGCAGCAACAAGATAGAGGCAGTGTCTGAGGCTGTTGCAGCGAAGGATGTCGAGATGACAGGTGGCTTGCTTGATGCCACATCCACAGCTCTCGGTGATGATGAGTCGGTTATATCAGCGGACAATTCTATAAAGCTTGTAGGCGGAAAGATCACAGCAGATGCATCAGGTTCAAGTACAGGTGGATCATTTGGTGTCAGATCAGACGATGGAAAGATCATAGTTGACGGAGATGCCGTTATAGGCGGAGCTCCGACGTATTCAAAGGATCCTGTAAACAGCACGGGTGAGAGCATTGTTATGGTCAAGGTGACATTTGTCGACGAGAATGATGGTCAGATCTGTGTATCATCATTCAACAAGGGTTCAATACTTGATATCTCAAAGCTCGATATAACTACAAAAGATGGTGTAGCTTACTCAGCATCAAAGCCTGGGTACAGCCTGGCATGGACAGATCAGACAGGTAAGACATATGCGGCCGATGCGTTATATGGAGCCGTGGACGGAGATATTACACTGAAGGCTGTGTGGACATGGATAACGGTAGACATATCTAAGAGTGCAAAGGTAATTTATAAGACGACACAGAAGGCATCCTACAAGGCTACATATACGGGAGCGAAGATAACTCCTGCAGTAGTGGTTAGTGTCGGAAATACCACACTTGTATCTGGCACAGATTACACAGTTACATATTCATCGAATATAAATGCCGGAACAGCCAAGGTGGTCGTAAAGGGCAAAGAAAAATACAAAGGCACGGTTACATTGACATTTGCCATTGCAAAGAGAGATATTAAAAAGGCAAAGGTGGCTGTGTCAGCAAAGGTTCTGTATACAGGCAAGGCTGTAAAGCCAAATACCAAGGTGGTGTACGGTAAGACCAAGCTCACATTGAATAAGAATTACAAGATAACATGCTATTCCAATAAGAACTTCGGCAAGGCAAAGGTCATCATAACCGGAATTGGCAACTATGGTGGAAGTGTGGTGAGATACTTCAATATAGTTACAAAGGCCGGAAAGGTATACACATACGGAAACTACAGATATAAGATAACAAATGCCTCCACAAGCGGAAGAGGAACAGTAACTCTTGTGTCAGCAGTCAAGAAGACAACTTCTGTTACAGTGCCGGATGCGATAAAGCTTGGCGGAAAGACATTCAAGGTCACTGCCATAGGAGGCGGAGCATTCAAGGGTAATACAAAGCTTGCAAAGGTTGTTATAAGCAAGAATGTAAAGACCATAGGTTCAAAGGCATTTTACGGATGTAAGAACCTCAAGGCACTTGTGGTGAGAAACACAGCCATGACCACAAAGACCTTAGGAGCTGCTGCCTTCACAGGAACATACGCAAAGATGACCGTCAAAGTACCGGCATCAAAGCTTGCTTACTATAAGAAACTTCTGGTAGCAAGGGGCGTGTCTAAGAAAGCGGTTATCAAAAAGTAAGGTATATTCAATAAAATAATTTCTTTATAGACATTTCATAAAGATCCAGACATGACGTATAAGTTGTGCCTGGATCTTTTTTGTATTGGCAGAGACGGGGACGGAGGGGACGGAGGTACCTGCCCCCACCTGGTCACAGGTGTTGACATGAAAGATAAAAAAAGAATATTATGTTAGCGTTCTAATAATTAGAATTAAATGCAGCGAAAAACAACAGGAGAAGAGGTCTAAAAAATGAGAAACATGAAGGTTAGGATCCCAATGTATTTTGTCGGACTGTTTATTATGACTATAGGTATAGCATTGTCAGTCAAATCCAATCTGGGAGTGTCACCGGTGAGCTCTATACCATATACGATGACATGTGTATGGGGAATCGAGATGGGAAAGGCAACGATCATATTCCACGCGGCATTGGTGCTTATACAGATCGTTATACTTCGAAAGAATTTCAAACCGATAAATCTCCTTCAGATAGTGGTTGGAGTAGTATTTGGGTACTTTACGACATTCTGCAATTATCTTGCGACGTTTCTGCCGTCAACAGATAACATAGTTGTCAGGGTTGTTTTGATGCTTGTGAGTACCATATTCATAGCAGGCGGAATATTCTTTTATCTGCCGGCGAATCTTATCCCACTTGCCGGGGAGGGTGTTATGCAGGCTGTCTCAGAGGTCACACACATTGAATTTTCAAAGGTAAAGATCGGATTTGACTGTTCTATGGTGGCTGTGTCGGTCGTAACATGCCTGATCTGTATACATAGTCTTGGAAGTGTGGGCGCCGGTACGGTTATTGCCGCATTCCTTGTTGGATTCAATCTGGGTAAGTTGAATAAGACATTTGGCGGAAAACGAGATAAACTTCTTAGAAAGCACACATACACTGAGGAGGAAGTACTCAGGGAGAGAATGTAGCAATAGCAATAGGACTTGTTCCTGCCCGTGAGCCGGTCGAATTTTTATCCTTAATCAGCACAGAACGGAATAATTTGCAATAGGACTTTATCCTGAAAGGCGGTATTTGTGAGCTCGTCTACGTATGTCTGACTGTTGTATTCTATGCGCTTTTTCTTTCTATCAATCAAGTGACAGTATCTGCTCTAAATTCGTATCGGAAGGCTGCTCTGATCTATCACTGTCATGTGATATAGAAACATCTGAGTTTTCCGATTTTGTAAGTTTTAAATTCATTTTTGAAATCCCCTTTTGTACTTGTTTATATGAGACGATATAACATTTGGGTTTTGTTGGCAAGGCTTTTAAGTAAATACATGAGCCAGAATGATTGGGTGGAGTTTTATTTGTTTGCTTTTGATATTACGTGGTGTATAATTTATAGCATGATAAATAAGTGTTTATGATTATACTTAAATAATAAAAACGATATATTTGACATAAAAGCGGTTGAATGTTAATATAAGTGTAAAGAGGTGCTACCGATAGACGGTTAGCCCTGATATTGCAATTACAAAAAAGTAACCGCCAAGTTTTGTCAGGACAGGGCGGTTACTTTTTTGTCTTATTTCTTATCATTGCTCTTAGAGCCAACGGCATAACCAAGAGCAAAGCATGTTATGCATAAGCTGATGATGGCTATAAAAAGTTCCGTTGTAAGCATAAGCACAAACCTCCGTAATAGATTTCCGTAAATGGATGTATCTATGTAAACACAGGCTATAAACTCCTGTGGCGAAGGCTAACCGCCTACCGAATAGGGTAGCACCTCTTATATTATAACAAACATATGTTCGATAATCAATATACATGAAAAGATAAATTTTTATTTGCTCTACAAAACACTTAGACCATATAAGTTCAAAGAAAGTGCTAATGTGGCTTAACGGACACTAAGTAAAACTTTCGGGGGAATCACATGACTTTATACATGAACATAAAACAACTTGGCAAGCGGAAGGACACAGTGCACAAGGTTCCGTTTGAATATGACACAGCACCAAGTACGCTGCGGGAACTCATAACAGAGACAGTAAAGATTTGCGTGGCACAGTACATATCCCGCATGGAGAACGGCGATGCAGTGCTGACAGATGAACAGATCGATGACATGGGAAGAATAGGAAAGATAGCGTTCGGGATCGTCTATGGGGAGAAGAAACCGGATGTGGATGAAGCAGTGAAGACAGCCATTCAGGGATTTGAGGATGGACTGTTCAGAGTGTTCCGCGGTATGGATGAATTAACGGAGCTGGACAGGGAAGAGAAGTTTAACGAAGGGGATGAGATCACATTTATCCGCCTCACAATGCTGGCGGGCAGAATGTGGTAGAACATAAAGAAAGGGGTTACAATGGCGGAGGACAAGAAGACAAGACTTGAGCTTGAGGAGCAGAAGAGGATCGCAGATGAAGTGAGAGAGGTATTTGACGAGAATTCTATGAAGCTCAGAAAGAGCTACAGTGCGGATGCGCAGAAGCTTCTTAAGGAGATTGATAATTACTATGGAGATGTAAAAGAGTCAACGATCGGCAAGAGACTTGAGACATTTCTTGAGAATGAAAAGAATATACCCTCGGAATTCTTCAGGAAGGAGCTGAAGCATTTGCCGGGGTGGGTGCCGGATCATCTGCTGAAGGATTTCTACATTTCAATAGACAGCATAATCAAGTGGCAGACAAGCCAGTATTATTACAGAAGAACCATGCGTACGAAGAGGTACGGGGCATTTCTTGACAGATATTTCAGGATCATGAATGAATATCACTCCATGGGGATATACGGATGCGACATAGTATCTCTCTACAATGAGAAATTGCCGCAGGATATATTGTGCTATTACAGGGATGGCAGCAGCAACGGATATAGAATAATATCAGAATATTGGATACAGGCGGAGCTCGACAGGGGGAATGCAGAGCTTGAGGAAGTGCTCATGGACATCATGTTCGGTGAGAGTGCGCAGACAAGGCTCACGACAAATATCCTCAGGGGAATATATATGAGCTCCAACACAAGACTCCATGAGGCTGTAGGCAAGCTGCTCGTTGCGGCAAAGCTTCAGGAGGGGCTTAGGCAGGCGATATGTGAGAATATGGATTATGGAACGGCAGGTGCATTTATGACCCTGTTCCATGTAATAAAGGAGAATGATCTTCTGAGATTCTCGTCTGTTATGAGGGCTGTAGCCACCTGGACAGGACTTGTGACTGACGAGGAGAGCAAGCTTGACCGTATACAGAAGAAACAGCTGATTCTTATAGATACATATCTGAATGATGAAAATGCAAGGCGTGAAGCTTTATCCGGCGATGATGCCATGCAGATCTATCTTGCGCTGTGGAGCTATGGTTTCTTTGATGTGGACGAGGCATGCCATGTGATGAACAAGCTGGCACTTGATGGCAGCAGACACCAAAGACTGGTATTTGGCACATATATCAGGGCAATGAGTCTGGGAAAGGTGTACACACACAGCGTTGCAAAGGAATTTATCAAGAGATTCTCAGACGAGATGGACACCATGGCGGTCATCATGCCAAGTTTCATGTCGGATTACCAGCCTTATATGAATAGTCTCATATATAAAGACGGCAGATCGTACAACAATGAACTTAAGAAAATGACATTTGCCGAGGTGGACAAATATTTTGACAGCAGGAAAGAATGTCAGGAGATGTACGACATCCTCATGGGCATACTTGAGCGCATGCCAAAGAAGAGGCTTGAGTTTGATCCGTGTGTATTTCCATGGAATGCCGAATATCTGGACAGATCCGCAATCATCATGAGACTTGCGGTCTGTGCAAGCGCTCTAAAGGACGAGGACAGGATCACACACATAGCGGAGATGGTTCCTGAGATAGATTCCGCAAGGTATAGCAGAGATGCGCTTTTGCTTCTGCTTGTAAGGCAGCCGGCAAATGACAGACAGCGTGCCATACTGGTGGATGCGGTTGCCGACAAGGAGACATATACCAGAAACAAGGCGGCGATGATCGTTAAGGATATGAAACTTTCGCCGGAGAATTATGTACAGCTTGAGAATATGCTCAAGTACAAGAAGTCAGACATAAGGGAGACTGTTTTATCTATTTTGTATAAGCTTGACGGTGAAGACATGGATGGCCTCATTGGAAGACTTCTTGCAGATCCCAAGGAGGAAAAGAGAACAGCGGGACTTGACCTGTTGCTCCAGCTCAAGAATGATGAGAACAGGCAGAAACTTTTTGCAGATTGTGTTGGTCATATAGACGCTATGCAGAGGGAGTCTGCGAATGGAAGATCCAGTGTTACAACTAAGGAGCAGATTCTTATACGTGAGATTAAAAATGTTGGCACAGACCGGGCTGGTGCAGATGAGGGATATGGACTTTATGATGTAAATGCGGACTATGAGCCGATATTTGACAAGAGTTATCTGGCTGAGTGCTTTGAGCTGTACAAAAAGTATTTCCCTGAAAGCGGGATTGCAAATGATAATCTGTGCAAGACTGCTAAGAGCGAGGGTGCATTTGCAAAACTCAAATCAAAGATTGTGCCTAAAAAGAAAGACACGACATCTGATTCAGAAGTAATAAATATATTAAGAAAATTTGATGCATTTGTGGATGAACACAAAAATGATGAGTATGAGATGACTGACGGAGAAATCGGTCTGCTTGGTGAGTCAGGTGGAAACATATATGTGAACCGTGACAAAGTGGCATGTGAGGAATTGTGGGTAGATTTCTACGAGAAAAATATTCAGACTCCGTATATGTGCATGCAGCTCTACGTGTATCTGAATGGCTACAACAGTGACAAACAGGATTTCAAGAAGTACTGTGAGAGCTTTATGGCGGATATGTTTGGAAATATATATATAGAAGAATGTCCGGCATTCGGATATCTTGCCATTTCCAGAGCTGTAATTGGTTTCCTGTATAGAAGATATGTGATGGATAGTGACAAGAAGAGGCTTGCCGTTGTGGCAGCAGACTATCTGCTTGGAAGAAACGATGAGCTCATATATACATTTGGCGGGAATAAAGGTGGCAGCAGTATATCTGGTGATGATTCAAAGGTATATCACAGAAGTGTGCTCACAAATGAGCAGATCATGATAATAACATGGTGGCTTGCAATCGATGGTGACAGCGATATATTAGACGTAAAAGAGGATTCTGACGAGGCAAGGCAGAATGAAGAAAATTTCATGCATTTGTTTCCATACAACTATGCCCTTGCAAAGAGTCATAACTTTAATATACCTTCAGACGTTGTAAATGATAGAAATTCATATTACTGGGTACACACAGGAAGTGTCATGCCGGTTCCAGGTCTCCAGAACTATATTGCTGCATACAGTCGTGGCTTGATTTCAAAAGATTATATGTACAAGATGGCATTTGAGGGGAATTCCCTGGATAGGAGCCTCAAATGTGTATCTGACGTGATGCGTTTTATAACGGAGCGCAATAGGAAGGTGCAGACCAGAGGCTATGAGTGGGGATATACGGAGCGTGAAAGGCTGAGAAGTGTGCGGCAGATACTTCTTCACAGTCCGGAAGGAGAGTTCTCAGAGACGGACGAGAAAAGGCTGGATATAGCTAAGAAGCTGTACACTGATATGTCAGAGCTTGTGCTTTCTGCAGAGCTCACAAGGGGAGACACGGAGACAGAATTCTCTCCATATATATATGGGCTTACAAGAATATTCGGAGCGGAGTATTTTGTCAGGATACTGTCAGCCCTAGGCAAGGAGACGTTGGAGAGATCAACGTATTTCAATACCGGTTATTACTATAATCGTCAGAAGGTCAGCAAGAAGAACAGTATGTCTCATCTTCTTCAGGCGTGTGTGCCTGATGCAAATGACAGTGCGGAGACTTTGAAGGCCTATCTTACAGGTACGGATATAAGTGATGCCAGGCTTATAGAGGCGGCTATGTATTCTCCAGAGTGGATAGATATAGTTGGAGAGTATCTTGGATGGGATGGATTTACTGCGGGATGCTGTTACTTTATGGCGCACATGAACGAGTCATTTGACGACAAGAGAAAGGCTATGATAGCGAGATTTACACCGCTTGAGGTGGATGAGCTGAACGACGGCGCATTTGACAGGACGTGGTTTACCGAAGTCTATGAAAGGTTGGGTGACAAACGTTTCCAGCTCATATACAAGGCGGCGAAATACATTTCGGACGGTGCAAAGCATACCAGGGCGAGAAAATATGCGGATGCGGCACTTGGCAAATATGATGAGCCCGAGCTGATGGCTGAGATCGAGGCAAAGAGAAACAAAGATCTGCTCATGGCGGTGGGAATCCTGCCGATAGAGAATGAGGAGCAGATAAAGGACAGGTACATGTTCCTTCAGAAGTTCAAGAAGGAGAGCAGGCAGTTCGGAGCACAGAGGAGAGCCAGCGAGGCGGCAGCAGTTTCTACAGCTATGCGCAATATGGCGATCAATGCCGGATATCAGGACGTGACGAGACTTACCCTACGTATGGAAAGCCTTGTAGTTCAGGGCATGAGGGAATATTTTCAGCCGCATGAGGTCGAAGAAGTGACCGTATGGCTTGAGATGGAGGATGGCGGCAAATGCACTGTCATCTGTGAGAAGAACGGCAAACAGTTAAAGTCCGTTCCGGCAAAGATCAAGAAGGATGAGTATGTATTGGCTCTGATGGATGCCAAGAAGCAGATGGCGGAGCAGTCAAGGCGTACAAAGGCGATGCTTGAGGATGCGATGGAGAGCCAGGAGGAATACACCTGGGCTGAGATCAGGGGCATGCTGGAGAATCCTGTTATATATGACATGGTAGCTGCGCTGGTGTTCAAGGTGGCGGAGCCGGATGGCGTGAAGGCAGAGCTTGATAATGCGGCTGACAGTATTATGTCAGGGGCAAATGAACTTGATGACAGCAAGAATGTTGTGCTGGGATTTGCGACTGAGGATGGATTCAATACATTTGTGGCAACGTCCATCGGTGATGCAGATATTGCGGATACGGTATCAAAATCAACGGAAAATAATAGCTCCAAAAAAACAGGCTTGAACCTTATGAACCTGTCAGATGACACAAAGCTCACAGTAGCACATCCATTCCATATGTACATGGCTGGCAAATGGCATGATATACAGAAATATGTATTTGACAACAAGATCGTACAGCCGTTCAAGCAGGTGTTCAGAGAGCTCTATGTGAAGACCGAAGAGGAAATGAACATGGAACATTCCCTCAGATACGCGGGCAATCAGATCCAGCCGAAGAAAACTCTGGGCTGTCTGAGGTCAAGACACTGGGTGGCAGACATAGAGGATGGACTTCAAAAGGTTTATTACAAGGAGAACATAGTAGCACAGATATACGCGCTTGCAGACTGGTTCTCACCTGCGGATATAGAGTCACCGACCCTCGAATGGGTGGTGTTCTCAGATAGAAAGACAGGAAAGAATATGAGGATCAAGGATATCCCAGACATCATATTCTCTGAGGTCATGAGGGATGTGGACATGGCTGTTTCCGTGGCACATGCCGGAGGCGTGGATCCAGAGACCTCACACTCAACTGTTGAGATGCGAAAGGCGATAGCAGAATTCACCATGCCGCTTTTCAGGCTGACAAATGTCACATTTACAAAGAACCATGCGGTGATAGAGGGCAAGCGCGCCAATTATACAGTCCACCTTGGAAGCGGAGTGGTGCATCAGGAGGCAGGCCCTATGATAAATGTACTTCCTGTGCATTCGCAGAGGCGGGGCAGAATATTCCTGCCATTTGTGGATGATGATCCAAAGACATCGGAGGTGCTCACGAAGATACTGTTCTTTGCAGAGGATAATAAGATCAAGGATCCTTATATACTGGGACAGATCGAGCAGTGAGTGTGAAGATAATACTGCTGCCTGTGACAAGTAAGTGATGTGACGTTTGACAGACAAATTTCCGGACAGAGAAAGAAGATGACATAATGGGAATCAGGAATATAATAACAAGGCTTAAAATTGGACGTGGTGATGCAGATAACATGTTCCCATATGATGAGAACATGCATGAGGCTGTCATCAGGTGTTCTATCTGCACCGGCGAGCAGGTCGCAGGTTTTAAGAACAGACAGGACGGCAGCTTTGTGGGTGTGATGGTGATAAAGTCGGATGACGATCTGGAATACTTCAAAGAGCTTTATGGCGTGGAGAAGGTTAGGAAGGTATATTAAAATAAAAATTTCATCGATATTGACATAAAATAGTGTTGAGTATATTATTAAACAAAGGAGTGCCTGCCTTAAGTGGGGATGATAACAGAGTTGTTTCGCTACTTGGGAAACAACATAATACGTAAATGGCTATGCGTTAATCGCATAGCCATTTGCTGTTTTATCAGATGTATACAAATTGGATAATTATTTGATAGTAGAGAGGCTGATATAAATAGATAATAAAAAACTGAATCTGTATAGGGTAGATATTTTTTATATTTTTATTGTTGAGTGCTACATAAAAACGTGAAAATACACATAAAATAGTAGTTGGTATTGATTAAGTAGACACGGGATAGTAAAATAATATTACTAAAAAATGTGTCCATACACAAAAACAAGGAGCGTGACAATGGAAATCAAGAGAGATGCATACCTTGAACAGCTGAAGATAAGAAAAGATAATGGAATGATAAAGATTATTACAGGAATCAGGAGATGTGGAAAGTCATTTCTATTATTTGTATTATTTAAGAACTATTTATTAGAGAATGGTGTAGATAATGAACATATTATTGCGATTGCATTAGATGGTATCGAAAACGAAGAACTGAGGGATCCGAAAAAGTGTTATCAATACATTAAGGATGCAATGAAAGATGAGCAGAGGTATTATTTGATTTTGGATGAAGTACAGTTTATGCCGCGATTTGAGGAAGTACTGAATAGTTTGCTCAGAATTAGCAATATTGATGTATATGTGACCGGTAGTAATTCGAGATTTTTATCCAGTGATATTGTAACTGAATTTAGAGGCAGAGGTGATGAGATAAGAATTTATCCATTATCTTTCGCTGAGTTCTATAGTGCGTATGATGGAGATTATGACGAAGCCTGGGAAGAGTATATGACATATGGTGGTTTGCCACAGGTAGCACAATTTTCTGTGGAACGCCAAAAGGCAGAATATCTAAAAAATATTTTTACCAATGTCTATATCAGAG
>ENA-UADY01000170-UADY01000170.1-human-gut-metagenome-genome-assembly--contig:-NODE-170-length-19003-cov-6.084600_pt1 | contig 19003 bp, 17 predicted proteins | sample MGYA00244275_ERZ654271 | MGnify/ENA primary metagenome ERZ654271 (study PRJEB26926, sample SAMN06165020) | human gut metagenome | biome: ENVO:00009003; feature: ENVO:2100002; material: ENVO:00002003...
GCTCCGGTCTCGTGGGCTCGGAGATGTGTATAAGAGACAGGTCAAGCAGGGTCAGCTCATCGGCTATGTGGGCAGCACCGGACGTTCCAGCGGCAACCACTGCCACTTCGAGATCCGGCGCAACGGCTCTTACATCGCACCGCAGAACGTGTTCAACCGCAGCAAATATCGGTAAATAGCAGCAAGGGCTTTTCCGCAGGGGGAAAGCCCCTCTGCTGTATCATGAATAAAAAGGAGAGATCATCTATGTCTACCCCTCACATCAGCGCAGAAATGGGCGATTTCGCCAAGACAGTCCTTATGCCGGGTGACCCCCTGCGTGCCAAGTTCATTGCCGACACCTTTTTGCAGGATGTCCGGCAGGTGACCGGTGTGCGCGGGATGCTGGGCTTTACCGGCACCTACGAAGGCCGTCCCATCAGCGTGATGGGCAGCGGTATGGGAATGCCCTCCATCGGCATCTACTCCTACGAGCTGTTCAGCTTCTACGGCGTGGAGAACATCATTCGCATCGGCTCTGCCGGCAGCTATACCGAAAAGGCTAAGCTGTTTGACACCGTGCTGGCTACCGGCGCTGTGAGCGAGAGCAACTACGCCCGGGTGCAGAGCGGCTTTACTGGAAACATCACCCTGCCCAGCGCAGCCCTGAACGAAAAGCTGCGTGCCTCCGCTGCAAAGCAGGGCATTCCCCTGATCGAGGGCAACATCCATTCCTCGGATGTGTTCTACCGCCAGCCCTCGGACGCAAAGCCCACCTACTGGGAAAAGCTGCGGGACGAGGACGGCTGCCTGTGCGTGGAGATGGAAAGCTTTGCTCTGTTTGCCAACGCGCAGGTGCTGGGCAAGAACGCCGCCTGCCTGCTGACCATCTCGGACAGCTTTGTGGCCCCCGGCATTACCACCGCCGAGGAGCGCCAGAAGAGCTTTACCGACATGATGAAGGTCGCTCTGGGCGCAGAGTACTGATCGCATAACTTTCCAGCGCGGCTGCCGCCCCAAGGCACAGCCGCGCTGTTTTTGCCCGTAAAAGGAGGAGACAGCATGACAAAACTGACCATGGAAGAAAAGCAGCAGCTGATCCGCATGGCACTGGCCGCGCGGGAAAAGGCCTATGCGCCTTACAGTGATTTTATGGTAGGCGCTGCGCTGCGCGCTGCGGACGGACGCATCTTTACCGGCTGCAACGTGGAGAACGCCGCCTTTACCCCCACCAGCTGCGCCGAGCGCACCGCTCTGTTCAAGGCGGTGGCGGAAGGTGTGACCGCGTTTACGGATATCGCGGTGGTGGGCAGCCGCCGGGGCGAAGTGAACCGGCAGATCACCTCGCCCTGCGGGGTGTGCCGTCAGGCATTATTCGAGTTTGGCGGGCCGGAGCTGAACGTCATTATGGCAAAGACCCCGGAGGACTTCATTGAGCGCAGCATGGACGAGCTGCTGCCCTTCGGCTTTGGCCCCTCCAACGTGGCGGGCAACAGCGCCGTGGAAGGAAAGTAACTGTCTTTCTGCGAAAAACAGCGCAAGCAGGGGAAAATTGGTGAATAAGCATTACTTTTTTATAAATTATACAAGGGATTTGTAAAGAATTTGTAATCGGAAATTGCTTGCATCTGTCACTTCCACCCGCTATACTTGAGCCAGTAGATGTGCCAGAGTGCACATTTCATTCATTTGACGCAATTTTTTAAAATAAAAGGAGAGTTTCTTATGAAGATTTCTCGTCGTAACTTTCTGGCTGTGGCCGGTGCTGCTGCCGCTGCCGCTGCTCTGACCGCCTGCGGCGGTTCCTCCGCTTCCTCTACCAGCACTGCTTCTTCCGCAGCTGCCAGCTCTGCCGCCGCTTCCGGCGCAGCAGACGGCGCTGAGAAGATCGCTAAGGTCGCTCTGACCTGCGATACCGGCACGATCGATGATGAGAGCTTCAACCAGGCTTGCTGGGCTGCTGTCTCCAGCTACATGGGCGACAACTGCCAGTACTACATCCCCGATTCCGATGCTTCCGATGAGGATCGCGAGACCATGATCCGTCAGGCTGTCAACGACGGCGCCGACGTTATCGTCTGCGTTGGCTACCTGTACGGCGCATCTCTGGCATGGGCTGCTGAGCAGTACCCCGACATCAAGTTCATCGCTATCGATGTGACCCAGGGCGATATCGGCACCGACAGCATCCCCGCCAACTGCTACTGCATCACCTTCAAGGAGGAGCAGGCAGGTTATCTGGCAGGCTACGCCGTTGTTAAGGACGGCTACACCAAGCTGGGCTTCTTGGGCGGCATGGCTGTGCCCGCCGTTATCCGTTACGGCTACGGCTATGTGCAGGGTGCTGACGCTGCTGCAAAGGAGCTGGGCACCAACATTGACATCAACTACTTCTACGGCGGCCAGTTCTACGGCGATGCCAACATCACCTCCCGTATGGAGGGCTGGTATGCCAACGGCACCCAGATTGTCTTTGCCTGCGGCGGCGGCATCTACACCTCCGCTGTCGAGGCTGCTCTGAAGAACAACGGCTACGTTGTGGGCGTTGACGTTGACCAGAACTACATCGGTGCTAATGGCGTTGAGAAGGACGGCTACGCTTACAACCCGTTCATCACCTCTGCCATGAAGGGCCTGTCTGAGTCTGTCAGCACCGCTCTGGGCGACATCGAGGCCGGCGAGTGGAGCAACATCGCTGCTACCAACGGTAACTTCGGTCTGGAGGATGGCGACTATGTTGGTCTGCCCACTGCTGATGACAGCTGGAACTTCAAGACCTTCACCAAGGACGAGTACGAGGCCCTGAAGAGCAAGATCGCTTCCGGCGAGCTCGTTGTGGACAACAGCTCCGACGACGCTACCAAGCCCACCGTCAGCGAGTTCACCAAGGTCAACTATATCCAGTAATCGCTATCCCGGAATTACTCCCGTAATAGGGGCGGGGTGCTCATGCAGGGGCACCCCGCCCTTTTTGTATGCCTGTGTGGGAGAAACAGGTGGAAAATCGTGCAGACCATACAAAAGTGATACTTTTACTTGTGCTTTTTGACAAAAAATCAAAAAGCCGTGTGCAAACCGCAAAAAATCAGGTATAATGGTTTGTAGTATAGAAAAGGTGTCGTTACGGCACGAAAGGAGAGTGAGCAGATTGGCAGAGGATTATGTGATCGAGATGCTCCACATTACCAAGGAATTCCCCGGTATCAAGGCAAACGATGATATCACCCTGCAACTGCGCAAGGGCGAGGTACACGCCCTTCTGGGCGAGAACGGTGCGGGCAAAAGTACGCTGATGAGCGTGCTGTTCGGCCTGTATCAGCCGGAACAGGGCAAGATCCTGAAAAACGGCAAGGAGGTTGCCATCCGCAACCCCAACGATGCCAACGCACTGGGCATCGGCATGGTGCACCAGCATTTCAAGCTGGTGGAATGCTTCAGCGTGCTGGACAACATCATTCTGGGCGTGGAGCCCAACAAGATGGGCTTTTTGCAGAAGGCCGAGGCACGCAAAAAGGTGATGGCGCTGAGCGAAAAGTACGGCCTGCGGGTGGACCCGGACGCACTCGTCAGCGATATCTCGGTTGGTATGCAGCAGCGCGTGGAGATTTTGAAGATGCTGTACCGCGACAACGAGATCCTGATCTTTGACGAACCCACCGCTGTGCTGACCCCGCAGGAGATCGACGAACTGATGGAGATCATGCGCGGGTTCAAGAAGGAGGGCAAGTCCATCCTGTTCATCACCCATAAGCTCAACGAGATCATGGCTGTGGCCGACCGCTGCACCGTGCTGCGCAAGGGCAAATATATGGGCACGGTGGATATCAAGGACACCACCAAGGAAGAACTTTCCCGCCGCATGGTGGGCCGTGACGTGCAGCTGCAGGTGGAAAAGCAGCCCGCGCACCCCGGCGAGACCGTACTGGACGTGGAAAACGTTACCATCCACAATGACCAGCGCAAGAAGGACGTGGTGAAGGACGTGTCCTTCAAGGTGCACGCAGGCGAGATCGTCTGTCTGGCGGGCATCGAGGGCAACGGCCAGACCGAGTTTATCTACGGCCTGACCGGCCTGAGCAAGCTGTCTAGCGGCAAGCTTACGCTGGACGGCAAGGATATCACCCACGAGAGCATCCGCCAGCGCTCCAAGGACGGCATGGGTCACATCCCGGAGGACCGCCACAAGCACGGTCTGGTGCTGGATTTCAGTCTGGAAAACAACATCGTGCTGCAGCGCTACTGGCAGCCGGAGTTCCAGAAGGGCGGCTTTATCCGTGCCGATAAGGTGCGCGAGTACTCTGACAGACTGATCGAGCAGTACGATGTGCGCAGCGGTCAGGGCAGTGTGACCACCGTGCGCAGTATGTCCGGCGGCAACCAGCAGAAGGCCATCATTGCCCGCGAGATCGACCGCGACCCCAAGCTGCTGGTGGCAGTGCAGCCCACCCGTGGTCTGGACGTGGGTGCCATTGAGTACATCCACCGCCAGATCGTGGCCGAGCGCGACAAGGGCAAGGCCGTGCTGCTGGTCAGCCTTGAACTGGACGAGGTGATGAACCTTTCTGACCGCATCCTTGTAATGTACGAGGGCGAGATCGTGGGCGAGTTTGACCCCAAGACCACCACCGTGCAGGAGCTGGGTCTGTATATGGCAGGCGCCCGCAAGCAGGGAAAGGAGGAGCAGTAACACATGAATAAGAAAAAACTTTCCCGCAGCAGCAGCCTGCAAAGCTCTGTTACCAGCGTGCTGGCTGCACTGCTGTGCATCCTGATTGGTTTGCTGGTGGGCTTTCTGGTGCTGGTAGCCATCAACCCCGCACACGCATGGGGCGATGGCTTTGTGCGCATCATCAAGGGCGGTTTCCACGATGCCCCCTACGGTGTGGGCAAGGAGCTTGCCAATGCCGCACCCCTGATTATGACCGGTCTGTCCGTGGCCTTTGCCTTCAAGACCGGCCTGTTCAACATCGGTGCAGCCGGTCAGTATACGCTGGGCGCTTACGGTGCACTGTACTGCGCCATCATGCTCAAGCTGCCCTGGTTCGTCTGCCTGCTGGTAGCAGCAGTGCTGGGCGGCCTGTGGGGTGCGATCCCCGGCTTTTTCAAAGCCTACTTCAACATCAACGAGGTCATTACCTCCATCATGTTCAACTGGATCGGCCTGTATCTGGTGAATGAGCTCATCTACCAGAACGGCACCGGCCCCATGTACGATGTGCGCAACACCCGTACTTTGAACCTGAGCAAGAATGCCGATTTTGCCCAGTCCCTGATCCCGGACTTTGGCTTGAACAAGCTGTTCCAGACCAACAGCACCACCATTGCCATCTTCTTGGCGGCAGCGGTGGCCGTGCTGATCTGGGTGGTGCTGAACAAGACCACCTTCGGCTACGAGCTCAAGGCCGTTGGCCTGAACAAGAACGCCGCCCGTTACGCCGGTATCAACGAGAAGAAGAACATCATCCTCTCCATGGCCATTGCCGGTGCGCTGGCAGGCTTCGGCGCAGGTCTGTTCTATCTGTCCAACGTGTCCCAGTGGAACCCGCTGAACTCCACCAGCCTGCCGGGCATGGGCTTCAACGGTATCTCGGTGGCACTGCTGGCAAGCTCCAACCCCATTGGCACCGTGTTCTCTGCGCTGTTCATCTCCCACATCTCGGTCGGCGGCTCCTTCCTGTCCACCAAGTTTTACCCCACTGAGATCTCGGATCTGATCAGCGGCATCATCATCTACCTGTGCGCATTCTCCATGCTGTTCCGCGGCAAGATCCAGAGCCTGCTGTTCCGGAATGCCGAAAAGACCAATGTGAACGCAGAGCCTGCGCCTGCCGCAGAAAAGACCAAAAAGGAGGGCAAGTAATATGCTGCTTCTGATCAAATATACCCTGCTGTACGGTATCGTGCTGATGCTGGTGGCACTGGGCGGTATGTTCAGCGAACATTCCGGCATCATCAACATTGCACTGGAGGGCATCATGGTCATCGGCGGCGTGGCCGGTGTGCTTACCCTGACCATGCTGCCTGCAAGCCTGTCGCCCTTCCTTGTGGTGCTGATCTCCATTCTGGTGGCAGCGCTGGCGGGCGTGATCTACAGCCTGCTGTTGGCCTTTGCCTCTATCAACCTGAAGGCGGACCAGACCATTGGCGGTACGGCACTGAACCTGCTGGCTACCGCCATTGCCGTGGTCATCTCCAAGTACTTCAGCGAGAGCGGCAGCGCCAAGCTGAACTACTCCAACAAGCCCTTCCTGTTCAGCATCGGCGGGCTGGAACTCAGCGTGTTCGTGCCGTTGGGGCTGATCTTGCTGGTGGTCAGCTACATCGTGCTGTATAAGACCCGCTTCGGCCTGCGTCTGCGTGCCTGCGGCGAGCATCCGCAGGCTGCGGACTCGGTGGGCATCAACGTTTACAAGATGCGCTACGCCGGTGTCATCCTTTCCGGTGCGCTGGGCGCCGTCGGCGGTCTGGCGTATATCGTGCCCCCGGTGCAGACCTGGAACTTTGAAGTCGGCGTGGCCGGTGCAGGCTTTCTGGCACTGGCAGTTATGATCTTTGGCCAGTGGAAGCCTTTCCACATCTTTGGCGCGGCCATGTTCTTTGCCGTGTTCAAGAGCCTTGCCAACATTGCAGACTCTACCTTCCTTGCGCAGCTGCACTGGTCCAGCAACATCTATAATATGATGCCCTTTGTGGCCTCTATGGTCATTCTGGCCTTCACTTCCAAGAACAGCATGGCACCCAAGGCCGAGGGTATCCCCTACGACAAGGGCTCCCGTTAAGCGCATTCGCTAAAAATCCGCAAAATGAAGGCATCCGCAGTCATCAATGTGCTGCGGATGCCTTTTTTGTACGGGAGATGGCACATTTTATCCATGTATTTGCCGGTAGAAAATGGCATTTCCTGCTTGTAAAATACAACGAGATGTGCTATCATTATAAAACAAATGTGTATCTATAGGGACCCGGTGTACATTTCTTGCACTGCGGAAAACAAGAAAGGTGAGTTTCGCTATTATGGACGAAAAAGCAACTATGGGACAGTCGCTCCGGAACATGGAGGACGAAGAGACCATTGATCTGATGGAACTGGCCCGCCTGCTGTGGGCGCATGCCGTGCAGATCGTGGCAGCAGCTGTTGCGGCAGCGCTGATTTGCCTGCTGGTGTGCGTGTTTGCGCTTACACCCAAGTACCGGGCCTCTATCAACATGATCGTGAATACCCGGCAGGATAACTCCTCCACCTTTACCAGTGATAACTTCAATTCTGCCAAGAACCTGATCAGCACCTATGCGGTCATCATCAAGGGCAACACCGTGCTGAACGAGGTGATCGACAAACTGGATCTGGATATGACCTACACCGAGTTGTATAAGATGGTGGAAGTGACCAGCGTGGACTCCACCCAGATCATGCAGATCACGGTCACCGATACCGATGCAGAGCGCGCAGGCGAGATCGCACAGACCATTGCCGACATCGTGCCCGATGTGCTGGTGGAAAAGGTGGAAGCCGGTTCCTGCAAGACGGTGAGCGATGTGTCTATCAACCCCAACAAGGTGTTCCCCCAGACCAAGAAGTACGTTGTGCTGGCTGGTCTGCTGGGTGCTGTTCTGGTGTGCGGCGTGCTGGTGCTGGCACATCTGCTGCATGATACCATTGTGGATGACGAAGATATTCAGAAGAAGCTCGGCCTGCCCGTGCTGGGCCTGATCCCGGAGGTGTAAGACGATGTGGAATCTGTTTGGTAAAAAGAAAAAAGAAGGTGAGCACCGCACCCTGCAGCTGATCACCGATAAAAAGATGCCCTTTGGCTATGTGGAGGCTTACAAGTCTCTGCGCACCAATCTGGACTTTATGGCAGGCTCCATGGACGTGCACACGCTGGTCATCACCAGTACCGTGCCGGAGGAATCCAAGAGCAATGTGGCAATCAATCTGGCGCTGACGCTGGCCGAAAGCGGCAAAAAGGTGGCGCTGGTGGATTGCGACCTGCGCAAGCCGGTGCTGCACCGCTATCTGAAGGCCGGTCACAATGTAAAGGGCGTTTCCAACGTGCTGTCCAACCAGTGCACGCTGGACGAGGCTTTGCAGGAGCTGAAGGAAATGAACCTGACCTTCCTGCCCGCAGGCACCCCGCCGCCGAACCCCTCCGAGATGCTGAGCCAGCCGCAGATGCAGGCTATGGTGGATACTCTGCGCCAGAAGTTCGATTTTGTCATCTTTGATGCACCCCCGGTGTCGGTGGTCACCGATGCAGCCGTCATCGGCCGCTATGTGGATGGTGCCATCTTTGTAGTGCGCTCCGACTACGCCCCCACCGATGCGGTGCGCGGCGCAGTGAAAAAGCTGCAGGATGCCGGTGTCCGGGTGCTGGGCAGCGTGCTGACCCGATACGACATGAAGAAGGCACTCAAGGGCTCCAGCTACGCATACAGCTATGCTTACAACTACAACTATGCCTACGGCAAGCAGGATGCCACTGCCGGTAAATAATAAGGAAGCATTGTTATGACCGATCTGCATTGTCACATTCTGCCCGGCATGGATGACGGCGCAAAGGATACGGCAGTCTCGCTGGAGCTGCTGCGCAGGGAATATGAGGATGGTGTGCGCAACATCGCGTTCACCAGCCACTTCAACAGCGAACGCACCACGGTAGAAGCCTTTACGGAAAAGCGGCAGGCTGCCTTTGAACAGCTGACCGCCGCACTGGAAGGGCAGCCTATGCAGTTTGATTTCAAGCTGGGAGCAGAAGTGTTCTTCTCTCCCGGTCTGTGCGAGCTGGACACCCGGGCGCTGTGCATGGGGGACACCGCCTATCTGCTGCTGGAGTTTCCCACCACCCACAAGCCGCATTTTATTCGGCAGACCCTGTACAATTTGCAGCAGCAGGGCATCGTGCCGTTGATCGCGCATATCGAGCGCTACCCCTATGTGCTGGAGGATCCCACTCTATTGTACGACTGGGTAGCCGCCGGTGCCTATGCACAGATCAACGTGGGCGCCCTGCTGGAACCCAAGCTCTGCAAAAAGCTGTGCAAGTTCATCCAGTGGGGACTGGTTCATGTCATCTCCACCGATACCCATTCCCCGGACAAGCGCCCGCCACACATGGCACAGGGCGTGCAGCAGCTGGAAAAGCTGCTGGGTAAGGAAACTGCTGCCCGCATCGTGCGCAACGGCGATGAGCTGTTCCACGATCAGGAGCTGGACGCTGTGACCCTGCATCAGCCCAAAAAGTTTTTGGGCAGATGGGTCTGATCCTATTACAAGGAGAAAACTGCCCGGGCGGAGGTGCACTCTGCCCGGGCAGCGGATTTTGGTATGAAGAAAAATAAGGTCCTGAAAATCGTATTGATCGTGCTGGGTGCGCTGGTGGTTCTGCTGGCAGCAGCAGTCCTTGGGGTGCTGTTCTATCTCCACAGTATGGCAGCCGGTCTGCCGGAAACCCTGCCGGACGCCTCGGCAGACAGTACACAGCTCACCCTGACGGATGAAGATCTGGATAAGCTGCTCAGCGGCGAGATCACGCTGGAAGAACTGACCAGCGAAGCCGCTGCGTCCAACAGTGGGGAACAGGAAGCATCAGCCAGTGCTCCACAGGAGGGAGCAGATTCGGCGTCCGCCCCGACAGGTTCTTCTGCTTCTTCGGGGAGCGCTGACTCCCGGACGGAGAGCGGCAGTACCGCTTCCTCCAGCAAGCAGGAGACTGCCGGTACAGCCAATTCCGGTACAGAAAAACCGGCGTCCTCTTCCAGTAAACAGGAAGCCGCTTATGAAAAAGAGGTCAAGGCGTTGCTGCAGCAGCTGTACAGCGTTAAGGCGCGCGCCGAGGCAGAACTGAACAGCTGCATTGCCGGAGCAAAAGCAGAGTTCAAGTCGCTGCCGGAGTCTCAGCAAACACAGGCACGCAAGGTCTCCATCGTACTGGCAAGAAGCGGCAGACTGTACGCGATGCAGGCATCCTACGATAAGGAAGTGGCGAGCATTGTCAGCCAGATGCGTGCCATTCTGACCGCCAACGGCCAGAGCACCGCATTGGCAGATCAGGCGATGGCCTCCTATAAAGCACAGAAGAGCGCCATGTACTCCCAGCTGACCGCAAAACTGTACTCCTGACCCGCAAAACGACCCATGACCACCCGCAACTGTTTCTCCGAGCACTGACTGTACCGGAAAAAGGCTGCGGGTGGCTTTGTTTTGCCGTTTTTGCTGCAATATGGAGAAAAATACTAACGGTATGGATGGATGGTTCCGGGGCAGAGACACTGCTTTTTGCACCGACAGGGGAGGGCAGATTGTACGCACCAACGGAACAATCAACCCAAAAGCCGAAGAAGTAGCACTTTTACCTACAAATATACAGAAAATTTGTATAAAGTATAATATTTCGCTCATGCTTTGCTGAAATGAAGTGAATTTTTTTCATGTAAATTGACAAAATCCGTGGTTATCCTTATAATATATAGAGTGTTTCTCGGGTATGGACGATGGTGTTTATGCGACCGCAAGATGCCATCGTTTTATTATTCGCTTTTTCTGTCCGTGTGCCAAGGACAGACGTCCGCTATGTGTGAGGCTGGCAGACTGCGGGAAAGTATGGCTCGGCCTGAGAGCAAAAATAGTAATTCATTGATAGGATTGGAGTGGCATCAAACGATGGCAAAGTACATCATCAAGCGTGTCGCAATGGGTATCTTCAGTATCTTCATTGTGGCCACGGTTACCTTTTTTGTCATGAACCTGGTCCCCGGTGGCCCGTTCGTGGCAGAAAAGTCCATCAGTGCCGCTGCTCAGCAGGCTCTGGCCGAAAAGTATGGCCTGGATAAGCCGCTGGGTGTGCAGTACGTCAACTACATGCAGAGCCTTCTGCACGGCGATCTGGGTCTGAGCCTGCGTCAGCGCGGCCGTACCGTGAACCAGATTATCGCCAGCAAGCTGCCGGTGTCCTGCCGTCTGGCAGGCATTGCAGTGGTTGTGGCTCTGTGCGTGGGCATCCCGCTGGGCTGCATTTCCGCTTACAACCGCGGCAAGTGGCTGGATAACGTTATTATCGTGTTTGCTACCTGCGGCATCGCGATCCCCAGCTTTATTTCCAGCGTGCTGCTATTGTACCAGTTTGGTATGAAAATGAAGGTGCTGCCCACCGTTGGTCTGAACAGCGCAGCCGCCTATATCATGCCGGTCACCGCACTGGCCATCTATCCCTCGGCTTATATCACCCGTCTGATGCGCTCCAGCCTGCTGGACGTTATGGGTCAGGACTATATGCGCACTGCCCGCGCAAAGGGCGTGTCCCAGTTCATGATCCTGTTCAAGCACGCACTGCGCAACGCCATTCTGCCTGTCATCACCTACGTCGGCCCCATGCTGGCCAGCCTGATGACCGGTTCTTTCGTGGTGGAAAAGATCTTCTCCGTGCCCGGTCTGGGCCGCGACTTCGTGTCTGCCATCACCAACCGTGACTACACCATGATCATGGGCACCACCATCCTGCTGTCCAGCATGGTCATCATTGCAAACGTGATCGTGGATATCCTTTATAAGATCATCGACCCGCGCATCAAGCTGCAGTAAGAGAAAGGAGCGATTTTCATGGAAAACATTAAAAAGAATCCGCTCAGCCTGCAGCTCAACGCGGAGGATTTTCTGCCCGCCAGCAATGAGGAAAAGCAGAGCCTGGTGGTCATGCGCGAAAGCGTCAACTTCTGGAAGGACGGTATCCGCCGCCTGAAGAAGAACAAGATCGCCATGGTCAGCTTTGTGTTCATCATTGCCATTGCCATCTTTGCCTATCTGCTGCCCGCCGTTTGGCCTTACAGCTACTCCGAGCAGATGAAGGGCAGCAACAACCTGAAGCCCTTTGAGTACTCTGCTTCCGAGCAGGCGCGTATCGACGCAGGCGAAAAGGTGTTCCCGCACATTCTGGGCACCGACCGTATGGGTCGTGACTTCGCTGTGCGTATCATGATGGGCACCCGCGTCAGCCTGTCTGTCGGTCTGATCGCTTCTGTGCTGGTGCTGATCATCGGCGCTACCTACGGTGCGGTTGCGGCTTTTGCCGGCGGCTGGGTGGATAATATCATGATGCGTATTACAGATATTCTGTACACCATCCCCGATATTCTGCTGATCATCCTGCTGGGCATGGCTCTGAAAGATCCGCTGGATGCACTGGCTACCAAGCCCGGCTTCAAGTGGATGCAGACCCTTGGCCCCAACATGATCTCCATCTTCATCATCTTTGCTCTGCTGTACTGGGTCGGCATGGCGCGTATCGTCCGCAGCCAGATCCTGATCCTGAAGGAGAGCGAGTACGTTACCGCTGCCCGCGCACTGGGCGCTTCCAGCGGACGTATCATCAAAAAGCATCTGCTCACCAACTGCATCGGTACTCTGATCGTTACCACCACCCTGCAGATCCCGGCTTCCATCTTCACCGAGAGCTACCTGAGCTTCATCGGTCTGGGTGTTGCAGCTCCGCTGCCTTCTCTGGGTTCTCTGGCTACCGATGCCGTCAAGGGCATGAACACCTACCCCCATCTGCTGATCGCCCCCGCACTGATGATCAGCGTGATGATCCTTGTGTTCAACCTGTTCGGCGATGGCCTGCGCGATGCCTTTGACCCGAAGCTGAAGAATTGATGAGGTGAACAGAAATGAGCGAGAAAATTCTTGATATCAAAGATGAACGCCTTTCTTTCTTCACCCCTGCGGGCGAAGTAAAGGCACTGAACGGCGTTTCCTTTACCATGAATCAGGGCGATGTTCTGGGCGTTGTGGGTGAGTCCGGCTCCGGTAAGTCGGTCACCGCCTACTCCGTTATGGGCCTGACCGCTTACCCCGGTAAGCTGGTGGGCGGCAAGGTGTGGTTCAACGGCCACGAGATCGAGAACATGAAGGAGAAGGACTTCCGCAAGATCCGCGGCAACGAGGTCTCCATCATCTTCCAGGACCCCATGACCAGCCTGAACCCGGTGTACACCATCGGCAACCAGATCGTGGAGGTCATCCGCCTGCACACCGATAAGAACAAGGCCGATGCATGGGCACGCGCCAAGGAGCTGCTGGAGCTGGTTGGCATCAATGAGCCCGAGAAGCGCCTGAAGCAGTACCCTCACGAGCTGTCCGGCGGTATGCGCCAGCGCGTGATGATCGCCATGGCGCTGGCCTGCAAGCCGAAGCTGCTGATCGCCGACGAGCCCACCACCGCACTGGACGTGACCATTCAGGCACAGATCCTTGAGCTGATGCAGGATCTGCGCAAGAAGCTGGGCATGAGCATTATCATGATCACCCACGATCTGGGCGTTGTGGCTTCTATGTGCGAGAAGATCGCCGTCATGTACGCCGGCCACATCGTGGAGTACGGCACTACCGACGAGATCTTCTACCAGCCGGGTCACGAGTACACCAAGGGTCTGATCAACTCTATCCCCAAGCTGAACACCGCAGAGCACGAGCGCCTTGTGCCCATCGAGGGTACCCCTGTGGATCTGCTGAATCCGCCGGCCGGCTGCCCCTTTGCGCCCCGCTGCAAGAACTGCATGAAGATCTGTCTGAGCAAGATGCCCCCGCGCACCGAGCTCAGCGATACCCACTATACCTACTGCTGGCTGCAGCAGAAGGCTGCATTTGAGAAAGGGGAAAAGGCAGAATGAGTGAACACAAGACGCTGGTTGAAGTCCAGCACCTGCAGCAGTATTTCCCCGCCGGCGGTGTGGGCAAAAACCGCAAGTACGTTCAGGCTGTGGATGACGTAAGCTTTGCCATTCGCAAGGGCGAGACCCTTGGTCTGGTGGGCGAGTCCGGCTGTGGCAAGACCACTACCGGCCGCACCCTGCTGCGCCTGTACGAGCCCACCGGCGGTAAGATCTACTATGACGGCAACCTGCTGTTCGATAAGGACAACAAGATCGCAGTGGATATGCTGCCCTACCGCCGCCGGATGCAGATCGTTTTTCAGGATCCCTACGCAAGTCTGGATCCCCGCATGACCATTGGCGACATCGTGGGTGAGGGCATTGATATCCATCATCTGGCCGAGAACGAAAAGGATCGCCACGATAAGATCATCGCTCTGCTGGAGCGCGTTGGACTGAACAGCGAGCACGCAAACCGTTACTGCCACGAGTTCTCCGGCGGTCAGCGTCAGCGCGTGGGCATTGCCCGTGCACTGGCTGTGAACCCCGAGTTCATCGTTTGTGACGAGCCTGTCTCTGCACTGGACGTTTCCATTCAGGCACAGGTCGTCAATATGTTCGAGGATCTGCAGCAGGAGATGGGTCTGACCTACCTGTTCATCGCCCATGACCTGAGCGTTGTGAAGCACATCTCCAACCGCATCGGCGTGATGTATCTGGGCAAGATGGTGGAGCTGGCCGACAGCTACGAGCTGATCACCCACAGCATCCACCCCTACACCCGCAGCCTGATCTCCGCAATTCCGGTGGCAGACCCCATTACGGCCCGCCAGTCCAAGCGTATCGTGCTGCAGGGCGATGTGCCCAGCCCCCTGAACCCGCCGTCCGGCTGTCGTTTCCGCACCCGCTGCCCCTATGCAGACGAGCAGTGCGCCAACGAGGTGCCCGAGTTCAAGGAGGTCTCCACCGGCCATTGGGCAGCCTGCCATCACCTTGACCGCGTGAAGTGAGAACACTTCATACCAGTGAAAGGTGAAAACAATTCAACTTAGTGCTGAAATGTTGTCACAAAATGGTTACAGTCCAGGTTTAGGACTTGTAACCGGCATGAGAACGCATTATAATCATTCGTGTTCCTCCGGTGTACATTTGCACCGGATCGAATATAGAGGCGGCTGGGGGAACCTGGCACACTCAAATTTGATATAAGGGAAGGATATTATTATGAAACGCATTTCTCGTCGTAATTTCCTCAAGGTTGCAGGCGTGGGTGCCGCAGCTATGGGTCTGGCAGCCTGTGGCGGCAGCAAGTCCGGTTCTACCGCAACCTCCGGTTCTGCTTCTTCCGCTGCTGGTTCTTCTACCGGCAGTGTCAACACCGCTGGCTTCACTGTCCAGTACGGCCCCAACCCCGAGACTCTGGATCCCTCTTTGAACAGCGCTGTTGATGCCGCCAACACCATCATCACCATCTTCGAGCCCCTGCTGATCATCAACGAGAACAACGAAGTTATTGGTGGCCAGGCTGAGAGCTGGGAAGAAAGCGAGGACGGCCTGACCTGGACCTTCACCATGCGTGACGGTCTGAAGTGGAGCGATGGCACCGACCTGACCGCTAAGGACTTCGAGTACAGCTTCAAGCGTATGGCTAACCCTGATACCGCTGCTCCCTATGCAGCGACCTGCCTGGGCATGATCGATGGTTTTGACGCAGCACAGGCCGGTGATCCCGATGCGCTGAACGTCAAGGCAAGCGACGACGGCAAGACCCTGACCATCGTGCTGTCCTACCCCTGCTCCTACTTCGACAAGATGGCTGCATTCGCATCCATGAGCCCTGTGCAGCAGGCTACCGTTGAGGCCAACGGCGATGCATGGTGCACCTCCGCTGAGACCTTCGTCTCCAACGGCCCCTACATGATCACCGAGTGGACCCCCTCCGAGCGTATCGTTCTGTCCAAGAACCCCAACTACGTTGGCGGCTGGGATAGCTCTAAGATCGTTTCCGACAGCATCACCCTGCTGCTGCTGGAGGACTCTTCCGCTTCCTTCGCTGCTTATAACAGCGGCGAGGCTGTCCTGATCAAGGACGTGCCCACCGACGAGATCCCCAGCCTGACCAAGGCAGAGGATGGCGGCGACTTCTATGTTGACACCATTCTGGGCACCTATTACGTCAGCATGAACCTGCAGCGCGATGCCTTCAAGGATGCCAAGGTCCGCAAGGCTCTGGCTCTGGCTATCGACCGCGACTACGTTGCCAACACCATCATGCAGGGCACCTACTCTGCTGCTTCCAACCTGATCGGCCCTGGCATCGTGGACGCGCAGGGCTACTTCTACGATAACGCGAACGGCGGTTCTCCCTACATTGCAGCTGACTACGAGGCAAATATGGCCGAGGCTAAGAAGCTGCTGGAAGAGGCTGGCTATCCCAATGGCGAGGGCTACCCCACCATCGAGTACAGCACCAACGATTCCGGCTACCATGTGCCTCTGGCAGAGTACCTGCAGCAGGTCTGGGGTGATCTGGGCATTACCCTGACCATCAGCAAGATGGAGTGGTCTGCCTTCACCGCTGCTCGTCGTGCAGGCGAGTACGATGTTGCCCGTAATGGCTGGATCATGGACTACAACGAGCCTTCCAACATGATCGAGCTGTTCTCCACCGACAACGGCAACAACGATGGTAAGTACTCCAACGCTGACTTCGATGCTGCTATGGAGGCTTCCAAGGTTGCAGATGTCGCCGAGCACTTTGCACAGCTGCACAAGGCTGAGGACATCCTGATGGAGGATATGGGCTGCATCCCCGTTGCTTACTACAACGACTTCTGGCTGCAGACCTCTTCTCTGAAGGGCACCTGGCACAGCCCCTACGGCTACTGGTACCTGCAGTACGGCTACATCGAGGAGTGATTTTCTCCCTGTGCTGTGTAGCGTAAGCTGAACCGTAAACTATAAGCACTAAGCACCCCGCTGACCGGAAACGTTTGGCGGGGTGCTTTTTTGCCGTTATTTTGTAAAAAAGACGAGTGCTCGGCAAAACCGAGCACTCGTCTTTTTATGTAAACCAGATTGAAAAGGTGCCAGCTTACACCGCAGCCATAGCAGCCAGAACGCTCTGCCAACTCTTGCTGTGTGCGGCAGGCACCGGGGCGGGCCGGGTGCGCCGTGCAGCAGGGGCACTATGACCGGCCGCAGAGGATACCGTCAGGGCAGGGGAGGGGCAGAAGAACACAGCGGTGTCCTTTGCCAGCCACTGCGCAGCCAGTGCAGCGGCCTGCGGGTCAGACTGCAACGCGCGGCGCTCGTTCCCGGCCAGAAAATCAGCCAGCCAGTACAAAATTGCGGCCAGCGGCAGGCAGGGGGAAGCGTCCTGATTCCAGTAACTCCAGCGTGCACCGCAGCCAAGATGACTTTCCACCGTGATCTGTGCGCCGGTGCGGGCATTCTGCGGGATGGAGCCAACATAGTTGGTTCCGGCGCGCTGCCCAAGCTCCTCCACAAGGCGCTGGGTGCGGGCGGCATCCAGCCGATCCTCCCGGCAGTAGGCGCGGAAGTCGGTCTGGCTCAGCAGGCTGTCGGCACTGGACGGAAAACGCCCGGTCAACTGCCCATCCGCATTGTGGCACAGCTGCCAGCCCTTGCGGAACAGCTGAAAATTCAGGCAGCGCCGCCCCATGGTGGAGTAGCACACAAGGGCGCTTTGCTCCCCGGGCAGCTGTTTTACTTCAAGATAGGCATCGTTGCCGCAGGTATCCTGCAAACGGACGGTAAGCAGCAACTGTGCACCGGCGTGCTGGGTGGACATGGCGTTGTGCATGGCGTCAAAATAACGGGAAGCGTCCATGATTGATCTCCTTCCTATAGCAATCCAACTTTTTAATGCAACAGCAACAACGTTGAATTGCATATCGCAGATATGCTGTTTGAATGTTGCACTAATTTCTTGCCTTGCGATAAAAGCAAACAGCGAAACGTTGTAAAAGCACCAGCCGGGTGATCGGGCCGACAGGCTGCATAAAACTTCTCTGAACGTAGTATAGCATACTTTTAAATAAAAAACAACTGTAAGTTTTCCAAAATGACAAACTTTTGCAAAAATTTGTGGCACAGAGCGAACAAAGGTTCAAAGTATGGTTGTGCTTTGAAATAAACGGTTGTAAAAACGACCCCTGCGGGAAATGCCGACTAAGGCCGGTACTGCTCCCACAGGGGTCGTTTTATTTTACTTCAATCGCCAAGTTCCCGGATCTCGTTCTGAATCAGCCGTCCGGCTGCCCGGGCAAGCTGATCCATGCCGCGGATACGCGCCATATTTTTGCCGTAGATCTGCGTGGCGGCACCGGCGCTGCTGTCCTCGCCCATAAAAACAGCAGACACCCGCACGCCTTGCCGCTGCAAGGTGCGCACCTGCGCGGCGGTATCGGCCACACCGGCGGCGTCCTCGTAGGCGCAGCCAAGCGGGTTCTCTGCTGTGGGTGGGATGCGGCGGCTGTCGTTGGGGCTGGCATCGGTCAGCAGGATCATCAGGTGGCGCGGGGCGTGGCCGGGGGCATACCGGATCAAATCACCTGCTGCCCGCAGCGCCAGACCGTCCCGGTTCCAGCCCGAGGCGAAGTAACGGAAGATGTTCTGCCGGTTCTTGTCCGCAAAGCCTTTCAACACCCGCAGCACCGTGTAGCCCCGCAGGCTGCTGAAGGCGCTTACCCGTACCGGAATGCCGCAGTTAGCCAGACTTTCGGCCAGAATGACACCCTGCGCCGCGATCACCTCCTGACAGTGCAGGCGGGAAGCGGAAGCGTCCAGCAGCAGATCTACCGTAAAGGCGGGGCAGTTTTCCTCCTCAGGGCACAAAAACACCCGGTCGTCGTTCAGGTAAGGGGCGCGCCACACCCGCCCGGCACACAGATCACCGCTGCGTGCCACCCGCTGGTCTGGTTGCTGATGCACCAGAATGCAGTTGCGGATCTGCTCGGTAAGGCGCAGTACAACACTTCGATGCAGTTCCTGATTTTTTGCGTAGTAGGCGCGGTTGCGTTCGGCCTGCAATTCGGCCTGCTGCGCCAGCTGCCGCGCCTCCGGGGTGGGTGCCTGCGCCGGGCTGGGCACCCCGGCGCTGAACCACAAGTGACAGCCCAGATGCACCCCGGTGCACAACTCCTGCTCGGCCTTGCGCAGCTGTTCCGGCGGGTAGAAGCAGCGCCCGAAGCAGCTTTCAATGTAGGCGCGGTCCTGCGCGGCGCGTTGCCTTAGGGTGATGTTTGCCCGGCGCTTGTCCACCGCCAGCCCTCTGCCTGCGGCATCCACCGCGCCGGAATGCTCCACCGTCACCCGGTCGGTCTCTGTCTCTTATACACATCTGACGCTGCCGACG
>ENA-UADY01000177-UADY01000177.1-human-gut-metagenome-genome-assembly--contig:-NODE-177-length-18297-cov-6.859774_pt1 | contig 18297 bp, 19 predicted proteins | sample MGYA00244275_ERZ654271 | MGnify/ENA primary metagenome ERZ654271 (study PRJEB26926, sample SAMN06165020) | human gut metagenome | biome: ENVO:00009003; feature: ENVO:2100002; material: ENVO:00002003...
ACTATTGCACAACCCCTTTCTTTGAAAAGAACGTAAAATCAATAGTATTATTGCGATGATTGTACTTTTAGTAATCGCTTCACTCGTTGTACGGTACTTACCCCTTTACCACACAACTTTGCCACATCCCGAATTGAATATCCCTTGCGAAGCAGACTTATTACTTCCCTATATTCGGCTTTCATCTGTGTTGTCGTTTTTACAGAGCCTACCTTGCGCCCGAGTTTTCCACCTTTCTCTATATACTGCTTCCTTCCTGACTGCAATTTACCAACAAAAGGGAAGAAGTAAGACTTCCCCGTTGTTCGCACCATGCTGTATGTCTCAATCAAACACGCCATTAAACAGATTGACCGCCTCTATCTTCTTTTCAAGAGCCACTTTTGCATAAACTTCGGTTGAAGTGATGCTTCCATGTCCCAAAACATTTCCTTCTTTTTTCGTCCCATTTTATTTCCTTTCTTTTCTGATATTAATATATTCTTTTATCACTGATTATCAAGTATTTAACTTGCGATACAAAGATAATACAGCGAGGGACAAAAACGAGACAAAAGTGGGTAAACAATCCGCTAATTTAGGAAAGAATAACGAACCAATCCTAAATCGGCTTTCATTCCTAATAGACTGTAAATCAGTGATATTACATCACCTTGCTATCCTTTCATTTCCGATGGTTAGACCCGCTTGGGATAATTGGTGGATTGTCTGGATTCCGCGCGGCGGAACAGTCCTTTGAACAAGGAATATGTCGGGCGGAAGGAGGCTGCGGCTTCTGAGCGTCAAAGGCTTAAGGCTTTCTACACGCATTCCAAGGCGGAGGTGAACGGGGATCTGCTCTTTGTGCCGATCGTCTCTTTGGACGGCGGCGGAGCGTCGTTCAAGTGGAACGCACACGATGCTATGGACTATTACGGCTACGATCTGGGGGAGTCCAGCGGTTATCTGCACGGTGGGGTGACCTGGACCAAACCGTTGCTTGGAGGCGGCCTTTATAAGGTGGCTGAGGAGCAGGCGGATCTGGATGGTGATACGGCTTCGAATGAGATCCGGTTGGAGGAACATTCACTGGAACGGCTTGTGACCGAGCACTATCTGTTGTGCTTGTTGGACAAGGCGCAGATAGTCTTTGCGGATTCTGTCGGCAGTGCGCTTGACCGACAGATCGAAGTTGTTTCCCGCTTGGTATCGTCCGGAATGTCCAGTCGGTCGGATTTGCGGCTTTTGGAGGTGGAGAAGGAGGCGAACAACGAGAGACGGGTTTCGGCTTTCCAGTCGTACTGGTCTCATTTTATGGATCTTAATCTGGTTTGCGGAATTGAGGTTGGTAGTCGGAGTTGTCCCTGTAGGCGCTGACGGTGTTTCTTTTAATCTGAGCCTGCCGTTCCATCTGAAGCTTCTGGCCTCCATCGGAGAATGTCCATCTGAATGTCAGCCCGGCACTCCAGCACGCGTGAGCATTGTCGCTCAGAGCAAGTCACGCGCGGAGAATGTCCATCTGAATGTCAGCCCGGCACTCCAGCCGAAGTGGCGGTACCAGTCCGGAGTTCCGGCCGTCTGGAGGCCACCGTTCATAAAGAGATCAAGGCGAGGCTTGTACTGGGTGTTGAAAGACCGCAGGCCGACCTCAACATTCAGGCTGTCCAGACGGTATTTTTCCATAAAGCCGCTTTGTGCGCCCGGTCGCCCCAAGGTCATCTGGACATCAACATCGGGTAGCAGTTGATAGGTGCGATTCTCGCCTTGATGCCGCTGGCTCTTGGAATCGGTGTCGGCGCGCAGATGCAGCAGCCGCTCGCAGTCGCGGTCATCGGCGGGTTCGTCGTCGGGCTGCCGCTGCTCCTGCTGGTGCTGCCATCGATTATGCTGTGGATCTACAAAGGTGAGAAGTAATCAATTATTGCTATTTTTGCAACAGCCTTTTTTGAATATAGTAGCGAACCGGCAATGAAACTTTTGATCATAGAGGACGAGCGCAAGCTCTCCGACAGCATCGTCACCTACCTCAGCGCGTAGCGGTACATCTGCGAGCGGGCGTTCACCTTCGACGACGCGATGTCGATGCTGGATCGTTATGAATATGACTGTGTCCTCCTCGACCTGATGCTCCCTGGGGGCGACGGGCTGGACATACTGCGGGCGATCCGGAGCAAACGTAATCCCGCCACCATATTCACTCGCTTCAATCACCGCCTTAGTAATCATAGGACTGGTGTCACTACCTGTGCGGAAATTGAATCTGACGCCGATAATGGTTTAGAGGAAGTTGGCATCGGCAATGGCCTCGGCCTCTCCATCGTGAAGTCCATCTGCGACTACCACTCCTGGCAGATCACCTATTCCTACCTCCCCTGTACCCACACCTTCACCGTCCGTTTCGCTCACTGAGCTGCGTCCCTTCTGGTCACTGAGCTTGTCGAAGTGCCAGAGCTAAACACACAACCAGTTGAGTGCTAAAGGGTGAAGTACCACTCGCTGATATTCATAAAGATATAAAACGCTGCCAGTCATTTTGGAAGGGCAGCTTTTATGAATATATTCATTTATAATTAATTACAGTTTACGCCAAGGCATCGTCATCTGTGCGGCCTTCTGATCTCAAGAATCCTTCCGTCACGCAGAAGCGAAAGCAATCCGAGCGGCTCCCCGATTCACCTCAAAGGTGGCTTCTGGTGGTGTGCGCTGGCGATAGTCGTTATCTTTTCCGTTCCGTGCATAGGAGGCCGCCAGTGTCTGTGGGACGGACTGTATCAGGCGGTCTGCATATTGATCCTCTTCCCGTTGCTGGTCCTTGCCGGAGCTGGTTCCAAAACCACTGACGCCAAAAGCACGGCTGTCTGCAAGTGGATGGGCGAGATCTCATACCCTCTTTACATCACCCATTTCCCTCTGATATATATGCAGTTGAACTGGGTGGCCGAGCATCCCGCCGCTCCGCTCTGGCAGCACATAATCGTTTCTGTCGGGGTCTTCTTCGTTGCGGTCATCCTCGCCTGGGGCCTGCTCAAAATCTATGACACCCCTGTGCGTGAATGGCTTAAGAAGGCTCTTTTTGCTAAGAAATAATTGAAAATATATTTCAAATTCTGAAATTATTGCTATTTTTGCACTATGCGTATAATAGCAATAAATACATTACGTGAATATTGGATGACTCATCCTGACACGCAACAGCCTTTGAGTGAGTGGTATGTGAAAGTCTCACACGCTCATTGGAAGTCATTCAATGATATGCGGAAGGATTTCAACTCGGTGGATTATGTGGGGAGCCAGCGTTATGTATTTAACATAAAAGGCAATAATTACAGGTTGATAGTGGCGGTGAAATTCACTCCAGAACTGGTCTATATCAGATTTGTGGGAACTCATCAGGAATATGACCGTATTGATTTCTCTAATATTTAAAGGTGAAGATTATGGCACAGATAAAAAGCGAAACACAGTACAAAGCGATAATGGGAAGGATAGACGAGTTGTTCTTCTCAACTGACGAGAACACTCCTGCGGATGATCCGAAACTGTTGGAACTCGATGCCCTTTCCGCTCTTGTTGAGGAATATGAGCAGGAGCATTTTCCGATAGCGACTCCGACTTTGGCCGCGACACTTCAAGACAGAATGTCCAGAGACCATCTGAGCCAAAAAGACCTTTCATCCATTTTGGGAATATCAACTCCTCGCCTGTCCGAGATAATGACCGGCAAGAAAACTCCGACCTACAATCAAGCCAGAACGATGGTTCTGAAACTGGATATCGACCCGGCGATTGTTCTGGCAGTCTAAGGCGTTTGAGTGATTTGCCAAGTTTCGCGCACGAAGAACAGATTTTCTTCAAAAACAGGATTATCTTTGCCGATTGGAAATCACCAACCTGACTACAGATAATGCTTGGAAGAATCATATCCGTACCTCTCGCCTTGATTTTGGCTCTGCCGGCTGGCTCGCAGAGTCTGTCAGACGGTTCAGTTCCGTCAAATCTGCTCCCTTGGTGGCAGACAGGGCATCACGCAACCTCTTCGTCAGACATTTCCGACCTGTCCGACCTGTCCGACCTGTCACCGACAGCCGCACAATCATATTCACAGTCGCCTCAAAACATCCGCACAGGCATCGAGTTTCCAAAGATGCGGTTGGGGAGGGTGGCTGTCGTGAGCGCTCCGCTGATCGCGGAAGGGCTGGTGGCCAAGAAATTGGACGGACGGTTCCGGGGATTGAGGAACGATTATATTCCTGATTTCAAGAAGAGCGCAGATGACTACCTGCAATATTCCCCGCTCGCGGTGATGGTCGGACTGAAAGCGCTTGGGGTGGAAAGCCGCAGCTCGTGGGAGAGAATGGCGGTGTCGGACGCTATTTCCGCCGTTCTGATGGCTGGCATCGTCGGCACGCTGAAGAACACCACCAACGTCACCAGACCGGATGGTTCAGATGACGGATCCTTCCCTTCGGGACACACCGCCACGGCGTTCATGACCGCCACAATGCTTACCAAGGAATATGGCAGTGTGAGTCCATGGATCGGTGTCGGGGCCTATTCCGTGGCCGCCGCGACGGGGCTTATGCGTGTCGCTAACAACAAGCATTGGCTCAGCGATGTGCTGACGGGAGCCGTGGTCGGAATCCTCGCCACGGAGGCCGGGTACTGGATCACCGACTTGATATTCAAGGATAAAGGTTTGTCTGCCACTTATGCCGACTATCCCGATGATGTAAGTCCGAGTACTTCTTTCTTGGGTCTTTATCTCGGGGTGAATCTGCCGCTTAGTGATTACGATATAGACGAGACCAACGAGTTCCGGACTTCCACCGGAAGCACCGCCGGCCTTGAGGGGGCTTGGTTTCCTTGGCGGCATTTCGGGATCGGGGGACGCTTCACGGCTACCAACACGTTGATATTCACAGATGACGATGAGGCGAAAAACTCTTTTGATGCCGTCTCTTTCTCTGGAGGAGGCTACTTCTCCCTTCCATTGTCTTCCTTCTGGTCAGCCGGAGCAAAACTGCTCGGCGGCTATGTCCGCTATCCGAAACTGAGCCTTGCCGGCAAGACAGTGCCCTCAGCCGGAGGTTTCACCTTCGGCACCGGCATGTCTTTGTCCTTCAAGGTCAATTCCTCTTACGGAATGAGACTTTTCCTGGACTACAACCTCCTCCCGCCCCACAGCAAATCTTCTAATGAATATATGAATATGCTCACGCTCGGCACCTCCTTCGTTGTCCTGCTGTGATCCCCGCCGGGCATCGGACCTTGAACTCACCACGTCGGTCACTGAGCCTGTCGAAGTGACCACCTTTCTCGGCCGGAGTCGTCATCGGGTCATCAAGATAGACACTGATGTACTCGGCGTCAATGCAGCCTACACGGTTCTCCTTCTCACAGTAGTTGATCATCTTCTCCCAGGCGCCGGAATGATCTACACCCTTGTAGTCTCCGGTCAACGCTTCAGAAAAATGAAAAATGTACGGCGGAAATTTGGTCAACTGAAAAAAGTGTCATACCTTTGGCAGAACAAGATGCGACCCGTTGCGGTGGTTATATATTTTTCGGAATATTCCGAATAATGTGAAAGATTGTAGTCGCCGAGGGTTGATTTTGTTTGAGATTGACACATAATTATTAACACGCCCCTGAGGGTTCAGGGACACTAATGACTTTTTTATCGTACATTTCGCTATGGAAGTAAAGAACGCTGTAGCCGGAACGCTGGAGTCAGGTGACATCATGATCCAGATCGCCCCGGCCGAGACGAAAGGTCTGCACATCGACCTGGACAGTTCTGTGGCCGCCCAGTTCGGCAGACAGATCCGTCAGGTCATTGAGGAAACTCTTACCGAATTCGGACTGGAGGACGCTGACATCAAGGCGGTTGACAAGGGAGCCAGGGATTGCACCATCCGTGCCAGGGTGACCGCCGCCGCCGTGCGCGCCACAGGAAAAGATGTTTGGGCTTAGTTTAGGTTGAGGAATAAGTCGCGGCGCCAGGGACTGAAGGTGCGCGGGTTATTCCGATAATCAGTTACGATTATGGAAAGATTAAGAAGAACAATGATGTTCGTTCCGGGCAACAATCCCGGAATGATGCAGGATGCCTTCATCTACGGGCCGGACTCGATCATGCTCGACCTGGAGGACTCCGTGACCATGGCTGAGAAAGACGCCGCGCGTCTGCTCGTCCACAACGCTCTGAAGTCAATCGACTACGGCGACACCGAAATGGTTGTCCGCATCAATCCTCTCAGCACACCTTACGGACGCAAGGACGTTGAGGCTGTCGTGAAGGCCGGCGTGCAGGTGATCCGCATGCCGAAGACCGAGACCGCCGACGAGGTCCGCGAGCTGGAGGCGGAGATTGAGAAGGTCGAGAAGGAACTGGGATGCCTTGGCAGAACCCGCATGATGGCCGCCATCGAAAGCGCCGAGGGTATCTGCAACGCGTTCGCGATCGCCAAGGCTTCCAAGAGGATGATGGGCATCGCCCTCGGAGCCGAGGACTATTGCGCCAACCTCAAGACCCAGCGTACCCCGGGCGGAGCCGAGCTGCTCTATGCCCGCGAGACCATCGTGGTGGCCGCCAGGGCCGCAGGGATCGACGCTCTCGACACGGTATATTCAAACCTCGATGACATGGAGACTTTCCGCAAGGAGGTCGAGCTCATCAAGACTCTCGGATTCGACGGCAAGTCCATCATCAACCCTCGTCAGATCCAGATCGTGAACGAGGTGTTCGCCCCGACCGAGAAGGCCATCGAGAAGGCTAAGAAGATTCTCGCCGCCATCAAGGAGGCTGAGAAACGCGGCTCGGGTGTCATCGCCGTCAACGGCAAGATGGTTGACCGTCCTGTTGTCATCAGGGCTCAGCGCACCATCGATCTTGCCATCGCTTCAGGCATATTAACAAAGGAGGAAGTTTATGAGTAATATAAGGGAAAGGGCGGCGCTTGTCGATAAGGTGGCCGCCGCAATGGGCAAGAAGGTGTACTCGGGAGAGACTCCGAAAAACACCACATTCCGCAAGGATCTTCAGAAGGTTCAGTCCAAGGTGGTTACACTTGAGGATGCCATCAGGCTCAGCGGCCTGAAAGACGGAATGACAATCTCCTTCCACCACCATTTCAGAGGCGGTGACAAGGTTGTGAACATGGTCGTTGGCAAACTGGCCGAGATGGGATTCAAGAATCTCCACCTCGCCGCGTCCAGCCTTTCCGACGTCCACGCTCCGCTGATCGACCACATCAAGAACGGAGTGATCACAAAGATCTCCACCTCCGGACTTCGCGGAGAACTTGCCAAGGAGATCTCACACGGTCTGATGAAGGAGCCTGTGGTGTTCCGCAGCCACGGAGGACGTGGAAGCGCCATCGCCAACGGTGACCTTCACATTGATGTCGCGTTCCTGGGCGCGTCTTCCAGCGACCCTGCCGGAAACGCCAGCGGTTACTCCCGTTCCGAGCACGCCAAGTCAATCTGTGGCTCCCTCGGCTACGCCAAGCCGGACGCGCAGTACGCTGACAAGGTCGTGATCATCACCGACGATCTCGTTGATTATCCGAACACTCCGAACTCGATCTCCGAGCACGATGTGGACTACGTTGTCCTCGTCGATTCAGTCGGAGACTCATCGAAGATCTCTTCCGGAGCCATCCGCGACACCAAGAACCCTCGCGACATCCTGCTCGCTATGAACGCCGCCAAGGTCATTGTCAACAGCGGCTACTTCAAGGAGGGCTTCTCGATCCAGACCGGATCCGGTGGAGCGTCGCTCGCCGCGGTCAAATATATTCGTGAGGAAATGATCAAGAGGGGCATCCACTCCAGCTTCGCGCTTGGTGGAATCACCGCCCATATGGTCAAGATGCACGAGGAAGGCCTCATCGGGCGACTCATTGACGTTCAGTCATTTGACAGGGTCGCAGCCGAGTCCATCAAGAACGATCCGTTCCACAAGGGAGTCTCCGCCAATGAATATGCCAGCGCGGATGAGCCTGGATCGGCCGTGCACTATCTCGACATCGTGATTCTCTCAGCCCTTGAGGTGGATGTGAACTTCAATGTCAACGTGCTTGTCGGCAGCGATGGAGTCATCAGGGGAGCCGTCGGAGGACACCCTGACACGGCCGCTGACTCGGCCCTTTCGATCATCGTCTGCCCTCTGATGCGTGGACGCATCCCTTGCGTCGTGGACGAGGTCACAACCCTCATCACCCCTGGCTCGACAGTCGATGTTGTCGTCACTGAATATGGCGTCGCGGTCAATCCGCGCCGTCCTGAGATCGCCGAGCGTCTGAGGGAGGCCGGACTGAAGATCGTGGACATCCACGACCTCAAGGAACTGGCGCTCAAGTCCATCGGCGTTCCTGATCCGCTTCCGTTCGGAGACAAGGTCGTGGGAGTCGTGATGAACCGTGACGGATCCGTCATGGATGTCATAATGAACATCGAGGACTAAGACTGTTTTTTATGGAGATTACGCTTGACCATTTGCTGGCAAGTCGTGAGGAACGGGCTTCTTTCCAGAAGGAACTTTTGAAAGGTTACCCTGGAAAGACCCTGGTCTGCCTTACGGTCATCATGCCGGGCAAGGTCAAGCGTAATCTGCAATCCCTTGTGGTCGCCCAGGCCGCGGTCACTGCTCTGGTCTCGGCTTTCGGAGACTCGATGCTCAAACTTAGGCTGCGAGACCTGCCGACCGGCTACGAGGCCTATCTCGTCACCCCGCTTTCCAACGAGGAAGCCAAAAAGGAGACCTGCCGGATCGAGGACACTCATCCGCTCGGCCGCCTTTTTGATTTGGATGTGATTGACGCTGACGGTGTTCCTGTCTCCCGGAAGACGATTGGCCAGGAGCCGCGCAAGTGTCTGATCTGTGGCAATGAGGCCTGCTACTGTATGCGAAACCGAACTCATACAATGGACGAGTTGACTGCCAAGATTGACGAAATGATTGAGTCCTATGTGCGATAACCGTCACTACATAAGCGAGGCTCCGCTGTCGCTGAACTCTGTCCGGAGACGGGTCGAGGCTTTCCTTACAGCCAACGGGCTGAGACTGGCTCCGTTGGACCGTTATGTGGTGGTGACACGCGACGAGGACGGAGACGAAATCCTTGCCGGCGGCGGTCTGGACGGCAACGTCATCAAGTGCGTCGCCGTGTCTGAATCCGCTCGCAGCGAGGGACTTATGAATATACTCGTGTCTCGCCTCATCGCCATCGCCCGTGAGGAGGGCAGGGAATCGGTCAAAGCTTTCACAAAGCCTGAGAACGAAGGAATATTCAAAAGCCTTGGGTTTGCGTTGCTTGCGTCCTCGCCGAAGGCCATTCTGATGGAGAACGGCAGTGGAGGGCTTCCGGAGTACAGGAAGTACTTGGAGTCGCTTGCCCGCCCGGGACGGAACGGGGCCATCGTGATGAACGCCAATCCGTTCACCAAGGGGCACAGGTATCTGGTCGAGCAGGCCGCTTCGCAGGTTGACAATCTTTATGTGATTGTCGTTAAGGAGGATAGGTCGCGTTTCCCTTACGTTGAGAGAAAGGCTATGATCGAGGCCGGTTGCGCCGGACTTGACAACGTGATCGTCTGCGAGGGAAGTGACTACGCCATCTCGGCGGCGACCTTCCCGACATATTTCCTGAAGAAGTTGGATGATGCCACGGACACGCAGATCGCTCTTGATCTGGATTTGTTCGTGAATCATATCGCTCAGCCTCTTGGAGTTACGGTGCGTTTCGCCGGCAGCGAGCCGGAGGATGCGCTTACCCGCCGCTACAACGAACTGATGGCGGAGATATTGCCTAACTTCGTAGAGATTCCAAGACTTGAACAAAACGGCAATCCGATCAGCGCCACCTCATTAAGGCGTGCTCTTGACAAAGGCAACCTCAAAGAGGCGATGGAATATATTCCAAAATCCACCGTCCCTTACTTGGTCGCAGACCTGGCCGAGCGGGCGTTGAGGTTGGAACTCGACACGACCCCCAAACCGGGACTCGTGGACAGGCGGGACAACGGTGCCCACAAAGACATGGACTATGCGCTGATGTCCAAAAGCATCTCGGCGTTAAGACCTTACCTGGCAAGACTGGCTGTTGAGTCCGCCAATGACATTGACCCGGCAAAGATAAAGGAGATCGGCATCGAGGCCGAAAAAGCGATGCTGAAGGCCACCGGCGGAGTGAATACCCACAAAGGAGCCCTCTTCTGCATCGGCCTTTCCGTCGCCGTGGCCTCTTACCTGGCATCGACAACGGGATCTGTGCAGGCATATTCATTTAAAGAGCTTGTGTCCCGCGTCGCGTCGGAGATTCCGTCCGCTGAAGGTACTCACGGAGCGGAGGCGAAGAGGAGTTTCAAGGTCCGCGGAGCGCTTGAGAACGCCCGCCTGGCCTATCCGGAGCTGTTCTCGGACTGGCTGCCGTACTACCGCGGCTTGGAAAACGATCCGCATCGCTGCCACAAGACCCTGCTTCACATAATGACGACCCTTGACGACACCAACATCCTCCACAGGAGGGGAGCGGAGGGTCTCGCCTACGCCGAAGCCGAGGCCGCAAGGCTTCTTGAGGACTTCAGCGAGAGCGGATTGTCGTCTCTGAACAAGGATTTCATCAGGGAGAACATCTCGCCCGGCGGAAGCGCCGACATGCTGTCCCTGACGATTTTTATAGAAAGCATAATTAACAATATTCATTAACACAAAACTAATTTTATTATGGTAGAATTGATTCCCAATGGCGTTTACCTGAAAAATGGCAAGACTATCGTCAACGATGCCGCAGGAATGCCATCTGCCGATGAGGCCCGCGAAAACACTATCGCCTACAGAATTCTCCGTGCCCACGATGTGGACGGAAGCAAAGGCAAGAAGATGCGCATCAAGTTCGATGCGATGGCTTCACACGACATCACTTATGTCGGAATTATCCAGACAGCCCGCGCCAGCGGACTTGACAAGTTCCCTATCCCTTACGCGATGACCAACTGCCACAACTCTCTGTGCGCTGTCGGTGGTACCATCAACGAGGACGACCATATCTTCGGTCTCTCCGCCGCGAAGAAGTACGGTGGTATCTATGTTCCTGCCAACCAGGCGGTTATTCATCAATATGTCCGCGAGGCTCTCGCCGGTTGCGGCCGCATGATCCTCGGTTCCGACAGCCACACCCGCTACGGCTCGCTCGGCTGCATGGGTGTGGGCGAAGGTGGCGGTGAGCTTGTGAAGCAGCTCCTCCACAACACTTGGGACATCAACGCACCTGAGGTTGTGCTGGTTTGGCTCGAAGGCAAGCCTAAGAAGGGTGTCGGCCCTCACGATGTGGCCATCTCCCTCGTCAAGGCCGTGTTCGAGAACGGTTTCGTGAAGAACAAGGTGCTTGAGTTCGCAGGCCCTGGCGTGGCCTCCCTTCCTACCGACTTCCGTAACGGAATCGACGTGATGACCACCGAGACCACCTGTCTGAGCTCTATCTGGGTGACGGACGAGAAGGTTGAGGAGTACTACAGGATGCACGAGCGTCCGGAGGCCTACAAGGAACTCCAGCCGGGTGAGATCGCCTACTACGACGCGATGATCCGCATCGACCTCTCCAAGCAGGAGTCCATGATCGCCCTTCCGTTCCACCCATCCAACGCCTACACTATCCATGAGTTCCAGGCTGACCCTGAGGGAATCCTGAAGAAAGTGGAGGAGGATGCCAAGAAGCGTTTCGGCGACAAGATCACCATCGATCTTGAGAGCAAGGTGAAGGACGGCAAGGCGTTCGCCGACCAGGCCATCATCGCCGGCTGCTCCGGAGGTACCTACGACAACCTCAGCGAGGCCGCCGCGATCATGAAGGGCAAGACCATCGGCAACGACTACTTCACGATGTCCGCCTACCCTCAGTCAACCCCTGTCTATCTCGCGACCACCCGCAATCACATCGCCGAGGAGTTGCTTGAGGCCGGTGTTGTGATCAAGCCGGCGTTCTGCGGCCCTTGCTTCGGAGCCGGTGACGTTCCTGCCAACAACGGACTCTCGATTCGTCACACTACACGTAACTTCCCTAACCGCGAGGGCTCGAAGCCAGGCCAGGGACAGATCTCCCTTGTCTGCCTGATGGACGCGCGCTCTATCGCCGCCACGGCCGCCAACGGTGGAGTCATCACGGCAGCCACTGACATCCAGTACGAAGACACGCACAAGCCATATTCATTCGACGACCGCATCTACAAGAGCCGCATCTACTACGGATTCGGCAAGGCCGACCCTACCGTCGAGCTCCGCTACGGACCGAACATCAAGGACTGGCCTAAGATGTACCCGATGCAGGATAACATGCTCCTTGAACTCGCCGCTGTCATCCACGACCCTGTCACCACGACCGACGAGCTCATCCCTTCGGGCGAGACTTCCAGCTACCGTTCCAACCCGCTGAAACTCTCCGAGTTCGCTCTCTCACGCCGTGTTCCTGAATATGTCGGGATCAGCAAGCGCATCCAGGCGGAGGATCTTGAGCGCCGCGCCGGCAAGGCTCCGCAGCACGTTCTCGACGCCCTCGCCAAGGTGGGCGCCAAGCCGGAGGACACCTCGTTCGGCTCATGCGTGTTCGCCAACAAGCCTGGCGACGGCTCTGCCCGCGAGCAGGCCGCTTCCTGCCAGAAGGTGCTCGGCGGCGACGCCAACATCTGCTATGAATATGCCACCAAGCGTTACCGCAGCAACTGCATCAACTGGGGCATCGTTCCTTTCACCATCTCAAAGGAGACTCCTTTTGAATATGTAGCCGGCGATTTCGTCTATGTTCCCGGCATCCGTGAGGCCATCCTTTCGGGCAAGGAGGAGATTGACGCCAAGGTGATCAGCGCCGAAGGTGTGAAGGACATTCATCTCTACTTCCAGAATCTGACCGCTGATGAGAGGGAGATTCTCGCCGACGGTTGCCTGATGAACTTCTACGCCGCCCAGAAGAGCAAATAATCATAATCGCGCACTTTAGGCTTGCGTCCATTTTAGGGGCTTGCAAGCCTGAGGTGCCCAGGTAATCATATTCGTAAAACACTTTAATTTTTAATATTCAGTTATGAAAAAAATTCAGATGGTCACTCCTCTCGTAGAGATGGATGGTGATGAAATGACAAGGATCCTGTGGAAGATGATTAAGGATGAGCTTATCATTCCATTTGTTGATCTGAAGACAGAATACTATGACCTCGGCCTCGTTCATCGTGACGAGACCGGCGATCAGGTGACAATCGACTCCGCCAACGCCACCAAGAAGTACGGTGTTGCCGTGAAGTGCGCCACCATCACTCCTAACGCCAAGCGTATGACCGAGTACAACCTGCATCAGATGTGGAAGAGCCCGAACGGAACGATCCGTTCGATGCTGGACGGAACGGTGTTCCGCACACCTATCACCATCCCTTCCATCTCTCCTGCCGTGAAGTTCTGGAAGAAGCCTATCACCATCGCCCGTCACGCCTACGGTGATGTCTACAAGAGTGTTGACATCCGCGTTGAGGAGCCGGGAGTCGCCAAGCTCGTCTTCGAAGGCGAGAGCGGCAAGAGGGAAGAGCAGATAGTCCACACCTTCAAGGGTCCCGGCGTTCTCCAGGGAATGCACAACACCGACGCTTCCATCCGTTCTTTCGCCCACGCTTGCTTCAAGTACGCCCTTGACCTCAAGCAGAGCATCTGGTTCGCCACCAAGGACACCATCGCCAAGAAGTACGACGGACGTTTCCGTGAGATTTTCGAGGAGGTGTTCGCAGAGTACAAGGACGCTTTCGAGGCCGCCGGCATCGAGTACTTCTACACCCTTATTGATGACGCGGTCGCACGTGTGATGCGCAGCGAGGGCGGATTCATCTGGGCCTGCAAGAACTACGACGGTGATGTGATGAGCGACATGGTCTCCACGGCATTCGGTTCCCTTGCCATGATGACTTCGGTTCTCGTCAGCCCTGACGGCAAGTACGAGTACGAGGCCGCCCACGGCACCGTGACCCGTCACTACTACAAGCACCTTCAAGGCGAGGAGACCTCCACGAACCCGATCGCGACGATCTTCGCGTGGAGCGGCGCGTTCCGCAAGAGAGGCGAGATGGACAACATTCCAGAGCTTGTCAACTATGCCGACCAGCTTGAGGCCGCCTGCTTCGACACCCTCAACGCCGGCATCGTGACCAAGGATCTCGCCAACCTCATGGAAGGCGTGACCCCTCAGGTAAAGAACTCCGCCGACTTCATCGCCGCCATCCGCGAGCGTCTCGAAAAGCGTCTCGCGTAAGTGATCTGTCCGTCTGGTCGCTTAGCTTACCATTCGGCCACTGTGCCTATAAGTTCGGTCGCTGAGCCTTTCGAAGCGTCTTGTGAAAGGTTACATTGACACGTCGCTGAGCTTCTGGTTCGACAACGCTAACCAACCATCGAAGCGACATTCATGACCGATGATTATGCGCAGCGGCGACAAAAAAAGAATTTTCAAATTTTGCACGTTACCAAAATTTGAAAATTCTTTTTTTTGTCGCCTTGTTCCGCTGTCTGCTTTACGCAACACTTGCCCTATCCCCACCCATTGACTTCCCACACTCCGGTCTCGCATCAAATTTTGTCCATCGGAATGTCTTTTTACCGGAGAAGTCGAACCACCGTTTATGTTTGTCCGGTGAGAACCCTATTTATTGGACAAACTGGTGATATTGCACAGTTTCTCCGGTGGATTGCCGTTTCGATGGACAAACTGCTTAATATCGCAAGTTTGTCCAGTTGTGTTATCTCTTCCAGGTCGGCAAGCCACAATGCATTCTCGGGTACCAAACAGTCTCGCCATCCTTTGGTACACCACAGTGCGTTTTCCTGTACCAACCACTGTCCCAGGCTTTCTGTACCAACTGCTGTTCCGTGTCCATTTGGTACCTCAGGAACTCCTTTCCTGCACGAAACGCTAACTATGTCCAAACAACTGTCTTGTGTTCCAACCTAATATTCACTTTGTGACTTCTATCATTGAACGTCCTTCCTCATGGCCTGAGTGACAATTTTTCGACCTGAATCTCCTTTGGCGGCATAGCGGAATCATTTTGATGTACATTTCTCTTCATTGCGACAGATTTTATCGCTTTTGATTGTTATATTTGCGGCAAACACTTCTGAATATGTTGAACCAGATCAAGCGGTTAAGCGCGATAGTGAACAAGCTCAGCGGCATCAGTGAATATGTCAGCAAAGAGGATCTGCTGGAGTCTATGTCCGGTGATATGGCCGAGAACGGTCCCTACGCTTTGCGGACACTTCAGCGGAACATCAAGACCATTGAGGAGATTTTCGGAATCGAGATTCAGAATGTCAAGGGGAGGGGTATCACATAGTGGACAGGGGATCCGGTTTATACCGATCGGTTCAAGGAGCTTCTGTCCGAGATTGAGATCCTGAGTACTGTCGGCTCGGACTCCGGGACGCGTGACTTTATCATCCCGGAGCAGAGAACTATGGCGTTCAGCGTTGATATTCATAAAGTTTTGGAGTCGATCAAGCAAAGGCGGCGAGTGCGGTTTTCATATTCATTGCCAAGGTCAGGCGGTAAGGAGGTTGAATATGTCGCCGAGCCGTATTTTTTGAAGCAGTCGCAGAATCGTTGGTATCTCGTGGCGATGGTTGAGAGCGTCCTTAAATGCTTCGAGCTGGGTAGGTTTGTGGATTTTAAGGTACTGGATGAGGATTTTGTCCAGGGTTCTGGTGTCCGTGCGGAGAACCTCTTCCGCGATTGTTTCGGAATATGGGATGACCCGAAGATGCCCGTCGAGGACATCCTCCTGAGGTTAAGTCCTTTGGACGGCCGCTTCATCAAGACTCTGCCGATTCACTCCTCTCAAAAAATCGAAGAGACCGATGAATATGTGGAAGTGACCCTCCACTTGAAAATCACCAATGATTTCGTGATGGCCCTTCTCTCCCGAAGCTCCTCCATCGAGGTTCTCGCACCCCAGTCCCTCAAGGACCGGATGAACGCCATCTGGGCCGCCGCTTTGGAGCGGAATAAGTAATTTGTTAATTTTATATTGTTATGGATCAATTTGATTTAGAAAAACATTTTGCTGAGGTGAACGCTGCCCTTGGCATTAAAAACAAAAGAAGCGATTCTGATGAGTCCTATGTGATTGACTTGTGTGATGAAGTGTTGGGAGAACTTGCCTTAAGGCAACATACCTTTGATTTCTTACGTGGAGATCCAAGTGAGTCTTGTCCGTCCGGTAAAAAACTACCTGTTGATGCTTATTATCCGAATAAGAATATTGTAGTTGAGTACAGGGAAAAGCAACATACAGAGAGTGTTGCGTTCTTTGATAGGAGGTCTACAGTATCAGGGGTCGGAAGAGGTGAGCAAAGACGAATCTATGATCAACGTCGTAGGGATATTCTTCCACAATATGGAATTAAGCTGATAGAAATATCGTATTCATCTTTTAACTATGATTCTAAAAAGAAGATTATCCGGAATAGACAGAGGGATATTCTTGTAGTAAAAAGACTCTTGTTGAAGCAATGATGTTCAACGACCCTGAGGAGACATATTCATTGAAAGAGAAGCTGGTGGTGGCGGCGCTGCTGCTTTTGCCGGTGGCGTTGGCGGCGGTGGCTATGATTGGAGAGAAGAGGCACTTGAGGGAGGTGGAGGCGATGAAGGATAGGCCGGTCCGCTACTATGAATATGCCATCCGGCCGGTAGACACAGTTCTGAACCATCCGGTCGGGCTGAGGGGAAGGCCGTTGATTGAGGATGACGGGCGAGGGATGGTGTGGTGCTGAACTCTGGCGGGAAGAAGATCGTCACCGGCCTTTCCTCAGAAGAGATTCTGGAGCAGCTTGACCTTGACTATCAGGATGTCTATGACTATTACGGAGGTGCGGAAGAACTCAGGTGAAACGGAACTTTGACACGGACATTTTGCCTGTAATTTATCCTCTGATTCTCGTTGTTTGAAGAAAAGTTATTAGTTTTGCGTAAAGCACCAATCTGTCTGATTTTTTTGGACAGGAAACTATAAGGTGCTAACGTAGAAAGAAATGAAGGACAACGGGGTAATGGAGAACTATGAGGATATATTCAACAGGCTCTGGGAACATTCCGAGAACGAGATTGTAGAGTTCAAGAAGGCGGAGACTGGTTTTGATATTGATGAGCTTGGGAAGTACTTCTCGGCTTTGAGCAATGAGGCAAACTTGCGGGAACGTGAGTGTGGTTGGATAGTGTTCGGGGTTTGGGACAAAAAACATAAAATCATAGGAACCTCTTTCAAGGATAGTGAGTCTGCCCTGAACAAACTGAAGCAGGACATGTCGCAACATACCTCTGACGAGTTGATATTCAGAGATATTGTGCCAATAGAAGTAGAAGGGAAGCGAGTGCTGCTTTTCAAGGTGCCAGCATCGCCCCGCAATATTGTGATGCGTTGGAAAGGCATTCCGTACGGGCGTGACGGTGAGAGTCTGAAACCTCTTAACCAAGCCAAACAGGATGAAATCAGACAACAATCACCTTTGCCGGACTGGACCGCTCAACTTGTACCCAATGCGACAATTGAGGATCTTGATGAATTGGCTCTGGCGACAGCCAAAGTTATGTTCAAGAAAGTGCACTCTTCGAATATTCCAGTTTCAGAAATTGACTCTTGGAATAATGAGGAGTTCCTTTGCCACAGTATGATGATGCGCGATGGTCAACTGACACGCGCGGCCATCTTGTTGCTTGGCAAGCCTCTGTCCATACTGAAGATATATCCGGCGGTGGCGCAGATAACGTGGACTTGGCAGGATGAGGAAGGTATTGTGCAGGATTATGAGCATTTCACCATCCCGTTTATCCTGACGGTGGATAAGGTCCTTAGCAAGATACGTAATGTGACGATGCGCGAACTGCCAGGTGGAACGTTGTTTCCGGACACGATGAAGCAGTATGATGAATATACCATCCGCGAAGTCTTGCACAATGCCATAGCACATCAGGATTACACGCTAAGGCAGAGAATCATCTTCGTGGAAAGCCCTGGAAAGCTGTACTACGAGAACGGTGGCACATTTATCCCCGGTACGATAGAGAATGTCCTTGAGCACAAAGGACCTCAGAAGCACTACCGCAACGAGTGTCTCTGTCGAGGAATGGTGAATTTCAATATGATAGACACCGTCGGGCGTGGCATCAAGAAAATATATACCGAGCAGCGCAACCGATTTTTCCCCATGCCGGATTATGAGATTGACAATGAGCATCGTAATGTAGGGGTAACCATCTATGGAAGGATGATAGATGAGAAATACAC
>ENA-UADY01000234-UADY01000234.1-human-gut-metagenome-genome-assembly--contig:-NODE-234-length-15694-cov-4.762645_pt1 | contig 15694 bp, 9 predicted proteins | sample MGYA00244275_ERZ654271 | MGnify/ENA primary metagenome ERZ654271 (study PRJEB26926, sample SAMN06165020) | human gut metagenome | biome: ENVO:00009003; feature: ENVO:2100002; material: ENVO:00002003...
TTTTCGCTGAGCGTGCAAAATGAAGAAATTCCGTACAAAAATTCCTGATTTAGAAGTTTTTTTGTACGGATTTTGCTATTTTGATGCGATTTTCACCAAAGCAATAGAAAGAGGGCTACGGGGCTGTTTCGCTAACTCCCTGCTTAGTAGGGCAAGCATATTACTGCCCTGAAAGTGCTTTTAGAAATCCAAGCAGTATTTTTATTGAAGAATTCATGAAAACGTTCTGACAATTACCGCTTCGGCATAGGATGCTTCCATTCCGGCAGTAAGTATCAGTCACTATAAAAGAAAATCACTTCAAACTTACTGCTTATACAGCACAAAATAGATTTCAGGCGGTAAAGATCGGAACAGCAAAACCAAAATACCACCCAGGAAGACAACAAAGTCATCCGGGTGGTATTTCACTAACTCTCAATTTATTTCTCTTCCACCGGAATCTGCTTCAGATTCTCCACAGGCTCCAGGATCTCATTACTGCGGATGTCAATGATAGGTCCGCCGGTACCTTCGATGTATTCTCTGGTAATGGTGACTCTTCCGATATTGTCATCCTTGGGGATCTCGTACATGATATCCAGCATGAAATCCTCAATAATGGAACGCAGGGCTCTGGCGCCGGTGTCGCGTTTCATGGCCTTTTCAGCAATTGCATCCAGGGCATCATCCGTAAATTCCAGTTTCACTTCATCCAGTTCCAGGAGCTTTTGGTACTGTTTCAAAATGGCATTCTTCGGCTCTTTCAGGATCTTCACCAGCATCTCCTTGCTCAGTCCCTGCAGAGTACAGATGATAGGCAGTCGTCCGATGAACTCCGGGATCATGCCGAACTTACGGATATCCTCTACGGTCACCTTAGATAAGATATCGGTATCTTTATCGTATTTGTCCTTTAGTTCGGAATTAAAACCGATGGATGCGGTCTTGGTCAGGCGCTCCTTGATGATCTCATCCAGATCCGGGAATGCACCGCCACAGATAAACAGGATATTGCGGGTGTTCACCGTAGCCAGGGGCACCATGGCATTTTTGCTATTGGCACCGACCGGTACTTCCACCTCGGCACCCTCCAATAATTTCAGCATGCCCTGCTGTACACTTTCACCGCTGACATCCCGGGAATTGGTATTTTTCTTCTTGGCGATCTTGTCGATCTCATCAATGAAAATAATACCTTTCTCCGCTTTCTCTACATCGTTACCGGCGGCTGCCAGCAGCTTGGATACTACACTCTCGATATCATCACCGATATATCCGGCCTCCGTCAATGACGTAGCATCGGCGATCGCCAGAGGCACATCCAGCAGTTTCGCCAGTGTTTTAACTAAATAAGTCTTACCGGAACCGGTGGGACCGATCATAAGGATATTGGACTTCTCGATCTCGATCGCATCCATGGTGTCGGTAGCTACTCTCTTATAATGGTTGTATACCGCTACCGAAATGACTTTTTTGGCTTTTTCCTGTCCCACTACATATTCATCCAGGCTTGCCTTGATCTTATGAGGTGCCGGAATATCTTTGATGTTGAATACAGGTTTGGGACCTTCGGCTTTCTTTTTCTTCTTGAGTTTCTGCTTGTTGGGGATGCCACCGTCTCCCTGGAGGTCTGCCAGATTCACAAAGCTGATGTTGGGGAATCCGTTCTGTCCGCCGAACTGGTTCAGATCGCCCGGATTGTTCAACATGCCCTGGTAGTCGAACTGGCTCACAGTCTCCATGGTCTTGTGCATGCAGTCATCGCAAATGCAGATATGATTAGGCAGCTTGAACATTCTGCCGGCTTTGCTCTCCGGTCTGCGACAGATGAAGCAGACATCCTCGTACTCGCTGCTGTCCTTTTTGTCCTCTGTCTTTTTCTCAGCGGAATTTTCACCCGCAGTATCCGCTACCTGTGTGTTCTCGCTATTTTTTTCGTTATCTTTTTTTTCGTTCAGAGTGGTCTCTGTTTTCTCTTCCTCAGGAATCACTTCTCTATAATCATCATTGTAATTATCTGTCATGTTATTCTCCTCTTTGTCTATTGCGCAGTGCTTATCTCGGTATCACTTCGTGCTACCTCGATATCCGGGCTTCGCCCTACACGTATCGTGTCTTACGTAATCCCGTCTGCAAGCAGTCGGTTTTCGTAATCCGCTATTCCTTGCTGCTTTCTTCTCGCAGTGCTTATCTCGGTATCACTTCGTGCTACCTCGATATCCGGGCTTCGCCCTACACGTATCGTGTCTTACGTAATCCCGCCTGCAAGCAGTCGGTTTTCGTAATCCACGATCCTTGCACTGCTCATGCCTACGCTTATTATATCTAATTCGAATGACGGCTACAAGTGAAGTTTTTCTAAACAAAATCCCCGGGAGATTCAGACGATCTTCCGGGGGTTTTCTATCTTTCCAATATTCGGTATTGGGAACCGCTATATTTATTTTTTGTCTGCAGGTCTGCTGCCCAGTGTCAGATTCAGTTCTACAGATACATATTCACCGTTCTGAGGTCTCTGTACCGTTATGGTTGCGGAATCACCGGCTGCATAGTACTGTAATGTCTTCTGAAGATCAGAGTAGGACGAGATGCTGCTGCCGTCGAATTTTGTAATGATCTCACCTTTCATGATACCGGCATTCGCTGCTGCACTGCCTTCCTCTACGGATAATACATAGATACCTTCCGGCATGTTGTACATCTGAGAGATCTGGGAAGTTACTTCCTGCAGAGAGATACCGATGTAACCGACTTCATCCTCAGCTACTTTGGTTCTGGTCTGACGCTCCATCAGATCTGCAATGATGGGACTTGCAGAAGTGATAGGGATTGCATAGCCCATACCTTCTACGGCAGTACCACCGATCTTGTTGGAGTTGATACCGATGACCTCACCGTTCATGTTCAACAGTGCACCGCCGGAATTACCGGGGTTGATGGCTGCGTTGGTCTGGATGAAAGTACCGGTAGCACCGTTCTCCAGAGTGATCTCACGATTCAGGGCACTTACGATACCGTTAGTAACGGACTGGCCATATCCAAGAGCATTACCGATAGCAATCACCGGCTCACCAAGCTTCAGGTCATCACTGCTGCCCAAAGTAGCAACGGTAATGGCATTCTTGGTATCATCGCTCAGATCATTTAAAGATACTGCGATCACTGCCAGATCCATATCGGAATCCAGTCCTTTGACCTGTGCCTGTGCTTCACTGCCGTCGATAAAAGTAACGTTCAGCGTATCTGCGCTCTCTACTACGTGGTTGTTAGATACGATCAGCAGTTCATCATCCGTCTTGCCTACAATGATACCGGAACCGCTGGCTGCTTCTTCCTGTGTATACTGCTGTCCGAAGACATTTGCTGTCTCAGTAAAGTTATTCACAATCGATACCATAGCAGGCATAACCTTCTCCACCACATCAGATACATCAGACTCTACATAAGTAACGTTGGTCGCAAGCTGCGGTGTACTCTGGCTGCTCTCTGTTGCAGCTTCGGAAGTGACCTCATCTACCACTGCGGTATCCGCACCGGTCTTAAGCATCCCGGTGCCCTGCTGTACTGCATAGAACCCGATGCCGGCAAACAGTCCGAAGAAAAGTCCAAGACTGACACTTACCATAGCTTTTCGGAAATAACCACCATGCTTTTTGGGGTTCTTAGGTTCTGTATTGCTACCGGTGCTTCCGCCCATCTGGTATGTGGTGTAACCGTTTGCACTTCCCGCAGCGCTTACTCCGCTGAATGTACCGGTTGTATTTTCATCTCCGGTTTCGTAACCGGAAAAATTATCATTCTCGTACATAATGCTTCCTCCTATTCTATCTGTAAGTGAGAAATTTTTTACTATTTCCATTTCTTCCTCTCACCTTATGAACATAGTATATCCATCAAATGTGACCGAATTGTGATAACTTTCTGAAGCAATTATGAAAGATCAAAAAAACCGAAGAAGTTTTCACCTCTCCGGATTTTTCTTGTTATTCAACCGTAACGGATTTTGCCAGGTTTCTCGGCTTATCCACATCACAGCCACGTCCCACTGCCACATAGTAAGCAAACAGCTGCAACGGAATGATTGCCAGGGAATTGGTAAAGTACGGATTCGTCTCGGGAATGTATACCACATAATCCGCTGCCTTCTCGATGGCTTTGTTGCCCTCGATGGTAACCGCCATGACAAAAGCGCCTCTTGCCTTTACCTCTACCATATTACTGATGGTCTTTTGGAACAGAGCCGGCTGGGTTGCCAAAGCCACTACCAGGGTGCCATCTTCGATCAGGGAAATGGTGCCATGCTTCAGTTCTCCGGCTGCATAAGCCTCGGAATGAATATAGGAGATCTCTTTTAACTTCAGGGATCCCTCCAGGGAAATCGCATAGTCGATACCACGTCCGATGAAGAAGATATCTCTCGCTCCCACATAACGGTTGGCGAAATGCTGGATCTTCTGCTTCTGGCCCAGAAGCAGCTCGATCTGATCCGGCAGGCATCTTAAATCTGTCAGCATACTCTGGAACTTCTCCTGGTCAATGGTTCCACGCACCTTGGCGAACTTCATAGCCAGCATGTAAAGTGCGGTCAGCTGTGCACTGTAAGCCTTGGTCGTTGCAACGGCGATCTCGGGACCTGCCCAGGTGTACATAACACTGTCCGCTTCTCTGGCGATGGAGCTGCCGACGACATTGACAATACCCAGTACCTTGAAGCCCTTTTCCTTGGATTCCCGCAGAGCTGCCAGCGTATCCGCAGTCTCACCGGACTGGCTGATGACGATGACCATATTGCCCTTCTGCAGGATGGGATCACGATAACGGAATTCGCTGGCCACATCCACCTCTACCGGGATTCTTGCCAGACCTTCAATGACATATTTTGCGGTAACACCGGTGTGATATGCGGAACCGCAGGCCACGATATGGATCTTTGTGATCTCCTGAATCTCCTCATCGCTCATATTCAGTTCTTCGATGACGATATCATTATCCTTGATACGGGGAGAAATGGTATCGTTGATCGTCTTCGGCTGTTCGTAGATCTCTTTCAGCATGAAATGCTCATAGCCGCCCTTTTCCGCAGCATTGGCATCCCAGTCGATGGTCACGGGGGTTTTCGTGATCTCTTCTTCGTCCACTGAGAAGAATCTAAGACCGTCTTCCTTCAGTTCCACCACTTCCTGATTATCTACATAATATACGGTTCTGGTATATTTGAGAATTGCGGGAACATCAGATGCGATAAAGCTGCCGCTCTCACTCTTGCCTACGATCAGAGGACTGTCTTTGCGGGCAGCGAAGATCTTATCAGGCTGATCGGCAAACATGATACCCAGCGCATAGGAGCCCTCTACACGATGCAATACCTTAGTGATCGCTTCCAGGGGATTTCCCTTATAATAGTAGTCTAACAGATGCGCCAGTACCTCGGTATCGGTCTCAGAGATGAACTGATACCCCTTATCCTGCATCTTTTTCTTCAGTGGAATATAGTTCTCAATGATTCCGTTATGTACTACAGCAATGGTACCGGCGTTATTCATATGGGGATGGGAATTGATATCACTGGGAGCACCGTGGGTTGCCCAACGGGTATGCCCGATACCGGAGGTTCCCTTCATAGACTCGCCTCCGTGTGTCAGGTTTTCCAGAACCTTAAGTCTCCCGACAGCCTTTTTGGTGTTGATCTTCTCCCCATCAAAAATAGCCATACCCGCGGAATCATATCCACGGTATTCCAGTTTGGACAGACCGTCTAAAATGATCGGTGCTGCCTGTTCTGTTCCAATATATCCTACGATACCACACATAGTCATACATCCTTTCTGTTCTGTTTCCAGTATTCTTTGTTGGAAGTAAAAGCAAGGACCCATTTTCCGGGGAGCCTGCGATAGTTCTTACCTAATAGATAACCTGCATATTTACAGGCACATTGTATATAAAAATGGAGCAACTTGCCGGACATATGATTTTTCCGCAAATATGCTGTCACATCTTTCACCATTCGTTTTCCCTCGGACTCCGAAGGATATGCTGCGAAGACTTCCGGATGTTCTGCCTGGGATACCCCCAGGTCAAAATTCCTTTGGAACTGCTGTACATTGGTATAATTATGGGAATGAATCACCCGGGCATCCGCCGCATAAGCGATCGCATACCCCGCTTCCACCGCTTTCGCCGCATAGATCATATCTTCATTAAATATGGTATGTTTTACGAATCCACCCAGTTCCTCATAGATCTCCCGTCGGTATGCCGCACACACATTGGAGCAGAAAAATGTCTTGATCCCCAATGTCTTAAGATCTTCTGCGGATTTGATCCGTGACTGTGCCGGATAATTAAATTCCCTGGTATAACATTCCACCGGTGCACAATCTTCTCTCGGCAGCTGTCTTGCATAGGATACCGCCACCTGATCCCGCAGCGGTTCCGTCAGTTGTTCGATCAGATTGTCATCTGCCGGCATGGCATCCTGGGTCATCATGACAAAAATATCTGCGGAAGATTTTTTCACACCCATGCGTCTGGTGCCGCCATGATCAAATTCTCTTTTGGAGACATGATATACCTTAATGTTCTGATATTTCTCCAGAAATCTGGTTCCATAGATCAGCTGCTCAAAATATTTTTCTCCGGTGTTCAGCAGGATCACTTCATGTACCGGCACGCTCTGACTATCAAGCTTATCTAATAATGTAAATAGTTCTTTCCCCGGTTTATACAGGGGAATGATCACATCGATCTCCATTGCAGAGCGCTCCTTACTTTCTCAATCTCTGGTCTATTATACTTTATCCCCGTCTGTTACACAAGACTTTTTCATATGACACGAGGGAGCTCCGGTGCTCTCCGGAAGACTCCCTCGTCAATTCGTTTTCTTATTTATTCAGATAAGGTGCCGTATCGGACGCAATCTTTCTACTGTATTCCTTTACACTGTCGGTTACGGTGTAGTTCGCATCATCAAACAGGAACTGATGCAGCCATACAACATTGCTCTCCAGATCCAAAGGTACTACACTGCTTCCCTTTGCACCGATGTTACCGGTGGCACGCATGGTCTCTTCAGGGAAACCTCCCTCGTCCACAATACGATATTTTGTGATGTTAGCCAGCAGATCCAGAATATCCTTGGAATCCAAGCTGGTGTAAACATCATCGATGGCACTGTTAAATACCTTGGACAGAGTATCGTAATCGGCCTTCTTCGCCTGATCTTCAATCGCCTGGATCACTTCACGCTGACGTGCGGCACGCTTGAAATCATTACCTGCGGTATAACGGATACGGCAGTAAGCCGTCGCCTGCAGACCGTTTAGCAGCTGTACTCCGGTCTCTGTTACCGGTGTGTAGTCACATTTTAAGACCTCTGCAATACCGATCTGGTAGTTATTGATATGCTTGATCTCCTCGGAGTCCACATCGATATAGACACCGCCCAGACCGTCAATCACTTCACTCAGTCCCTTATAGCCTACGGTTACAAAGTTCGTAATATCCATATCCAGATTCATGTTTAACATCTTAACTGCCTGCTCCGCTCCGCCATAGGAATAAGCCGCGTTACACTTCTGATAGGAGTCCGTGCCGATGTTCAGATACGTATCACGATATACACTGACCAGTTTGATATCGCCGGTATCCATATTGATGCTGGCGATCATAATACTGTCGCTTCGGCTGCCCTTGTACAGCTGGCTGTCCTTCGTTGCATCCACACCGAACAGTGCAATGTTCATATACCCCTTCATTGCTTCGTCCTGTTGTACTTCTTCCGGAATCCGAAGCTCTTCCGTCTCTAATACCGTTACCTTGGGGCCTTCATTATTTGTGTGGGTCATTACCAGATACAATACTGCTACCATGATCAGGATAACCGCAATCTCTACACCGAAGATGATAACCTTTCTTCTCTTCTTGGCAGCACGCTGCTTGGCAGATACTCTCCTCTGTCCGTTACTGTTGCCGGCAGGTCTCGATCCGGCAGGTCGCTGTCCCGCAGGTCTCTGTCCATTTCCGGAAGGTCTTCTTCCGCTTCCGGCTGGTCTCTGACCATTGCCGCCATTGTAGTTAGAATTTGTTGCCATCTTGTCTTCTCCTTGTGTTAATAAGCATTTTTATTGATAAATCCTGTGAAAAATGTCATAAGAATGATCTTAATGTCAAACCCGAGGGTCCAGTTCTCAATGTAATAAATATCATACTCGATCCGCTTCTTGATGGAAGAATCACCACGCAGACCGTTGACCTGTGCCCATCCCGTGAGGCCCGGCCTCACCTGATGTTTTACCATATATCTCGGGATCTCTTCCTTGAACTTTTCCACGAACTGAGGGCGCTCCGGTCTCGGTCCCACCAGGCTCATATCTCCTTTCAGGATGTTGAACAGCTGCGGAAGTTCATCAATGCTGGTTCGTCTTAAGATCTTGCCGATTCCGGTGACTCTGGGATCGTTTCGCACCGTCCAGCCCTTTTTCTCCTCCGCTGCAGTCTGCATTGCCATACTGCGGAATTTGTACATATAAAATGATTTATTATGAAGTCCTACCCGTTCCTGCTTGAAGATCACAGGTCCCGGACTGGAACATTTTACCAGAATTGCCGACAACAGCATGATCGGTGACGTAATGATGATGCCGAACAGGGAGCCGACAATATCCATGGCTCTCTTGATCATCATATTTCCGGTGTTGGTCAGCGGCACATACCGAATATTGATCACCGGAAGTCCCATGAGATCCTCCGTGTAAGGTCTGCTGGGGATCAGACTGCTGTAGTCGGGGATGAATTTCGTATGCACGCCGGATTTCTCACAGATATCCACAACACCTTCCAGATAATCATAATCTTTCAGAGAAAGCGTGATCGCGATCTCGTCCAGCTTGTTCTCCGGAAGAATATACTCCAGATTCCCAAACGTTCCCAGGACTTTCACTCCCTTATAGGTAGTCCCTCCCGGAATGTGTTCATCCAGAATACCGCATACAACATATCCCCACTGGGGATTGCTTAAGATTCTGTCAATATACTCTTCTGCCGCTCTGGAATATCCCACCAGCAAAATATGCTTCAGATTGTATCCCCTTTTCCGGAGTGTCCGCAACGCTTTTCTCATTATGATGCGGGATACCGAAGTCAGAAATACATTCAGCACATAAAAAATTGCCATGACGGATCGCGAAAAGTTGATCTCACGGATGATCATATACAGTATAATGATCAATGCCGCCAGGCCGATGGTATTTGCCTGCAGAATGCTGTAAATCTCATGTCTGCGGCGGACGGTTCGCTTCGGGGAATACACGCTGCACCGGTAATATAGGAACATATAACCGGGCACAATAAAAGGAAGCAGCTTATAATACTCCTGCACAGGCAGGACACCGATTCCGGGACCGTCGTTCAATATATAAAATTTGATATAATAGGCAAGGACAAAGGATATGGCTGTGATCAGCGCATCCATTATCACAAGAAGCCTGTTAAAGACTTTCTGGTTGTCTTTTATCATATGGGTCACCCAATCTGTAAGTCTGAAAAGCTTCTTTTTAACGATTTCATTCTACAATAACGATGTTTTTTTCTCAACTTAAGAATTTATGAAGCCATTTCTTAAGATTTCATAAGAATTCGAAACACATTGAAATACAGCTGCCACTGGATCTTCACATAATTCCCCAGATGATGCCACCGGAAGGGAACTTTGTGCTGTCTTCCCGTGGTTCCTACAGATCTTTTCAGGCCAGCTGCCAGTCCTTTCAGATATAGTTTTCCCATTCTTTTCTTACAAAAAAACAAAAACTTTATGCCAAATCCAAGCAAAAAAAACGGCAGGTTCAGAATACACTGCAAAAGCGGCATATTCTTGCCGATCACATAAATACTGTTGGCAGACGCAAGTAACGTTTTCCGGGGATTGTATCTGGATCCCGTGGAAGCACTGCCATAATGCAGCACAGCCGCCTTCGGTTCATACCGGTTCTCATAGCCGTAGATCCGGGCACGGTAGCCGATATCCAGATCTTCCAGATAGGCAAAATGTTCTTCATCAAAATAACCGATCTCTTCAAATACGGATCGTCTGTAGATTGCGGCACCGCCACAGGCGGAAAACACCGGGACAGACTTATCATAATCCGCCGCCGGTCGTCCCTTCCCCCGGGAATAGGCCCAGCCCAGCACGCAGTAACGGTCTCCGGCATCATCGATGAGCTCCGGTCTGTCCCACATCAGCATCTTCGCACTGACGGAAAATATCTTTTCATTTTCGCGGATAGCATCATATAAGCCTCTTACAAAACCGGCTTCTGCCTTTGTATCATTGTTCAGAAGGATCACATATGGTGTCTTCGCTTCCCGGATCCCCAGATTCACTGCATGACAGAATCCGGTGTTTTCCGGTAAAGATATCAGGCGCACACCTTCCCCACACCATTCCTTTTGCAGATATTCCACGCTGCCGTCCACGGAAGCATTATCGATGATCAGCACTTCATATCCGGGGGCATTTTGCTGCTCTCTGCACAGAGAAGTCATGCACTCTGCCAAATATTTCATTCCGTTGTAATTTGGTATAACAACCGTTATTTCACTCATAATGGTTTAAACTCCTCCGGATATTCCGGCAGATAGAGTAATCTTCCTCTTTGCCGTAACGCTTCGGACAACTGCAGACTTAAGGTTCGGATATCCGCACCCTCCGGCAGCGTAGTAATATTAAATATCGGCTGCTCTTTCGGTAGTCTCCGAATCTCGGTATACGGAACTCCCACGATTTTTTCAAACACTTCCCTGCATTCGGGTCGGATACGGATACAGCGAAGATCCAGCGCTTCCGCATCCTGGGACAGCTCCGCGCGGTGCAGATATCCGCCGAATCCCTTCGGCAGTCCTTCATAAAATACGGTTCCGTCTGCCGTCATTCTGCCGCCGATGATCTTGCCGTGTTTCTTCCCGGACAATACTCTGCCGCCTACAGCTGCCACATCCGGGCGGTTCTGTAATACATCGGTATACTGTAAACGATAAAATCCCACATGCCTGGTCTCACAGGCAGTCGCAGGGATCCCCCGCAGTGCGGCATGATCCCGCAGAGCCCGAAGTCCCGCCTCGTAAGCGTATTTTTTGCTGTGGGGATTGGCTGCCGTGGATGCCTCGTGGCATCTCCAGTGATACAACACTTTGGGGATATGAAGAATGCTCTTCTCCGCAGTCTGCCCTCCCTCTGTCAGCACTTCCGCTACACAGCGCAGTACCAGATCATAGTCCTGGGCGCCGTCACATTCCGGTCGGAATCGCAGCCTCTTCATCAGTTCCGCATCCATGACCAGGAAATGGCAGATATAGTTATTGCTAAGAATTAAATCGTAATTAAATTCTTCTTTATAATTGGGCTCATAGTATCTGGTCTCTTCTCCATCGCACTTATCCTCATCCGAATAAGCGAAGGCGACTTTGACACCTCTGTCATATGCTTTGATGATCGCATCAGCTATTTCGTACAACGCATCCGGTGTTAATACATCATCATGATCCAGCAGACCGATATACTCTCCCTTCGCATAGGGAAGCGCCTGATTGGTATTAGCAGCGATTCCCGCATTTTCTTTCAGATGCACATAGTGGAGCCTGGGATCTGCTGCGACAGGTTCTGTCTCGCCATCCGTCGACTGCTCCTTCAGGAATCCCTGCTGCTTCAGTACCTCCTCCACACTGTGATCCTCCGTGGCATCTGCCAGGATCAGTTCCCAATGGGGATAGCTCTGTTGCATAACACTTGTTATCATTCTGTTCAGATATTCTTCCGGCGTTCGATATAAGGGTACCACAATACTGAACGTAATCGGCTTCTCCCATTTTCTATCGCTCTGCCTTACCAGCTCTGCTTCCGAACAGGGCACAAAAAAATAGCGGTCTGTCTCTGTCAGGCGCTCCCTCACAGAGATCCAGGTTTCCCTCAGGCCGTTACGTTGCAGATAATATAGAGTTTTCTTAAGGTTTGCCTTGTTTAGCTTTGCCACAGATACCTCCAGCTTTTCATAAAAGAGCAAACCGCCCTGCTCGGGCGATTCGCTCTTTTGAAAACTAATATGATTTATGGAGCACTGCCTTACAGTACTGCCTTTACATCCTCGGTCAGCTTCTCTACCTTAGCCTTTGCATCCTCTAAGCTGGTTCCCTTGACACCCATGTAGAACTTGATCTTGGGCTCGGTTCCGGAAGGACGTGCACAGCACCATGCATTGTCAGGAAGCTCGAAGTACAGAACATTGGACTTGGGAAGTCCTGTGGTAGTCTTCTCTCCGGTCTCCATGTCGGTGATAACATCGTTCTGGTAATCACGGAACTTCTCTACCTTCAGATCTCCGAATGCCTTAGGAGGATTCTTACGAAGCTTCTCCATGATCTCGGCGATCTGTCTTGCGCCATCGATACCCTTCATGGTGATGGTATACTGGGTCTCCTTGAAGTAACCGTACTTCTCATACATGGATACCATCATATCCCACAGAGTCATGTTATGCTTCTTGCAGTAAGCTGCTACTTCGCACAGACACATCACTGCTACGATCGCATCCTTATCTCTTGCGTGGGTACCTGCCAGGCAGCCGTAGCTCTCTTCCAGGCCAAATACGTAGTTGTTGCTGCCGGTCTGCTCGAAGAGCTTGATCTGCTCGCCAATGAACTTGAAGCCGGTCAGTACCTCGATCAGCTTTACGCCGTAAGCCTGCGTAATAGGTTTGGTCATGTTGGTCGTAACGATGGTAGTTACCAGTGCGGGATTCTCGGGCATGGTACCGGTCGCAGTCTTCTCTCTTAAGATATATTCTGCGATCAGCATGCCGGACATATTACCGGTAAATGCCACATACTCGCCGGTCTTGGTATCTTTTGCATACACACCCAGACGGTCTGCATCGGGATCGGTTGCCAGAACGATATCCGCATCCTTCTCCTTCGCCAGACGTAAAGCATAGGTAAATGCCTTGGGATCCTCGGGATTCGGGTAATCCAATGTGGTAAAGTTCGGGTCCGGATTCTCCTGCTCGGGAACCACATAGACATGCTTGAAGCCTAACTCGGACAGGATACGTCTTACCGGCTTGTTACCGGTACCGCATAACGGAGTATATACGATCTTGATGTCATCTGCCATTTCCCTGATCACATCAGGATGAATGATCTGCTTCTTCAGCTCTGCCATGTACTTGTCATCGATCTCTTTGCCGATCACTTCATAGAGTCCTGCTGCCACAGCATCCTCTCTGCTCATGGTCTTCACGGTATGATAATCCTTGATGGACTGTACTTCGGTAATGATGTCCTTATCGATAGGAGCGGTTACCTGTGCGCCGTCCTCCCAGTATACCTTATAGCCGTTGTACTCAGGAGGGTTGTGACTGGCGGTAACTACAATACCTGCAGTACATCCTAACGTCCGAAGGGCAAAGGACAGCTCCGGAGTAGGTCTTAAAGATTCAAAAATGTATGCCTTGATGCCGTTGGCTGCCAGACATCTTGCTGCCTCATCGGAAAACTCGGGAGACATGCGGCGGGAGTCGAATGCGATTGCCACACCCTTACTCTGTGTACCGCGCTTGATAATATAATTGGCAAGACCCTGAGTTGCCTTACGAACGGTATATACATTCATACGGTTGGTTCCCGCACCGATCACACCACGTAAGCCGCCGGTACCGAATTCCAGTTCCTTGTAAAAACGATCTTCCACTTCTGCTTCATTATTGCGGATTGCCAGAAGTTCCTCCTTGGTCTTCTGGTCAAAATAATCATCATTTAACCAGAAATTCAGTTCGTCCATATAACTCATTTTCCTATCCTCCTGTTTTATCGCTATCTTTCAATATCTTCAGTAAACGCTCTCCGGTGATATTTTACCATAGATTCCCTCTACTGAAAAGAATTATTTAACGTCCGCTAACTGCCGGATCCTTCAGTGCGTAATCGCTGCGATCCAGAGAGAAATTCGGATTGTAATAGGGATCTCCCGCCTCCAGTTCAGCCTTCCATTTTTCACGGAAATGCCCGGATTCTCTGTTGTAGCGCTCTGCCTTTTCTCCCTGATCGTCCAGTCCTCTGGAGATGGATTCGTAATGATACAGCTCCGCAAAAGGAGTCCACACATTCAGAAGTCCCAGTTTACGTAATTTCAGGCAGAAATCCACATCATTTAAAGAGATCACAAAGTTCTCATCCAGACCGCCCACCTGCTCATACAGGCTCTTTTTCACCAACAGACAGGCACCGGTCACCGCTGTAACATTCTGGGTATAACACAGACGTCCCATGTAGCCTAAGTTCTGTACCGGGATGCGATAATGGGTATGTCCTGCCGTGCGGTGTGCTCCCAGTCCGATGACCACGCCGGCATGCTGGATCGTCTTGTCCGCATAATACAGTTTGGCGCCTACGGCACCCACATCCTCTCTCTGGGCATACATCAGCATCTCTTCCATCCAGTTGGCTGTGATAACCTCCGTATCATTGTTCAGCAGTAAAATATACTCACCGGAAGCATAAGACGCTCCCAGATCATTGACCGCAGAATAATTAAAGTCACCATGATATGTCACAATGGAAATCCGTCCGTCCCCGCTGTGCAGGATACCGCCGTCATGGCCGCAGACTGTATGCAGCTTGCATCTTTCTTCATAAGAATCATCGCCGGACAATCCCAGCAGTTGGGAATAATAGTCCTTGATCTCCGGTGTGGTACTGTTATTTTCCACGACAATGATCTCGTAATTGCTCCAGGTGCTGTTCTTTTGGATCGAGGTAATACAACGCTTCAGATCCTCAACGTGATCCTTATTGGCGATCACGATGGAGATCTTCGGATCTCCCAGGATCTGATACCGGATCCGGAAGATCGTGGCGCAGGCTCTGGTACTGGTGATCTGAAAATGCTTGAAACCATGCTTTTTCAGATGATCTGCCACAGCTCCCTTTGCCGCCTCAATGGCATAAGGCTTCGCGTCAATACTGGCTGCGGTACTGCCCTCATGGCTTCTCCAGTAGTACATCAGTCTGGGAACATGAACGATCTTTTCCGCTCTGTCGGTCAGACGCAGGATCATATCGTGATCCTGGGCACCGTCAAATGCGGTGCGGAACAGTTCCTCTCCCTCTAACAGTTTTCGGGAAAAAACGCTGAAATGGCAGATATAATTATTCGCCCGCAGATTGTCCGGTGCATAGTCCGGCTTAAAATGCATGGTCAGCATTTTATTAATATCATTTTCCTTGAAAGTGGTCTCATCACAATAAAGATAATCCGCACCCTGCTCATTGATCTCCTTCACATACGCATACAGTACGGAAGGATGTAAAATATCATCCTGGTCAAACAGGCCGATATAATCTCCGGTAGCCAGCTTGTAGCATTCGTTGGTGTTATAGGAGATACCGCCGTTATGATCCAGGTGCTTATAGACGATACGACCATTCGCCTTCGCCGCGTACTCCCTGCAGAGTTCCTCGATATAGGAGTGCTCCGCGTCGGAACCGTCCGCCAGACACAGTTCCCAGTTGGGATACGTCTGATTCATGACGCAGTCCAGCATCTGGATCTGGAATTCCCTTTTATTGTTCCACAGCGGAACCAGAATGCTGATCTTCGGCATATAAGGGAATATCCTGTCTCTTATACACATCTGACGCTGCCGACGATCGCATAAGTGTAGATCTC
>ENA-UADY01000252-UADY01000252.1-human-gut-metagenome-genome-assembly--contig:-NODE-252-length-15119-cov-7.129315_pt1 | contig 15119 bp, 11 predicted proteins | sample MGYA00244275_ERZ654271 | MGnify/ENA primary metagenome ERZ654271 (study PRJEB26926, sample SAMN06165020) | human gut metagenome | biome: ENVO:00009003; feature: ENVO:2100002; material: ENVO:00002003...
TACGAGATAGGCTCCGGTCTCGTGGGCTCGGAGATGTGTATAAGAGACAGGTTGTTTATTAGGAGGTTTGCTTTTTGCCGGCTGTTCCGAGGATGAGGTGTCAACCTTCGGAAGCGTCTATGGAATTGTTTCTGATTCAGAGACTGGCGAAGCGTTGAGGAACGCTCAGGTTGTGCTTTCGCCGGGGAATCTGTCCACTGTGACTGGCGTTGACGGGCATTATGAGTTCAAGGATCTGGATGCCGGGCAGGCCAAGGTTCAGGTTTCTTCCAATGGCTATGTGACAGACAGCCGTCAGGTCACGATTGTTCCTGGTTTGGCGGTCCAGTGTGATGTGTCGCTTAAGAAAGAGGTCAAGGAGGCCAGAATAAAACTCTCGTCCACTTCTCTAGACTTCGGCTCGGAGCAGTCCTCGCTTTCATTCTCGATTCAGAATGTCGGCAATGCCGGCACGGTGAAGTGGCAGATAATGGATGCTCCGGACTGGATGACTGTTTCTCCTTTGAAGGGTGAGACAGCTGTCGGGAAATCCAGCGCCGTCGTGGTCACGCTTAACCGAAATCTAGTCAAGAAGGATGAGGCGGCCACAATCAGAGTCATCGCGGACGGGGAGTCGTTCCCTGTTGACATAACTGCCAAGGCCGGCACAAATTTCTCATTCTCAATCACTCCTGAGAATCTTTCCTTCGGCTCGGTGGAAACCATCCGCAAGATGACATTGTGCAACGAGACTTACAACGGGACTCTTCAATGGAAAATCCAGGATTACTCTTCGGTGAAGTGGATCAGTTCCGTTCATCCTTCAAGCGGCTCTTTGAGCAAAGGCGAATCGGCGGAAGTGACTGTGACGATCGACCGCAGCGGCATCACGCAGAAGACATCGGCGACAATCTATGTGCAGGCGGCTTCCAAGGTGATTCCAGTGATCGTTACTTGTGACTACAGCGAGAAGCCTAAGGCCTACGTGGAAGTCTCACCGTCTGGACCGATTGATTTCGGAAAAGAACAAGGTTCGGCTACAGTGACTCTTAAGGCTCATTATGGCTCGTTCGCCTATACCGCTGAACTTGAGGGAAATCCAGCCTGGGTTTCATTGGACAAGACTTCGGGAACGTTGGAGGATTACGAGACTTCAGGCAAGACTGGGACTCTGACATTGACGGTTGACCGGACGAAGATGACTTCAAATGAAGAGGCAAGCACATTGATTGTCAGGGCGGGGGAGAGTGTACTGCGTGTGGCTTTGAAGATTAGCCGGGAGCAGGTTGAGGATTACTCTTCGGCTACGGTGATTACTTGTGACAGCCGTGTGGTGGCTAAGATTGTCAGCTGCAAATGGTCTGGATCGTCAGTAGTGTTTAATTATACTCTGACAAACAATGGGTTGGGAGATGTGAACGATTTTAGGATTTGTTATCCTCAAAACAATAGTCACCCAACAACCATTTTTGATGATAAAGGAAATGAATATATATACCCATATATGACTTTCAGGGATCAGAAGAGCGAGTATGGGAATCTGAGTTCTTTCTTCGGGACAAAATTCCCTGAGGGACCGGAATGTAAAGGTTCCATAACTCTCAAAAATGTTCCATCTGATGTTAAAAGTGTTACATATACTATTGGGGTATATGTATACAATGGTGTAAGGTTGGATGGAGATAAGATTTCCTTCAAGAACGTGCCTGTATTCAAATAACCGATTATGTATTGCAGGATACTTCTATTCGTTTATTTGCTGCTTGTAACAAATGGCCTTTCCGCCCAGTCGTTTGACGCATACCGCAAGCGGATGATGAAAGATTTCAACGAGTACAAGGAGCGGAAGCAGGACAAGTTCAAGGAATATCGCGATAAGGTGAACGCCGACCTTGCTGACTATATCGCCAAGCCTTGGGAGAAGCATACAGTGAATCCGGCAATCCCTGCTCCGACCTTGCCGGAACCACCAATGCCGGATGTGAAAGATCCAAATTCAGGCACTTCCGATGACTTGATTCCATTTGAAGGAATTATCGATGATATGGAACCACGGCTTCGGCCGGAACCGTTCGCGCCTATAGATATTCCTGAATATGTGAGGACACCTTCTTTCACTTTTGATTTTTATGGGTGTGAATGTGGCGTTCCGTTGAGGAAGGATTTGATTTTCAGACTGCGTGGAATTGATGAGAAAAGCATTTCAGATGCTTGGAAAACATTGTCTTCCGGTAAGTATCTTCCGGTTGTCTATGAGGCCTTGTGCTGGCGTGAAGATTTGAATCTGTGCGATTGGGGCTATATACGTTTTCTTGATGAGATGACAAAGGCGTTTTTCCCGGAGGATATGCGCAATGAGGCGACGTTGATGCAGGTCTATATCCTGACCCAGTCCGGTTATATGGTGCGGATGGCCAGGACGGAGGAGTCGCTTGCCCTTCTGCTGCCTTTCAAGAATGTAATGTATGACCATACTTATTTAAATGTTCAAGGCCGCAAGTATTACGTTATGGACAAGACACTTGCAGACAAGCAGTTGTTATTGACTGACTTTGTCACACCGAAGGAACAGATGTTCTCTTTGAGGCTCATCGGAGAACAGATCCTTGCCCCAAAACTTACAGAGCCAAGAGACTATGTGTCAAAGAGATATCCTGAATTATCATTCCGTCTTTCAGTCAATGAGAATCTTATTCGTTTTTATGATGACTATCCGCTCAGCAATGAGTGGAACATATATTCAGAGGCATCATTGAGTTCGGATGTGAAGACGCAACTTTATCCGGAATTGCGTGGCCGCTTGGCGGGAAAGGATCAACGGACCGCGGCGAATATGCTTTTGGATTTTGTCCAAACGGCATTCAAGTATAAGACTGACGTTGAGCAATTTGGCAAGGAGAGAGCGTTTTTTGCGGATGAGACATTCTTCTATCGTTATAGTGATTGTGAGGACAGGGCCATTCTGTATTCCGTGTTGGTTCGTGACCTTTTGGGACTGGATGTAGTGTTGCTGCATTATCCTCTTCATCTTGCCACTGCTGTCAGGTTTGAGTCGGACGTGGTGGGTGACCATATTGCCATTGACGGAGTTAAATACACGGTTTGCGATCCGACATATATTGGAGCGCCTATAGGAGACTTGGCTTCTAAATATAAAAGGTCAAAGGTTGAAGTAATCAAGATTCAATAATTGTTTTAATAATGAAAAAAGTATTCTTCTATCTATTATGTGCGGCCTCGTTGGCTGGCTGTCTTGAAGCGGCCACCACTGAAGGCGAGACCGAGCAGACGGGACAAATCTGGGGATATGTAAGTGACCTGGATTATAGAAGTGAGATTTCCGGGGCTCAGGTGGAATTGTCCCCCGCTAACCTTACTTGTAAGACAGATTCCAAAGGCTATTATGGTTTTGTTAATCTGGAACCAGGCACCTATAAGGTGACAGTGAACGCTGATGGATATGTTGGACGTTATCGTCAAATCACAATTAATCCAGGACGGGAGTTCGTGTGTGACTTCTATTTACGGGAGAGTGTGAACTCCTATGCGGAAGTTACTCCAGGGGAAGGTCTCGATTTCGGTCGTGGGAAGGATGTCCTTGCTGTGACGTTGAAAGCGCATAACGCTGCGTTGGACTATCATTCTGAATTGGAGGGAAATCCGACTTGGGTAGCATTGGAAAAGAATGACGGTACCATCCCAGATTATGAAAAGACGAGTAAGGTCGAATACCTGAAACTTACCGTTGACAGAAACAAGATGAAAAAGGACGAGGAAACTTGTTACTTAGTTGTCAGAGCGGGACGCAAAGACTTCCGTGTCAAGGTTACGGCAAAACGGAATGCTGTTAACGATTATTCGTCAGCAACGGTGACATCTTGCGACAGGCGGATTGATGCGAAAATTGTCAGTTGCGTAAGATCCGGATCATCGGTTGTCTTCAACTACACTCTGACGAACACCGGATTGGGAGATGTGAGGCAGTTTAGAATCAGCACCCCTCGGAGTGGGTCACCGACTACAGTCATTTATGATGATAAAGGTAATGAATATATCTCATCGTACAAGGTCGCATTTCGTGAGTATAGCGAGACAAACGGTACATACCCTCTTAACACTAGTTTTCCGGAAGGGCCTGAATGTAAGGGCTCTATAACGATAAGTAATGTTCCTTCCGATGTCAAAAGTATTACGTACTTAATTGGTGTATACATTTATATGGGGCCGGAATTAGAGGGTAACAGGATTTCCTTCAAGAATGTCCCTGTTTACGATTAACCTCTGTTTCTTATCCCGATGCGACTGAGTAGGTTTAAACAAATAATATTCAATTTGTTCAAACGGTTACGCCTTCCGCTGAACGCATTGGTCATAACGGCCATCGCGTTCGGCCTGTCGCATTGGATAGCATACGACCTGACTTCGATCTCGGCGTTCGCCCCGATGGAGAAGACATTGGATTTCGACTTCACGGATGTTTACAACACGGTCGCGGAGCAGCGTGCCAAACGGACGTTGAGCGATGACATTGTCATTGTCAGCATTGACGGCTGTTCCCGTGAAGGCATCACCGAGGCACTGGACTATGTGGACTACCTTAACCCGGCGGCGATTGGCCTTGACGTGTTCTTCAATTATCCAGCGGCCACGGATCTGGAGTTGATCTCATCTTTGACACAGTGTCCCAATCTTGTCTTTCCGGTCGGTCTGCAGATGATTAATGGCCACGCAAGTATATTCGGATCATATTTTTATGATGACATTTCCATTGAGCATAAAGGAGTTGTCAACCTTTCCGCCAATTCGGTGCGTAATGTCATCAGGGATTTTGAGCCGGAATATATCGTAGGCAACGACACGATAAGAAGTTTCTCTGCGGAATTGGCCAGAGTGGCGGCTCCGGAGAAGTTCGAAGCCTTGATGGCAAGAGGCCGGAGCAAGGAGACGATCAATTATCCGTCCTGGGAGTTCGAGATCATTCCTGCGGAAGCATTGTCAAACGGAGATATTCCTTTGGAGGAGGTGCGACAAAGTATTGAGGGTAAGGTGGTTTTGATTGGCAATATATTCGATCAGTCAGACTTCCACCTGACTCCGATAGATGAGGGTATGGCGGGTTTGCTGATCCACGCAAGGGCACTCCAGACTATTCTTGATTCGTGTTATATTGAGGAGACATCGGAGGCTATAAGCTGGGTGATGGCGATCGCGTTGTCATTCATATTCATTCTTTTGGTGCTGGTGATAAAGAAGCGTTGCGCATTCGAGGGATGCTTTGTGCGTTTCCTGCAACTTGCTTTAATGTACGCGTTCCTTGTTTGGGGATGCAATGTGTTCGCCCATCGTGGAGATTATCTGAATTTCGCCCCGACATTGCTTATGTTAGGTCTGGGAATGCTCGCTATGGACGTCTGGCTGGGATTGCTCAAAGCCGTAAAAATCCATATTCATAAAAATAGAAAGAGATGAGAACTGCATCTATTATCATTGCGGTATTGTGTTTTATGATGGCCTTGCAGCCAGGCAAGGTCCAGAGCCGTTACTCTGTTTTCAAATATTCAGGTGATGTCTCTGTATGTAAGGAAAAATCTTCGACTTGGTCTGGTGTGTCCAAACGGATGAGCGTGGATCCGAGTGATGTGTGCCGTGTCTTGAAAGGAGGCTCATTGTCGATTCTGGACAAGGAGACCAGCCGCATATTCACATTCGATGAAGAGGGAATTATTGAAGTGAAGGCTCTGATAGAGAAGTCTGAGGCTGCTTCAAGAAATGTCACTGCAAGGCTTAACAGTTCGTTGGCCAGTGAGTTGGCAAAAGAGCGTAGGCCGCTCCCGACATATTCAGTATTGGGCGCCACTACCCGTGACAATGGAGATGAGGGTTTCGCTCAGGTAAGGATTCCGACGATGACCGACACCGTCTATTCCGTTTTGAGGCAATATGCGGACAGCGTGTTCGCCGGCCGTGCCATTCACTCCTCGGACAGTATAACGGTAGAGAAGGAGATGGTTGATGAAGGCGAGTTCTGTTTCATGATCTCAAACAGAACCCACAGCCTTCTCTATTTCAACATATTGAGACTGAACCATAAGACAAAGGCTATCTCCTTCAGCATCACTCCTTTGGAATCCGCCGCCGAGATTTTCATCCCCGACATGATGTACCTTAGACTCTCTCAGTACCCATTCGCACACGACCAGGATAATGAATATTCCTACCTCTTCTTTGCCACCTCAAACATGATTGATTTCCATGCATTGCATCGAATGATGATGGACGACGCTCAGGTTTCGGATCTGCCGGCCAACTATTCCTCATCTCTGCAAGTGGTTTCTCTCGATTAGGAGAGGGAAACTCGCTGAATCCCGCCCGCGGAGTCTCATTTGCACCTCCGCGGGCGAGAAAACCCGCCTAATCGTGACCGCGGAGTTGCCTTGGGGTGTCGTCATTGGAATTATGTGGCGGAAAAACGTCAGCTACCGGCCATAGTTTGTCGGCTACCGTTTATTTTCTATCGTCTATTGTCTATTGTCTATTGTCAACAGTCTGTCGTCTGTCGTCTGGCGGTGGTCGTCTATCTGCTGCCGGCTAACGGCTGAGGCGGCGGAGGTCGGCGCGGTAGCGGGCGTAGAAGAAGATGCCGGCCAGGTTCAGGCCGCCGCCCAGCAGGTGCGTATGACAAGGGCCGACGCTCTCCCTCAGGCCGGGATATTCGCTGGCTATGGCTACACCCACGGCCTGACCGTCAACGATGAGACATTCATCGACAAGGCCGGTTTCTGTGTCGGTGCCAAGGTCAGCATCCCGATCTCCCACTTCGGCGAGCATTTCTACAAGGTCAAGTTCGAGTACGAGCAGGCCGTCTCCGAGCGCGACAGCAACTACGAGCTGATGACCCTTGAGATGTCCAAGGCCGCCAACGAGTTGGATGAGTCTGAATATGAACGTGCTCTGGCCGCAAGCAACACCGCTTCCGCAGAGGAGAACGTCCGTGTCAGCCGCCTCCATTACGATGCCGGCACCGAGACCCTCTCCGATCTCCTTGAGGCCCAGACCCTCTGGCAGGTGGCCAACCGTGACAGCGTCGAGGCCGACATCAACCACTTCCTCGCCTGGCTCTCATACCTCAAAACCACGGGCCAAATCTGTAATGAGTTTGTTAAGTGATTGTGAATGAATGTATTCCGTGATTCTGCCGGTCATTTTGGAAGGGCAGGAATTTAGAATATGCTCATTTACAGATATATACGTTTTCATACAAAGTTTGCTCCTCCCATGGTGAATGATCACTATGAGAGGAGCATTTTGTGGCTTTTATGCTTCAGACAGAGTGAAAAAGTGACGTGACAGGCGCAAAAAATGACATTATCGCACCAGAGCGTTGTGCGGAATTCAGGGCCCGATCCGCTAAAACCCGATCTTCCCTTTCTTGGAATCCCACTTGAATGTCTCGATGTCGGCGAGCTGGACCTGATGGGACTTTGGTGGGCGGGCCAGACCGGATTCTCTGAGGATAACCTGCTGGTAAATGGTTCTGGACATGAGTTTCATTGTTCTGGCCGATGCTCCGATCGAGGAACTGAGCGAATATAGGAATTCTTTTATGTGTCTTTCGGCGGCTGGACTGAAACTTACCGAGTACTTTTCCAGACATCCGCAAAGGATCTGGAAGAGTTCTTCAGGAGTGAAATCCTTGAACACCAAAGTGTGGTCGAACTCATAGACTCCGCCGTCAGACAGTTGCTCGGCCACGTTCTTGTTCGGAGCGTCCAGCTCAGCGAGAATCAGAGCGCACTCACCACCGCTCTCGACAGTCAATTCCTTGACTTTTAGTCGTATCTGTTCCACGCCGCGGCCGTAACCAAGCCTCGCCTCGTTGAATTTTGAATCATCGACATCTATGAATATCAATCCGTTACATGATTTCTTTACGGCTTCCTGAAGCACGGTGTCACAGTCGGCCTCTGAAACATTGAATATTCGTTCGCCTTTTATCTCTGTTATGTGGCTGTTGGCGATGAGGCGCATACCCTTGAGAATTGTGGCCATTATTTCGGCTACCGTGCTCTTGCCCGTGCCGCTCTTGCCGATGAACCTCCAGGACAGAAGTCCTTTGCCGACGTAAGGTTCTCCGATTGAATGGAGGTAGCGAGCCGAGCGGACGAAGTTGTGGATCGCTTGCTTGACATTGCTTAGGCCGGCAAGGTTGTCAAGCCGTCTCAGAGCCGAGTCAATGGCGGCATCGTCAAAGACCACATCTTTCTGTTTCTTGCCGATCACGACATCCTCGGGGAGAATCGTGCTGAGATCTTCGGCTGTCGGGTTTTCCATTTTTGAGGTTCTTGCCCCAAGTGTCGCAAGTATCTCGTTCTGAAGTAAGTTCGACACGAATCGTCCATTGCCGAAACGTGGGGAAGGCTTCTCGGACTCAGTTTGGATGATGGTCATCATGTTCTGTTCAGCTCCCTTGGTAAGATTGAATCCCTGCTTGCGGATCATTAGTTTTCCGATTTCCAAAAGTTCTTCGGTCGTGTAGTCCTCGAAATTGAAAACGTTCGGAAAACGACTCTCTATTCCTTCATTGCTTTCCAGAAGTTTCTTCATCGGAGCCGTGTATCCGGCGAGAATCACTACCATGTCCAGATTGTCCCTGCCAAGTTCCGTAAGAAGAGAGTTCATCACTATGCGCCCGAAATCCTTCTCGCCTCCCTCTACCAGTTGGTAGGCCTCGTCGATGAACAGGATGTTGCCCCGGGCCCTGGACAGCAAGTTGTTCATCTTGAATTCCGTCTCACCGATGTACTGACCGACCATCTGGCTTTTCTCCGTGCGTATCACCCTTCCACCGGACAGGATTCCCAATTCGGCGAACACCTTGCCGATTATCTCGGCCACGGTTGTCTTCCCGGTTCCCGGATTTCCGAGAAATGCCATGTGAAGGCGGGGCATGCTTGTCGGCAGTCCGAACTCCATCCGCTTGGATGCGAGTCTCACTGCGTTGAGGTAGTCCTTGACTTTTGTCTTGATCTTCGCCAGACCGATGAGTTCGTCAAGCTCGTTCATGGCGTCACCGGCGCGACCTCTGATCGAAGGAATGTCCTCTGGCAAGATCAAGCTCAGATCGTAGGCGTTGTCATTGCCGGATTCCCTTGAGAGACGACGGTACATCGCCGGAATGACGCGCTCATCGAAAAGCCGTTGGACAAACCTTGCGTTCTCGAAGTCCGGGCCGCGGAGATTGTACTTGTGCAGGATGAACATCTCCAGTTTTTTCCTTGCCTCGGAGGATAGGATTATGTCCCTGTCTCCACAACAATTGTCAGCGATACCGTACAGTTCCTCCGGTGTGAAATCCCCCATATAGATTGGCTCTTGGAAATGCTTTTTCAGTTCCGGGTAAGTGGCCAGAAGACTCTCCATACCTTTGGGCTCTCCGCTCAGCACAAGCATCCAGGAGGATTGTTTCATAGGGTCTTCAAGTTCATCGATGAGGCTTCGTACAATCTGCTGCTCTGTGTCGATGGCTTTGTTCTCGCTATGATAGAGTTCATGGGCGTTCTCAAAGACAAGAATTCCCCCGACCGCGCAATTCACCTCGCTGGAAACGGTGTTGTTGGATATTTTAGTGAGGGTTGTATACCTGATGATGTCACTGTCCAGCATACCGAGGCTTTTATATAGGTGCAACAGGTAGCGTACACAGTAACTTTTCCCGGTACCTGGATTTCCGATGAGAATGGTGTGCATCACCGGAAGGTTCTTCTTAAGATCCATGATGCCGCGGCGTTCACCGGTGGCGTGGCAGGTTATCACTTCCTCCATCCTCTTCTTTAGGTTGCCCCAGCCTGGCAGTCCGTTCACAATCTCCATGATCTCTTGTGGCGAGAGGGGGGCCGGATCTTCAGGCGCGGTCCCGGAGTCGGAATCATTGCCGGAACTCATCTCGGCTACCTTTTGTTCGAGAAGGGTGTCGAATTCCTTTTCACGATCTGATTCAAGTTTCCAAAGAGCATAGGACATGCAGAAGTGGAAAGGAGTTTCATCCATCATGTCTCCGATCAACGACTCCTCAATGTCGGACCGATCCATGCCGTCTTCTATCCTGCTGTCAATCAGATCCATCAACTCTTGTTGCGCTGGATTGGGGTTCTTGAATATTTCAGAAAAATCATTTGCCGGAGGAGTCATAATCAATGTGGCTTTTTGCAATCAGCCACAAAAATAGTAAATATTCACCGTGATTAGCAACATTCAATCAATGAATATATTCATGATTCCTGCCGGTCATTTTGGAAGGGCAGGAATCGGTAAGTGATTGAGGAACAAAGAGTGAATCCCCATCAATTGAGCATCAGACCGTTAATGATTTCAGCTGGATTCTGCGGAATGTGATAAGGTAGGCGGTCATGACCATTATGCCGGTGATGATCCAAGAGACAGGATAGACGAACATCAACGCATGGAAACCTTCCCAGACCGGACAGACGGTGTAAACCCAGGCGATGCGCAGGACACATGTTCCGAAGACCGTCAGCAGGGTCGGGAGCATCGACCGGCCCATGCCGCGCAGTGCTGACCCCGGGATCTCGTAGAGACATGCCAGTCCTTGGAACATCAGCACGGTCCGCATCCTGATCGTGCCGAAATCCTTCACCGTCTGGGAATCCGTGAACAGTCCGAGGAAAAAGTCGGACCATCCGGCGAACACCCAGTTGAGCAAGGCACAGGAAAGAGTGCCTAACCCCATGCAGATCAGGAATATTCTTTTGACTCTGTCCATATTCCCGGCTCCGTAGTTCTGCCCCACGAAGCTGATCGCCGCCCCGTTGAACGCCGCGATGACATAGTAGCAGTACTGCTCGAAGTTCAAAGCCGCCGCCGAGCCGGCGACCGCATTGAAACCATAGCTGTTGATGCTGGCCTGGATGATCACGTTGGAGATGGAGAACACCACTCCTTGCAGTCCCGCCGGCACACCGATCTCCAGCATGTGCGAAAGTTCGTCCTTCTGGATGTGCATGTCGTCAAGGTGCAGCTTGTAAGGGTCTTGCTCCCGTAGCAGAATTTGGACCACCATCACCGCACTGAACAGGTTGGAGATGCCAGTGGCGATCGCCACACCTTCCACACCCATGTGGAAGACGATGACAAACAACAGGTTGAGCACTGTGTTTATGATCCCGGCCCATATCAGGATGTAAAGAGGCCGCCGGGTGTCGCCGAGACTTCGCAGGATCGCCGACCCGAAATTGAAGATCATGATGAACGGCATGCCCAGAAAGTAGATCCGGAGGTATGACACCGCCATCCTCGTGACCTCGACCGGTGTCCCCATCATCCTGTGCACCGGCCCCGCTACCGCCGTTCCCAACACCATCAGGAAAACGCCGCTGAGCAGCGCCACGACCGCTGAGGTGCTCACCGCACTGCGTATCTTTTCCCTGTCATTCTGCCCGATATGGTTGGAGATGACTGCGTTGGCACCCATCGATATGCCCACAAACAGATTGATCAGCAGATTGATAACCGGAGCGTTGCTCCCCACCGCCGCCAGCGCTTCGCTGCTTGCGAACCGTCCCACCACCGCCACATCCACCGAGTTGAACAGCTGCTGCAGCACACTGCTCGCAGCCAACGGCAGCGCGAACAAAAGAATCTTCATGAACAACGGTCCATGAAGCATGTCGATCTCATTATGCCCAATTTGTTTGGATGCCATTATTTTTTCATTTAATATTTAAGCCTATGCTTACACTATGATTTGCCGAACCTCTTGAGGTCACTGCGGTAGCGGGCGTAGAAGAATATGCCGGCGAGGGTGAGGCCGATGGGGAAGCCCAGCCATATTCCGTGGATGCCGAGACCTGCCTTGAAGCCAAGAAGGTAGGCGGAAGGGATGGCGATGAGGTAGTAGCTGACAAAAGCCGCGTACATGATCGGCTTGACGTCCTGGATGCCACGCAGGACGTTGGCGAAGCAGAGCTGGAGACCGTCACCGAACTGGTAGGCGAAGAGCAGGAAGAAAAGCGACACAGCCATCGCCGAGACCTCAGGGGAGTCTGTGAATATTCCGGCGGCCTGGTAGCGGAAGCAGTACAGCAGTGCTGAAAGCGTGGCGGAGATGCCGAGTGTCATGAAGTAACCTTTGCGGGCATATTCACGGACAGACCCTAAGTCCTTTCTGCCGAAAGCGTTGCTGACGAGGATCGAGACTGCGAACGAGAGCCCCTGCATCATCAGGAAGAAGAGCTGCGAGATGGTGATGACCACTTGGTGAGCCGCCAGTTGGATGACTCCCAGCCAGCCTGCCATCACCGCGGCGAATGTGAATGTGGAGGATTCCAAGGCCATCTGGATGCCGACCGGGTAGCCCATCTTGAATACGGTTTTCATCTCGCCGCGGGAAAGGAGCGCCTCTTTGAACGCGCGGGCATATTCATTCATTTTCTTTGACTTGAATATGAATACGACGAACACGAGAAGAATCAGCGCTCTGGAGACGAGCGTGCTGATGCCGGCTCCGGTGAGCCCCATTTCCGGGAATCCGAGTTTGCCGTAGATCAGCACCCAGTTTCCGAATATATTCAGCAGGTTCCCGATCATCAGCAGGGTCATTGAGATCATCGGGCGGCATATTCCGTCCGTGAATTGCTTGAGGACATTGAATCCGAGGGCGAACAGGGTAGAGATTCCGATGATGGCGAAATAAGGCTTGATGTAAGGCATCAATTCAGGTGCCTGGCCGAAGTGATCAAGACAGAAGTAGATGATTGTAAGGAGAATGATGCTGATCCCGCCGATGATTCCGTTTGTCATGAGACCGTTTTTCACCGTGATCCCGATTCCTTTGATGTTGCCGGTCCCGTTGTCCGCACCTATCATCGGAGTCATCCCGGTCGCGAATCCCAATTCGGTGAGGATGAACAGGTTCATGACATTGTTCACGAACGATGACGCGGCGAGCTCGTCCACGCTGTGCCACCCGATCATGATGTTGTCGGCGAACGCCAGAATGATCACGCAGGCCTGTCCGAGCATGATCGGCAGACCGATCTTGAGTATTTCCCTTATTTTCTGCATGATGACAAATTTCGCCGCCTATGCGGAGGCTTTCCCCTTGCTGAGGATGATTGTGATCACCGCCGTGAGGATCAGCAGGATGCCGACTACCAGGTTGACGGTCAGAGCCTCGTGGAAGACAGTGAGTCCGATCACGACCGCAGTGAGCGGCTCAAGGGCACCCATGATGGCTGTCGGTGTGGAACCGATGATGCGCACGGCGATTCCCATAGAGACGAGCGAGAATACGGTCGGGACGATGGCGAGCATCAATGAATATCCCCATTCGCGGCCGGTGACAAGCGGCATGAGATGCCTTTCCGCAGATGTGAACGAGAACAGGACCATCGACACGGCGCAGACGATAAGCACGTAGAAACTAAGCTTCATCGCCGACATGTCAAGCCTGTGGATTGTCACCCTGTGTGGCAAAGGAATATATTTGGATAACTTGCTGTGCCCGGTCCCCAGCTCGGATTCCGGTGCGGAGGCTCGGTTGGCCACGATGATGTAGAGTGCGTAGCTCAGGGCGGAGACCATGACCAGAAGCACTCCGACGGTACTGAGGACGGTTTCGCCGTCACCTTTGTAGAGAAGAAGGACTCCTACCAGCGAGAGCGCTATGGCTGCCGCTGTGGCCTTCGTGATCTTCTCTCCATAGAGCATGGCCATCAGGACGGCTGTCATCACCGGGTAAACGAAGAGCAGGGAGCAGGCGACTCCGCTGTCCAAGTACAGGAAGCTACAGTACAGTGTCAGCGAGGAGATCACGAACAGCAGTCCGAGGGCGGTCAGCGTCGAGAGTTCACCACGGCTGACCTTGAATGACTCGTATCCGGTCACTTCGACAGGCTCAGTGACCGAAGAATGTGGCTCGGTGGCGGAATCTTTTCCGGTCGCTGAGCTTGTCGAAGCGACCTTCCTCCCGGCGATCATCTTTCCTGCCATGATCATTCCGATGATCAGCGCCGCAAGTCCGTACCTGTAAAACAGTACCGACTCCACATTCAACCCCTCCTCGTAAAGGTACTTCGCACCCAGAGGGTTCACACCATAACTGACAGCGGCCAATATCCCGAAAAAGAACCCTTTGGCCTTGCTTTCCTTTGTCCTAACCATATTCCTTTTTCAAAATAAGGCTGCAAAGATAGCATTTTTCTTTTTTGTATATGTTCCTAACCGTCACTCCGCTTCCTGGAATATTCATAGATGGTTTTCTTTTGCTATTTTTGCAGGGAAAATGAGACAATTCGTGATCAGGCCGCTGAACGCGGCGGGACATATTACGGCTCAGCCGATGCATAGGATGGTCAGGGAAGACTGGTCGTTTATCTATCTTATTTCCGGAGAGGTGCTTGCGGATGTCGATGGCCATCCCTATCTGTTGCGGGGGCAGGATTGCGCCTTGATCCCGCCGCAGTCGGCATATTCCGTGAAATATTTCAAGGATTCCATCGGGTATATGGGAGCGTTCTCTTCCGGGCTGCTGCGTAATTCCGGACATAGGGTGCTGAGACTCAGGGCGCCGAGTGTGATGACTGTTCCGATGGAGGACAAGGTTTTCTTCGATGAGCTTCTGATCAGAATGACCCGGTTCTCGGAAGATTTTCCTACGATTCAAGGATTGCTGGAAGTCCTGCTTGGAGAGTTTGACAACGTCATTCCTCAGAACAACGGAACCGCGTCAGCCAGACTTTGCTCCGCATATCTTGGCCGGGTCTTTGACACTTCACGTCCGTTCGGCGGAGTGTCCGGCTATGCGGAGGAACTGGGCGTGACTCCTAACCATCTGAACCGTGTAGTCAAGTCCGAGACAGGGCGCAGTGCGGGAGAGTGGATAGAGAACGCGCGTCTTGCTTTGGCCAGAACCCTTCTCCATGATCATGGCATCCCGATCTCAGAAGTATCCTACAGGCTTGGCTTCGAGGATCCAGCCTACTTTTCGCGCTTCTTCAGAAAACTGGTCGGAATGTCACCGACTGACTTCAGAGGCATGTAATCAATCCTTTAAAACAGTGGGCGTCCGGTACCTGCAGGCCATGGCGGCCTACGCGCTTCGCGCGCCCTATCCGGGTGAATGG
>ENA-UADY01000273-UADY01000273.1-human-gut-metagenome-genome-assembly--contig:-NODE-273-length-14029-cov-3.728639_pt1 | contig 14029 bp, 12 predicted proteins | sample MGYA00244275_ERZ654271 | MGnify/ENA primary metagenome ERZ654271 (study PRJEB26926, sample SAMN06165020) | human gut metagenome | biome: ENVO:00009003; feature: ENVO:2100002; material: ENVO:00002003...
CTGGTGGAGGTCGGCAGGGGAGAGCGGGAAACGGAGAGCATTCCGTCGCTGTTCGGCGGCAAGCGGGAGGACGCGGGCTTCCTGGCTCCGGCGCAGGGACTGTGCCTGATGGAGGTAGTGTATTGAACATTCAGATTTTCGGCAAAAGCAAATGCTTTGACACCAAGAAGGCGGAACGCTACTTCAAGGAGCGGCGCATTCCATTCCAATCCATAGACCTGAAAACATATGGCATGTCCGGCAGGGAATTTGACAGTGTCCTCCGGGCGGTGGGCGGCATTGACAACCTCATCGACTGGGACGGTAAATCCCCGGACATCACCCTCATGAAGTACATGGACGACCAGCGTGCGAAGGAAGACAAGGTCTTCGACAACCCCGCCCTGATGAAAACGCCCGTAGTGCGCAACGGCAAGCAGGCCACGGTTGGCTATTGCCCGGAAGTCTGGGCGGCGTGGGAATAACATAATCGATCACGAAAGCGGTTCTCTAAAAATGGAGAGCCGCTTTTTTTATCATTTTTCCGATTTTTCTCTTGCAGTTTCAACAAAAAAGTGGTATGCTAGGAGGACAAAATGACCAAATACATTGACGGCCTGAATCGTATCGTCTGGGGGGCGCCCGCGTTGGTGCTGATCGTGGGCGTGGGGCTTTATCTGAGCCTGCGGCTTCGCTTCGCCCAACTGACGCTGTTCCCCAGAGCATGGAGGCGCTTTCTTTCCATGCTTCGCCCGGGGCAGAAAAGCGGGAACGGGGTGACGCCCTTTCAGGCGCTGTGTACGGCGCTGGCGGCGACCGTAGGGACGGGAAATATCGTCGGCGTTGCCGGCGCCATCTGTCTCGGCGGGCCGGGGGCCATTTTCTGGATGTGGATTTGCGGCGTTCTCGGGATGGTCACGAAATACGCGGAGGTCACGCTGGCGCTTCGCTACCGGGCGAAAACCCCGGCGGGGTGGATCGGCGGCCCCATGTATGTGATTACTCAGGGCTTGGGGACGAAGTTTACACCTATGGCCGTCGCTTACTGCGTGTTCGGCGTGGTTGCGGCCTTTGGCGTGGGAAACGCCACTCAGATCAACGCTGTGATCTCCGGCGTAAACGATGTGGTGACCCGCTTCGGTGGGGAACGGACCAGACTTGGAAACCTTGTGATGGGACTGATTCTGGCCGCACTGGTGGGTGCGATGCTCCTTGGGGGCGCGAGACGCATCGGTATTGTGGCCGAGCGGCTGGTGCCGTTCATCTCCGCTGCATATATCCTGCTCTGCGCGGTGATGCTGGTGCTGCGCTGGCGGGAGGTTCCGGCGGCGTTCGCGTCGATCGCGGCGGGGGCATTTTCCCCCCGGGCGGTGACAGGCGGGGCTTTGGGTTCTGCCTATCAGGCGCTTCGCATCGGATGCAGCCGCGGGGTGTTTACCAACGAGGCTGGCATGGGTACCGCGTCCATCGCCCACGCTTCGGCGGAGGTTTCCCACCCGGCGGAACAGGGGCTGATGGGCATTATGGAGGTTTTTCTCGATACCATCCTCATGTGCACACTGACGGCGCTGGTCATCCTTGTCAGCGGCGTGCCGGTTCCCTACGGCAGAGACGTGGGCGTGGAGCTGACGACGAAGGCGTTTGCTGCTGTCTATGGTGATTTCGCGCCGGTTTTTATTGCCGTGTCCCTTGTCTGCTTTGCCTTTGCCACGGTGCTTGGCTGGGGGCTGTACGGTGCGCGGTGCGCCCAGTTCCTCTTTGGCACCCGGGCGTGGAAGTTTTTTGTTGCGGCGCAGATGGCCGCGGTGGTCGCCGGGGCATGCCTGCAAACCGGCGTCGTCTGGTCGGCGGCGGAGGCCGTCAACGGCCTGATGGTGATTCCCAATTTGACAGCTTTGGCGATACTCACCCCGGAGGTGGTTCGCCTTACGAAAGAATATCAGAAATCCGGCGGAAGTACCGCCGGTGGAGGTAGTTATGCAGATATCCATCAACGCAAACCGGTGTGAACCCTCTCCCATGCGGAAGTTCCATCCCTACGCCGTGGAGGCCGAGAAGAAGGGCAAGAAGATCTATCACCTGAACATCGGACAGCCCGACCTGCCCACGCCCACGGCTTATTATGACGCCGTGCGGAACTTTGACCGCAAGACGCTGGCCTATGCCGAGTCTCCCGGTATGCCTGTGCTCATTGACGCTGTGCGGGGCTATTATCACAAACTGGGGGTTGACTTGGCACCCAACGACATCCTCATCACCACCGGCGGCAGTGAGGCGCTGCTGATGACCTGCCTGAGCATCCTCGACCCCTATACCGAGGTCATCATCCCCGAGCCGTATTACCCCAACTACACCACCTTCGTCCATGCGGCTGGCGGCGTTATCCGTGCCCTGCCCACCAACCCGTGGGAGGGCTACCGCTACGCCAAGCGGGAGCGCATCGAGAGCCTGATCACCAAGAACACCCGCGCCATCCTGATCACCAACCCCGGCAACCCCACAGGCGTTGTCCTCGACCAGAAGGAAATGCGGATGATCGCCGACATTGCCAAGGAGCACGATTTGTTCCTGATCTGTGACGAGGTTTACCGGGAATTCTGTTACGACGACAAATTCGGCGTGCCGACCATGGCGCACTTCCGGGATATCGACGAGAACCTCGTCATCATCGACTCCGCCTCCAAGCGCTTTTCTGCCTGCGGCGCGCGGGTGGGCTGTGTTGTGACCCGGAATAAGGAATTGCAGGCGGCGCTGCTGAAATTCTGCCAGTCGCGCCTGTCCGTTGCTACCATCGATCAGATCGGCGCGGCGGCGCTGTATACGGTGGATCCTGCGTTCTTCCGTCAGAGCAAGGAGGAATACCGCCGCCGCCGGGATACGGTGATCTCCAAGCTGCGCCAGATTCCCGGCGTGGTGGTGGAGGAACCCATGGGTGCGTTCTACGTCATGGCGAGCCTGCCGGTGGACGACGCGGACAAATTCCAGTACTGGCTGCTGGAAAACTTCGACCATCAGGGGGACACCGTCATGTTCGCCCCCGGCGCACCCTTCTACGAGACCCCCGGCAAGGGCATCAACGAAGTGCGTATCGCTTACGTTCTCAAGCAGGAAGATCTGGAGCGGGCAATGGATGTGCTGGCGATCGGCATTTCCGAATACCAGCGCAAGGTCATGAAAATCACCCCCGCCCCTGTGGGTTAATTGGATATTCCGATGCCGGACAAGCGCAAAGTGCCTGCCCGGCATTTTTTCGTCCCAAAACCCTACGGCATCACATCCGCGCTTCGACTGCTTGTTCTCCCGGGAAACGGTATACTGTAGCCAAACCGGGAAAGGGGAGAAGCGAAATGCTAAAACGGCTTGTATTTGCATTATTGGCGGTCGGACTGCTGCTGGGAGGTGCCGTCCCGGCTTATGCCGCCCAGACGGGTTCTATCCGGGTTATTCCGGAGACGAAGCCGCCCGTCGAAAGTGCCGTGACGCTGTACCATGCGGGCGTCGAGGCGGACGGCGGTTACTGGCTGGACGAGGTTTACGGCGGGGGACTGGTAAGGTGGGGAGACCTGCCGTCTCTGACGCTGGCGTCGTGGCTGGCGGAGCATGAGGCAGCGGAGGGGACAACGGTTCCCTTTGACGCGGAGGGCAGTGCCACGTTTTCCAACCTGTCGCCGGGGCTGTATCTCATCAAACAGACCGGGATTTCAGCCGGGAATGACGCGATACCGCCCTTTGTGATCGAGCTGCCCTACGAGGATATCTGGGAGATCACCGTTCGACCACAGTCGATGACTGGTGCTCAGGAGCCGCCCCCCACGGGACAGGAGCCGACGCCAATCATTGCCGCGCTGGTGCTGGTGGTTTCAGGAATGGGCCTGCTGGGAGTGGCTGCCCACACGAAGCGGAAGCGCGTTGCGGGCTGACAAGTGCTTCCACCCTCTCGCAGCTGCGCATCTTTTGGGAATTTTTTCTTGTATGGAGGGCACAAATGTGGTACACTTATGCCATCCGATAGAGAGGTGGAATGCGTGTGAAAAAGGTTTTTCTCGGCCTCACGGCGGCCACGATTTTGTACGCCATCTACAACGTCATTATTGACATAAGAGATGGCGTGTTTGACGGCCTCACCATTGGGGGGCTGCTGTTCCTGCTGCTGGTTGCGGGGGTGTTTGGCTTCCTCGCTTGGCTGTTTGACGGCAAATCCCCGGTGAAACGGACGGCAGAACAGGCAAAAAACGTCGTGAAGCAGGAGCAGGAAAAGTTTGACGCTTATGTGAGCTATTCGCCTGCCATCAAGCGGCGGATATGGAAGTTCCGGATCATTGGTCTGGTTCTGGTCGCGCTGGCAGTGTGGCTAAGTATTGCCGGGAACTGGGATACCATCCCGGTGTCCATTGCAACCGTAATTCTGATTATCGGCATTGCGGTGTTCAACATGGGTTCTCCGGCGGACTACAACGCCATGACGGACGGCGGAGCCATGATCGCCATGGATGTCCCCCGAAAGATCGAGGAGTTTTACCGCGCGTTCCAGAACAAAAAAACGCCCCTCGGTTCTGCGTATCTGGGAAAATTCTCCACAAGTCCCTATACCAGCCTGATTTTCGGGCCGAATGTCCGGGGAGAGTTTCTGTACTTTTACCTGAATCGCGACGGGATGATCGGCTACGTTGGCTATTCCATGCTGGACTCTACCATTTCGGAGCGCTTGACGGAACCTCGTTTTCCGGCAGAAGCGGACGCGGGGGAAGACCTTGCGGGGCATCTGGTCTATCATTCGGACGTCTTTCTGATGCGGGAATGGCTTCAGAAGAGCCTTGAACATTTCGTGAAAACCGGCACGATTCTGCCCTTCCGGGAGATCTCTCCCTCTCAGATTTACACCTTCAGCGAGGATTTCAAGCTGACGGGGCAGCATTTCACCGTTCAGGATACGGACGGAAACACCCTCTACACCGTGGACGGCACAGCGCCGCTGGTGAAGCTGCGGGTGCTGGATAACTATGACCGTGAGGTTTTCACCATGACCAAGCAGTTGGGGCACGCGCTGGCTACATACAAGTTCTATCAGGACGGTGAACTTTACGGCACGCTGGAAAAGCAGTTTGATCTGGTGCGGGACCGTTTCACCATAGAGGTGACGGAAGGGAAACTGGAGCTGCGGGAGTACAGCGGCACCGTCGGTCACAACTACAAGGTCACGCTCAACGGCGAGATTCTGGGCGCCATCATGGACGACATGGACCTGACCGTCGAAAACGCGGTGTTCGACAACGCCTATCTGATCGTCTACCGGCCTGACAAGCTACCGCTGCTGGTGTGTATGGCCGTGATGGCCGCCCGGGAGCTGGCGAGAGACAAAGAGGGCGCTGTTACAAACCAGATGTAGGAGGAAAAAAGAGAGATGAAAAAGAGAATTGCACTGATCGCGGCGCTTGTCCTCAGCGTCTTGCTGCTGGGATGTGAGGAAGCGGTGACCTATGCCACCGCCGATGACGCCAAGGCGGCGCTGAATGGACAGGGCGTTATCACCATCGACGGTGATTTTTCGGAACCCAATCAGGCCAGCGACATCCGTGTGAACAACGGTTTTGCCGGATTTATGCGGGAGACGGGGCTGATCAACGGCAAATGGACGATTTCTGCGAACTACGAGGAGTGGTTTTACGCCAAGTACGTCACGGACGAGCCGGTGAACCACCAGGAGGGCGTCAATTCCGGCTCCACCCTGGGCTTTTATGACATGGACGGCAACTGCCTTGGCTATGCCCAGGAGCGGGTGGACGCGAACTGGGACAACGCCTATATCGTCTATTTCCTCGACCCGGATTTTACACCCACCGGGCTGTACGCTTCGGAGGACTGCAAGACACTGTGGGACGACAGCGAAACCGTGCTGGCCGAGGGCGATATCGATTGGAGCTATTCCAGCGATATGTGTACCATCACCATTACGCCAACCGGCGGCAAGGATGTTCCCATCTTTGCGAAAATTGCCATGTATGTCAAATTGTACTATGAAGCGAACATGCTGAAAATGTGATTCCATGACAAATGCCCCCAATATGCACAGTAAGCGTGCATATTGGGGGCATTGTGATATTTTCCTAGACGCGGGTGAACTCGTAATTTTCGAATTTCAGCTGATCGCCTACATCCACGCCAAAGGGCAGCAGTGCGATGGCGACCTCGGAGACAACGCCGGTATCATCGTACCTGACGTAAGCGTAATCGCCGCGAATGTCCGTGACGGTACAGAGCATAGTGACCGACCTCCTTAGCGGATGAAGTGGGTGGGGGTAACCGGGTCAGGCTCCGGCAGGCCGAATTGCGCCTTGCCGAGGGCGATGGACTTCATCAGAAAAGTCATGTTCTTGGCAAGATTCCGGACGGTGGCGATGCCCTCCAAGTCCTGCGCCGCCTCGCCGGGGGCGCGGCCGTGGACGCTGTTCCAGTAATGGCTGGACGCGACGGGCATTCCGCTGATGGTGAAATACTTGTTCAGCTCGTCAAAGGTGGCAGAGCAGCCGCCCCGGCGGGCAACCACCACGGACGCGCCGACCTTCATCCGCTTGTCAAAGCCGGTGCTGTAGAACAGCCGATCCAGAAACGCCACCAGCGTAGCATTTGCGGAAGCATAATAGACCGGGCTGGCGGCCACCAGACCATCGGCCTGACGAAACGCTTCCGCCGCCTGGTTGACCGCGTCGTCAAAGACGCATTTGCCGGTCTTCCGGCAGCTTCCGCAGGCGATGCAGCCACGGATGGGCTGATTGCCCACGTGGAGAATTTCGGTTTCGACGCCCTCGGCGGTGAAGACTTCCGCCATCTGGGAAAGGGCATAGGCCGTATTCCCCCTTGCCTTGGGGCTTCCGTTAAGCAGCAGTACCTTCATATCATTCCTCCTGATAAGTTGGGAAAACCCGCCCCCGTTACCGGGGACGGGCTTTTTTTGTCAGTGCAGGATCGGAAGTACGGGAGATTAGTCCTTGTACATCTCGACCAGCTTGTTCAGGTGCTCCCAGCGCTCCTTGGCAGCAGCCTCGTTCTTGGCGAACAGATCGGTTGCACGCTCGGGGAACTCGCGGGTCAGACGGCTGTAACGAGCCTCGTTCATCAGGAACTCCTGATAGCCGTCCTTCGGAGCCTTGCTGTCCAGCTGGAACTTGCCGGCCTCCTTGGAAGGATCGAAGCGGAACAGGTTCCAGTAGCCGCACTCAACGGCCTTCTTCATCTCGGCCTGGCAGTTGGTCATGCCGCCCTTGATGGAGTGCATCTCACAGGGAGCGTAGCCGATGATGAGGGACGGGCCATGGTAAGCCTCGGCTTCGGTGATGGCCTTGATGGTCTGAGCGGGGTTGGCGCCCATAGCGACCTGAGCGACATAAACATAGCCGTAGCTCATCGCAATCTCAGACAGGGACTTCTTCTTGGTCTCCTTACCGGCAGCCGCGAACTGAGCGACCTGACCGATGTTGGAAGCCTTGGAGGCCTGTCCGCCGGTGTTGGAGTAAACCTCGGTGTCGAAGACGAAGACGTTGACGTCCTTGTTCTGTGCCAGCACATGGTCAACACCGCCGAAGCCGATGTCGTATGCCCAGCCGTCGCCGCCGAAGATCCACACGGACTTCTTGGACAGATATTCCTTCTTGGACAGGATGTCCTTCACGGTGTCGCAGCAGACCTTGGCTTCCAGATTCTCGATCAGAGCCTTGGTAGCAGCCTTGTTGGCCTCGCCGTCGTTGTAGGTGTCCAGCCAAGCCTGGCAAGCGGCCTTGCGCTCGTCGCAGGTGGTCTTCTCCATGACTTCCTTGACCTTGTTCGCCAGAGACTCACGGATGACGGCCTGTGCGGTGTACATACCCAGACCATGCTCGGCGTTGTCCTCGAACAGGGAGTTCGCCCATGCGGGACCACGGCCTTCAGCGGTCACGGTGTAGGGAGAGGTAGCGGCGGGACCGCCCCAGATGGAGGAGCAGCCAGTGGCGTTGGAAATGTACATCCGATCGCCGAACAGCTGGGTCACCAGACGGGCGTAGCTGGTCTCGGCGCAGCCGGCGCAGGAGCCGGAGAACTCCAGCAGAGGCTTGCGGAACTGAGAACCCTTGACGGTGTTGTCCTGCATGTCCTTCTTCTCGCTGACCTTGGAGACCATGTAGTTGAAGACTTCCTGCTCAGGCAGCTCGTTCTCCTGAGGAACCATGGTGATGGCCTTGGTGGGGCAGACGCCGACGCAGACGCCGCAGCCCATGCAGTCCAGAGGAGACACGGCCATGATGTACTTGTAGACGCCCTTGCCCTTGCCGGCCTTGACATCCACCAGGCGGGCGTTCGCGGGAGCGGCAGCGGCCTCTTCAGCGGTCAGCGCGTAGGGACGGATGGTAGCATGGGGGCAGACGTAAGCACAGTTGTTGCACTGGATGCACTTGGTCTCGTCCCAGTGAGGAACGGTAACGGCAACGCCGCGCTTCTCATAAGCGGAAGCACCCAGGGGGAACTGGCCGTCGGGCAGATCGGCGAAGGCGGAAACGGGCAGGCTGTAGCCGTCCATTCTGCCGATGGGGTTCAGGATGGTCTTGACGACCTTGACGGTGTCGGGACGGCCTTCCAGAACGGTTTCGGGCTTGTTGTCCTCAGCGGTAGCCCAGGAAGCGGGAACATCGACCTTGTGGTAAGCGGTAGCGCCCACATCGATGGCGTTCCAGTTCTTCTCGACGACGTCGCGGCCCTTCTTCAGGTAGGAATGCTCAGCAGCGTCCTTCATGTACTTGATGGCATCCTCAGCGGGCATGACCTTCGCCAGAGAGAAGAAAGCGGACTGCAGGATGGTGTTGGTACGCTTGCCCATGCCGACCTTGATGGCCAGATCGATAGCGTCGATGGTGTACAGCTGAATGTTGTTGTTGGCGATGTAACGCTTGGAAGCGGCATCCAGATGATGCTCCAGCTCCTCCAGGTTCCACTGGCAGTTGATCAGGAACACGCCGCCGGGCTTGACGTCCTGAACGATCTTGAAGCCCTTGGTGATGTAGGAGGGATTGTGGCAGGCAACGAAGTCAGCCTTGTTGATGTAGTAGGGGGACTTGATGGCCTTGTCGCCGAAACGCAGGTGGGAAACGGTGACGCCGCCGGTCTTCTTGGAGTCGTACTGGAAGTAAGCCTGTACGTACTTGTCGGTGTGGTCGCCGATGATCTTAATGGAGTTCTTGTTGGCGCCGACGGTGCCGTCGCCGCCCAGACCCCAGAACTTGCACTCGATGGTGCCTTCCGCGGCGGTGTTGGGGGAGACTTTCTCGTCCAGAGACAGGTGGGTCACATCGTCCACAATGCCGATGGTGAACTCGTTCTTGGGGGCGTTTTTCGCCAGCTCTTCGTAGACGGCAAAGACGGAAGCGGGGTGAGTATCCTTGGAACCCAGACCGTAACGGCCGCCGATGACGGTGACGTCGTTCCGGCCGGCCTTGGCCAGAGCCATGACCACGTCCTGATACAGAGGCTCGCCCTGAGAGCCGGGCTCCTTGGTGCGGTCCAGAACAGCAATCTTCTTGGCGGTGGCGGGGATGGCCTCCAGCAGTTTCTCAGCGCAGAAGGGACGGAACAGGCGAACCTTGACAACGCCGACCTTCTCACCGTGGGCGTTCAGGTAGTCGATGACTTCCTCGGCCACGTCGTTGATGGAGCCCATGGCGACGATGATGCGGTCAGCATCGGGAGCACCGTAGTAGTTGAACAGCTTGTAGTCGGTGCCCAGCTTCTCGTTGACCTTGTTCATGTACTTCTCGACCACTGCGGGCAGTGCCTGATAGTACTTGTTGCAGGCCTCACGATGCTGGAAGAAGATATCGTCGTTCTCGTGGGAGCCACGCATTGCGGGACGCTCGGGGTTCAGGGAGTGCTTGCGGAACGCCTCAACGGCATCCATGTTGCACATTTCCTTCAGATCCTCGTAATCCCAGATAGCGACCTTCTGGATCTCGTGGGAGGTACGGAAGCCGTCGAAGAAGTTGATGAAGGGAACGCGGCCTTCGATGGCGGACAGGTGAGCGACAGCGCCCAGATCCATGACTTCCTGCACGTTGGTCTCGCACAGCATGGCAAAACCGGTCTGACGGCAGGCGTAGACGTCGGAGTGGTCACCGAAGATGTTCAGAGACTGAGTAGCAACGGTACGGGCGGAAACGTGGAAAACTGCGGGCAGCAGCTCACCGGCGATCTTGTACATATTGGGGATCATCAGCAGCAGACCCTGAGAAGCGGTGTAAGTGGTGGTCAGAGCACCGGCAGCCAGAGAGCCGTGGACAGTACCGGCGGCACCGGCCTCGGACTGCATCTCGACGACCTTGACGGTGTTGCCGAAGATGTTCTTCCGACCGGCGGCAGACCACTGATCCACGTTGTCAGCCATGGGGCTGGACGGGGTGATGGGGTAGATGCCAGCGACCTCGGTAAAGGCATAGCTGACGTGGGCGGCAGCGGTATTGCCGTCCATGGTTTTGAATTTTCTAGCCAAAATGAATACCTCCTAAAGTATTTCTAATTTTGTCGAATCCATTGTACCACTTTTCATGCAATTTGTAAAGCCATCAAACGACACTCATACAAAAAATTCACGCTTTTCCACGGGAAAGATATGGAAAAGCTGTAAAGTCCGCAGCCGGGGAAACCAAAAAGGGATTGCCTTTTCCCGAAGAATGGAGTATGATGAAAAACAAGAGAGAAAAGGGGGATGGAAACATGATCTGCAGCGTCCGAACGCTGGGTATCTCCGGGATACAGGGCAGCGCCGTCACGGCGGAGTGCTACATTTCTCAGGGACTTCCCGGCTTTGATATCGTGGGACTGCCTGACGCGGCGGTGAAGGAAGCGCGGGACCGGGTGCGGGCAGCGGCGAAGAGCAGCGGACTGTCCTTTCCCGTGAGCCGCATTACGGTGAACCTGGCGCCCGCAAGCCAGAAAAAGGCGGGAACGCACTACGATCTTCCTATTTTATTGAGTATTCTCGCGGCCAGCGGAAGCGTCCGTCGGCCGAAATCCACCAGCGCTTTCCTTGGGGAGCTGAGTCTGGACGGCACCATCCGTCCCATTTCCGGCGTGCTGCCCATGGCGCTTGCCGCCAAGCGGGAGGGAATTCAGGCGTTGTTTGTCCCGGCGGAGAACGCCCCGGAGGCGACGCTTGCCCGGGGGCCTGCGGTGTATCCCATCCATACGGTGGCGCAGCTGGCGGCAGGACTGAACGGGGAGACGACGCTGGAAGAAGAACCGCTGTGGGTGCCCTCCCGTGAGGACACCGTCATGCCGGATTTCAAGGACGTGCTGGGGCAGGAAAACGTAAAGCGGGCGCTGGAGGTCGCGGCGGCGGGCAGCCACAATGTGCTGCTCATTGGCCCGCCCGGTTCCGGCAAAAGTATGCTCAGCAAGCGTCTGCCCTCCATTCTCCCGGATATGACCTGGGAGGAATCGCTGGAGGTCAGTCAGGTGTATTCCGTCATGGGAATGCTGACGCCCCGGAATCCCCTTGTGACCCAGCGGCCGTTCCGTTCGCCCCATCACACGGTGTCCAATGCCGGACTCGCTGGCGGCGGCTCCAACCCAAGGCCGGGTGAAATCTCCCTCGCCCACAAAGGCGTGCTGTTTCTGGACGAAATGCCGGAATTCCGGAAGGATACGCTTGACTTGATGCGCCAGCCGTTGGAGGACGGAAAGGTCACCATCTCCCGGGTTTCCGGGGCGGTGACATACCCGGCGGAATTTATGCTGGTGTGCGCCATGAATCCCTGCAAATGCGGCTGGTACGGCGACCCCTCCGGGCGCTGCCGCTGCTCCCAGCGGGATGTGGACAACTACCGCAGCCGCATTTCCGGGCCGCTTCTGGACAGAATTGACATTGTGGTGGAGGTTCCCTCCGTCCATTTTGAGGACTTGCGGGAACGGGCGGAAGCGGAGCCGTCGGCGTCGGTGAAGCAGCGGGTCAACGCTGCACGAGACGTCCAGAACCGGCGCTTCGGTTCCGGCGGAATGTGCAACGCCCGGATGGGGCCGGAAGAAATGCGCCGCTACTGCACACTCAGCGAGGAATGCGCCGAGCTGATGAAGGGCGCGTTTGAAACCATGGGATTGACCGCGAGAAGCTACGACCGTATCCTCAAGGTAGCGCGAACCGTGGCCGATCTGGACGGAAGCGAAGACATTCAGCCCCAGCACATCGCCGAAGCGATTCAGTACCGGGCGGTGAATCTGGGAAATCGATAAACAGGAGAACGAAAATGAAGGAAATTTTTCTATTGAAGCTGGGCGAGATCGTCCTGAAGGGCGCGAACAAGCGCCAGTTTGAGAACAAGCTGCGGCAGAACGTCCGCCGCCGCATGAAGAAGTACGGCAATTTTGACGTGTATATCCTCCAGTCCACGGTGTACGTAGAGCCGATGGACGAGGAAGCGGACGTGGACGGGGCATGGGAAGCCTGCCGCTCCATTTTCGGCGTGGTGAGCCTGTGCCGCTGCCGCCCCTGCGAGAAGGACTTGGACGCGATCTTTGCCGCCATCGAAAACTATCTGGGGGACGATCTGGACTGCGCCCAATCTTTCAAGGTCGAGTCAAAGCGCTCGGACAAGCGCTTCCCCCTGACCTCCATCCAGCTGTCTCAGGAGATCGGCGGACGGCTGGCGGAAGCCCACCCGGGAGTAGAGGTGGACGTGCATCACCCGGACTACACCGTGTACGTGGAGGTGCGGGACCTCTCCGCCTACGTCCATGGCCCCGCCGAACCGGGAGCGGGCGGCCTGCCCACCGGCGTTGGCGGACGGGCGATGGTGCTGCTCTCCGGCGGCATTGATTCCCCCGTGGCGGCCTATATGATGGCGAAGCGGGGCGTGGAGGTGGAAGCCGTTCACTTCTTCTCCTATCCCTACACCTCCCAGCTGGCCAAGGACAAGGTCATCGAGCTTGCCCGGCTGGTGACGAAATACTCCGGGCGGATGACCGTGAACGTGGTGTCCTTCACGGAGATTCAGGAAGCCATCCGGGACAACTGCCCGGAGGAGTTCTTTACCCTGATTATGCGCCGGTTCATGATGGAGATTGCCCAGCGCATTGCAAAGAACGACGGCTGCGGCGCGCTGATCACCGGCGAAAACCTTGGTCAGGTGGCGTCCCAGACCATGGAGGCCATGACCGTCACCGGTGCGGTGGTTGACATTCCCATTTTCATGCCGCTGGTGGGCATGGACAAGAAGGACATTATTTCCATTGCCCGGGAAATCGGGACACTGGACACGTCGATCCTGCCTTATGAGGACTGCTGCACCGTCTTCACGCCGAAGCATCCCAAGACCAAGCCCACGCTGGGACAGGTCGTGAACGCGGAAAAGAAGCTGGACAGAGAAGCGCTGATCGCCCGCGCGCTGGAAAATGTGGAAAAGATCAAGGTGACGTACCATGATGAGCCTTTGCTGTGATGTGCTGAAAGCGCTTCAGGGGAAAACGCTGGTCACCGCCGAAAGCCTCACCGGCGGCGGCATCGGCGCGGCGCTGACGCAGGTTCCCGGCAGCAGCGAGGTCTACAAGGGCGGCGTCATCTGCTATACCAACTGGGTCAAGGAAAACATTCTGGGCGTGCCGGGAGAGATTCTGGCGCAGGACGGCGCGGTGTCTCTGCGCACGGCAGAGCATCTGGCTTCCGGTGTCCGGGCGCTGCTGAAAGCAGACGCGGCCGTGGCGGTCACGGGTCTGGCCGGCCCCGGGGTTGACGAATTCGGACACAGTGTGGGAACGGTTTTCATCGGCTATCAGGACGCGGCGCATTCCGACGCGAGGGAATATCACTTCTCCGGCGACCGGGAAGCGGTGCGGAATCAGACCATCGAAGCCGCACTGAGACTTGTTCTGGAACACCAAAAGTAAAAAAGCCCTCTGTTTTAGTGGGAGGTCGTAAAACAGATAATGGAGCGTATCGGTACAGATACGCTCCACTTCTCGTGCCGAAGTACAGCCCCTTGGCTCCCCCTCTGAGGGATGTCCACTTTTCAGGGATACCCCTCACCCTCCGTGTCCATTT
>ENA-UADY01000286-UADY01000286.1-human-gut-metagenome-genome-assembly--contig:-NODE-286-length-13659-cov-7.299103_pt1 | contig 13659 bp, 9 predicted proteins | sample MGYA00244275_ERZ654271 | MGnify/ENA primary metagenome ERZ654271 (study PRJEB26926, sample SAMN06165020) | human gut metagenome | biome: ENVO:00009003; feature: ENVO:2100002; material: ENVO:00002003...
TCGTGGGCTCGGAGATGTGTATAAGAGACAGATAATATGCTGTGAATTATCTCAAATAACTTACTTTAAAATAATTTTAAATATATCCACATCTATATTCACATCTCAAACCAGATGGCCTTCCGCTTGTCGTTAATGAGATACAAGGTTTCTTAAAAAAATATGAAATATCTGCCATCCTTCTTGAATAACCTTACTTAGAGTACTTATAATAGAACTTTATTAAAGAAATAATGAGATGTCATGGGCAGTCGATGCAAAATGCTGCTCGATGCATAACATTTGCCGACCATATACACAGGAAGAGGTGTTTTATTTGGATACAAACTCAGAAAGCAATTTGGATACACGGGGAGTCCCGATCATGGGTCTTACCTCGGAGGAAGTAAGGAAAAGGATCGACAATGGACAGACCAATCACACGGATATAAGTACGCAGAAGACTGTGGGGCAGATCGTCAAGTCCAATCTGCTCACATATTTCAATCTTATATTCCTCATACTTACGGTGCTGCTATGTATCGTTGGTTCATTTAGGAATCTGACTTTCCTGCCGGTCATCATAGGCAACACGGTTATAGGAATATTTCAGGAGCTGCGTGCCAAAAAGACTCTTGACAAGATGAGCATGTTAAATGCGCCGCATTCGATAGTTGTGAGAGATGGAGAACAGCAGCAGATACAATCAGAGGAACTGGTTAAGGATGATATCATCATTCTGTCGGCTGGCAATCAGATATGTGCTGATGCTACGGTGCTCAGCGGCAGTATATCGGTAAATGAAGCCCTGCTCACCGGTGAGTCGGATGAGATCAAGAAGAAATCAGGTGATCGACTCATGTCCGGAAGCTTTGTGGTGTCCGGGCAGTGCTATGCCAAGCTTGACAAGGTGGGCAATGAGTCATACATATCACAGCTCACAGCCCAGGCGAAGGCCATGGGTGACGGCGAACAGTCAGAGATGATCAGGTACATCAATAAACTTGTAAAATGGGTTGGAATCATCATCATACCAGTGGGAATCATATTGTTCTGCCAGGCGTATATCATGAATGGAGAGACATTCAAGAAGAGTGTTGTATCGATGGTTGCGGCGGTTCTCGGAATGATCCCTGAAGGACTTTATCTGCTCACAACTGTTGCGCTTGCGCTCAGCACAATAAGACTTGCGAAGAAACAAGTGTTACTGCATGACATGAAGAGTATAGAGACACTCGCGAGAGTCGATGTACTCTGTGTGGATAAGACCGGAACCATCACTGAGCCGGGGATGCAGGTTACAGAGCTGGTGATAAGCGGCAGATGCAGTGATGCCGAGATGGACAAGAGAGCATTTGCGCACTTGCTGGCGGATTACTCGGCGGTCATTGAGGACAACAATGCCACAATGGAGGCGATTAGATCCTATGTGGCTAAGAATGAGATAGAGAAGGGCAGCAGGACACTGCTCAAGACCCAACCTTTCACATCAGCGAACAAATACAGCAAGGTGTCATTTGTCGAGGGAGACTATATGCTTGGTGCTCCTGAGTTTATAATGAAGGATAGGTATGAGGAGATATCCGAAGAGATAGAGGAGTACCAGAGCAAGGGATACAGAGTCCTTCTTATGGCGGAGTCAGGAGTTTCATATATAGAGAACAACGACGACAAAGATGCGGATGATAGTAAGAATATTAATGGAGAGAATTCTATTGGTTCGATAAGACCATTAGGAGGCATATCTCCTATTGGTTATATAGTGCTTTCAAATCCAATAAGGGAAAATGCGGAGAGCACATTTACATATTTCAAAGAGCAGGGCGTTGCCATAAAAGTCATATCCGGAGATAACCCTGCCACAGTATCAGAGGTGGCAAAGCGGGCAGGCATAGATGGAGCGGAGAACTATGTGGATGCTTCCACTTTGGCGTCTGAGAAGGATATAACTGAGGCTGTGGATAAATATACAGTATTTGGAAGAGTTACGCCTAAACAGAAGCAGCTCATAGTCAGGGCGCTTCAGAAACAGAAACACACGGTTGCCATGACTGGTGATGGTGTAAATGATATACTCGCAATGAAGGATGCTGATTGCAGTATTGCAATGGCATCCGGAAGTGAAGCGGCTGCGCAGGCGGCACAGACGGTGCTTCTGGATTCGGATTTCGGACGTATGCCATATGTGGTGTTTGAGGGAAGACAGGTGGTCAACAATATACAGAGATCAGCAAGCCTCTTCCTTGTTAAGAATATATTCTCACTGCTGATGGCCATATTCTCAGCGATATTTGCGATCACATATCCGCTGGAGCCTTCACAGATATCGCTCATAAGCATGTTCACCATAGGATTGCCGGGATTCCTGCTGGCACTTGAGCCGAACAGGAATCGTATAGAGGGAAACTTTATGGTAAATGTCATGTTAAAAGCATTGCCTGCAGGACTCACGGATGTGTTGTCGGTCGGAGCACTTGTAATCTGCGGACAGGTATTCAATCTCCCGAGTGAGGACATAGCCACAGCCGGCACAATGCTTCTTGCGGTTGTCGGATTCATGATAATAATCAAGATCAGCCATCCGTTCAACAAGATGAAGTATGGTGTACTTCTTATCAACATAGTCGGACTGCTGTTCTGTGGCCTTTTCCTCGGCAGGCTGTTTGCCATAGAGTCGATATCCAACATATGTTTCCTGCTCATGATTGTATTTGCATTTGCTGCGGAATCCATGTTCAGGTATCTGACATTGTTTGTTGAAAAGCTCAGCAGCTTCTTTGGGGACGAGAAGAACAGGAAAAAAATAAAAAGAAAAATCCGTAAATATAATATTTTTAAATAAAAAAGGGGGCAGGTACCTCCGTTCCCCGAGAGGGAAAAGGGGAGAGGTACCTCCGTCCCCGGGAAAAGATTGTGAGGTGTAAGATGGCGAATACAACGAAGAAGGCGCTTGAAGTTTCGCTTAAGAAACTGCTCAAGGAGAAGCCGTTTGACAAGATAACGATAGCGGATCTCACCGGAGACTGCGGGATAAGCAGGATGACATTTTATTATCATTTTCAGGACATATATGAGCTTGCCGAATGGGTGTGTATAGAGGATGGAAGGCAGGCGCTGAAGGATAAGAAGACCTATGATACCTGGCAGGAGGGCATGATACAGGTGTTTGAGGCTGTGCTTGAGAACAAGCCATTTATCGCAAATATATACAGGTCAGTTGATAAGGCTAAGATAGAAAACTATCTGTATAAGCTGTCGTATCAGCTCATAGCGGATGTAGTGGATGAGAAATGCGCAGGGGATAATCTTTCGGAGACTGATAAGCAGTTCATCGCAGACTTTTACAAGTATGGATTTGTGGGGATTATGCTTGACTGGGTAGACAAGGGGATGAAGGACGATTATCATAAAATAGTGGAGCAGCTTAGCATTACGCTTCGTGGAAATATAGCAAATTCCATTCATAACTTTGAAAGCGAGATGTAAAAGCAGAGGACGGATCAGAATAAAGAAATCTATTACTGCGGGATACGCGGGGAGAGCGCTTATGAATCGAACATCAGATATGAAAAAGAGATTGCCGGGGATAATATTGATAACAGGGGGGATCGTGTTGGTTGCTATGGTCATCCAGGCGGTTATACTCAGCTTTATCAATAACAGGAGTTTTGACGGGACCTCGCAGGTGCTGTTGGATCAGGTCAGCAATGTAATCGAGAAGAATAAGGCAAGTGAGGAAGATCTGATAGACTCCCTCAAGGAAGATTATATGGTCAGGGCTAAGGCTGTGGCGTATATAGTTGATGCAAAGCCTGAGGTTGCAAATAATGTGGAGGAGCTCCGCAAGATTGCTGCACTTATATCTGTTGATGAGGTGCATTTGTTTAATACGGATGGCGTGATATATGCTGGTACCAATCCCGAATATTTTGGATATAGCTTTGATTCCGGGGAGCAGATGGCGTATTTCAAGCCGATGCTTGATGACAAGAATCTCACCATGTGTCAGGATGTCACTCCGAACACATCAAATGGTAAGAAGATGATGTATGCAATAACATGGAACGACGATGGAACCAAGATGATACAGGTTGGAATCGAGCCGAGAAGACTTCTGAATGAAGTAAAACAGAATGAGATATCCACGGTGGTTGCCAATATGCCTATGTATGATGGACTGAGTGTTGTAGTGGCAGATGGCGAATCGGGAGAAATATATGGATGTTCATATGAACCGGTAGTAGGGCTTACTCTTGATGAGATCGGCATTTCGGTGACTGATGATGTGCTGCCGGACGGTGAGGACAGTTTTACAGGCATAAGAAAGATCAATGGATTTAGAAACAGATGTGTATTCCGAAGATCCGGAGAGTATGTGATCGGGGTCATATATAGAATGGATGTGAATAGCCGGAGTAATATGGCAATCATGGTTATCATGGCACTGTATCTGTGTTTTGCCGCCGGCCTGGTGGTAAGCATGGTGATGAAGGTGATACATGCGAACCGGGAGAGAAATGAACAGCTGTCAATATTGACATCCATGTCGGGGATGTATTACAGCATGCATATGCTTGATCTTCAACATGATACATTTGCCCTCTATACCGCAGGAGACCTGATATTGAGGGTTGGTGAGCGGGCAGCAGGGGCGAAGGAACTTATGAGGAAGATCGTTCATAAGGTGGTTGTGGATGAACATCAGGCAAGTGCCCAGAAATTCATGGATCTTGATAGTCTGGGGGACAGGCTGATCAAGAAAAAGATTGTATCAGGTGAGTTCATGGTGAAGGATCTTGGATGGTTCAGACTGTCATTTATATCGATAGATGTTGACGAGGACGGACGTCCTTTAAAAGTCATATTTACCACCAGAAACATAGATGAAGATAAGAAACGGGAGCAAAAACTGATAAGAAGGTCTTATACAGATGAGCTCACAAAATGTTATAACAGGAGCGCATATATAGATGATGTCAGGGAGCTGCCGGGAGATTCTGTATATGTGTATGTGTCCATGGATGTAAATGGGCTTAAGCCAGTGAATGATACCCTGGGACATGCGGCTGGAGATGAACTGCTTCAGGGTGCTGCCGAGTGTATGGAGCAGTGTTTTGGAAACTATGGTAAGGTGTACAGGATGGGCGGTGATGAATTTGCAGCCATCATCTTTGTAAATACCAGAAGGCTGAAGAGAGTGCAGCAGGAGTTTGATGACGTTGTGCGTGGATGGTCTGGACAGCTGGTGAAATCCGTATCGATATCATGTGGCTATGTGTCAAGTGATGAGAAGGACTGGGAGTCATTTGACGAGATGGTCAAGGCTGCAGATGAGAGAATGTACGAGAACAAGGCGGCATATTACAGGCAGGAGGGCGTCGATAGAAGGTATCATTAGAGTACATATGCAATATAGATTTATACAAAATGAGTGGAATGATAAAATTTTTATCATTCCACTTTTTTTGTAAATATGAAATAAAAATTGGGCAAGCTATTATAGGGGCATGAGATAGAAATAGACGGCAGACTGAAAGGAGAATTGCTTATGTCAAAGAAGAAATTGGGAATCGGGATAGCAGCGGTGGCAGCAGCCGGCGCAGGAGCAGCAGCTCTCACAGTTAAAAATCATAATAAGGCAAAAGTTCAGAAGGAGAAGGCTGCGGCTGAACATGCTGAGTACCGCAATACGGAGCGCGGAAAGCATGAAAAGAACAGCAAGGGAATCTATTATACAAATGGTAACTACGAGGCATTTGCCAGACCGAGAAAGCCGGAGGGCGTGGATGACAAGAATGCATATATAGTGGGAAGCGGTCTTGCATCACTGGCAGCAGCTTGCTTCCTTGTACGTGACGGACAGATGCCGGGCTCACATATCCATATTCTTGAGGCTATGGATATAGCGGGCGGTGCGTGCGATGGAATATTTGATCCTGCCAGAGGCTACGTCATGAGAGGTGGACGTGAGATGGAGAACCATTTCGAGTGCCTGTGGGATCTGTTCAGAAGTATACCTTCCATAGAGACACCGGGGGTATCGGTTCTTGACGAGTATTACTGGCTGAACAAGGAGGATCCAAATTATTCACTGTGCAGAGCAACAGTGAACAGAGGCAAGGATGCCCACACAGATGGCAAATTCAATCTGAGCCAGAAGGGCTGTATGGAGATCATGAAGCTCTTCATGACAAAGGACGAGGATCTGTATGACAAGACAATAGAGGATGTATTCGATGATGAGGTATTTGAATCGACATTCTGGCTGTACTGGAGGACGATGTTCGCATTTGAGAACTGGCACAGTGCACTGGAGATGAAACTCTACTTCCAGAGATTCATACATCACATCTCAGGACTTCCAGATTTCTCGGCCCTCAAGTTCACAAAGTACAACCAGTATGAGTCGCTGATCCTTCCGATGGTGAAGTATCTTGAGGCTGCGGGCGTGACATTCCAGTACAACACGGAGGTCACAAATGTCATATTTGACATGAGAGACGGCAAGAAGATAGCAAAGACCATTGAGTGCAGGGTAAACGGAACTGAGAAGGGGATCCCGCTCACTGAGAACGATCTTGTATTTGTCACAAATGGAAGCTGCACGGAGGGAACTATCTACGGCGATCAGAACCATGCGCCAAATGGTGACGCAGAGGTGAGAACAAGCGGCTGCTGGAGTCTGTGGAAGAACATAGCTGCACAGGATCCTTCATTTGGCCATCCTGAGAAGTTCTGTTCTGATATATCTAAGACAAACTGGGAGTCAGCCACAGTAACAACGCTTGACGACAAGATCATCCCATACATCGTAGATATCTGCAAGCGTGATCCGAGAACAGGAAAGGTTGTCACGGGTGGTATAGTGAGCTGCCAGGATTCAAGCTGGCTGATGAGCTGGACCATCAACAGACAGGGACAGTTCAAGACCCAGGACAAGGATAAGGTGTGTGTATGGGTATATGGCCTGTTCACAGATGTTCCGGGCGATTATATCAAGAAGCCTATGAAGGATTGTACCGGTAAGGAGATCACGGAGGAGTGGCTCTATCATCTGGGTGTGCCAGAAGATGAGATCGAGGAGCTGGCCACAAACAGCGCAGTCTGTGTGCCAACTATGATGCCATATATCACCGCGTTCTTCATGCCTAGAGCAAAGGGCGACAGACCAGACGTAATTCCGGACGGATGCACCAACTTTGCATTCCTCGGACAGTTTGCCGACACCCCTCGTGACACAGTGTTCACCACAGAGTATTCGGTGAGAACTGCAATGGAGGCTGTGTATGGACTCCTCGGTGTGGACAGAGGTGTTCCTGAGGTGTGGGGAAGTGTGTACGATATCCGTGAACTGCTGGACAGCAGCGTGAAGCTCATGGATGGCAAATCTCCGCTTGAGATAAATCTTGGACCTCTGAACAAGCTCAAGAGACCTATACTTAAGAAGATCCAGGGCACGGTGATTGAAAAGGTACTGAGAGACCACGATATTATAAAAGAGGGTATGCTGTAGGTTGAAGTTAATATAGACTAATAAGAAAGTTCCATGTGTCTGCACGGTGCAGATGCATGGAACTTTTTATATGTTTGAATTAGTTTGGAGACGGTTGTTAATTGCTGTTTCTTTTAGAATATACAAAGCTGGCAACTAGCCAGATGAGGCAGGCGGTGTTTCCTGATGCCTGACTGAATACATAATCCAGTGTGGATATGTCGGCGCCCATGGCCTGTCTGATGTCAGGAATGAGCACAAATATAAGCTGCCATGTGATGATGTGAAATACGATCATGCTCCTCTTCATGACAGTTCTGCCTGCCAGCAGCGATATAAGACTTGTGAGCATGAGCAGTGCCGTAGGTATGTACACTATGCTGACGGCTGGAAAGAGCAGATTGTAGTAGTCGTCAACATATGCGATGGCCTGTTCTCTTCCAATGTGTTCAGACAGATAGGTTACCCAGTAAGCGAGTGTTCCCACGAGAAAATGCAGTGTCGCGGCGGACGCGACATACATGAGCCCTGCGTATTTGACGAGTGCCCTCGTCTTGCGGTACTTGGGAAGTATCTGCTCCGATATGGCGTCTATGCCAAATGCATAGAAGAACATACCGACAAGACCTGTCACAAGCAGCAGAGCCACTCTCCACAGCTGGAAATCCCCGTTCAGATATGCCCCCCTCACATAAAGTCCTTTGTCCGCGGGTGATGCGGGTACTATGCTGATACACAGATCCCCCACGATCAGGAGCGCTGCGCCGAGCGCGCCCAGCAGGCAGTTCCTTTGGTATTTAATTTTTTCTTTCTGTTCCATGTAATCCCCCTTGTAAATAATCTATATGGTTAGCATAAGCTAACTAGAACATATCATATACGAGGAGATAATTGAAGAAATATTTGCCAAAAACAAGTCGCGCCAATGGGGAAAGAAAATTGACTTTTTTCGTGTATAAAAATATACTTTCCATATATATACAATAAAAGATGCTTAAGAATGGAGGTACATTATGAGGGGAAGATGGAAAAAGGAGATTTTGTTATTTGTGATAGGTGCAGTATGGGGATTCATATATTGGGGCAATACGGTGTGGAATCCTGATGTGCAGTACCTCGTGCAAGATATAAAACATATAAAATTGCCGCTTAACTGGCATTGGATATTTGACTCAGGTGTGCATCTTGGCATAGCGGCTCTTGTGTTGGCGGTTGGCACACTGTTGATTCTATGGATACTGCGCTTTTTATCAGATTCACGTAACACACATGGGCTGATCATAGCCGGCCAGTGGTTCACAGATCTGATCTTATGTTCATTTCTGACTGGCGTGATCCTGTTCTATTTTAATAAATGGTTCCTATACAAGATTATTGGCGATAAAGGTGATGTCGTATTTTCCATAGCATATTTGTTTGTATACATATTGATATATATGATACTGTGTTCATGGTTTGATATATCCATTGAGAGGGTACAGAGAAAACCAAAGAAGAATTGCAGTCTGCTTATATGTCAGGTTCAGAATCGTGAGACATTTATGGATGTCAAGGAACTAGTAAAGAATTGCAAGTACACAGAGTGCTATACGTTGATGAAAAATAATCAGGAGAGATTGTCTCCAAAACAGTTCTGGGTCATAAGGGAGACGAACTTTACAGGGAAAAAGATGACAGCCGAGTGGAGATATTATGCAAATGGTGACTATGTAGAACTGGATGATGAAGAGCTTGCGACCAGGTTGCTGCTTGCTGAGAATGCAAAGAATATAGACTGGCAGTTATAATCGTATATAATGTTGTTAGTCTATGATATAAAAGACACGAGAGAGAAGTAAATATGAAAAAGATAGAGATAAACGACAAATGGATGCAGAAAACCAGTGTTGTATGGCTTGGTGCCATGCTGTGCTGTCTGCTGTGGGGAAGCGCATTTTCCTGTATAAAGATAGGCTACGGAATGTGGAATATAGAGAGTGTGGATACATCGTCACAGATACTGTTCGCAGGTATGCGATTCGTGCTGGCGGGAATTCTTGCCGTGATATTTGGAAGTCTGCTGGAAGGAAGATTCATCAGACCGGAGAAGGGCTGCGCCGGCAAGATAGCGTGGCTTGCGATGCTGCAGACAGTCATACAATACCTGTTCTTTTATATAGGACTCGCACATACAAGCGGAGTCAAGGCGTCCATCATAGAGGCAGTAAATGTATTCGTTGCCATCATAGTGTCAGGATTCATATTCCATCAGGAAAATGTCACTGCGAAGAAGATGCTTGGCTGTCTGGTTGGATTTGCGGGAGTTGTACTTATAAACATGAATGGAATGAATTTCCATATGAGCTTGTCAGGTGAGGGTGCTATATTCCTTTCGACAGTGGCTTATGCATTTTCATCTGTGTTCCTGAAGCGATATTCGGCAAAACACAATCCGGTCATGCTCAGTGGCTACCAGTTTATAGTTGGCGGAATTATTCTGTCGGCTGCCGGTTTTGCCATGGGAGGCAGACTCAGCACCGTATCCACAGGTGGAGTTTTGATGCTCATATATCTGGCTCTTGTATCGGCGGTGGCATATTCTCTGTGGGGAATGCTGCTCAAGTATAATCCTATATCAAGGGTTGCAGTATTTGGATTTATGAATCCGGTATTCGGCGTGATACTGTCGGCATGGCTGCTCCGCGAGGGTGCGCAGGCGCTTGGTCCGATAAGTCTGGTGTCGCTGGTGTTGGTGTGTGCAGGAATATACATAGTGAATAAGTAGGGACGTTCCTTTTGTACCGAGGAGTGTCCCCGTGTCATGATAACAATAGGACATAGGGACACTCCTCGGTACAGAAGGAACGTCCCTGGGAGGATAATATATGAAGATGACAACACTTTGTTACATAGAGAAAGATGGAAGATACCTGATGCTCCACAGGACAAAGAAGGAGAAGGATATTAATAAAGGCAAATGGATTGGTGTGGGTGGACATGCCGAGGAGGGTGAGAGTCCTGAGGACTGCCTTTTGAGGGAGATAAAGGAGGAGACGGGACTTACGCTTACATCGTACAGATTCAGAGGGCTGGTGACATTTATCAGCAATGAGTGTGAGAATGAGCTTATGTGCCTGTTCACCGCAGATGGATTTGATGGGGAAGTTCAGATATGCGATGAGGGGGACCTTCAGTGGATAGATAAAGAGATCGTGCCAACACTTCCGACGTGGAGCGGGGATGCGATATTCCTGAAATTGCTGCTCGAAGGGGAGAAGAGATTTTTCTCACTCAAGCTCGTATATGAGGGAAGTGAGCTGGTGGAGCACAGGCTGGAATTCTATTGATTATAGGGACGTTCCTTTTGTCACGAAGAGTGTCCCTGTGTCATGCTTATAATAATACAGGGGACGCTCTTCGTGACAAAAGGAACGTCCCCACAAGAGGAAAGGGGTATAGGATGTTTCAAAGAAACAATCGTGGAAATATAAGCAGTAAGGTTTCGGCTATAATAATTATGGTCATTGGTATTGGCATAATGATAGTTGGAATATGGATGGCAGCAGACAGAATGCGGAAGGATGATTACTATGGTTTCGCAACAGGAAAGGTAGTGGAATCGTCATATTATGAAAACAGCGATGACGAGAGGATGTACTCGGCTATTTATGCGTATTTTGTGGGCGATACGGAATATGAATTAGAGGATGATGATGCATCAAAGGTTCCACCGCAAATTGGAAAAAAGGTGGAGATCAGATATGATCCAGAGGAGCCAGCTGATGCATATGTGGGCGGAAAGCCATTGCCGGGCAGCATATTGATGGGCATAGGAATTACGATGATCATGTTGTCAATACTTGCCTTTGTGAAAATGCGTAAGGGCAAAATCTCTGATGAGAGAAAGCTTGTGATCGAATTGCTGACGGGGATTATAATGCTTGTGGTCTGCATAGGAACTATCAGATTACTCCAGGACGGCGGGGGAGGTATCGGATTATCCGAAATAAGCATAGTTGTATGTGGAATAGTGGGAATTATTGTAATTATCTCAAGTGTTAAGTATTACATAGATGTGAAGATGGGCAGGACTCCATCTGAAACAATACTCTCTCATTTAGGATTAGACGCGGCTTCTCTGATGTTGGATGATGAATCAGAGGGGGAAGAGTATAATATACCGAAATACCTCATGCCGGAATCTGAACAAGCGGAAACGGTAGGGGAAAAACCGCAGAAACAAGAGTATGAAAAATATGATCATCTGCAGGGAGATGGAACCCAGAATCCATACAGTGGGAAGATTTAGGAACGTCCATAGAAGGAGAAAACAAAATGGAATATAAAAGATTTGACAACACAATAATTGCAAGGATTGACAAAGGTGAGGAGATATTGGAGCAACTGAAGGTAATTGCTATTAATGAGAATATAAAGCTTGCCAGTATCAATGCTCTTGGAGCTATCGATGATTTTACAGTCGGAGTATATAAGATAGATGAAAAGAAATATTACTCCAACAGCTTTAAAGGATATTATGAAATCACATCGCTTACAGGAACAATCAGTACAATGGACGGAGAATATTATGCACATCTCCATATGAGCGCCGGAAATGAGAAGGGTGAAGTGTTTGGCGGACATCTGAACAGAGCTGTTGTCAGCGCAGTCTGTGAGATGGTAATTTCAGTAATTGATGGAAAAGTTGACAGAATTTATGATGAAGGAACAGGACTTAATATATTTAAGTTTGATTGAGTGCGTTGAATATATAAGATAAATCGGAATTTGTGGAGAGATTTCCTGAACTTTCCTTATTTTACGAGCTTTCCAGCCCATTAGATAGTGAAATGATATGTATTTTCCCTTATTTTTGCCCTTATGAGGAATCCGCAAGGGAAATAAGGGATTTTTTATTTAGTCGTTGCCTGCTACTTTATCAAGAAGTCTGGCGGAGTTCCGTTTTGCTTTTCTTGTAGAGTGGGCATAGACATTCATTGTGGTACTGACATCAGAGTGTCCTAACAGTTCCTGCACATCTTTTGGGGCAGCTCCGTTTGAGAGGAGGTTGCTTGTGTAGGTGTGTCGCAACTGGTGGAAATGGAAATTCTCAAATCCGTCCAGTCGTTTCGCAACTGACCGGCAGGCAATGCTGAGTGTGCTTGGAAGTTCCAGACATCCGTCTGGTCTCAAGCAGACAAAGGAAATTTCCTTGTAATCTGTCGGGATTTCTTCGGTTCCGTCCAGATGATAATATTCATAATACACTCTGTTTTTGTCCTGTACTTCCTTGTAGAAATTGCGGTGGTAAAGTTCACCATACTGCATCCGGCTTTTAAGCTGTTCTTTTCTGGCGGTTTTCAGTAATTCGGTCAGAGTATTACCAAAATCAACAATCCTTACTTTCTTTCGCTTGGTCGGTCCGATGATGTTTTTATGTTTTGTGCCATCATAGCGGATACTTCTTTTAATGGTCAGGCATTGTTCTTCAAGATTGATGTCCTGCCATGTCAATCCGCAAACTTCACCGATACGAAGTCCCGCATAGTATGCGATCTGGATTGGCAGGATTGCAGGTGGATTCTTTACTTTGAGGTATTCTATCAGTCTCTCATAATCTTCATGTGAAATAGGCTGTATGCCTTCTTCTACTTCATCATCGGAGAATAAATCCACATCCTCTGCCTGTTTTTTCAGCTTAATATACTGCATAGGATTAAAAGTAATCAACTGTTTTGGAAATACTGCAAACCGGAAAGCCTGTTGTAATACTGCTGAAAAGGAATGGATGTAATCTTTACTGTATCCTTTTCTCACTTTTCCATCTGGAAATTCCCCACCGAATGTAAGCAGATCGAGAAATGCCTGTAAATGTTCAGCAGTAACAGTTTTCAATTTGCGTTCTGCAATTGGATGTTTCTTGATACAACGGATTGCACCAAGATAATTTTCCACTGTACCATTGCTGAGTGTTCCGACTTTCAGTTCTTCTTCCGCCCACATATCAAGAAGTTCTCCTACAGTAAGATTATCTGTCTTTGCGACAAATTTCTTGCTTTCGTAATCATCCATTGCCTGACGGAGCAGTTTTTCCGTTTCACTTTTACTTTCTGTTCCAGCGTATTCTTTCTGAACCAGATTGCCGCTTGCATCTTCTACATAGAAGCGGTAGTACCATTTCTTTCCTTTTTTTCTTACAGATCCTTTTG
>ENA-UADY01000295-UADY01000295.1-human-gut-metagenome-genome-assembly--contig:-NODE-295-length-13574-cov-7.489903_pt1 | contig 13574 bp, 10 predicted proteins | sample MGYA00244275_ERZ654271 | MGnify/ENA primary metagenome ERZ654271 (study PRJEB26926, sample SAMN06165020) | human gut metagenome | biome: ENVO:00009003; feature: ENVO:2100002; material: ENVO:00002003...
CTTATTTTCAGCATTTTACGATTTATTAGTACAAAGTGCTGCAAAACTCAGATTAGTCTGATTTGTCAAGCCCATCCTTGATAGGATTTCTGCTGCTGTTCTAGGGACGGTGCAAAAGTTAATAATGTCTTGTTCCTTCCCCGGCAATTTGACTTTTGATGGTGCAACTCCGTTACTCGACTCCGTTACTTTTTGTTGAGCTCCGTTACTTTTCTTGGTTACTCCGTTACATAACTCCGTTACCAAACTCCGTTACTCTGACACGTTCTTGGTTACTTCCCCGCCAAAAAGTAACTATGACCTCTTTCTTCTTGGTGTCGTTAACGACCTCCATTTTGTCATCCAGTTCACGAGCACGAAGGAAACCGCTGCCAATGCCTGAATAGGGTAGTAAAAATGCTCCGTGAGTAAAAAGCATCTTGTTCCGCGGAAGGGATGTACCAGATAGGACATCCTCAACCTCCAATCCGCCCGAAAGGGCGCCAGGGCTATGGATCTCTACACGGTTATCAAAGACAAACACCCGAATGGGCGCCTCCCAACTGTAAGAACGATGCAGGAGGGCATTTGAACATATTTCGGACAGTGCGCCAACAGGTATCTCCAGTTGTCCAAGAGAGTTGAAATCAGAATCCACCTGAACATTGTGAAGATTCCGCTTGAGAAAAGCCATCATAGCTTCATACTGGATAAGAATGCCGCCATCGGCATCCAAGTCATCCATTTTATCACGGAACTCAGTTCCCCCTAGGCTGTTCCCGATAAAGCTGACGCATTTGACTGTGGCAGTAGGAAGCCAACGCCATGGATGTCTGCCGAACAACAGCATCGCCGCATAGGTGATGCCGCCATCAGAACGAATGAGCCCAAAGTTCTTCAACAAGCGTTCAACCGTCATTCCAGATGCCGCAAACTAACAAGCTCGTCAGCGGAAGCATCCTGTATCTGCTCATAAGTCAAATCCTTGGATTTGTAGGACGCCTCAAACCTCTTTGTTAGGTAGGTCTTGACAACATTCATATCCAGGTCCGCAATAGTTGCTCCGGGGATGAGAGCCTCATCTTGTCGGAATGTGCCGCTATCGGACATCATCTCGGCAATCTCTGCGTTGTCAACGATGCGACGCTTGTTAGCGCCGTTCTTAACCCAGACAATTCCCTTGTTGTCCTTGTATGGCTTATTGATGCCCTCAAGGACTGTAACGGCTATCAATTGCCCGCCAGGGACATCAACGTTTTCAGCTTTGATGGAAACGGCGGGATGGACTTGGTCGGTTGCGATTTGGGAAAGAAGCCCTGTTTGCTCCTGCACCTCCGTGCGTGAAAGCGCATTGACCTTTCCCGTTTTATCATTGACGCCGATGATAATCAATCCGCCTCCCCGCTCATTGGCGTAGCAAACCATTTCTTTCCCCAACTCATACGCATCAGTGACCCGCTCCTTCATTTGAACGGGTGTCTGCTCACCTTTCCCACAAAGCTTGAGTATTTCTTGCGTTGTCATAGTCTCAACGTATTTCTACAAAGTTTAAGTTTTTCTCGCTCAAACATGGAAACCATCAGTATATTTTCCCTATAAGACACCCAGCATTAATAGAATTATTATTTTTCGCGTCACTATCGCTGAAAAGTGACATAGATTATAAGGTTTTTCGCAAAAACGGCTTTCTATGCGCTTCTGAGCGACTGTTTCAAAAATGGGAACAGGGGCAGTATCCGAAGGTCATATTGATTCATGAAAGAATTATCAAAAACTACGGCTATTTCAAAAATTAGCCGTATATTTGTCGCGAATCATACGCATATGGCCAAGTTTTACCAAGACATCTCTGCAAGCGGAGGAACGATACGGACTCATGAACTACGTGAGCCCAGGGCTTACTATGGAATCAACAAGGCTATCAAATCCGGCAATGTCATCAGAATCAAGAATGGTGTGTATATTCTCCCTGAAGAACTGGCGACCACGATGATAGATGTTGAAAGGATCGTCCCCGGCGGTGTCGTTTGCATGTATTCCGCGTGGGATTATTATGGGCTTACCACTCAAATCCCTGATGGATTTTACGTTGCTATAGAAAAGCACAGGAAAGTGGTTGCCCCGGAGATTTCTGGCATCATTCTCTGCTATTGGGAAGAGAAATACTGCACGATGGGCGTTGAAGAAGCTGACATTGCCAATCATAAGGTTAAGATTTTCTGCATCGAGAAAAGCGTTTGCGACGCTGTAAAGTTTCGTAACAAGATCGGGACTGAAGTGGCTGTTGAGATTCTTAGGAACTATCTCAAGCGCAAGGATCGTAACATTTCCCGTCTTATGGATTACGCAAAACAAATGAGAGTGCTGTCAACAATGAGACAATACCTTGAAATGGGGCTGTAATATGGAAAAGAAAAATGTAGCAAAGTCGGTTCGGGCCAAACTCCTGAACATCCGGGATTCAGTGCCTGGAACCGAATATATGCAGATTCTGCTCAGATACATCCAAGAGCGGATGTTGTACAGGCTGTCGATGAGCCTATATCGGGATAACTTCTGCCTGAAAGGAAGTGCACTTCTCTTCGCCTACGAAAAGTTCAAGGCTCGTCCGACGAAAGACATTGATTTCCTGGGCGACAAGATTAGCAGAGACAAAGAAACCATTCGAAAAGCTTTCCGAGAGATCTGCGCAATTCAATGCCCTGAAGATGGTCTTATGTTCGATAACGGAGAGAATGACATTAAGGTTGAGGATATTTCTTTGGACAAAGAGTATAACGGCGTCACAGTTACTGTGACAGCTCATCTTGACACCATTGTACAACCTTTTTCTATGGATATTGGGTTTGGAGATATTGTTGTTCCAGAGCCCCAGGAACTGGATTATCCCTTGCTTCTTGATGATATGCCGGAGGTTAGCATCAATGCTTATTCTTTGGAGACTGTAGTAGCAGAAAAGTTCCAGACAATGATTGATCGGGCGCTGGCAAACAGCAGGATGAAAGACTTCTATGATGTATATTCCATTCTTTCGTCAGAATCAGCACGTGTCAAGGTAAATGAGGAAACCCTTTCTGAAGCAATTGCCTCTGTTTTCAGCAATAGAGGAACGACATATACTGAGAATCACCCTCTTTTCAATGGCGAATTCAAGAATGATCCTATCAAGCAGACTCAATGGAACGCATTCTTGAAAAAGATGAAATACAAGGGAGTCTTACCTCTGAATGAGGTCGTTGATTATATTACGGAAAAGTTGTCCCCCTATTGGCTATCGTTGAAGAAATGAATTCATTTCACACATACGCATTTCCTAACGCAAAGAGCATTATTGTTTGCGGAGATATTCACGGCGAATTCAACGCTGTGATATACAAGCTATGTATCCAATACCAGATGACAGAATTGCTGCCGGAAACCATACAGGAAGGACACGGGCGGCACTTCCTGTGCAATTCTTTCCGGTCTTTTCCGACAATCCCCTCTACAGCGCCGCCAGAGCCGTCACACCGCCCTTGCCTCAAGACAGAATTGCTGCCGGAACCATACAGGAAGGACACGGGCGGCACTCCCTGTGCAATTCTTTCCGGTCTTTTCCACCGAACACCTTTGGGGAAGACGCTACTTCAGGAAAACGAAGAAGACGGCGAGCACAAGGCAGACGAACGCCGCGATGTGGTTCCAGTGGAGAGCCTCGCCTTTGAAGAGGAGGGTGACAACCAAAGTGAAGACGATGAGGGAGACAACCTCTTGGATAACTTTTAGTTGCATAAGGCTGAACGGGCCGCCGTTGCCAGTAAATCCGAGGCGGTTGGCTGGAACCTGGGCGCAATATTCAAAAAACGCCAGTCCCCAGGAGAAGAGGATGACCAGAATGAGCGGCCAGCTCGTCGAGACCTTCATCTCCTGAAGCTTCAGATGGCCGTACCACGCGAATGTCATAAATATGTTGGATAGCACCAACAAGAGGACTGTCCCTATCGCTTTCATCGCCTTGCAATCATAAAAACGGACGCAAAGATAGTAATATTTCACCTATATATTGTCATAGGAGATTCTACAAAAAGGGCCGGCGGAGAAAAGAATCCGCCGGCCTTTTTGATATATTCATCAAATGGTTATCTGATCATATTCTTTGGATCAAGGGCTTTGTCGAGTTCCTCCTTGGTGAGGATGCCTTTCTCAAGGACGATGTCATAGACAGAGCGGTTGGTCTCAAGAGCTTCCTTGGCGACCTTGGTGCTGGCCTTGTAGCCGATGATAGGGTTGAGGGCGGTCACGATGCCGATGCTGTTCTTGACCATCTCGTAGCAGCGCTCCTTGTTGACGGTGATGCCTTCGATGCACTTCTCGCGCAGAGTGTTCATCGCGTTGGTAAGCCATGTTATGCTCTCCATGATTGATTCGGCGATCACAGGCTCCATGACATTCAGCTGGAGCTGTCCGGCCTCGGCAGCGAATGAGACGGTCATGTCGTTGCCGATCACCTTGAAGCAAACCTGATTGGTGACCTCCGGGATGACAGGATTGACCTTGCCAGGCATGATTGACGAGCCTGGAGCCATAGGCGGAAGATTGATCTCCTTCAGACCGCAGCGAGGACCGGAGGCCATGAGCCTGAGGTCGTTGCAAATCTTGGAAAGCTTGACTGCCAGTCTCTTGAGGGCACCAGAGTAGCTGACATAGGCGCCAGTGTCAGGAGTGGCCTCCACGAGATCCGGAGCAGCGATGAACTTCTCGCCTGTGAGTTCGGTCATCTTCTTGGCGCAAAGCTCTGCGAAACCAGGCTTGGCATTGAGGCCGGTACCGATTGCGGTGCCTCCCATGTTGATCTCATAGAGAAGATTCACGTTTCTCTCAAGGTTCAGAACCTCTTCCTCAAGGTTGGTGGCATAGGCGTGGAACTCCTGGCCGGAGGTCATAGGAACCGCGTCCTGAAGCTGTGTACGGCCCATCTTGATAACGTCCTTGAATTCCTCACCCTTCTCCTTGAACGCGTCGATGAGATCCTTGAGGCTCTTCTCCAGTTTTCTGTTCATCCTGATGAAAGCGTAGCGGAAGGCAGAAGGATAGGCGTCGTTGGTAGACTGGGCGCAGTTCACATGGTCGTTAGGTGAGCAGAACTGGTACTCCCCCTTTGCATGCCCCATGATCTCAAGAGCCCTGTTGGCGATCACCTCGTTGGCGTTCATGTTCACGGATGTTCCCGCGCCTCCCTGCATCATGTCCACAGGGAACTGGTCGTGGAACTTTCCGTCGATGATCTCGCGGCATGCCTCCACGATCGCGTCGGCGATCTTCGGATCCATAGCTCCGAGTTCCTTGTTCGTCTGTGCCGCGGCAAGCTTGATGCAGGCCATGGCGATGACGTACTCAGGGTAGTCGCACATCCTGGTGTTGGAAATCTTATAATTATTGAGAGCCCTCTGTGTCTGAACACCGTAGTAGGCCTCAGCCGGAACCTGAAGTTCCCCAAGAAGATCGGATTCAATCCTGAATTTCTCTTCGCTCATAATAAATCAATATTATCGGTTTATAAATTGTTTTACAATCTCTCTGACAAAGGTAAGTCCAAAAAAGATTATAAGCAAAAATGCCGCGATATATTTCAAATTATTATTTATTTACCGGGGCTGTCACGTAGTGACTGGGGGTGTATGGCTATTGTGCGAATCGAAAGCGCCGGCCCTATCGGGTCGGCGCTTTTGCATATTCATTAGTCAAAGATATTATTTCTTTGATGATTTGGCTGTGGTGCCGTTCTTGGCGGCAAGGCGCTTCTGGTTCCAAATCGTAGCATCGAACATCACTGGTGTACCGATGAAGATGGAAGCGTAAGTACCGATGCAGATACCAAGGATAAGGGCGACCGCGAGACCTCTGATGGACTCACCACCGAAGATCGCGATAGCGAGCATGGTCACGAGAGTGGAGACAGAGGTGTTGACGGTACGTGTCAATGTCGCGTTGATGGCCTGGTTGGTGTTGGTCCTCACGTCAACATTCGGATGCAGGGTCCTGTACTCACGGATTCGGTCGAAGATAACCACGTTGTCGTTGATGGCGTAACCGATGATGGTCAGGATGGCCGCGATGAACGTCTGGTCAACGTCAAGGTTGAACGGAAGGATTCCGGAGAACAATGAGAAGAAACCGATCACGATGATCGCGGTGTGGGCAAGTGAAACGACTCCACCAAGGCCCCATGTCCAGCCCTTGAATCGGAAGGCGATGTAGGCGAAGATCACAAACAGGGAGAGGATGACGGCGATGATGGCGTCTCTCTTCATGTCGTTGGCGATCGTAGGGCCGACCTTGTCTGATGAGATGATACCGTTAGGATTGTCAACGGTTGACTTGAACTCGTCAAGTGTGATGTCTGTCTCAGCGAAGAACGGCTTCAAAGCGTTGTAGAGCTTGGCTTCAACCTCGGCGTCAACATCAGTTGACTCCTGATCGTTCTTGTACTGGGTTGTGATCTTCATCTGGCTCTCGCCACCGAACTGCTTTACCTCGACGGCACCGTCAAACTCAACGATAGCGGCATCACGAACCTGCTCGGCGGTTACCGGCTGGTCGAAACGTACAACATAGGTACGGCCACCGGTAAAGTCAACACCGTAAGTGAAGCCCTTGGTGAAGATAGACACGATTGAAGTGACGATCAACGCGCCGGAAATGATGTAAGACCACTTGCGTGCGGCGATGAAGTCGAAATGCGTGTTCTTGAGGAAGTTCTTGGTGAGGTTGTTCTCGAAAGCGATGCTCTTGCCCTTCTCGATGCGGTCATCAAAGATAAGCCTTGTGATGAAGATAGAGGTGAGGACAGAGGTGATGATACCGATGATCAACGTGGTGGCGAAGCCCTGGACAGGACCTGAACCGAACACGAAAAGGACGATACCGGTAAGGAGGGTGGTCACCTGACCGTCGATGATGGCGGAGTAGGCGTTCTTGTAACCATCGGCTACGGCCTTGCCCAGACCCTTGCCAGCAGCAAGCTCTTCCTTGATACGCTCGTAGATGATCACGTTGGCGTCAACGGCCATACCCATTGTCAGGACGAGACCGGCGATACCAGGCAATGTCAGGACAGCTCCGAATGAAACGAGGACTCCGAAGAGGAGAAGCACGTTGCAAAGGAGTGCGATGTCAGCGGCGACACCGGCGCCCTGATAGAAGAAAATCATGTAAACGAGAACCAAGAGGAACGCGATGATGAAGGAGATCATACCGGCGTTGATGGACTTGGCACCGAGTGAAGGACCTACAACCTGCTCCTGGATGATGGTGGCAGGCGCAGGAAGCTTACCTGACTTGAGGACGTTCACAAGGTCGGTGGCCTCATCCGGAGTGAAGTGACCGGTGATAGAGGAACTTCCGCCCGTGATGGCGTTCTGTACGTTAGGATATGAATATACCATGTCGTCAAGGACGATGGCTATCTGCTTGCCGACGTTGTCGCTGGTCATGCGGGCCCATACATTGGCTCCCTCGGCGTTCATGCTCATGGAAACGGAAGGCTCACCGTTTGAACCGTGGTCGTAAACGACACGTGCATCGGTGATCACACCTCCGTCAAGCTTCGCCTTGCCGTCCCTTGAGGTGGCCTTGATGGCGACGAGCTCGAAGATGTTCTCGCCCTGAGCATACTCGGAAGGCTTTACAGACCACATAGGCTTGAACTCGGCCGGGAAGATCTCGGCGATCTGAGGCATGGCGAGATACCTGTTGACCTTGGCGGTGTCGATCGCGGCGGCGAAACCGATGCAGGCATTGTTAGATCCTGAAGGGCTCAGCACAGCGAAGAGAGGATTGGCCTTTCTGTAAGCGTCAATCTCAGCGGAATTGTCCTGGTTCTGAGCGATCTCTGAATTGAGAAGAGAGTCAACACCTTCTTTGGCTACATTCTCGGCGGCAGGCTCGGCGACCGCTGTGGTGTCGGCCTCTCCAGCAAGAATCTCAGCCAGCTTGGCGTTGGCCTCGGCAAGATAGCCGGAAAGTTCCTGGCTGGTATAGGTCTCCCAGAACTCAAGGGAAGCGGTTCCCTGAAGGAGCTTCCTCACACGCTCAGGCTCCTTGACGCCCGGAAGCTCGACGAGGATACGTCCGCTGTTGCCAAGTTTCTGGATGGACGGCTGGGTCACACCGAAACGGTCGATACGGCTTCTGAGGACGTTGAACGAGTTGGCGACGGCACTCTCAGCCTCGTCACGGATGACACTGATGACATCGGCGTCTGAGGAGGCCGGGGTGATCTTGTCTTTCATCTCGTAAGTACCGAAAATCTGGGCAAGGTGCTGACCGTTGCTCACTTCCTTCCACGCATCCGCGAAAAGAGTGATGTAGTCCTCTCTGGAATTAACGCTGCGTTCCTTGGCAAGGGCGAGAGCCTTCTGGAACTCAGGATTCATGCTGTTGCCGGAAATGGCCTTCACAAGATCCTGAAGCTGCACCTGCAGCATGACGTTCATACCACCCTTGAGGTCCAGACCAAGGTTGATCTCCTTGGCTTTGCACTCCTTGTAGGTGTTCCAGAGGAATACCTTCTTCGAAGAGATGGAATCAATGAATACCCTGTTCTGTTCCTTCCTGATCGAATCCAGATAGTAAGCCTGGTCATTTTCAGGAACCTGGGCGAAAGCCGCTGAATTCTGAGCCGCCACGGCAGCTTTCTCAGCGAACTTGGCCGCTTTCTTCTCCTGGATGGAAGTCACCGCTGTGAAGGAAAGCTGCCAAATGGAAGCGATCGCAAGCAGAATGGCGACAAGCCTAATCCAACCTTTACTTTGCATAATTGTGTACTTTTATTATTGTTTTTAATTTTTGCGCATAAAAATAAGGGTACAAATTTAGCATTTTTTTCTTAGAAAGAAATTATCTGCCAAGTATTTCTTATTTTTGCAGACGCAATCACCGAGATTTTTCAGAATGAGAAACAAAATATTCATCGGCATTCTAACTCTGCTCGCGCAGATCACATTCAACGGAGAGGCTCACGCGCAAGTCTCCCCGACCAGACTCTTGATCAAGGCTGACTCGTGCCGGCTGGCCTACAGCTTCGAGGAGGCGGTCAAGTACAGCGAAGGCGCCATCGAGCTTCTGGACTCAACCGCTTCGGCAAAGGCGGAGGAACAATTGTTGATGGCACGCAATGGACTGAACATGATGGGGTTCTGCAGCCAGCCGACTGTCGTCGCGAAGCGGACATTCCCGCTCAGGGACTTCTTCTTGTTCTACCCGCTGAAGGATTTCAGCTGGAGGAAGACCCCGAACCAGCTCGACTCTTTGGGCGGAGACGACCTCTCGCGCGCCATCTACATCCCTGACGACGCGAAGGACATCTACTACTCAGCCAAAGACGAGGAGGGCATCAGGAATATTTACTGCACACATCTGGCGGATTCCCTATGGTCCGCACCGGCGCTGATCAACGAGCAGATGACCAGTTCCTCGGACGAGATCTACCCGATGCTGTCCCCTGACGGACAATCACTTTACTTCGCCTCCAAAGGTCTGTACGGCATGGGAGGCTACGATCTCTATGTCTCAAACTGGAACAGCGAGACCAACGATTGGGACATGCCGGTGAATATGGGCTTTCCATATTCATCACCTTACGACGACTTCCTTTTCGTCAACACGGAGGACGGGAAATATTCCATCTTCGCGTCGAACCGCGAGTGCGGCCGCGACAGTGTGACAATCTATGTACTTGAATATGACAGCATGCCTGTCCGGAAAGCCGTCACCGATGTAGGCGAGCTGAGGACTCTGGCAGCCCTGAATCCGGCCAAGGATCCTTCCAGGATCGACAATGACGCGGCGGTTCCGGACGATGGGCAACACGATGAAGGCACAAAGCGCTACATGGAAAAGATGCGTGAGGTTAGAGCCTTGCGTGACTCGGTGGCAAGGTACGGAAAGAATCTGGACAAGATGCGCTCTGAACTTGCGGCGGCCTCAGCGGAAGAAAAAGCCAGACTCACGGCCGAGATATCCGACAAGGAATTGATGCTTCCGACCTTGAACAGTTCCTTAAACGCCGCGGTAAAGGAGCTCCAGAACATCGAGATGGATTTTCTGGCCAACGGAATCGTGATCGACACGCGGCGGCTCCAGGCCGAGGCCGACAAGGATATTGTCGGGACAGCCTCCGGCTACACATTCTCCAAAAACAGTTACGGCCCGGATCTTCATCTGGAGATCCTCAAGCCGAAACCTTCGTTCGACTATTCGTTCATGATCCTCCCGGAAGGACGTTTCGCCGAGAACAACACCCTGCCGGAAGGCATTGTCTATCAGATAAGAATATTTACCCTCAGCAGAAAAGCCTCTGTCTCCGACCTCAACGGCCTGAGTCCTGTGTTCGAGAGGACCACGACAACCGGGAAGCACGCCTATTCCGTCGGGCTTTTCAAGTCCTACAAAGATGCTCTTTCCAACCTTAACAAGGTGAAGAAGAGAGGGTTCCGCGACGCGCAGATCGATGCGTTCCAGAATGGCCAGATCATCGGCGTGTCGAAGGCCAGGGATCTTGAGTCGAAGGTCAGGACCTTGATGATGGTCAGGATCTACCCGGAGAACGGACAGTCTCTGTCCGAGGAGGCCATCGCGGCGATCCACGAGCATTCGGACAAGGATCTCATCAAGAGCGTCGAGGCCGGAGCCGTGGTGTTCACCGCCGGCCCGTTCGAGGACAAGTCGCAGGTGGATGCCCTTGTCGCCGCCCTGAAAGCCGCCGGTGTCGAGAACGTCTCCGTCACCGAGTCCGCCTCGGAATAGATTCACTGAAAGAAAAACGTGACCAAGATGAAGAAAGTCGGGAAAGTTCTTGTGGTTGATGACAATGCGGGGATCCGGTCCGCGTTGAAGATCTTGTTGCCTATGCGGTTCGAGGCGGTGGAGATCCTGCCGTCACCGGCACAGCTTATCAGCACCGTCAATGCCTTCCAGCCGGATGTGATCCTGTTGGACATGAATTTCAACACTGACATCAACACTGGAAATGAGGGACTTTTCTGGCTCAGCGAGTTACGCAACAACAACCCGAACCAGAAAGTCGTGCTGTTCACGGCCTACGCGGACATATCCCTGGCCGTGGAGGGGATGAAAAGAGGGGCGTTCGACTTCATCGTGAAGCCTTGGGAGAACGAGAAATTGCTCGCCACGCTGGAAAGGGCGGTGACGGAGAACCGGAAGGACAGCCGGCAGTCTAATGAATATGTCACCGGCCCGACCGGGATGTACTGGGGCACTTCACAGGCTATGGCCGAAATCAAGAAGACAATCGAGAAGATCGGCCCTACCGATGCCACGGTTCTGATCACCGGCGAGAACGGAACGGGTAAGGATCTTCTGGCCAGAGAGATACACAATCATTCCGAGCGGCGGAACGGCCCTATGGTCAGCGTGGATGCCGGAGCGATTCCGGAGACCCTTTTCGAGAGCGAGCTCTTCGGACACGTCAAGGGAGCGTTCACGGACGCCTATGCCGACAAGGCCGGAAAGGTCGAGTTGGCCGAGGGCGGAACCCTTTTCCTGGATGAGATCGGGAATATTCCTTTACACCTTCAGGCGAAGCTTCTGAGGGTTCTCCAGAACAGGACGATCACGAGGGTCGGCGACACCAAGCCACGCAATGTGAACATCCGCCTTGTCTGCGCCACGAATATGGATCTGCGCCAGAAGGTGCAGGAAGGCTCGTTCAGGGAGGATCTCTTCTACAGGATCAACACGATGAGCATCCATCTGCCGGCCCTGAGGGAGCGCCCGGAAGACATCGTTCCGCTCGCCGGGATATTCATAAAAAGGTTCGACGAGAAGTACCACCGCGAGGTAGAGGGCATCGATCCGGAGGCGAAGGCCGCTTTGAAGGACTGCCACTGGAGCGGGAATATTCGTGAGCTCCAGAACTGCATCGAGAAGGCGGTCATTCTGGCGGAAGGCAGTAATCTGACAGAGAACGAGTTGCAGCTGCCGTCAGAGGCTCTGGTCGAGGGAAGCGAGACTTCTGTGGCGACGCTGGAGGAAGTGGAGGAGAAGGCCATCCGCGCCGCGGTGGAGAAATATTCCGGGAATATGTCGCTGGTTGCCAAGGCGTTGAATGTCAGCCGCCCGACCCTCTACAGCAAACTCAAGAAATACGGGATTTAGTCGAAGTTTATGAATATGCTTCCGTGGCCTCAGATAGCGATTCCGGCCGGCGTTCTGGTGCTGGTGGCTTTGCTTGCGGTGCTTCTTACACGGCATCGCATCCTCAAGAAAGTGACCTATATGCTTGATGCCCTGGAGGATAAGGAGACCAATTTCAGGTTCGACGAGGGGGGCTTGGGCAGCCGGAAGATCAACAGGACCCTGAACCGAATCCGTACCATATTCCAGAAAGAGACGGCCGACATCCGGGAGCAGGAGGAATATTACGGACAGATGTTGGACAAGGCCAAGACCGGCATCGTCGTGCTGGAGTCCGGGACGGATTCCGTGCTTTACACCAACAAGCAGGCGTTGATTCTTCTGGGAGTGTCGTCACTGAGCACCTTACGGCAACTTGACATCGTAAGCCCTTCATTAAGAGGAGCCTTTGAGAAAGTCGAGGAGGGGCTGGACCAGAAAGCGTCCATCTATTCGGAAAGCTCGCAGACGAACATTTCCCTGTCCGCCACATCGGCGCACATCGGGCGTAAGGACGTGAAAATCATCGCGGTAAACGACATCTCTGAGGCCATCGAGGAGAACGAGTCAGTGTCCTGGACGAGGCTCATCAGGGTTCTCACACACGAGATCATGAACACCGTCACACCGATCGCCTCCCTTTCCGAGGCTCTTTCCGAATATGCCGGGACGATCACTCCGCCATCAGACGGGCCGGATCTCAAGGCAGGTCTGGAGACCATCGCCAGTTCGTCCCGTGGTCTTATAAAGTTTGTCAATTCGTACAGGGATCTGACCCACGTGGCCGTGCCGGTCAGGAAGGCGTTTTTCGCTCGCGACCTCGCGGCCAAGGTCATCGATCTGAGCCAGCCGGTGTTGACCGCCGCCGGGGCTACCGCTGGATTTGTGGAAAAGACCGAGGACGTGCTTCTGTACGCTGACGAGAGCCAGATCTCACAGATTCTCATCAACCTTGTCAAGAACGCCGCTCAGGCCGGGGCGCGGCACATCGAAATCTCTGCCGAGATTGACAAGAGGGACAACGTCATCATCAATGTGAGCAATGACGGGCCGCCTATCAGCGCGGCAAGCCAGGAGGAGATATTCATTCCGTTCTTCACGACCAAGCATGATGGCAGCGGAATCGGACTGAGCCTTTCCCGTCAGATCATGAGGATGCACGGCGGCACCCTCCGCCTCACCCGCTCGGACTCCGAAGCGACTGTTTTCACGCTCATATTCAAGTAGGAAGGAGCTGGCCACTTCGACAAGCTCTATGACCGATTCTTTTTCGGCCACTAAAGCCATAGTCTATCAATTCGGCCACTAAAGCCACATCCTATCAAGCAGATATTCAAAGCCCAATTTAGTGGCCGGAAGGTTGCCCCGACGAACCCTCCGCGCTTCGCGCTCCGTCCCTCCCAGCCTGACGGCTGGGCCCC
>ENA-UADY01000300-UADY01000300.1-human-gut-metagenome-genome-assembly--contig:-NODE-300-length-13516-cov-7.222420_pt1 | contig 13516 bp, 8 predicted proteins | sample MGYA00244275_ERZ654271 | MGnify/ENA primary metagenome ERZ654271 (study PRJEB26926, sample SAMN06165020) | human gut metagenome | biome: ENVO:00009003; feature: ENVO:2100002; material: ENVO:00002003...
GTGGGCTCGGAGATGTGTATAAGAGACAGTTCTTCTACGGATGGAAGACCGACGGAGTGTTCCAGAACGCCGCCGAAGTCGCTGCCTACACCAATTCGGAAGGAGCGCTTCTGCAACCTAACGCACAGGCCGGAGACTTCCGCTTCGTGGATGTCAACGGTGACGGTGTCATCAACGACGACGACCGCACAAAGATCGGCAAGGGAATTCCTGACTGGACCCTCGGCCTTTCACTCAACCTCGAATGGAAGGGATTCGATTTCAGCATGTTGCTTCAGGGACAGTTCGGAGTCCAGGCGTTCAACGTCTCACGCCGTACCGACCTCTACTACATCAACCTGCCTAAGAATATTCTCAACAGGTGGACCGGAGAGGGCACCACAAACAGCTACCCACGTTTCGCCTTCAGTTCAGCCAACGAGAATTACAGGGCCTCAGACTACTGGGTTGAGGACGCTTCCTTCGTAAGGGCAAGGAACATGCAGTTCGGCTACACCCTTCCTGCCAAACTGACCAAGCACGTGGCGATCTCCAGACTGAGACTCTACGTTCAGGCCGAGAACCTCTTCACCCTCACCAAGTACACGGGATGCGATCCTGAAGTGACGGGAGGTAACTCAGGCTACGGCACGGAGGTAGGTATCGACCGTGGTGTCTATCCGCAGAACAGAACATTCACATTCGGTGTAAATGTCAACTTCTAAAATGAGATTCGAGATGAAAAAGATATTTTTCGCGCTTTGCGCCCTTTCAATCCTGACCGTTTCTTCCTGCTCCGAGGACTTTGTCACTCCGGAACACAACGCATCCGAGCCGATGGATGAATATTTCAACACGGAAGCCCGTATATTCCAAGGACTTACAGCGGCGTATGATCCGCTTGAGTGGTACGACTATTTCTACCAGTACGATGCCCTGCACCTTGTCTATGACATTATGGGCGACGACATCAACGTCGGCGGCTCCAACGAGGGCGACCAGCCGATCCTTGTGAAGACACACTTCTACACAGCGACTTCGACCGATGTCTGCAACCAGATGTGGACAATCTCATATTCAGGAATCAACCGTTGCTGCGTGGTCCTGGAGAATGTGGACAATGTTCCAGGGATGAGCGATGAGACCAAGGCTCTCTACAAGGCAGAGGCCACCGTGCTCAAGGCGTTCTATTACAACGTCCTGTGGAAGCTTTGGGGAAATGTTCCTTACTACGATGAGAACCTGAAGTCCCCTTATTTCACCGAGCAGCTCGGTCACGACGCCGTTTATGAGAAGATCGTCACCAACCTTGAGAACGTGTTCGAGATGAACGTCCTTCCTATGAAGGCTTCAGCCGGCAATGAGGGGCGTGTGACCCTTGCGATGGCTTATATGCTTTACACAGAGGCGGTTCTGTACCAGAACGATGAGTCAAGATACCAGAAAGCCCTCGGGTTTATGAAAGAGATCAAGCAGTCCGGCAACTACCGTCTGGTCGATGACTTCGCCGGAATCTGGACCGAGTCAGGCGAATGGTGCGCCGAGTCCATCTGGGAAATCAACTACATCTCAGAGGGTGGCGTGCGCTCTTGGGACGCGCCTATCGCTACCGGTGGCAACATATTCTCAGTCCTGACCGGAATCCCTTCACTCAAAGGAAGTTCCGACTTCATTGAAGGCTGGGGATTCGGCACTGTACGCAAGGCCGCTTACGATATGTACGATGAGACCGACATCCGCCGCGACGGTGGAATCCTCAACTTCGAGAAATACGCCGAGGAATCCGGAGCGTCCTACACCCCACGCTGGGAAGACAGCGGTTATTTCCTTCTCAAGTACATCGCCCGCGCCAACGGCAACCACGGCTACCTTGGTGACCCGAATATGAACCACGGCAACAACGAAAGGGTTTACCGCTACGCCGAGACCCTCCTCAACGCCGCCGAGCTCTCAGTCCTCCTTGGCCAGGATCCTTCTGAATATCTCAAGGAGATCCGTGACCGCGCGAAATGCCAGGACACCGGACTCACCCGCGATGACATCATCCAGGAGCGCCACAAGGAGTTTGTCGGAGAAGGCAAGCGTTACTGGGACCTCGTCCGCACCGGAATGGCCGCGTCAGTCCTCAAGGCTTCCAACCACGAGTTCCGCCAGAACGACTGGACCGAGTCCAAGAAATACTGGCCGATCCCTCAGACCGAGCTTGACAAGGATCCTAACCTCGTACAGAACAACTACTAATCTTGAATGAATATGAAGACAACATTGAAATATATCGCATTGTCGATGTCCGCCGCCCTTATGGCAGCCTGCTCGCCGGACTACATCACTCCGGATCAGGCGAAGCTTCCGCAAGCCGCTGACTTTGACGTGCAGGTGGAGGTGAACCAGGAGACCAACTACGTCACCTTCAATATGAACAACAACGGCATCGTGCCTGTCTGGATTGTCGGTGCCACAGATCCGATCGACAACGCGAACGGCTCGAAAGTGACCGGCAAGAACTACGCCTACACCGGGAACGGACTCCTGCTCCGTTTCCGTGACGAGGGCAAGCACACCGTCGAGGTCAAGGCCTACAACGCCCACGGAATCTCGGTCGGCTCGCAGATGGTGGAGTTCACTCTGAACAACACTTACCGTGATCCGTTCGACCCGGCACCTTACATCAAGGCGCTCAGCGACGGCTCCACCAAGACCTGGGAATGGAACCACACCATGGCCGGGCACTTCGGATGCGGTCCGTTCGGCGGAACCGGAACCGAATGGTGGAGCGCCGGAGCCGAGGAGAAAAAGGACTGGAGCTTGTACGACGACAAGATCACCTTCGGAGCTGACGGTTCCTACATCTACGACCCGGGTGACGGCCAGCTTTACGTCAACGCCAATTCCGGAATCAAGTCTGAATATGCGACCGGAGAGGATTACCTTGTTCCTTGGGAGAAGACCACTGCGACATATTCAGTGGAAAGCAATTGGAACGACGCCGGTGTGGAGGAAATCTACATCACCCTTCCTAAGGGGACTCCGATGTCCTACGTCGCTGACCAGACAGAGCTTGACGATCCTCGTTACCTCGTCTTGGAGAGCAAGCCGGCGGATATGAAGAAATGCCTCAAGCTTGTGGCCAACCTCAAGACCTCAGGCAATCCGGACGGTATCGCTTGGCATTACGAGTTTGTCAAGGAAGGATCCGCCGGCGGAGATGTCACCGATCCTCTCTACGGCAAGACCAGCAAGACCTGGGTGCTTGATTCAGAGGCCAACGGACACCTCGGATGCGGCCCAGACCAGGCGAATGCCGCTGGATGGTGGGCTGCCGGTCCTAACGAGAAGGCCGGATTCGGTCTCTACGATGATGAGATCACCTTCTACGCTGACGGCAAGTACGTCTTCAACCCTGGCGCGGATGGCAAGATCTACATCAACAAAGAGGTCACCGCGATTGGCCCTGGGACAACCCAGAGCGAGGACTACGACATCGACTGGACCGTTCAGGAATCCACCTACACACTCAACGGGGACGTTCTCACCTTCCCAGAAGGAGTTGTGATCGGTTATGTGGCGAACAACGAGTCAGTTACGAACCCGACCTACGTCATCACCGAGAACACGGAGGACAAGCTCGTCATCGTGGCGAACTTCAGCGGAATCTCCTGGCAGTACATCTACAAGCCGAAACCGGATGTGTTCGACGTTGACGGCCCAGGAAACTTCTGGAAGAGCGCAAGCGTAAGTATGACCTACTGGTACTCCCCTTCCGACTGGTCAGGCGGACTGAATCCAGAGACCGAAACTCTTGAGAACAACGGACTTAAAGTCGTCATCCCTGAGGGAATCGGCGGAAACGAATGGCAGGGCCAGACCGTGTTCCACACCGACATCCCGATGTCAGCGTCCAAGACCTATGACTTCTGCGTGACCGTGGAGGCTGACCAGGACATCCCTGCGATGACGTTCAAGCTCGCCTGGGAAGGCAACGACAATGATCACGCGGCGTTCTATGTCAATGATTTCACGGTCGAGGCAGGCGAACCAGCTACCTTCAAGATGGAAAGTGTCGTGCCTGACGTTGACTACGACAAAGTCGTTCTCTTCGTTGACCTTGGCAGATGCACAGCCGGAACGACAGTCACATTGACTAAGATCTGCATGCAGGAGCATAAATAGTTTTGCGGATATATTCATTTCTGAATGAAACGTTTATCGCAATATTTAGCGTTCGGGTTGCTGTCGCTTTCGGCGGCGGCAGCCCTTTCATCTTCGTCTTGCGGAGGAGCTTCATCCAATGATCCCGAAGTGGTTCCGGAACTCTCCACCGACAAGGAAGAACTGGCCGCTTCATACGAGGCCACTGAACTGACTGTCAACGTGACGGCCAACTGCGAATGGGGCGTGTCCTCCGGAGCTACCGACTGGTGTACGGTTTCCCCGAGCGGCGGGCTGTCCGGCAGCTCGACCGTAAAGGTTTCTCTCACAGAGAACTTCACGAGAGATGCCCGTGAGACCGTTCTGACCTTCCTCTTCGGTTCGGCAAGAAAGACCGTGAATGTGAAGCAGGAATGCAAGGAGGACGGAGTGAACATTCCGGCCGGCTACAAACTGGTCTGGCAGGACGAGTTCAACACAAGCGGCTCATCCACACCTGATTCCGACAAATGGTGGTACGAGACCGGAAGCAGTGGTTGGGGCAACAACGAGCTTCAGAACTATGTCGCTGACGGGATGTACAATGGCGTGAAGATCGCTGAGGTGTCAGATGGTACGCTCAAGATCACGGCCCAGAAGATCGGAGGCAAGGTCCAGTCTGTCAGGATGAACACCAAGGAATCCTGGACCTATGGCTATTTCGAGGCGCGGCTCAAACTCCCTAAGGGGAAGGGCACCTGGCCGGCGTTCTGGATGATGCCGAAGAACTATCATTCGTGGCCTGCGGACGGCGAGATCGACATTATGGAAGAGGTTGGCTACAATCCTGAATATGTCTCCTCAAGCATCCACTGCACGGCCTACAACCATCCTAAGAACACTCAGAAAACCCACGAGTTCCTTCTCAAGGGCGCGCAGTCAGAGTTCCATACCTACGCTCTGGAATGGACAGCCGAAAAGATGGACTTCATCTTTGACGGAGAGGTCCACCTGACGTTCAAGAATGACGGTAAGGGCGACTACGACACCTGGCCGTTCAACAATCCGTTCTACCTCAAGCTGAATCTGGCCTGGGGCGGCGACTGGGGCGGAGCGATGGGCGTTGATGAAAGCTGTCTGCCAGCCACTTACGAGATTGACTACGTGAGAGTGTTCCAAAAACAATAGCAAGATGAAGACATTGTCCAGACTCTCACTTATGTTCCTTGTTCTCCTTACCGTCTTTTCCTGCGGCAAGGAGAGTAAGGAGTCCGTGGCCGAGTTCCACTCCATCACTCCGGTTCAGTCCTCTGTCACAATGGATGACGACGGCAACGCCACCGTGGAGTTTATGGTGGACGAGCCGGGATATTCATTCAACTACAATGTCGGCAGTCCGGACTGCGCCGTGTCGCTGAGGCGTCAGGACGGAAGCGAGTCTGACATATTCAGAATTACAGGGATTTCGCCGACGGAGAGTGAGGGAACATATTCAGTGACAATCGCTGATCTTGGGGTCAGCGGCGACTGTGAGGAGAGCGTCCGGTTCGCGATGAGGCTGCCGCAGGGCACGATGGTATATTCCAAGCCGTTCATAATCAAGAGCAATGACTTCGACGGCAGGATAAAGGTCCGGACAGGGCTTCCGGTGGTTTACGTTGACACGGAAGACGAGAAGGAGGTCGTGTCCAAGGAGGACTATCTGAAAGCGGTCTTCAAGATAAACGGGATGGGCAGATTTGGTGATCTGGAAGAGGTGCCGTGCTCCGTCCGCGGACGTGGAAACACCACTTGGACCTGGCCCAAGAAGCCTTATCTGATCAAGTTTGACAAGAAGCAGTCCATCTTCGGGCTGCCTAAGCACAAACGGTGGATCCTTCTGGCCAACTTTATGGACAGGACACTGATGCGCAACCTGATAGCCTACAAAGTGGGTTCGATGACATCGCTGGACTGGACTCCGCACTGCCAGAGCGTGGAACTCGTGATGAACGGGAAGCACGTCGGCAACTATCTGCTGATCGAGCAGATCCGTGCGGACAGCAACCGTGTGCCTTGCGAGGACGGATTCCTTCTGGAATGCGACTTCCACTACGACAATGAGATCCAATGGATCCAAACGCCCGGAAAATGTATGCAGATGCATGACGGCATCCCTTTCGGAATAAAGTACCCGGACTACGATGATGGCCTCACCGGCCTGATGCTCAACGAAATCAAGGAATATGTCAGGACGGTTTCCGAGGTGATCTACGGCGAGAACTTCAAGGACGATTCTGAGGGCTATGCCAAATATCTGGATGTCAAGTCCTTCATTGACTATTGGATAGTTTTCGAGGTGATGATCAACCACGAATTAGGTAACCCGGGAAGCGTGTTCCTGCACAAGAGTGCGGACGGGAAGCTGACCGCCGGACCGATTTGGGATTTCGACTGGGGTGTGCTTTCCTACAATGCTTCCCCACAGGCCAGAAACGGTCTGGTAAACAGGGATTCCTTCTGGTACGCAAGGCTGTTCGATGATCCTGATTTCAAGGCCGCGGTCAAGTCCCGGTGGAATGAACTGCTTCCGCAGCTGAAGACAATTCCTGCCTTCATCGATGAGATGGAGAAGACGCTTCAGACCTCGGCTGAGCTGAATTTCAAGATGTGGGATCCTTCCGAAGACGCGTCACAGAACGGTGGCGTGATTGTCAACGGGGACGAGAGAATGAGCTACAACGCCGCTGTGGCGAGATTGAAAAAGATTTACGAAGAACGATTGGAAATAATAAGCAAGAATCTGTAAATGAGAATATTCAAATACCTTATGACTGCGGCGGCCGCCCTTGCGATCTGCGGCTGCTCTGAGAAAGACGAGACTGAAAAGAAAATCGACGACCTTCTTTCGCGGATGACCCTGCACGAGAAGATCGGTCAGATGAACCAGCTTTCCGGCGGAGACTGGCTGACCGAGGCCGCCGAGAAAGGCGAGGTAGGTTCCATCCTCAACTGTGTGGATCCGGCTGAGATAAACAGGGTCCAGAAAGCCGCTGTCGAAAGAAGCCGGCTGGGAATTCCGATCCTTGTCAGCAGGGATGTCATCCACGGCTTCAAGACCATATTCCCGATTCCGCTTGGACTCGCGGCCACTTTTGATCCGGAATTGGTTGAGAGTGGCGCCCGTGTGGCAGCCGTCGAGGCCGCTTCCTGCGGAGTGAGATGGACATTCTCCCCGATGCTGGACATCTCAAGGGATCCACGCTGGGGCAGGATCGCCGAGAGTTCCGGAGAGGATCCGTACCTTGACGCCGTAATGGGCACCGCTATGGTTCGTGGCTATCAAGGCAATGGGGATTCAACCTCCATTGCCGCCTGCCTCAAGCATTTTGTAGGCTACGGGGCGACCGAAGGAGGCCGTGACTACAACACAGTCGAACTCTCAGAAAGGACTTTGCGCAATGTTTATTTCCCTGCGTTCCAGGCAGGTGTGGACGCCGGTGCGATGACCCTGATGACTTCGTTCAACACCATCGATGGAGTCCCTTCCACAGGCAACAAATGGCTGCTTCAGGACATATTGAGAGGAGAATGGGGATTCGACGGAATGATCGTGACCGACTGGAACTCTTCCGGCGAGATGATTATGCACGGATTCGCCAAGGATCTAAAGGACGCCACCGATCTGGCCGTCAACGCCGGAGTAGAGATGGATATGATGTCCTACGGCTACATTTCCTTCATCGAGGAACTGGTCAAAGAAAAGAAAATCAGCGAGAAACAAATCGATGACGCTGTCAGGGACATCCTTCGCCTGAAGTTCCGCCTCGGGCTGTTCGACAATCCTTACGTCAACGAGGAGGGTTCAAAAGATGTTCTCTACGCCCCGTCACATCTGGAGGCCGCCAAGCAAAGCGCCATTGAATCAGCCATCCTTCTGAAGAACGATAACGCTCTTCCTTTGAAGGATGCCAAGACTCTGCTCGTGACCGGTCCTCTGGCCGACGCTCCTTACGAACAGATGGGCACTTGGGCCTTTGACGGGGACGAGACTCATTCCGTCACCCCTCTGGCAGCTCTCAAAAAGGATTACAACGTGATCTACGAACCGGGGACCGCCTTCAGCCGCGACAGAAGCATTGCAGGAATCGCCAAGGCAAAGGCCGCCGCGTCAAGGGCAGACGCCATCGTGGTGTTCGCCGGAGAAGAGGCGATCCTCTCAGGCGAGGCGCACTGCCTGTCCGACCTGAATCTTCAAGGTGCTCAGAGCGAGCTGATAGCGGCAATGCGGCAGACCGGCAAAAAGGTCATCGTGGTCGTGATGGCCGGCAGGCCTCTGACCATCGGCCGCGACCTGGAGAACTGTGACGCGATGCTTTATTCGTTCCATCCCGGCACAATGGGTGGCGAGGCGATCGCCGACCTCCTGAGCGGAAAGGCCGTTCCGTCCGGAAAGACTCCTGTCACCTTCCTAAAGACCGTCGGCCAGGCTCCGATGTACTACAACCACCTCAACACCGGCCGTCCGAACACCGGCACCGAGACCCTCCTGATGGACCTTCCTCTCAAAGCCGGCCAAACCTCCAACGGCTGCACCTCCTACTACCTCGACAGCGGCTACGGCCCGCTCTTCCCGTTCGGCTACGGCCTGAGCTACACCACCTTTGAATATTCCGACATAGCTCTCGACAGCCGTGAATATACCGCCGCCGACACGATCAAGGTCAAATTCACCCTGAAGAACAGCGGAGAATATGCCGGCATTGAGGTCGCACAGCTCTACGTTCGTGACCTCGTCGGATCCATCGCCCGCCCTGTCAAGGAACTCAAAGGTTTCCAAAGGGTTGCGTTGAACGCCGGCGAATCAAAGGTCGTGGATTTCTCGCTTCCTGTCTCCGCCCTCGCCTTCTGGAACATCAACAATGAATATATTGTCGAGCCCGGTGATTTCCAACTCTGGGTAGCCACCGACTCCGCCTCCGGCGAGCCTGTCGGATTCACTGTCAGATAGTCTGGAATCTATAGGTTTCTCAGGCAAATAGTCTTGTCATTTAGATTATGTCTTTGTTGGCCAATTACCACAAAGACATAATCTAATTCTTATCACCCACGGCACTAAAACCGGAATAATCGCATAGAATCTGTTTTGAGTTGTTTGAAATGTTCTTTGATGTGAAAAATCTTCAAAAACAGCTTCTTAGTCCTGTCTCAAAGTCTCAATCCTCTCCGGAGACAGCCCTGTGGCAATCCCGATCTGTTCAACCGGGATGCCTAACGACAGCATAGACTTAGCGACTTTCTCTATACCTTTCTCTACGCCTTCCGCCGTGCCTTGCTCGACACCGGCCTTAAAGCCTTTGCGGTAGCCCTGCTGCTCGGCACCTTTGATGTACGGGTGCATCTCTTTTTCTGTCATCATATCGCTGAAATAGTTGTCAATCTCCTGGTCGTCAAGGCCGCTGACACGCATCGCCCGTTCCAACCTCACAAACTCAGCGTCTTTCTCCGACCTCGACTTCGCAAATATAGCGAAATTTCTGAATATCCGGCACCATGCTGCCACAGGACTGTCATATTCATCAGTGTAGCGCATTATCCTCGGCAACTCCAACAGATAGAACGACATCCGGTCTCCGAACGGCTCGGCCGTCTCGATCTCACGCAGTCTGTAATGGTACAGGATCTTTCCCTCCGGCGAGTTCGGATGCTCGTCCTCATAGTTCATTATGCAGATGACCTTGACAGGTGTCAGAGCATATTCCTCATCCCCGCGCTTCACCTGTCTGGTCACCAGCCTTGAACCATAAAAGAGCAGACGGTCGCGCTGGTCGAAACGCGACGTCCTCTGCATCTCGACCAGAATCGTCCCGCCCGGTGTCCGGCAAAGAAGGTCGAAGAGTATCCTCTTGTCCTGCGGAGATATCTCCGTCAGTTCCGTGTTCCGGAACTCAACCGACATGATGTCCTCCTGAAGGATATCATTGAGGAGACGGACAAGCAATTCAGGGTGGTTCTGGAACAGATACTTGAACGCCCAGTCGCAGGTCAGGTCAAGATACTCCGGCGTGGCGAGCCGCTGTGCGTAGGCATCCTTCTCCTCGTCGGTCATCCCGACGAACCGCCCGTCGTTCTCAATCAGTCTACGGCAGTGGCGGTAGCGTTTAAGGTACTGCTCCTCCTCCGATGCCGCGTCCGGGCAGTCAGCGGCTTCCTGCCCATCCACGGTCTCTTGGTTAACACCCTCATGTTCAATGGTCTCTTGGTTAATGGTAGTCTGGTCATCGGCCTTCCGCCTGACGGCACATTTTCTCTCTGAAGTCCTCATAGTTGAAGTGAATCATGTCTGTTTGTCAAAATGTCCCGCGATTTCTCCCGGAACACGACCGCAAGTTAGGCATTCCTAATGAAAGGAAACAGAAAGAAACACATTCAATTCATAAAAAACAGAAATATTTTCGGTGATACCCCCGAAGAAACCACTACTTGAGGCTTCTTTGACACGGCAGCCACCTTCGGCAAAGTGCTTTAGCGTCACCGTTGGACTTTAGGCACTCCAAAAACCCTCCGGCAACGCATTGAGCCATATTCGTTTCCCAAGAGTGTTCCGCAACACTCTTGAGAGACGTTCTAGCCCGAAAACGTTGCCCAAGCGCCACCTCCCCCGAAAGATCACCGAGAAATATTAGACTCTCGACATCATCAAGGCTCCTCTATTCCTCGTTTCGATGAATCGGAGGTGCTTCGTTGAGGACGTTAGAGTCATTCAAATTACTGGTTAACCCTCGTCGTATGTCCCGATTTTAAGCCGTGGCGGATAAATGCCACAAATGACAACCCTACCCCTTACCCAAAACATTCCAAAACGGCACCCTCCCTAAGTATGCCATGCCACTTCACAGCAATAAGATTCCTAAACACATACGTGAGAGTCTTATTATTCCCGACAAAGCGCATTTTTATCATAAAATGATTATCATAAAATGATAAAATGTCATATTTACAATGTAAGACATTATAACTTTGATAGATACATCAATCACGACAGGGTACGCCGGAGTCCAATTTTTTTTGCGGCAGGGTCAAAGGGACAAGCGGAGTATCAGATCAGTTCGCGGATTATCTCGTCGGAGGTGAAGAGGTGGGATTCGGGGATGCGGATGCTGCCGCCTTGCTTCTCAAGGGCACCTTCACTCAAAAGGGAATTAATGACCGCGCGGTCGGCCAATGAATATAGTTCCGCGGCTTCCAGGCCTTTGTCGGTGCGGAGGGAGAGCATGATCCTCTCTACTCTGATGTCCTCGGGCGAAAGGGTCTCGGAGGTTCTTGAATATGTGGCCAACTTTCCGCTTGGATTCCTGGATGAGGTTTGACGCGAAGACAAGCCCGAATTACAGGATGAGATTACGTCCAGATTCCGGGATGAAGTTTGACACGAAGTCGAGTCCGGATTACAGGACGAGATTCTGTCTGGATTGCAGGATGAGGTTTCATCCTGCTGACGGTGCGGGAGTTCCTGGCTGTTCCAGGAGCGTACATTGCCGGTCAGGGAATGGGCACCGGGGCCGAGGCCGATGTACGGTGCCCGGCGCCAATAGGCGCTGTTGTGGACGGCTTCGAAGCCGGGCTTTGCGAAATTGGAGATTTCGTAATGATGGTAGCCGGACCGCCCAAGACATCTGCACAGGATGTCGTACTGCCGGCGACATTGTTCCTCGGAAGCCTCAACGTAACGCCCGTCGGCTACCATCTTGGCAAGGGCGCTTCCTTCCTCTATTGACAGTTGGTAGGCCGAAATGTGCTCTGGAGAAAGTTCCAAGGCCTTTTCGATCGTGTCTTTCCAGGTCTCGTCCGTCAGTTGGGATATGCCAAAGATCAGGTCAATGCTGATGTTCCGGACTCCGCTCCCGCGAAGAATATGGAAAGCCTTGACGGCATTCCCTGCATCGTGGCGGCGGTTCATCCAACGGAGAATGTCATCGTTGAATGACTGGATGCCCATGCTGATCCTGTTCACACCCAAGGCAAGAAGTCCGCGGACATATTCACGGCCTTTTTCCACTATATCTTCGGGGTTCACTTCAACGGTAAACTCATCGAAGAGTTCTGTCGGGGTGGTCACTTCGACAGGCTCAGTGACCGGAGAAAACTGTTCAGTGACCAAAGAAAGCCGTTCAGTCTGGGAAACCGCACCGACAATCCGTGACAAAACATCAAGAGGAAGCACCGATGGGGTGCCTCCTCCGATGTATAGGGTGTTGACCGCATCCTGTGCGGACATATTCATTTCCAGTTCCTTCCGGCGGTCACGAATCTCAGCGATGACGGCATCTGCATATTCATTGAACGCCTGTCTGCTCCGGCATATTTCCGAATAGAAGTCGCAGTAAGTGCAGAAACTGCCGCAGAAAGGGACGTGAAGGTAGATCACAGGTTAGCGGAGCAAGAGTTCAGTCTTGCCGAGGAACGCCTGAGAGGTGTAGGCCTCAACCGTGTATATTCCCGACTGATAGGAAGGAATGTCGTTGAGATAGATGCTCAGGTCAACCTCCTTACCCTCGTAGTCAACCTCACGGGAAGCGGAGGCGACCATAGTCTGGCCGTTGAACGAGAACGAGGTCTGCGTGCTGTTGGTGAGAAGGATTCCGTCCGGATCCTTGACGCGGAGATAGACTCTCACCGGTCCCTTAGGAGCCAGGTCGTTCTCGACAAGGCTCAGGGAGGCCAGAAGTCTCACTACCCTGCTGCTACGGTCCGTAACCTTGTCGGAAGCGTTGTAGGCGGCGACGCTCAAGCCTCTGGACTTGATCACGGAACCGGCGGCCACCTGACCGGAAAGGTTCTCGACCTGTCCCTTGAGGTCAGCGTTCTCCGCACGGCTCTCCGCGGCCTCGCGGCGCGCGGCGGCGGCATCGGCTGTCAGCTTGTGGTTCAATGTGTTGAGCGAGTCAATCTGCACTATGTAGTTTCTCATGATGCTGCGAAGGGTTCCGAGTTCCTTCTCGTACTGACGCATCTTGCGGCGGTTCGTGGCCTCGGTCTTCTGGATCCTCTCTATCAACTGGTTGACCTCTTCCTTGGAGGAGTCCAGCTGGCTGTTGATCGATGCATAGTCAGACGAAAGGCTGTCGTAGTCTCCCTTGAGGGCGATCATCTGCTGGGTAAGGTCGTCCTTCTCAGCGTTAAGGTCCTTTACAAGGCTGGACTTCGAGAACCAAATGTAGGCAAGTCCCGCGGCAAGCAGCACCGCCACAGCCACAAGAATCCACATAACCTTCTTGAGGCTTTCATTCTTTCTTTCCTGCTCTTCGCGATCACGACGCTCGCGGATAGGATCAATTTCTGCCATAGTCTTTCGATTTAATAATTAATGACACAAAAATAACAAAACTATTTCATATCTTTGCTTCGTTAGCAAAAATCGGACTATTAT
>ENA-UADY01000328-UADY01000328.1-human-gut-metagenome-genome-assembly--contig:-NODE-328-length-13045-cov-7.808930_pt1 | contig 13045 bp, 10 predicted proteins | sample MGYA00244275_ERZ654271 | MGnify/ENA primary metagenome ERZ654271 (study PRJEB26926, sample SAMN06165020) | human gut metagenome | biome: ENVO:00009003; feature: ENVO:2100002; material: ENVO:00002003...
TGCTTATGGAGCTCTCCTCCTTGGTAATGAAGAACACCGGGAAAGATTACAAAACAGCGTTAGGAGAGTTTTCATCGGCAAAAGGCCAGCTGCGGCTGCTGAATGTCACCGCCGGATTCGGAGGCAAATCCTATATGAATTACAGTAAGGTTCCCGCGAGACTGACCGAATTATGCGAGTGGATCAACGAAGCGAGACGGAGCAGCAAGAGCAAAGACATCAACCAGTTATATTCAATAAGTTTTGATGCCCATTTCAACTTGGTCACCATCCATCCTTGGGCAGACGGGAACGGCAGGATGGCCCGCCTGCTGATGAACCAACTCCAGTTCGAGTTCGGCCTTATCCCTTCGATCATATTAAAGGAAGACAAAGAGGATTACATCAAATCGCTCATCACTGCCCGGGAAAGCGAAGACTTGAACATATTCAGAGAGTTTATGTTCCGCACCACGGCAAAGGTCCTCCGCCGAGACATTGACAACTATCTGCAATCAACAGGTCTGCTCGAAGAGGAAAGTCCGGTTTATTCCGCCCGCGATGGAAAAAAACCGAAAAGTAGGGAGATAATCCTGAATATGCTGTCAAAGGACGGTTCTCTCAGCGCCGCCTCTCTGGCCCGAAGAATCGGAATATCTCCGAAAGCCGTCGAGAAACATCTCGCCAACCTGAAAGCCGCCGGCCTCCTCCGCCGCATCGGTCCCGACAAAGGCGGCCACTGGGAGGTCAACGGATAAAGCGCCCGACGTTTTCCATTCCATAGCCTTATTCTATGGACTAACTTACCCCAAAGGTAATAACAACACCAGCACCTATCAAAACAAATAACGCCCTATATCTAGCGGAATGTCTATAAAATTCATAAGATTCCGCTGATTATAGGCGTATTTTTGTTATATTTGCAGCGGAAACTCTATTTTTGACTATTATGATTATCGGACGTAAGAAAGAATGCGGAACCCTTTGGGGACTACTGGAAAAGAAGGATTCTCAGTTTTGCGCTGTCTATGGCAGACGGCGTGTCGGCAAAACCTATCTGATCCGCGAGGCATTCAACTATCAGTTCACATTCCAGCATACGGGGGTCGCAAAGGGTGATCTGAGGAATCAGCTTGTAGCTTTCAGGGATTCCCTCAGGAATGCCGGATTAAGCCAGTGTCCCGTCCCAAAGACCTGGTTCGAGGCATTTGATAAGCTTAAACAGTTGATTGATTCCGCCCCTGCCGGCAAAAAGGTGATATTCATTGATGAGCTTCCGTGGATGGACACTCCCAAATCTAAAATGGTCAGTGCCTTGGAGCATTTTTGGAATGGATGGGCCACGGCAAGGCCGCAGAAAGACATCGTGTTGATTGTGTGCGGAAGCGCCACTTCTTGGATAACGAAAAAGCTTCTGAAGAACAAGGATGGGCTTCGGGGTAGAATTACCGAGAAGATAAAGGTCGCACCTTTCACATTGTCGGAATGTGAGCAATATGCTTCCGCGGCCGGACTTTCAATGGTTCGCAAGGATGTGTTGGAGATGTATATGATCCTTGGTGGAATACCTTATTATTGGAGTTTCCTAAGGCGAGGTTTGAGTGTAGCTCAGAATGTAGATGAGCTGTTCTTTTCCGAAAACGCCAAGTTGAGGGATGAATTTGGAGCGCTGTACCAGGTTCTGTTCAACAGACCGGAGAAATTCATCAAAGTAATTGAGGCCTTGAACGGAAAGAAAGCAGGTCTGAGCCGTCAGGAAATTCTGGCCAAGACGGGAATCGAAGACGGTGGCACATTCAAGGCTATTCTGGAAGATCTTGAGGAATGTGGTTTTATCAGACACTATACATCCTTCGGGAAGAAAGAGAAAGATGCAATCTATCAATTGATAGACAATTATACGCTGTTCTACTACCATTGCATTCTCAAGGATAGGTTTGCAGATGAGAACTATTGGTCCCACACTTACCTGACAAGCGAGCACAACACTTGGGCGGGACTAGCGTTCGAAAGGGTTTGCCTCCAGCATATTCCACAAATCAAAAAGGAACTGGGAATATCCGGGATCCTATCTAACGTGGCTTCCTGGAGAGCATCGCAGACGGAAACGCACGCTGGAGCGCAGATTGACCTTCTGATTGACAGAGGCGACAATGTCGTAACTGTCTGCGAAATGAAATATTCAAAAGACATTTTTGTGATTGACGCATCCTACGCCAAGGCACTTGAGTCAAAACTGTCTGTGTTCAGAACCGTGTCCGGAACACGCAAGGCACTGCACCTCGCACTCATAACCACATTTGGTGTCTCCCACAACAAGTATCGCAACCTTGTCCAGAACGACCTCACTATGGATTGCCTCTTCGGATGAGTAACTCGGGGTCAGAAACACAATTATAACGATTGGTCATTCGGTATTTATGTATATATTTGTCTTAACAGGCCTTAGTGCTGAGATTACGTCACCTATCTGGGTTTTAAGAATTTGCTATTGGTTATGTCGTGGCTATCTGGTAGAGAAAGATTTTCGGAAACGGGAGTTACTGTTACCCCTGCATCCGCATGGACGAGTATAATACTAAGCTTGGCCGGAGCGTTTCTTATGTTCTATGGAGTGGAGGATATGACATTGGAGTTTTTCATAGGCGTGCCGCTCATTGTTATCTCAGCCATCATCATATTCAAGCACCTTCATAAAAAGCAAAACCCTTCACAGCCAGAAATAAAACGAGAAAACGAAGAAGATATGGACACATATTTTGAGTTGTCGCTTGGCATAGCCCAAGACATTTCCGCATTCTATTTATCCCTAAAAGCGAATGGTGACTTTATGTCGTTTTTGAAAGAACGTGTCCACATTGGGGGCGATGACTCTGACACCGACCTGAAACTTAAAGCATCAATTATGATGGATTTGAAAAAATGCATCCTCTCCCTCGGGCATCCTTTCAATCCCACATCCAAGGAAGGGCTTCCTTTGTTTTTAACAGTCACCAAGATTGTCAACCCCAAAGCGGATCTTCAATATTGGAAATATTCTGACGAACATCACGTCAGCCTTATGGCCAATTCGATAAAGGGAATATACCGTCAGTTCAGCGAGGTTGGCGCATCCTTGAATGATCCATTTTATGGGGCTCAGATCTTTGAAAGGTACGGAAACTACAAATCAAAATATTTAACACTGCTGTACCGGTACTCTTCAATCATCGCAAAAGCTGATGGCACTGTGACCGACAAAGAAGCAAAGTGGCTTGCGAATATATTCAATAAGGAAATCACTGATGATCTGACAAGCGGCAACGTTGTGTCTAAGCTTGACGAGCATTCTGAAACCGAGTGCAACAATGTTCTGGACACACTTAAGGCTGTGGCAAAGTTTATGATCGATCAGCACGAATGCTCAGTAACCGATATACGGCAAAGATTCGGGATGGGGTATGCTGAATCAAGGAAATGTATGGAAGCACTGGAAGAGATGGGAATTGTCGGAGTCTTCAATGAAGATATGTCAAGAGATATACTGGTTGAAGACGAAGATGAATTGGAGGAAATATTCAGAGAATACGAATCTGGAGGCAAGAGTCTTGGTGCAATGTCCAAAACCATGGATAGACCCACAGCTTATTCTTATACTGAACCAGACAACAGCCAGACTGACAATACCAACATAGCAAAACTGGCTTCACTGATTGGACTGGAATCAGTTAAAAGCGAGGTCAGGACATTAGCGAATTTTGTGGTGATCCAGAACGAAAGAGCGGAAAGAGGGCTGAAAACTTCGGATGTGTCATACCATTGTGTTTTCACTGGGAATCCCGGAACTGGCAAAACCACTGTGGCAAGAATCCTTGCCGGAATATACAAGGATCTTGGAATACTCAAAAAAGGACATCTTGTGGAGACCGACAGATCCGGCCTTGTAGCCGAATATGTCGGACAGACCGCCGTTAAGACCAACCAGATAATTGACAGCGCTTTGGATGGAGTGCTATTTATCGATGAGGCATATTCATTAATATCGGAAAGCGGAGTAGATTTTGGGAAAGAAGCGGTAGCCACTTTGCTGAAGCGAATGGAAGATGATAGGGAAAGGCTTGTGGTCATCCTTGCTGGATATACAAATGAAATGGCTGCCTTCATTAATTCCAATCCCGGGTTACAGTCCCGCTTTACAAGGTACATTGAGTTTCAGGATTACAGAGCCGATGAGTTGTTGCAAATCTATCAGAAAAACCTAAAAGATTATGATTATCAAATCAATGATGATGCCTTTGAGAAATTGAGACACATCGTTGAACACGCAGTCGCCAACAAAGACAGGAATTTCGGCAATGCCCGGTATGTCCGCAACCTATTTGAGCGAACACTGCAAAATCAAGCAAACAGACTCTCAACCGTCCCGAAACTGACAAAGGATCTGCTCAGAACGATTACTATTGATGATTTATAATGCGATAAAAACGCACGGCATCGCATCTCGCCAACCTGAAAGCCGCTGGCCTCATCCGCCGCATCGGCCCCGACAAAGGCGGGCACTGGATGGTCAACGGAGAATGCGTCCATCGCTTTCCATTTTGGGTCAGGCATCCAAGGGCTCGCGCCTCAATAAATTAAGACCGCTAAAAATTAATCTTTCATAAAAGGCCTTGCGCAATTATTAATATTTGGTAACTTTGCGGAAAAGGCCATGAATATGAAAACTACATCAGTCGCTCTCGGGGGGTACTTCGAGGATTTTATCAAGGCGCAGATCGCACAAGGAAGGTACAACAACGCAAGCGAAGTCATTCGGGCAGGACTTCGCCTGTTGGAAGAGGATGAAAGTCAGCTTATGGCTCTGAAATCAGCGATCAACGAAGGACTTGACAGTGGCGTAGCTGAAGGATTTGACCCTAAAGCTCATCTGAAATCTCTCAAGGCAGAACACTCAAATGGCTAAGAAACTGGAATATTCCCTAAAAGCCGTGGAGGACTTGACCTCAATATGGCGATACACGGTAAAGACCTGGTCGGAAAAGCAGGCTGATGAATATTACAATATGTTGATATCCGCCTGCAATCTCCTGTCATCCAAGTCAGGTGTAACGTCCAAAAAGTATGAAGAAATTATGCCCGACCTGTATGGACTCCATTGCGGACATCACATAATCTTCCACACGCTCCGCCCGCAAGGCGACATACTGATTGTCCGCATTCTGCACGAGAGAATGGATTTCAAGCGGCATTTCTGAAAAGCAGGATAACTCTTGAAGTTTTGAGCGAATCCCACATATATCCATAATCACTGACGTGCGGCGTAACAAGTTGATTTTCAGCATACAAGGCTCTTTCCTATCGCTGGTTTATCCAGAAGATGGATACGTATATGGCTATACATGAGTCACTTGCTTACCACTCGCTGACACATAAGCAGTGGCGAGTAAGGATTTATCTATTAGCAACTTAACGCCTTTCCCTTAGCGAATCCAACCAAAGAAAAGGTGTTAAGATACTCATTTGCAATCGCTAAGCTACCTTTAACCTTGCAATTCCTGATCAAAGTTATCAAGGGTAAAACAATGCTTATCTGCGATATTACCAACTATTGCATTATACTTCTCTTCTTCTGCCTCAACACTTGGGTAACACGAAAAATGCCACTTCGCACCAGCCGTATGTGGATTTGTCAGAAGATGTTCAACGTACTTACAGTCAGAGTCTCCCATTGACCAACCAAGAATAAATATGTCATCAAAATCTTTGGCCCCAATTTGTTTCACAAACACATTTTCTCTTGTGTTCTTTCTCAAGCCGTCAATGAATTCACGACAATCTTCCTTAAAGAGATCTTGCTCCTGCATCGCGTAACTCCGATCGAGTCCCTTCCGATCCCAACCGAAAACAGCCCCTTGATACTCGACACCATTGTTTAAATCTTCTGCTATGTCATGTATATGAAGGCAGTTTATTCCATAAAACGATTCCAGCGTGTTAGTATAGTTGAAGGTGATGAAATTCGCTTGATGTGGAAGATTGAGTTTAACATTCGGTGAAGTGTCCTTTAATTCTTTGCCAAGCTCAATGATCCACTGATTAAACGCATTTTGAATTTGAAGCGATAAGGATTCAAACGCTTTTCTGAATTTCTCAGATCCAATTTCATCCCAAAGCTCTTTCAACACCGCAATATTTGGCCGGCTTAATGCGGCTTCAAAGTCAGACCAAAGAGAACATTCTCCATTTATTGTATAAAGAGATTCCAAGAGATCCTTTAGAGTTTTGTATTTACACCAAGGAGACATCGTAGGAACACTTTTACAATACTCCTTAAAAAACGAATAATTTGTTTTTAGACCATGAAACAGATCAAAACCGTTTCCTATAATGAACAGTTGATTTCTCATTTTTCTGCAATGTTTAGAATTTCTGGTCTGGCACGTGTTGTTGCCAGACCAGAGATGTTATTATTAGTCTTCAAGGGACAAGGTCCATTCTTTCTCTTCACATATTTTCCCTGAGATATAATCCTTTATTGTGGATTTATCCAGAGTGCCAATGCTCTTGCCATCATCCATGATAACCAGAGCTGTTCCGTCACCATCATAATTGAACTGAATGACTTTGAATGATTGACTTTTGTCTTTTTTGTTAGTGATAACTACCATAACAAACGTTTTTTAAGTTAAACAATAATTAGTATGAAACACCTATTTGGATTATATTATTCTTTTACGCAACGTAAAGAAGCAAAGAAATCAGTTGTTGACCCCAAAGATTGAGTATGAGGAGTTTCAGATGTCTTAAAAATCAGAACAGTTATCCCGTCAAAAAACGGTCCCGTAAAACTATAACGAGAAACAAACCAATATATTGCTGATGCATATCCGCTGGTTAGATAACCATCTTTATCATATTGAGGAGCTCCAGCTAATGGTAGAAAAACAGCCGGAGTATTTTCCGAATATGGAGTAGTACCTGAGAACCAGTATCCTTGCATTTTCTTGTATGTAGTAAACTCGGAATAATTTTCAATTAGGGTATTTACTTCATTGGAAGTCGGAATTCTCCATCCATTTGGACAAGTCGTTTTGGTTTTCATATCTTCATAAGAATAATGGTCACCATACTCATTGTAGCGATACTCTCCATCCTCGTTGACCTTTGATCCACAATTGACCGGAGCCCAGATTGTACCATCGATCTCGACTCCCGGGCCAAAGTTGGTGCCGTAGCGGTCGATGTAATCTATGTCGGAAGGAGTTCCGTTGCTCTTTTTCAATGGAATATATTCGGAGAGGACTTCTTTTGTGCCGTCAGAGATCTTGAGGCGTGCTCTGGCGGTTAGTTCACCTTGGAAGAAGGCATCATCAAGGCCGGAGGCGGAGACGGTGACGGAGAGGATGCCGTCGGAGGCGGTGGCGGACTCGATGGTCAGCGGGGCGAAGTCTCCGGCGGAGGCGCGTGTCATGGTATAGACGGCTTTGACGGAGAGAGCGGTGTTCCAGTTGGCGGCGAGGTCCTCGGCGAGGCTGGCGGGTTGGATCTCGAAGCGCAGGGTGAAGGAGCCAGGGGTGATGGTGGTGCCGGACATTGTGTAGGAAACGTTCTCTATTCCGTCGGCGTAGGTCGGGATGTGGGAGATGGAGACCATACGGCCGATGATGTTGGAGAGTTTGTCTTTCAGGGAGTTGATCTCGTCCTGGAGGGCACTGATCTGAGACTTGATGTCGGCAAGGGAATCCTCAAGGGTCTTCACGCGGGCGTCAAGGGCATCGATACGGGTGTTGATCTCGGAGACCTTGCTTTCAATAGATGCGTTCAGCTCGCTGATCTTTGTGTTGATCTTGCCTGAGATTGTGCCGTCATATTCATTGATGGCGGTGGAGATGGCGTCCTTGTAGGCCTTTGTGATGTCCTCGGTCGCCTTGGAGAGGTCGGCGCGGAGGGTCTCGATGGCAGTGGCGTTGTCGGAGGCGGTCTTCTTGACGGATTCCAGTTCCTTGGTCAGGTTGTCGATCAGGGTGCGGTTCTCGCTCTCAGAAGCACCTGGGTTGAGGTTGCCTATGAGGCCTTCGAGATATTCCTTCTGCGCTTTCAGTTGGGCCTCAAGGTCGGACTTCTGCGCATCGAGTTTGGCCTGCGTCTCGGCGATGGTCCAGTAGGAGTCGAACTTGGAGTTCACCCACGTCTTGAGGGATTCCTCCAGTTTGTTTATCTCCACCTTCATCTCGGCGCGGTAGGCCTCGGTCACCTCGGACTTCGCTGCGGAGATCGCGCTGGTATATTCATTGGTGATGGAGGTTATGGCGTCCTCGATCTGCTTCTTGACCGGAGCGATAGCGGTATCGATGTCGGACTTCCACTGCGTCTTGAGTTTGTTCTCCATCTCGGCAAGAGAGTTCGTCAGATTGGCAATGGTTTCCTTTATCGAGGTGACATCCGAGACGACCTTTGAATATTCCTCAAGAGTTACAAATGTAGCTGATGCCCAGTCCTTTGTGGAGGAGATCTGCTCAGTGACGAATGTCCTCAGTTCTGAGACCTTGGACTCGATCTCCGCACTCTTGGATTCAAGAGTGGCGATTGTCTCCTGGAGTTGAGTGAGCTTCTCGGTCATCTCGGTCCGCAGCGAGGTGAGTTGGGAGACCACATCGGCCTTGGCATCCTCGATGGACTTCACGAGTTCCTCCTTCATAGCGCTGTCGCTCGCCTTAGCATCCTCAATGGCCTTGTCGAGTGCGGTCTTCACATCATCGATCTTCTTGTCGGTGGCGGCGATGGACTCCTTCAGTTCCTCGGACGGAGCCTGAATATTCTTGATATATTCCTTGAGTTCCTCATTGGTCTTCTGGAGGTTCTCGATTGTGGTGTTGATGGCGGTGATCTGCTCTGTGACGGTGGTGATCCTGTCGCCGAGGTCCTTGATTGAGATGTCGTAGCCGGACATCCTCTCCTTCAAGGCCGCCACCTCGTCCTCCAATGTCTTGACCCTTTTCGTAAGGGCCTCCATCGCATCATTGATCGCATTGACCTCGTCAGTGATACGGTTATTGATCTCAAGAACCCTCTCAGCGACATCATCGGTCAGTTTGCCGTCAAGTTCATCTATCGCTACCTTGATGGCATCCTTGTAGGCGTTGGTAATCTCGGACTTGGTGTCGAGAAGGCTTTTCTCAAGGGCGGTGATGCGCTTCGTGTTCTCGGCTATGGCTGCGGCGTTATCCGTGATGGCGGACGCATTCCCAGCAATCAACTTGGCCTGCTCAGCGATGGCCTTGGCGTTCTCCGCAATTCTTTCCGTATTCTTGGCTACGGCCTCGACGCCGGCGGCATTCGCCTTCATCTCAGCGATCGCTTTTGCGTTCTCTTCGATGGCCTTCCTGTTGGCCTCGATCTGAGCCTTGTTGTTGTCAATCTGGACCTTGTTCTCTGCTATCTTCCCTTCGAGCACGGTCTGAAGATTGGAGATCTTCTCTGAATATTCTGTCTTGACGGTCTCTATCTCCTTGACTATAGTCTCCTTCTCGACAGTGGATGTGGATATTTTGCTCTCCAATTCACTCACCTTTATGGTCAGTTCTGTCTGGAGGATGCTGATCTGGTTCTTCAGTTCCTCGACAATCTTTGTGTTGTCGGTGATCTGGGTAGTGTTCTTTACGATTGTCTGTGAGATCTCGGAGATCCTGTCAGTGTTCTCGATCACGGTCTGCGAATATTTCTTGACCTCCTCGTTGACGGTTGTCAGCTCATTGCTGAGGTTGGTGATGAGGATCGTGTTGTTCGTGATCTTTGTCGTGAGGTCTGTGGACAACGCGCTGATGAGTCCTTCGAGATAGGTTTTCTGTGAAGACAAGCGTCCTTCGAGTTCAGCCTTCAAGGCCTCCAGTTTCGCATCCGTCTGGGAGATTGTATAGTAACCTGTCAGCGCACTATTCACCCACTCTTTTAGTGACTTCTCAAGTCCTTCTATTGAGGCTTTTATCTCAGCCTTGTAGGCAACCTCGATCTCAGTCCTGACCTTTGTGATGGTCGTGTTAATAGACTCTGTTATGGATTTGACAACGTCAGCGGCGATCTGGTCACGGATAGGCTCAAGGGCCTTCTCTATCTCCTGACTTACCCTTTCTTTAAGATCTTTCTCCAGGGTTTCCACGGATGAATTGAGGCTCTCGATGCTCTTTTGGATGGAGCTGATGTTCTGCACGACAGCATTGTACTGGTCGATGGTGGCGAAAGTCGTCAATGCCCAGTCTCTAGTGCCGGAGTCCTTCTCATCAACATAAGACTTCAGATCGTTAATCTTGCCCTCCAGTTCGGTGTCCTTGGATTTCAGGGTAGCGATGGTTTGGTTGATCTTGTCAAGTCGTCCCTCAAGATCAGACTTGACGGACTCCAATTTTGACAAGATCTCGGCGTTTGATGAACTTAGTTCCTCTTTCAAGGTCTTGATTTTACCGTCAATCTCCTCGATGGTCGTTTTCAGGTCACCAGCTGATTTCTGCAGCGCATCAATGTAGCCTCTCAGCTCCTTGTCCGTCTGCTCAAGTTTCGGGATTGACGAGTTGATCTGAGTGATCTGCTGGTTGATGCTCTTGATCTCAACGTTCTCAATCTGGTCAAGCCTTCCGTTGATGTTGCAGATGTCTCTCTTGAGACCTTTGTGGCAGCCCGTCACAAACATGGCCAGAACAAGCAACGTTCCCAATGAAAATACTTTTTTCATTTCGTTCTGCTATTGGTTCCGTTCCTGTCCGACTCCCGCCAGGATGTTTTTTCATAAATATAAGAAAGTGTGGAGCCGATTTCGTCTATCTCAAAGAAGGTTCTGGCAAAACCTGACAGAAAATAGACTGAAACAATCCCCACACCTGTATCGTTGGGTGTAGAGTACACGCAATCGGATACAGATGACGGTGCTGTCGTCTTCCCTTCTGTCTTTGAAAACTGCCAGATTTTCTTTGAAGGATAGTGCGAAAACACTTTCATCATTATGTATGTTTTGGGCATCTGCACCAAAACGTTACAATGGTAAGAATATTTTTGGATTTGACTGCACCTTTTGCGGAGATTGTCTCGGCAATGGTCTCGGGCGACGGTCACGTTGATTTCATGGATCAAGCTTCTATACCATTCTTGACCAGTGGGACTTGGCTAGAGCCTTTCTTATTGACTTGATAGCACTCTCAAGCGACAAAAATGGCTTAAAATGTCGCTTGAGGGTGTCATTTGACACTCTTCGGCAACGAAAAAGGCCTCAAGCGTCGCCGAGCATCACCGCTCAGGACAGACATTGTAACAAAGAGGTCATCGATTCCGGATGATTTGTCACAGAAGGACAATCCATAGATAGGATGATAACCGCAATACTAATTACAGCAATGGCTTGAGCTAACCCTTTTTGAACAGTGACTTCAGATCCATTATGAAGAAATCGTCCAGAGGCAGGGCATGGGGGCCAACAATGAATGCGGCAGTGACTTTATCCGCAAATTGTTCTTTGAATTTTTCAAAACCTACGGTCTTGTCAACGCTGCCACTTTTGACCTCTATGGCAACCAGTGCATGCCCTTTTCTCAGAACATAATCGCACTCCTGCCTTCTTTCATTTCTCCAATAAAACAACTCATAGTCATCGGTCATCGCCCTGTTGGCCAAATGCGCACCGACCGCCGACTCAACCAGACGTCCCCACTCTGCCGGATCCACACGTGCTTCGTCAAAAGAGAATGTTCCGAACCTGTTGCGGAACGCATTGTTGAACACCTGCATTTTGGGGACAGACTGTTTCTCTTTTACTCTCGATGGAGAGTAGTTCTGAAGAGGTTGTACTATCATCGACTTGTTGAGTATGTCAAGATAATTTTTGATTGTCGGAACGGTACCGCTGTTCATCGTTCCTTGCATCTTTGTAAGAGACAATTCCTTGGCAGATTCAATGCAGGCGAGTTCAAACACTTGCCTTAGAAGAGCCGGATTACGGATCTCTTCTATCTCAAGAATATCCCGTGTCAGAATCGGCGATATTATGGAATCCTCCATAAGGTTACGCCACCTATCTTCATCTTGAATATCAGGTGCAAGTCCCGGAAATCCACCGAAGTAAACATATTCATCCATCGAAAAACCAAAGGCCTCGTGCATTTCCTGCCAATCCCAATAGCCCATTTTTATGGTCTCAAAGCGCCCCTCAAGGGATTCTTCAAGTCCTTTCTGCAACAGAAGGCGGGAAGAACCGAGTAAAATCACCTTCAGATTACGGTGACTTCTGGAATCCTCGTCCCATTCCTTCTTAACCTGCTCGCTCCAACCTCTGATTTTCTGGACTTCATCAATGATCAGGATATGTTCTTGCTCCGAATGAATATCCATCCGCATACGCACCTGCTGCCATTTGTTTGGTATCCACGAAGAGTCAAAACGATTGACACCATCCGCAGCGAAAAAATCAAACGGAACCGAAATCCCTTCCGTAAACTGTCCGACCAATGTGGATTTTCCGACCTGACGCGGCCCCATTACTATCTGCATTCTACGCCGTGGCTCAGCCATTCGTGATTTAAGAATATTCAGATGCCGCCTTTGATACATAGTGATTTTACAAATTGTGTTTTACAAATTTATAAAACATATTTTACAAAATCACAAAGTTCAAGATAATTAATTGACATCAAGCCCTCTACCATGCAGCGATAATGACGTAAAAATCCCCACTTACACCGGACAAAACTCATTTCGCTGCCAGTTTGTCCGGTTAGCAAGCATTTCCCCGGACAAACCTCTGCCCAATCGCCAAACCAAATCGCAGGCCGCAGAACTGCCAAAAGCGACTTGAATATACAAACGCGATGGGAGCCTCCTATATCTTCCTCTTGAAATAAGCGGTGGTCTTGTCGTAATAACCGTTGCCAACCCTGAGTTTTCCTTCCCATTTTGCAAAACACCTTCAGGGCGATCGGCCACAGAACCGCCCACAGGCCACTTTGTCATGAATATCTCGCCCCCGATCGCACGACTTTTTCAGGCTTATCGTCATTCTACACTGTTCTGTGGCACATTACTCTGAAAGCGATTCGTAAAATAACAG
>ENA-UADY01000359-UADY01000359.1-human-gut-metagenome-genome-assembly--contig:-NODE-359-length-12443-cov-7.123345_pt1 | contig 12443 bp, 10 predicted proteins | sample MGYA00244275_ERZ654271 | MGnify/ENA primary metagenome ERZ654271 (study PRJEB26926, sample SAMN06165020) | human gut metagenome | biome: ENVO:00009003; feature: ENVO:2100002; material: ENVO:00002003...
GATTGCTCACCGCAAAGGCGGTCAGCGCCAGCATGACCGCCGTCAGGGCGGCGCTGCCGCCGATCTGTAAGTGCCCGGCGGGCTGGGGACGGCGGTGCTGCAGATAGCACATAATGCCGAACAGCGTCCCATACACCAGCGCCAGCAGCAGCAAAGACAGCGGCTCCCATGGGCCGCGGGCGGGCCAGAAGGCGCAGTGCAGCTGCCACTCCACGCTGGCGGCAAGCTCTGCCAGAATAAACGCCCGGGCGCAGTGATACCCGGCTTCCAGCAGGGTGATGCTCCATACACCCCATAAATATAAGTAGGAAAGCCCGATGGCCGTTACCATGCAGGGGATCCAGAGCCCGCCGGGCACATTGCCCGTCAGCCCCAGAAAGGCCGAAAGCACCGCCGCCCACAGCAGGGTGATGCCCCCGGTGACCGCCTTGGAAAAGCGGGGCGCAAGCGCCGGGGTGAACAGCAGCACCGCCAGACACTCGGCAAGGGCGGTGTACAGCCGGGGGATATCCGGCAGCGCGGTCATGAGCCCTCACCTCCGATGTAGTCGGTCAGTGCGGCAAGAAAAGCCTTGCGCTTGGGGCGGCTGACCTGCAGCTCGCAGGGGCCCACCTGTACGGTGCTCTGCCGCAGCTCCCGCACCTGTGCCAGATTGACAAGGTAGCCGCTGTTGCAGCGGGCAAAGGGGCAGTCTGCCAGCTTTTCCTCAAAGGCCTTGAGGGCGCCGGGGGCGGAAAAATCGCCCTCATCGGTGTAAAAGTGCACCCGGTGCCCCTCGCTTTCCAAGTAATAGATGCTTGCGGTGTCCAGCCGGCGCAGCCCGCCCTCCACCGGTACAGTCAGGTAGTGCTTTGCCCGCTTTTCCAGCCGGGCAACCGCCTTGAGCAGCTGCTGCGAAAAGGCAAAGTAGGGCACCGGCTTCAGCACATAGTCCAGCGCTCCCACCGAGTAGCCCCGGATGGCGTACTGCGCCATATTGGTGATGAAGATCAGGATGACGTCTGCATCCATCTGCCGGATGCGCTCTGCCGTGGTCATGCCGTCCAGATGCTTCATCTCCACATCCAGAAAAATAATATCGTAGACCGCGCGGTAATCCTCCAGAATATCCACGCCGTCCGCAAAGACCGTCACTTCAAACTCTGTCCCGTACTGCCGGGTATACCGCCGGACATACTCCTGCAATACTCCCTGCACCTCCGCGTCATCCTCTACGATCGCCACCCGGATCATGACCGCACCTCCCTTACCACACCTTTGTGGAACTGTTACGGCTCTATTATAGCGCAATCCCGTCCGGTTTGCCAAGGGGCACTCCGCAACAAAGGGCAGGGCAGCCCACAGCTGACCACCGTGGACGTCAACCCCTACCAGCTGGGCATGGAGGCTGCCAGCCAGACCATCAACCACATCGAGAACCCGAACCTTCTGGCCACAAAGATCATCGTGCCGCACAAGCCCATCCCCCGGGAGAGCTGCTGCCCGCCGGAGGAGCAGCGCTAGAAAGTGCTTTTTCAGCAATACAGTGTCCGCTTCCGGGAGCTGCCGCGCAGCGCCTGATATGCCGCCCCCAGAGTAGACAGCGTAAAAAACGCTGCATCCTCCGGGGGTATTTTTATGCCCAAAAGGGCACAAAAGAATGCCCGCCCACCTGTGGAGACCCACGGTGAGCGGGCATTTTGCGTTTTATTGTTTGTGCCGCTGTAAAAGCGTTCAGAGAGCGGTGGGCTGGGGTACCAGCCGGAAGAGCATTACGGGCAGCTCACTGTTTGCAAAATCCAGCGTAAGGATGATCGTTCCGCGCTCTGTTTCAAACGGCAGCTCGGCCTGTGTGCCGTCTGGGGCAATGCGCACAAGCGTTTTGCCTTCCAGCAATCCGGCGGGCAGCGCGAGTCTTACCCGGCCGGTGGGCTGCGTCAGGCTGCCTGCGGTCTCAAAGGCCACACTCAGGTATTCCCCATTCGTCCGTGCGGTCACATCCTCCGCAGAAAGACTGCCGCTGTTAGCCCACGCCGTTGCGGCTTCGATCTTTTCCAGCTGCGCGGCGTTTTCTGCCTGCCCGCACACGGGGCAGAAGGTCAGCGTTTCGCCTTCCGCAGTGCGGAAAGTAAACTTCCGGCAATCCGTGCTGCCAGTGTGCGCGCAGCCATCTCGCAGACAACTGGCGCTCTGAGCGCCGGTTCCATTCGGGAACCATGCACCGAACTGGTGTCCCAGCTGATCCGTCGGGTCTGCGGTGTAGCTGTCTTTGCAGCGGCTGCAAGTAAAGATGGTATAGCCGTCTGCTTCACAGGTAGGCTCTACGGTAACAGCCTGATAGTCGTGTCCCAAGATGGGCAGCTCCGCGTAGGTGGTATAGTCACAACGGGAGCAGGTTTTGTAAGCATTCCAGCCGATTTCCGTACAGGTGGGGGCTTTTGCTGCGTGCTGCTCCAAATCATGATTCAGTGCGGGCAGCTCTTTGCGGGTGGTATAGTCACAACGGGAACAGGTTTCGTAAGCGTTCCAGCCCTTTTCCGTACAGGTGGGAGCTTGCGCTTCGTGCTGCACCAGAGCATGATTCAGTGCGGGCAGCTCCGCATAGGTGGTATAGTCACAACGGGAACAGGTTTCGTAAGCGTTCCAGCCCTTTTCCGTACAGGTGGGGGCTTGCGCTTCATGCTGCACCAGAGCATGATTCAGTGCGGGCAGCTCTTTGCGGGTGGTATAGTCGCAGCGGGAGCAGGTTTCGTAAGCATCCCAGCCGATTTCCGTACAGGTGGGAGCTTGCGCTTCGTGCTGCTCCAGAGCATGGTTCAGTGCGGGCAGCTCTTTGCGGGTGGTATAGTCGCAGCGGGAGCAGGTTTCGTAAGCATCCCAGCCGATTTCCGTACAGGTGGGAGCTTGCGCTTCGTGCTGCTCCAGAGCATGGTTCAGTGCGGGCAGCTCTTTGCGGGTGGTATAGTTGCAGTTTTTGCAGGCTTCGTAGGCGTTCCAGCCGATTTCCGTACAGGTGGGGGCTTTTGCTGCGTGCTGCTCCAAATCATGGTTCAGTACGGGCAGCAACGGAGTGGCGAAATAGTCGCAGCGGGAGCAGTTTTCGTAAGCCCAGCCCATTTGCGTACAGGTGGGGGCTTTTATCACGCGCTGCCTCAGATCATGTTTCAGCGCGGGCCGCTCCACATAGGTGGTATAGTCACAACGAGAGCAGGTTTCGTAAGCATCACAGCCGGGTTCCGTACAAGTGGGGTCTTTTGCTTTGTAGTACACCAAATTATGTTTCAGTGCGGGGATTTCTTGATAATCGGTATAGTCGCAGTTTTTGCAGGTGTCGAAAGCATCCCAGCCAATGTCGGTGCAGGTAGGGGCTTTTGCTTCGTGATGCACCCGATCATGGTTGTTTGAGTCTTTTTCGCCGTATTCCCCACCACACACCTCACAGACCGCTTTGGCGCTGCAGGTTGCTTTGCCACCGGTACACTTTGCAATATCAACTTCGCGGCAGTAGTTCGTGCAGCTGCGGGTGTGCGTGCCGTTGCCGGCGGATGACCACTCGCCCCATGCGTGACCGCCGTAGTAACTCCCTCCGCAAGTATTGCACATTCCCAGAGTGTCGCAGGTCGCGTAGCCGCCGCTGCAGCTTCCAGTCTCTTCTGCGTTGCAGCGCTTGCATCTGCGGGTGTGCGTGCCGTTGCTGGCGTAGTTAGGCGTCCACGCGCCCCAGTCGTGACCGAGAACGCCGTATTCCGCGCCGCATTTTTCACAGATTTTGCCCTCGGTGCAGGTGGGACCTTGGGTACCGCCGCTATGTACCTGTAAATGCGTAATATTGCCATCGTTGTGGCAGTTCTGGCATTCAGTTACATAAACCTTATGATAGTTCGAATCATATTTTTCGTATCTGCGGGCCTCACGTTCTTCCCTAATCCCACAGAAGGCGCAGTGCACCGGGACTGTTTCTGCCGCCGCTTTTAACACGATCCCCGGTATCAGGCACACCATTGCCAGCACCGTCAAACACCAGATCAGCCATTTTTTCATGTTACTCCCTCCTTGTCATCAAACCTTGTTATCCTTTCAGATCAAACTGCACGGACAGCGATGCAAGCACGGCATCTACCACCTTCCGCGCCTCGGCAAGCATATCGATCTCCGCCACAAAAGCGATGACCTGCTCGCGCTCCTGCGCGGGGACCTGCAGCGCACTCAGGCTCATGCTCAGATAGCGCCGTATTTTGCGTTCCAGCGTAAAGTAGGGGTCGCACCGCCGTGCCATGTAGCCGCGCATCATGCCAGCCGTGCCCAGCTCCATCTCGTAGAAATCGCACTCGGCGCACCCGGGCAGATACGCGCTGAACGCCGCCTGCAGCTCGGCCGTGGTACTGCGGTGGATGATCTCCGCCGTGGCGGGGAAGGTGTACGCTTCCACATAGATATCCCGCAGATTCTCGCTCAACTCGCTCAGCGCCAGCTGCAAAGCCGTTTCCACCGCGTAGAGGTACACCGGCGAGGGGGCGTTTGCCGCCAGCGGCCTTACCGCGCCGAACTGCCTGCTGAACATCATGCCGATCAGCTCGGTCAGCACACCGTCCTTGGTGCGGAAAATATTCTGGAACGACCCGGCGGAAACATCTGCTTCCTTTAAAATTTCTGCAACCTTGGTGTTCGTGTAGCCTTTTTCCAGAAAAAGCCGGACACAGGCGGTCAGGATCCGCCGTTTTGCTTCTTTGCTGTCGTATCTGCGCGCCATTGGGAATCATCCTTTTCTATGATTGGTTTCTGACCCAATTATATATTGATTTGAGAATTGCGTCAAGTAAACTTTTAAGGGCGTATTTTGGGCAGTTTGACGGGGGAGAACTTTCTGCATCTGTGCAAAGGTGCGCAGCCGGGCAAAACAAAGCGCAATGGACATTGCTGTTATCCGCTGCCGCAGCCAGACAGTTCGCGGCAGTAAAAAAGAGGCCACCGATCGGGGTGACCTCTTTTCAGCGTATTTTCAGCGTAAATCCCGCAGCAGGCGAACCCACCATCTCCATGACGGCTCTTTTGGAGTTGCTCTTTGCGTAAGATTGCAAGATAAATCTTATTTCTGACAGAAAGGGCCGAACCCGTGCAACGAGTCCGGCCCTTTCCGTACTTTGGTTGGATCTTAAGCAAAGTTATGGTAAATGAAGAAGTTGGCTTTGGGAGTTTACAGCAGGCTCAGTGCTTCCTCGTCTGCCACAAGGATGCAGTCCGGATGCAGCTGCAGGATGCTGCCGGGGCAGGCAGGGGTCACAGGGCCGGTCACGGCGTCCTTGACGGCCTGTGCCTTGGCTTTACCGTTGGCTACCACCAGCACCTTGCGTGCCTGCATGATGGTCTTGATGCCCATGGTGTATGCCTGTTTGGGGACAAGGTTCTCGTTGCCGTCAAAGAAGCGCTTGTTGGCTTCGATGGTAGTGGGCGCAAGGTCGATGCAGTGGGTCTCCAGCTCAAAGGCTTCGCCCGGCTCATTGAAGCCGATATGACCATTGGGGCCGATGCCCAGCAGCTGCAGGTCGATGCCGCCCAGCTTGTGGATGATACCGTTGTAACGGGCACACTCGGCGGCGGTGTCCAGATTGGTGCCGTCCGGCAGGTTGGTCTTGGCCGGGTCGATATTCACCTTGCTGAACAGGTTCTCGTTCATGAAATACCAGTAGCTCTGGGGGTGCTCCTTGGGCAGGCCGCGGTACTCATCCAGATTGACAGTAGTGACCTCGGAGAAATCCAAATCGCCTTTGTTGTACCAGTCCACCAGTTGGGCATAAGTGCCCACCGGGGTGCCGCCGGTGGCAAGACCCAGTACACAGTCCGGCTTCATGATGACCTGTGCGGAGATGATGTTGGCCGCTTTGCGGGACATATCCTGATAATCTTTTGCGCGGATGATCTTCATAATAACGCTCCTTTTATAGTACTGTTACGCCTGCGTTCCGGCAGGCCTGTAAAAATTCTACGGGCAGCTTTCCGTCCGAGATCACAATATCAATATCGGACAGCTCGCAGATGTGGAATGTGCTTTTCAGTCCGATCTTGGAGGAATCCAGCAGCACGGCTTTCTGCTCACAGCGGCGGAGCACGGTCTGCTTGAGCCGTGCTTCATCCTCCACGCCGCAGGTAAAACCGGTTTCCGGGCTGTAACTGGTCACGCCCAGCAGCAGCAGATCAAAGTTGATGCCCTCCATCGTCTGGATGCTCTGTGCACCGCAGACGCTCATGCTGAACCGGTTCAGGCTGCCGCCCGGCAGGGACACATGGGGCTTTTCCAGCTTTGCCAGCTCCATGGCGCAGCTCAGGCCGCTGGTGTAGATGAGCATGGGCTGATCCGGGATGCACCGGGCCACTGCTGTGGCGGTGCTGCCGGAATCCAGAAACAGGGTGGTGTTGGGGCGCAGCAGAGCAGCGGCTTTTTCGGCAATGATCTGCTTTGCTTCGGCATTGCGGGCGGCACGGCGGCTCAGCAGGTCGTCTGTGCCTACCACCTGCTCCACCGACTTGACACCGCCATGCACCCGCACCACACGGCGGGCTTCATCCAGTGCTTTCAGGTCGGTGCGCAGGGTCATTTCCGAAACGGAAGGGAAAGCTTCCTTGAGCTGGGCAAAGCTAATGCTGCCTTTGCGGTTCACCAACTCCACGATTTGATTGCGGCGTTGTTCCATGGGGGATTCCTCCTGTCTGCGTTTGTCCTGTCCCATGGCACGTTCCGCTTAGTCCTCCGGGTTGAAGTTTGCCAGCAGATATTCCTCTGCTTCCGGGCACCACAGGCCGTTGTGGGCATCCACGATGTCAGCCAGTGCGGTATAGCGGGGGTCGTTGTCCTGTTCGCCCTTGGCACGCAGATCGGTCAGGGCGATGAGGGGCATGGTCAGGTGGGTGTAGATCAGCTTTTTGCCGCCGGGGATCTTGGGCAGGTTGAGGGTGGTCTCGGCAGCGGCGTTCAGACCGCCGATGTGGGTGACCATCACAGCCGGGTCGATGCGCTTAGCGGCGGTCAGTTCCAGCGACTCGATCATGTCGGCGGTATTACCGCCGGTGGTGCCCATGACATGGGTAGAATTGTAGTGCACATCGTAGAAGTTCATCTTGGCGCTGAACTGCTTGTCGGTGGGGCCTGCAAAGAAGTTCCGGCAGCCGTCACGACCCAGCACAGCACTGGACAGCTCCACCACCGGCGCGATGGGGGCGTAGCAGAACACATCATCAAAGCCGGTACCGCCGGTCAGCTCCCGCAGCTCGGCAGCGGGGTCTGCCATGTTGGCGGTGTTGACGAAGTACAGGTCGATGCCGTCCTTCTCCTTGACCTCCTTCGGGGGGAAGAGGGACTCCGCACGGGCCAGACGATCCTCGTTGATATCGGTGACCACCACCATGCCGGGGCGCACATCACGGTGCAGTGCGTAGGTCAGAGCACCCAGACCCATGGGGCCTGCACCGGCCAGAATCGCCAGCTTGCCACCCTTCTTGATGCCCATATCGTGATGGTACACACCCATCTTGGTGTGGTAGGCGGCGTTGAAAGCACCGATGGAGCAGCTCATAGGCTCGGCCAGAGAAGCCTCGTAGTAAGCACGGCCCTTGTACTCCAGCAGGCAACCCAGTTCCATGACCTCGGCAGGGATGATGCAGTAGGTGGCGTCGCCGCCGAAGAACTCGTAGGAGTAGCCGGGGCTCCACATGGTGCCCTTGTAGTTCAGGGCGGGCTGCAGGGTGAACTTCATGCCGGGCTTGAACTTGTCCTGATGCGCCTTGCCCACCTTGACGATATCACCGGCGAACTCGTGACCCATGATGGCGGGGTGCTCGGCTACATCCGGATGCACACGCTTGTGCGCAGTGCCTCCATCAGCCGGGGCGTTTCGATCAGCTGCCCGCTGACATTCTGCATGACCTCCACCGGGACGCCGTTCCCGTCGTCCGGAGCCAGCAGCACCAGTGCCCCCAGCACGATGCGCCCCGGCTCATAGACCGGCGGCTGTGCCTGCAGATAGCCCAAGCGGCAGTCCTTTACCGCACTTGTCCTGCAATGGAGCAGCAGGGCATACAGGGATTTGATGTAGGTATCGCCCAGCGTTTCACGGCGGCGAAGCTGCTGCTCCACCAGCCGGGCGTCCGCTTCCTGCGGGCAGAACAGCTGCGCCGCTGCATGGATGAGGGCAGCGCGGCTGCCGGGAACCTTGACGGGCTGGATGGTCAGATGTTCCAGCAGCCCGGTCATGGACCGGGTCAGGCGCGCATAATACTGCAGCTTAGAGCCTGCACAGGCTGTATCCTGCACGGGCTGCACCGCCGGTTCCGGTTCTGCGCGGTTCTGGCTGTACTGCGTGATAGCGTCCTTCAGCACGGCACGATCCGGTTCCAGCAGGGAAGGGCTGATGCACACCGCCGGGTAATCCAGTTCCAGCGGCACGGTGGAGATAATGAAGTCGATTTTTCTCCGACGCAGGTCGGCGGCGTTCAGCTCCCGCACCGAGCAGCACCCCTCCACCTGCAAAGAGGGAAACTCGTTTCCCAGCCGGGAAGCCAGAAAGCGGCTGGAACCCATGCCCAGCGGACAGGCCACTACCACCCGCAGCCGCAGCCGGAACATGGCATTCTGTTCCAGCACTGCGCCAAAGTGCATGGCAAGGTAGGCCGCTTCGGCGTCCGAGATGGCGGGCAGAACGAATTGCTGCTGCACCGCATCACAGGCGGCGCGGGTGGCTTTCCACAGGCCGGGGTAGGCGGTGCGGATGGTGTCCAGCTGGGGGTTTTCGGTACGAATGTTCTGCTCCACCTGCAGCAGCATGGGGCGCAGGTGGCAGTACAGGTCATCCCGCAGAGAGGTGTAACCGGAAAGGTCTGTGTGCAGCGCCTTTTCCATTTCCCGGATAAGGGCGGCTTCCAGATTCCGCAGTTCCATCTCCTGCGCACTGCCCCAAGGGTCCTCTGCGCCCAGATAGGCGGAGAGATACAGTTCCAGATACTGCGCTTCCTCAGGCGGCAGGGTCAGCCCGAAGGCGCGGTTCAGCGCCGCCACCAGCCGGGCAGCATGATTGCCCGCCGGGCGCAGCCCTCTGGGGGGCGCTGCCCTTGTCGCCGCCCTGCCGCAGCTGCTGAATGGTCAGGGTGCAATGGATCGCCAGCGCCAGAAAGCCTGCATCCGGCAGATGGAGCTGCTCTTCCTGTTCAAACTGCTGCAAAACCGCCCAGACCTTTTCGGCCGTTTTTGTATCCAGCAGGGTCGAGAAGATCTCGTTTTCCGGCATCCGTCCGCAGAGCACCTCTGCCAGTTCCTTTTCCGGCATACTGCTGCGCAGCAGGGCAGACACCACCCTCCGGTAGGAAGAAGCATCCCCCTGCAGCCAGACCCCCACGCCGGGGCGGCGGAACATCTCCACCCGGTAGGGGTGTAGCTTGGTCTCAAGTTCATCCAAGTCCGCAGACAGCGTGCTTTCCGAAACGCCAAGCGCCCGTGCCAGTACCGCTGTTTTGCAGGGCTCCTGCTCGCTGAGCAGCCTTGTCAAAAGCTGCTGCCGCCGCTCTGCGCGGGAAAGTTCTTTCCTGTCGCCGCTGTTCAGCTGGGTGCGCAGTGCGTCTCGCCGCTCCGGCGCTTCATCCAGCAGCAGACCCTTGCCGGGATTCCGCACAAAATGCGCCCCGGCAGCCTGCATCCACTGCTCCACAGCGGGCAGCTCCCGCAGCACGGTGCGGCGGCTGACCCCGATGCTTTCAGCCAGCGCCGCCGTGGTGGGCTGCATCTGCGGCTCGGACTACACCATGCTGATGGGCGCCATGGTCATGGGTCCTCTGGCCGGCTGGGTCATCAAGCAGTTCGATAAGAAGGTGGAAGGCCATATCCCCGCCGGTTTCGAGATGCTGGTCAACAACTTCTCCATCGGCATTCTGGGTATGCTGCTGGCCATCCTCGGCTACTACGTCATCGGCCCGTTCATGACTGCCATCCTCACCGTGCTGACCGCCGGTGTGGACTTCCTTGTGGCGCACAGCCTGCTGCCGCTGGTGTCCATCTTTATTGAGCCTGCAAAGGTATTGTTCCTGAACAACGCCATCAACCACGGCATCTTCAGCCCCATCGGTGCAAGTCAGGCTGCTGAGACCGGTCGTTCCATCATGTATATGCTGGAAGCCAACCCCGGTCCCGGTCTTGGTGTCCTGCTGGCCTACTGCTTCTTCTGCAAGGACGACACCACCCGCCAGTCCGCTCCCGGAGCTGTGATCATCCACCTGCTGGGCGGCATCCACGAGATCTACTTCCCCTACATCCTGATGAATCCCGTGATCATCATCGCCCCCATCGTGGGCAACTTCTGTGCCATCCTGTTCTACTCTATGACCGGTGCAGGTCTGTCCGGTCCTGCTTCTCCCGGTTCCATCATCGCCTACATGGCAATGGCTCCCCGGGATTCCATTCTCACCGTTCTGCTGGGCGTTGTCATCGCCGGTGCTGTTTCCTTTGTTCTGTCCTCGGTCATTCTGAAAGCGACCTCCGGTCACACCAAGAGCCTGACCGACGCCCAGAACGAAATGAAGGAGATGAAGGCACAGGCTAAGGGCGAGATCCCCGAGCCTACTGCCGTGAATGTCGGTCAGATCCGCAAGATCGTCTTTGCCTGCGATGCCGGTATGGGTTCCAGCGCCATGGGTGCTACCAAGTTCCACAACCGCATTAAGGCGGAGCGCCCCGACTTGACCGTGACCAACTCCAGCGTGGATACCATCCCCGCCGACGCGGACGTAGTGGTCTGCCAGCGCGTTCTGGCTGACCGTGCCGCCAAGTGCGCCCCGCAGGCACAGCTTGTTACATTGGATAACTTCCTTGCAGATCCGCATCTGGACGCATTGTACAATGCACTGACCTCCACTACCCCGGCACTGGATGCCAAGGCCGAAGCTGCCGCCAATGAGGAGATCGTATCCGACCTGCGCAATGCAGCCGTAGCCCCTCTGGCGGCTGCCGTGACCGAGGCTTCCAAAGCCAACGGTTCCGTGATGAAGATCCAGGCGGAGGACATCCAGCTGGGTCTGCCTTCCGTCACCAAGGAGGAGGCCATCCGTGCCGCCGGTGCGCTGCTGGCAAAGCGGGGCTATGTGGATGACAGTTACGCCGATGCCATGGTGGAGCGCGAAAAGCTGGTGAGCACCTACATGGGCATGGGCGTAGCCATTCCCCACGGCACCAGCCAGAAGAAGGGCACCGTTAAAAAGTCCGGCGTTGTCCTGCTGCAATATCCGCAGGGCGTGGACTTCGGCGATGAAAAAGCCTACCTCGTGTTCGGCATTGCCGGTGTCGGCAACGACCATCTTGACTTGCTGGGCAATGTCTGCGAGATCCTTGAAGACGAGGATGCGCTGGAACAGCTCAAGACCACTTCCGATATGAACTATGTGCTGGAGCACTTACAATAACGATTCCAAAAAGGAGAGATTTTTTATGAAGAGCATCGATATCACCATTCAGGACAAAGAAGGTCTGCACGCCCGTCCCGCCGGTATCCTGAGCAAAGCTGCCAAAGGCTTTGAGAGCAAAGTCACTATGACTAAGAACGGCAAAGTCGCCGACATGAAGAAGATCTTTGCCGTAATGGGTCTGGCCGTGAAGTGCGGCGAGACCGTGACCATCGCCGCCGATGGCCCGGACGAGGATGCCGCCATCGAAGAATTGACCAAGCTGTGCAAGGACGCATGACTTCTCCCTCCGTCTATGACCATTCTGCATAAATACTGCTGACGCAAAACCGCTCCGGGCAGAACGCTCGGAGCGGTTTTACTGTCAGTATGCGTTTTTCATCACCGTGTTTTCCAGAAAGCTGAAAAACACATCGTATTCATTTGGGGTCAGCATTTTGGGAGAACTCATGATCACAAGATCATGTCCGTGGTTCCCCACATGATAGGGTGGATGAGTGTGAGAATAGGGGTTTTCCAAAACCCTCTTGACGAATTTCACATACAGTAGTATTTTTCCTGTAAATCCCACCGTCTTTGTGGATTGGTTTGAAACCACCCACAAAATGTGGTCGTGTTCATTTTGAACACAGGCACAGAAAGTGGTTGGTTATCACCGTGAGACCCACCACTTCCGTGAGGAAAAGTCCACGAAAGAACTTACCGTCCCGCAACACACCCGATTCATTTTGCCGCTTACTTCACCCGACAAAATCATCGCTACGCTGCGTGGGCGGTATTTTTCTTTTATGGTCACTTGTCGGGGCGGAGGCCCCTCCATCTTGCTAACGCAAGACCGTTCGGTCGCTTAAAAGCCCCACTGGGGCTTTCATTGCTCCGCTGCGCTGCGCAAACGCGAACTTTTGAGAACACGCTGATTTCGGCAGGGTGCAAGAAAAAGCAAGGGAAACTTTGGCAAAAAGAGAGAGGGCTGGACGACGCCTACCCTCTTGATAAGGCAATAATCTGTCTCTTATACACATCTGACG